>Ga0209808_1000774_pt1 | contig 16002 bp, 12 predicted proteins | sample GraSoiAngelo_157_FD_186171 | JGI IMG/M metagenome (GOLD analysis project Ga0209808, IMG submission 186171) | Grasslands soil microbial communities from the Angelo Coastal Reserve, California, USA - 14_1009_16_20cm (SPAdes) (version 2) | ecosystem: Environmental > Terrestrial > Soil > Grasslands ... | reverse complement strand
GATCAAGATCCCGAGCGCGGCAACCGGGACTGGGCGACGGGTGACGATCACCGCCCAGCGGTGCCAGAAGCCGGTCGTCGGGTCCTGGCGCTCGACGATCCGTTTCGGCATCACGCGGAGCCGGTTGATTCTGTGACCGAGCATCGCGAGCAGCGCAGGCAGCAACGTGATCGAGGTCAACACCGAGACCGCAGGAATCAGCATCCCGCCGATGCCGATCGACCGGATCACGGGCACCGGCAGGATCACCATCGAGACGAGGCCGATCGCCACCGTCGAGCCGGACACGATCACCGAGCGCCCCGCGTGGCGCATCGTCTCGACGAGCGCGGTGTCAACATCCTCGCCGTTCTGCAATTCCTCGCGGAAGCGGAAGATCATCAACAGGGAGTAGTCGATCGCCACACCGAGGCCGACGAGGGCGACCAGGAACTGCACGATGATCGAGACCGACGTGATGTAGGTCAGCAGCAGGATCAGCGTGAAGGTGTTCAGAATCGAGGCGATCGCGATTGCGATCGGCATCGCCATCGCGGGCAGGGTGCCGAAGACGAAGAGGAGGATCACGAGCGCGCCGAGACCGCCGATCAGTGCTTCAGTGAGGACGCTGGGGCCGCCGCTGTTGCCGCCGCTGGACGCTTCGTAGAGGGGGTCGCGGCCGGTGAGGTGCGCCTCGACGCCCGGGGGCGTTGCCCCCAGCAGTGACTGCCGCGTCTCCTTGATGTGAACGTCGCTGTTGAAGCTCGGCTTACCCGGCGGGTAAATGTTCGCGAAAGTCGTGTGCCGGTCCTCGGATACGTAGGCGTTGCTGCCGGTCGAGAAGTACGAGCTGACTCGCGAGCCGGGGTTGACTTTCGCCGCCGAGGCGATCGCCTTGGCGAGTCCGCGTTTCTTGGTGATGTCGCCCGCGCTGTGGAAGACCACGGTCATCGGCGCCTGCGCGCCCGTCCCGAACGTTTTCAGCGTTCGCTGGTTGCCCTCGTAGGCCGAGTAGCCGGGGATCGAGAACTGCTCCAGCCAGCGTTTCGAGACGGCGCTCGCAGAGTAGGCGCGAGCAGAGTCAGCGCGAGCCACGCGAATACGATCGCGCGTCGGCGGCGGAGGACGAGACGGGCGAGGCGGGTCATGAGCCGGGCACCATAAGGATTCGGAACGACCCCGCGCAAGGGCTATTCCCCTTGCATTGCTTCTATGCACCTATTCACTCCGCCGGTCGCTCGTGTATCGTCGGAGCCATGGCGATGACACGCACGATCGAGCTCAAGACGGCTGTCCCGGGGCCGAAATCGCGGGAGATCCTGGCCCGCAAGGAGCGCGTCGTCGCCGGCCCGCTCTCGGTCTTTCTCCCCGTCGTGATCGAGGAGGGACGCGGCGCGACGCTCACCGACGTCGACGGCAACACCTTCCTCGACTTCACCGGCGGCGTCGGCTGCCTGAACGTCGGCCACTCGCACCCGCACGTCGTCGAGGCAGCGCAGGAGCAGCTCGCGAAGTTCTCCCACACCGACTTCACAATCGTTCCCTACGAGGTCTACGTCGCGCTCGCCGAGCGGCTGATCGCCGCCGCGCCGTTTCGCTCGCGCGCCAAGGCGGCGTTCTTCAACGCCGGCACGGAGGCGATCGAAAATGCGATCAAGTTCGCGCGCTCCTATACCGGGCGCCCGGCGGTGATCGCCTTCGAAGGCGGGTTCCACGGCCGCACCTTGCTCTCGCTCTCGCTGACGTCGAAGACCCACCCGTACAAGGCGGGGTTGGGGCCTTTCGCGCCCGAGATCTATCGGGTGCCGTTCCCGAACGAATACCGCGGGCCAAGTGCCGACGAGGCGCTGGCGGCGCTGGAGCGAGCGCTGATCACGCAGGTCGCCGCCGAGACCGTCGCCGCGATCGTGATCGAGCCGGTCCAGGGCGAGGGCGGCTTCGTGGTCGCGCCGAAGCCGTTCGTCGAAGGCGTCCGTCGCCTCTGCGACGAGCACGGGATCGTCCTCGTCGTCGACGAGGTGCAGACTGGCTTCGGGCGAACGGGCAAGTTCTTCGCGATCGAGCACTACGGCATCGAGCCGGACCTCCTCACGGTCGCGAAGTCGATCGCGGCCGGCCTGCCGCTCTCGGGCGTGATCGGCAAGGCGGAGATCATGGACGCGCCCGGCGACTCGGCGATCGGCGGCACCTACGTCGGCAACCCCGTTGCGCAGGCGGCGGCGCTCGCCGTCCTCGACGTGATCGAGGACGAGAGCGTCTGCGACCGCGCCGCGCAGCTCGGCGAGACGATGAGGGCGCGGATGGAGTCGTGGCAGGAGCGTTGGCCGCAGATCGGGGATGTCCGCGGTCTCGGGGCGATGCTGGCGATCGAGCTCGTGAGCGATCCGGCGACGAGGCAGCCGGACGCCGACACTGCGACGGCGGTCGTCGAAACCGCCGCCGAGCGCGGCCTGCTGCTGCTGAAGTCCGGCATCTACGCGAATTGCATCCGGGTGCTGGCGCCGCTCGTCCTCACCGATGCCGAGCTCGACGAGGCCCTGGGCGTCTGGGAAGACGCGCTGGACGCGACGCTCAACCCGTAGGGACGAGCCGCACGTGGCTACGCTGACTCCCGTGGTCGGGGAACTGATCGCGGGCCGCTACGAGCTCGAGGAGCTCGTCGGCAGCGGCGGTATGTCGAGCGTCTACCGGGCGCACGACCGGCTGCTCGAGCGCAGGGTCGCGCTGAAGATCCTGCACGAGCAGTTCACCCGCGATGCGGACTATGTGGAACGGTTTCGCCGTGAGGCGCGCGCCGTCGCGCAGCTGACCCACCCCAACATCGTCACGGTGATCGATCGGGGTGAGCAGGACGGACGGCAGTTCATCGTCTTCGAGTACGTCGACGGCATGAACCTGAAGGAGCTCGTCGAGCACGAGGGCCCGTTGAGCTCCCGCGAGGCGATCGAGCTTGCGCTGCAGGTCGCGCGCGGGCTCGGCTTCGCGCACGAACAGGGGCTCGTCCACCGTGACGTCAAGCCGCAAAACGTCATCCTGGACGCCGACGGCCGCGCGAAGGTGACCGACTTCGGGATCGCGCATGCCGTCGACGTCGACGGGCTGACCATCACCGGCACGATCATGGGAACGAGCAACTACATCGCGCCCGAGCAGGCGCGCGGCCAGCCGGTCGACGAGCAGACCGACATCTACTCGCTCGGCTGCGTGCTCTACGAGCTGCTCGCCGGCGAGGTTCCCTTCGACGGCGACAACTTCGTCGCGGTCGCGATGCGGCACGTGAACGACCCGGTGCCGAGCGTCCGCGAGGTCCGGCCGGACGTGCCGCCCCGCCTTGACTGGGCGATTCAGCGGGCGATGGCCAAGGATCACGGCGACCGTTTCGACTCGATGGCCGACTTCGCCGCCGAGCTCGAGGCCTGTCACGCTGAACTCGACGGCGACGAGGGTGCCACGGTGATCGTTCGACCGGCCGCGCCGACGCGCGGGCGGCCGCGACCGGCGCGGCGGCGCAGGCGCCTCGGCGTTTTGCCTGCGGTCCTGGCCGGCATCGCGCTCGCTGCGCTCGCCGGTGGGTTGTTGGGAGCTTTCTTGCTGCGCGACCATGGCGGGTCGACGAACCCGTCCGGACCAGGAGGCTCGCGCGCGATCCACCTGAGCGGGGTGACGGCCTACGATCCGGAAGGCAGTCCGCCCGGAGACGAGCACAACGCGGACGCCAAGTACGCCGCCGACGGCGACCCGGGAACTTATTGGCAGACGGAGCACTACAACGGCGCAGAGCTGAACAAGCGCGGGGTCGGCGTCGTCCTCGACGCGCACCGCTCGGTGTCGCCCAAGACGATCACGGTCACGACCGATACGCCGGGGTTCACCGCGAAGATCCTGGCCGGAGACTCGAGTTCTTCCTTTCAGCCTGTCTCGGACTCGAAGACCGTCGATCGCACGACGACGTTCGACGTGAACGGCGCTGGACGTTACTTCGTCGTCTGGATCACCGACCTCGGCGGGTACTCATCCGTTCACGTGAACGAAGTCCGCGCTCGCTAGAACTGCAGTCGCGCACGCCGCTCGTGGCGCTCCAGCGCGAGCTCGACCAGCCGGTCGAGCAGCTCCGGGTACGGGATCCCGGAGGCCTCGAAGAGCTTGGCGTAGACGCTCGTCGCCGTGAAGCCCGGGATCGTATTCAGCTCGTTGACGAGCACTTCCCCGTCGTCCCGAACGAAGAAGTCCACGCGCGCCATACCGTCGCATTCGGCGACGACGAAGCTCTCGACCGCCAGCCGTTGGATGCACTCGATCTGCTCCTGCGGGATCCTCGGCGGGACGATCAGGTCCATGCCGCCCTCGTCGTACTTGGCGGAGTAGTCGTACCAGTCCGGCGCGTCGAACCCGTGCGAGACGATCTCGCCCGGGAGCGACGCAATCGGGCTGCGGTTCGAACCGAGCACGCCACACTCCACCTCGACCCCGGCGACGAACTCCTCGACGAGCACCTTCTCGTCGTGGCGAAAGGCCAGCTCGACGGCCGGTGCGAGCTCCTCCTGCGAGCGGACCTTCGTGATCCCCACAGATGAGCCGAGCCGGGCCGGCTTGACGAAGACGGGGTAGCCGAACGGGTTTCGGAGCTCGTCGCCGTTGCGCAGGGTGATGTTCCGCGTCACCGGGATCTCCGCGTCGCGCATGACCGCCTTGAACCTGTCCTTGTCCATCGCGAGCGCCGAGCCGAGCACGCCGGCTCCCACGTAGGGCACACCCGCGAGCTCGAGTAGCCCCTGCACGGTCCCGTCCTCGCCGAACGGGCCGTGCAGGACCGGGATGACGACGTCGACGTCGGCGAGCGTCGCCGGGACACTCTCGGTCGGTACCGGCAGCGTCTCGACCGCGGTTCTTCCCTCGCCCTGGTCGAGCTCCCCTACGGCGCCGGGATCGAGTGCACGAGACTCGCCGGACTCGAGCTGCCACTTCCCTTCGCGGTCGATCTCGACCGTCACCGCCTCGTAGCGGTCGGGATCGAGCGATTCCAGGACCGAGCGCGCGGAGGCGACCGAGATCTCGTGCTCGCTCGAGCGGCCACCCGCCAGCACGGCTACGCGAACCCGCGGGCTCACGGCACCGGGCCGGTCGTCGTGTCGGAGATCTTGCCGACGAAGATCGTCACCGTCGAACCCGCAGGTGCGTTCGTCCCGCCTCCCGGTTGCTGGTCGAGGACGATCCCCTGCTCGCTCGGGTCGGTGACCGTCTGCCTGACGACTGTCACCTTGAATCCGGAACCCGTCAGGAGGGCCTTCGCCGTCGGCTCGTCCTGGTTGCGCACGTCGGGAACGGGCGTCGTCGCCGTCGAGCCCCGCGAGACGCTCAGCGTCACCGTCGTCCCGGCGCCCACCCTTGTGCCCGCGTCCGGCGACTGGGCGATCACGGTGTTGGTGGGCTGGTTCGAGTCGACGAGGCTCTTGGCGACGTTCAGACCGGCGGCGAGGAGCGTCGAGCGCGCGCTTGCGTAGGGCTGGCCGACGACGCTCGGGATCTCGATCTGCTTGGCGCCCTGCGAGACGTTGATGCGAACCTTCGTGTTCCAGAAGACGCGGCTGTCCGCAGGCGGATTCTGCGCAGTGACGGTATCCGGGCTCTTCGAGGAATAGACGTGGAAGACAGCCACCTTCAGGTGCGCGGCGGTCAGGGCCGCGACAGCATCGCTCTGTGACTTGCCGACGACGTCTGGCACCCTCGCCTTCGGCTTCCCGGTCGAGACGGTCAGCCGCACCGTGTTGCCCTTGTCGGTCTTCTCGCCGCCCTCGATGCTCTGGCGGCTCACGGTTCCGGCCGGGAAATTCGGGCTGGCGGCATGGACGATCCTCGCCTTCAGGTCCTTGTCCTCGATCTTGGCGACGGCCTGCGCCTGCTTGAGCCCGACCACGTAGGGGACAGCGACCGGCTTGTTCGCGTTCAGCTCGTCCCGGATCTTCCCGTAGCCGAACCAGGCCGCGAAGCCCGCGCCGACGAGTAGGAGCAGCACCAGCAGCCACGGCCAGAGCGAGCGCGACCGCCGCGGCGGCCCCTCGTAGCCGTAGTAGGCAGCGGGTGGCGTCGGAGGCGGCGGCTGCGGCGGTGCCACCTGGGTCGGCCGCGGCGCGATGATCGTCGGCGCCCCCGAGATGCCCGCGCCCGCGAGCACCGCGGTCGCGGCGTCCGTGGTCTCGCTCGAAATCGACAGCCCGCGCTGGATGCGAGCGAGGTCCGCGTCCATCTCGCTCGCCGTCTGGTAGCGATCCTCGGGATCCTTCGCAAGCGCGCGCAGGACGACCATGTCGAGGTCGTCGGGGATGTCGTCGCGCACCTCCGACGGCGGCACGGGAACCTCGGAGAGATGCTTCATCGCGATCTCGAGGGGCGTATCGCCTGTGAACGGAACCTTGCCGGTCAGCATCTCGTAGAGCACGATTCCGACCGAATACACATCCGAGCGCTGGTCGACCGGCGAGCCCCGTGCCTGCTCCGGCGAGAGGTACTGCGCGGTGCCGATGATCGAGCCGACCTCGGTCATCTGGCTCGCGCCCGAGCGGGCGATGCCGAAATCCGTCACCTTCAGCCGACCGTCGGCGTCGACAACGACGTTGTGCGGCTTGATGTCGCGGTGGACGATTCCGTGCCGGTGGGCAAAACCGAGCGCCGCGAGGATCTGGCGGGCGTAGTCGAGTGCGATCCGCATCGGCGTCGGGCCGCGGCCGACGATCAGCTCCTTCAGCGAGCGCCCGGAGAGGTACTCCATCGCGATGTAGTAGGTGCCCTCGGCCTCGCCTCGGTCGTAGATCGAGACGATGTTCGGGTGGGAGAGGCTGGCCGCATTCTTGGCCTCGCGACGGAAACGCTCGATGAACGAATCGTCGGCGGCGTGGCGGTCGTCGAGGATCTTGATCGCGACGCGGCGGCCGAGCTCCTGGTCCTCGGCGAGATAGACGTTTGCCATCCCGCCGGCGCCGAGCTTGCGGATGATCCGGTAGCGGCCGTCGAAGACCGAGTCGATCAGGGTGTCGCCGGTTACCGCCACGGCTCTACTTCTTCGACCTCGGGCTCAGGACCGCCTGCATCAGCACCCTGGCGATCGGCGCTGCGGTCGTGCCGCCGAAGCCAGTCTGGTTCTCGAGCGTGACCGCGACGGCAACCCGCGGGTTCTCGGCCGGGGCGAAGCAGATGAACCAGGTCGTGTTGATCCCGCTGTTGCCCGTTTCCGCGGTGCCGGTCTTGCCTGCCACGGAGATGCCGGGGATCGCCGCCGCGCCGCCGGTGCCGTCTCTGACCGCGTCGACCATCATCGAGGTGATCTGGTCCGCGGTCGTGCGCGACATCACCCGTGTCAGCTCTTTCGGGTGGACTCGGACGATCGTTTTGCCGCCGGAGTCGACGACCCGGTCGAGCACCTGCGGATTCATGGCCACGCCTCGGTTCGCGACGGTCGAGGCGACCATCGCCATCTGCAAAGGCGTCACTGCCAGGGTCTCCTGCCCGAAGGCGAGCCGGCCGGGGTCGACCTGCGTCGCCGGGTTGGACGGGAAGAAGAGCCTGCCGCCGTGATAGAGGCCGCTCGGAACTTTCTCGTTGGCGGGCGTCTCGAGCGTCGGGTCCTTGTAGAAGCCGAACTTCTTCATGTAGTCGAGGATCAAACCGGCGCCGATCGCCTTGCCGATGTTGCAGAAGACCGAGTTGATCGAGTGCTGGAGACCCTGCGCGAAGGTGACGCGGCCGAAGGCCTCGACCGGCCCGTCCGGGCTCGCGGCGTTGGAAACCTGCTTGCCGTACTCGATGCAGTAGCCGGGATCGTCGAAGGTCGACTCTGGTGTGAACTTGTGTGAGTTCAGGGCCGCCGTGGCGGTGACGACCTTGAAGGTCGAGCCCGGGGTGAACAGTCCGTCGGTGGCGCGGTTCAAAAGCGGCGCCGCCGGGTGGCACGGGGCCCCGGGCGCCTTGATCAGGTTGAAGTGGTTCTCGACCAGGTTCGGGTCGTAGGTCGGCTGTGAGGCGAGCGCGTAGACCTTGCCGGTCCTCGGGTTCATCACGACCGCAGCGCCGCATTTGCCGGCGAGCTGGGCCATCGCCAGCCGCTGGATGCCTGGGCGGACGCTCAGAATCAGGTCGTTGCCGGTGATCGTGACGCCTTTGAGCTTGTCCAGCGTCTTGTTGAAGATCGTGCCGAGGTTCGCGTTCGAGGAGGTCAGGTACGCGTTCTCGGACTGCTCAAGTCCTGCTCGCGAGCGCTTCTCTGTCGAGTAGCCGACGAGGTTCGCGAACAGGCGCCCGGTCGGGTAGCGGCGGTAGTAGAGCGTCTGCCCGTCGACCCTGCGGCGGACGTTCGTCGCGAGCAGCGTTCCGTCGGCAGCCCGAATGACTCCGCGCTTGATCCGGAACTGGGCCACCCGCTGGATCGCGTTGTCCTGCTTCTCCGCGAGGCCCGCGGAGGCCCACGTCTGCCAGTAGGTGGTCGCGACGATCAGTGCCGCGAGCAGGATCAGCGAGGCGACGGCGAGTTTCGTGATCTGCCGGTTCACGCTTGCCTCGGCGCGTTGGCGCGATTGGAGATCAGGAGCAGGCCTGCGAGCAGGACGAAGTTGGCGACCACGCTCGAGCCGCCGTAGGAGACGAAGGGAAGCGTGATCCCGGTCAGCGGGATCAGCCGCAGGACGCCGCCGACGATGATGAAGGTCTGGAAGGCGAAGCCGAAGGTGAGGCCGGCCCCGGCGAGCTTCGAGAAGCCGTCATCGGCGAGCAGTGCGATTCGCATCCCTCGCAAGACGAAGACCATGAAGAGAAGGATCAGGGCGGAGATCCCGATCAGGCCGAGCCCCTGCGCGAGCGCCGAGTAGATGAAGTCCGTGTTCAGGGACGGGATCAGCGGGTGGCCCTGCGAGGTCTCGATCGTCTCCTTGCCGAGGCCGGTGCCGCCGAAGCCGCCGCTGGCGATCGAGTAGAGCGACTTGACGAGCTGGAAGCTGCCGCAGTCCTGGCGCAGCGCCATGCGCCCGTTCAGCGCGCAGTAGACCTTGTGGTCGGTCCATGGATGCAGCCAGATCGTCACCCGCTCGTGTACGTGCGAGACCTGGGTGTAGACGAAGTACGAGCCGGCAAGGAAGAGCGCGAGGCCGATCGCGGTGAACAGGACTCGCCCGGTCGCCACGTAGACCATCGCCAGGAAGATCCCGAAGTAGAGGAGCGCGGAGCCGAGGTCGTTGGTCTCGACGAGGACGAGCATGGCCCCGCCCCAGATCACGAGCAGCGGCCCGAAGTCCTTCAGCCGTCCCTGCGCCAACACCTCGCGCTTCTCGCGCAGGTAGCCGGCGAGGAAGACGATCAGGCAGATCTTCGCGATCTCGCCGGGCTGGAACTGCAGCGACCCGAAGTGGATCCAGAGCCGGGCGCCGTTGACAGTCGTCCCGAGTCCGGGCAACGCCGGCAGCACGAGCAGGCCGATCGCCGTCAGCCCGAACAGGTACTTGTAGCTCTCCAGCCGGCGGTAGTCGCGGCGAAGTCCGATCAGCGTTCCGGCGAAGACCGCGACCGCGATGATGATCCAGACCCCCTGGCGGAACGCGTCGCCCGGGTGGATTCGGTAGATCTCCGTCACGCCGATCGCGGTCAGGAGGGCGGCTATCGGCAGCAGGTATGGGTCCGCATAGGGCACCGCGTAGCGGGCGACAAGATGTGCGATGAGGTACAGCGCCAGGAAGAACGCCGCGTACGAGAGCGAGGCCGTCGATACCACCGACTGCCGTGCGATGTAGACGCTCGCGAACCCGAGCGCGGTCAGCGTCCCGACCACGACCAGGTTCAGCAGCTCTCGGTTACGCAGGCTCACCGCTTTATCTCCCGTGGAGCGTCCAGAGGACGACCGCGAGCACCGCGAGGGCGAGCAGGATCAGCAGCAGCGCGGGGACGATCCGCGAGCGGGTGCGGCGCTTCGGTTGCGGCGGCTCCGCAACCTTCTCGGCCTCGCCCGGCGGGACGACCATCGTGTCGAGCGCCGGCACGCGGTCCAACTCGTCAAGCGTCTTCTCGTCGAGCTCGCCCTCACCGTCTTCGCCGAGGACGGGATACTGGGCCGTCTCCTCGAGTGGCTCGCCGGTGTCCTCGCCGATCTCGAAGAAGACGACGGTGATGTTGTCCTCGCCGCCGCCCTTGTTCGCCGCGCGGATGAGCGCCTTCGCCGTCGCCTGCAGATCGTCGCGGTTTTTCTCGATGCACGCGAGGATGACCTGGTCCTCGACCATCGAGGTGAGCCCGTCCGAGCAGAGCATGAACAGGTCGCCGGGCCGGCTGGGGATCGAGAAGGTGTCGGGGTCGACGTCCGGGTCGGTGCCGAGCGCGCGGGTGATCACCGAGCGTTGGGGATGGGTCTCGGCGTCCTCGGGGGAGAGCTTGCCGCTGCGGACGAGCTCGGCGACGAGCGAGTGGTCCTCGGTCACCTGCTCGAGCTTGCTGTCGCGAATCAAGTAGGCCCGCGAGTCGCCGACGTGGCCGAAGGCGACCGTGTCGCCCTCGACGAGCGCGACGGTCATCGTCGTCCCCATCCCGGATGCCGCCGCGTCCTCGCTCGAGCGCTGATAGACGCGCCGGTTCGCCTCCTGGATCAGCTCCGCGACGCGGCGCTCGCCGCTGCCGGCGGCGCCTTCGTCCTCGCGCACGGCGCCGGCGGCGAGGCTCGACGCGAGCTCGCCGGCCTGCGCGCCGCCCATGCCGTCGGCGATCGCGAAGAGCGGCGGCGCGACGACGTACTCGTCCTCGTTTCGCCGGCGCTTCTTGCCGGTGTCCGTGCCGTGGCCGATCTGCACGACTCGACTCAAGTCTCGTACCTCAGTTCCGTCTCGCCACCGAGGCGTCGCTTGCGACGCCGACCTGGAGGCCGTGGCGGCTCTGCCGCTGCGGCCGTCCAAACACGGCTCCTCGGTGCCGTCACGTCTCGTACCTCAATTCCGTCTCGCCTCCGAGGCGTCGCTTGCGACGCCGACCTGGAGGCCGTGGCGGCTCTGCCGCTGCGGCCGTCCAAACACGGCTCCTCGATGCCGTCACGTCTCGTACCTCAATTCCGTCTCGCCAACGCGGACGACGTCGCCGGGCGTGAGCTTGCGCGCGCGGGTCAGCTTGATCCCGTTCAGATAGGTGCCGTTCGTGGAGCCGATGTCCTCCACCCAGACGCCGTCGCGGCGAGGCTCGATGCGGGCGTGCTTCGCCGAGGCGTAGTCGTCGCCGTCGAGGGCGATGTCGTTCTGCGGGCCGCGGCCGACGGTCAGCGGGGCAGAGTCGAGCATCCGTCCTTCGCCCGGCTCGAGCGTGGGGCTGCGGACGACGACCAGGCGGCCGACGTCACGTGGGCCGGAATCGCGGACGACCGCCATATCCTGCGCCTGTGAGGGCGCCAGGATGAAGCTCTCCTGCGGCATCCGCAGATCCTTGCTCGCGGTGCGGACTATGCGCCAGATGAACAGGTACAGCAGCACGACGAAGGCGATCTTGAGGACGAGCAGGAGCTCCTCGACCGCGATCGAGGCAAAGGGCATGTCAGCCTCCGGCCTCGCGCTCGAAGACGAGCTCGGTCGACCCGACGGTGATCGTGTCACCGGGGCGCAGCTTCGCGCGCTTCAGCCGTCTGCCGTTGACCTCGGTTCCATTCGTCGAGTCCAGGTCGACCACCCAGTGTGCGGCTCCCTCCTGTCGCACCTCCGCATGGCGGCGCGAGACATTCGGGTCGGCGACCTGGATGTCGCAGTCCTTCGAGCGGCCGATGACGACGCGCCGCTTCTCGATCTCATGCCGCCGGCCATCCCAGGAGAGCGTCGCGACCTCCCGCTCCAGTCCAAGCTCCTCCGCCGAGACCGCCTGAGTGTCCGGCTGCTTCGGCTTGTAGACCATGGTCGCGCCGGGTCCGACCTCGGGAGCCGGCGCTTCGTCCGGCGCGGGCTCCGGCCCACCTTGCGCCATCCGGGTCGCGATTCCGAATTCGCCCACCTCCAGGTCCTCGTCGGTCTCCATCAGCACCCTCGGTGGGGACAGCAGCACGTACTTCTCCCGGCGGGCGTTCTCCGCGAGGTAGTCCTGGAGCTCCCCGAGCAGCGACTCTTCGTAGTTCGCGAACTGCTCGCGGTCGGCTGGAGACAGGTAGACCGTGTACTCGTTGGGCACGTAGAGGCGGGAAACCGAGATGACGCGATGGTCCTCCATCTCCTTGACGAGCTTCCGGGCCAGCTCGACGGGCTGGACGTTCGTTCTGAAGGCCCGCCCGAAGACGCCTTCGAACAGGGACTCGATCTTGTCTTCGATGTTTCTGAGCACGCTCATTGCAGGGGTCTTGTACCCCGGATCACCGAGTCTAGCTTTCGGCTTTGGCCGCCAGACCGAGGCAAGTGGCGAGGATTGTGGCGACGATCGCCGCGTCGGGCAGGGTTGGGCTCGGGGCGAGGATTCCGGCCAGCAGCAGGAGTCCGAACGTCAGGATCCGGCGGGGCCGCACGTGGGGAAGCGCCGCCGCCGCTGCGGCGAGCACGAGCGCCTCGAGCAACAGCGCAGGCTGCCCGCTCAGCGCGTGCACGATCGTGCCGGCCGCCGTCAGCGGGCCGCGCGTGTGGTCGAGCTCGAGCGGCGGAGCCAAGCCGCCGGTGAACGGGAGCTGGCTGCCACGGAGACCGGCCACCAGGCCGGCGGCGAGCACGGCGGCGAACACCTGGACGGCTCGGCGGACCCCCCCGCGCAGCCTTTGCGCGGCCAGGGGTAGGAGGCCGAGCAGCGAGAGTGGCGCCAGCAACGGGCCCGCGACGAAGAAGAGGGCCGTTCGCGAGTCCTGCCAGGCAAGCGCAAGCCAACCGAGGGCTAGCGCGACGTACGCCCAGGCGAGGCCGGCCGAGAGGTTGCCGAGCGGGAAGACCGGCACGGCCAGCGCCAGCGCCAGTCCGGCGCGCTCGCTGAAAAGGGTCAGCGCGGCGGCGAGCGCCGCGAGGCCGAGCGGCCAGCCGGAGGGGTAGAAAGGCAGCGCCGCGGCCCCGGCGCCGGCGACGAGACCCGCCGCAGAGGCGGGGGCAAAGCGCCCGGGTGCGGGGGGCGCGAGCTGCGGCACGCTGCGCTCGCGCTGCTCGCGCCGCTCGCGTCTGTGCCGCGTCGCCCGCAGCGCGGCCGCGAATCTTGCAGCCGACGGCCGTCTTGCGGGCTCGACCGACAGCGCGCGGTCGACGAGTGCGATCAGCGGTCGCGGCAGGTCGGGCCTGACGGTCGCCAGCGAGACCGCGCCGGACTCGATCCGCCGCGCGGTGTCGAGCAGCGACCCCTGCCAGAACGGATGCCAGCCCGCGAGCGCCTCCCAGAGGAGGACGCCGACCGCCCAGACGTCTGCGGGCGCGCCCGACTCCTCGCCGCGGAGCCGTTCGGGCGGGATGTAGGCGAGCGTCCCGGGCACGTCGCCGGCCGCGGTCAGCGTCTCCTCCCCGTCCATTCGGGCGAGCCCGAAGTCGAGCAGGCGAATCGAGATCTCGTCGCTCTCGGCGAGCAGCACGTTGGAGGGCTTCACGTCGCGGTGGACGATCCGGTGTGAATGGGCGTGCGCGAGCGCCTCGCAAATCTGCGCCGCAACCTCGAGGGCCGCCGCGTCGTCGACTTCGCCCTCGCGCAGTGCTTGTCGCAGCGTCCGGCCGGGGACGTATTCGTAGGCGATGTAGACGTGGCGGGCGTCGCGCGCGAGCGCATAGGCGCGCTGGCACCCCGGGTGACGAAGACGGGCTGCTGCGGTGGCCTCGCGCTCGGCCCGCGAAGCTGCCTTGCCCTCGCGCGGGACGATCTTGAGCGCGACCTCGGCGCCGGTCGGCTCGTCCCGGGCGAGCCAGACCGAGCCCGAGCCGCCGCTGCCAAGCGGCTGGAGCGGGCGATACCGACCGAGGACGAGCTCGTTCGGGGCGACGGCTAGAGCCGCTTCTGACACGGCCGGAGGTTCGCCGCTGCGGCGTAAAAGCCTCCGTTGGAGGGGCGGGCGCTCTGCGGCGATGGCTCCGGCTGGTCCAACGGTTACAGTGCTCGGCGAGTTTTCCCTGCAATGAGGGCATGACCGAGCGCGACACAGACATCGAGTTCGACTTCTTCGAGGAGCCGGAGACGAGAGAAGCTGCCCGGCCCGAGCGGCCGCCGTCCCGAGGAGGGCCGCGGCCGCCGATCCGGACGCCTCAAGGCTTGACCCCGCTCCTGCGCCTCGTCGGCCTGATCGCCTTCGCGATCGTGATTGTCCTGCTGCTCGTCTACGCGATCGAGGGCTGCCAGTCTTCGAGCAAGCACGCGAAGTACGAGCACTACATGGCCAAGGTTGCCCCGGTCGCCTCGAACTCGCGCGCGATCGGCACCCGCTTGACCTCCTTGCTCGGTCAGCCGGGCCTGAAGGCGAACGAGGTGCAGAGCAAGCTCGCCGGCCTCGCTCGCGAAGAGCAGCAGGACGTCGACGAGGCCCGAGCGATCGATCCTCCGGGCCGCCTGCGCGACGAGCACGCGCGCCTGATCGACGCCCTCCAATACCGCTACAGCGGCATCGTGGGGATCGCCGAATCCCTGCGCCAGGCGCTCGCCAACAAGAAACTCGCCGCCGCGCAGGCCGGCGCGCTGCTCGTGACGCCGGCGCAGCGCCTGCTCGCGAGCGACGTCGTCTGGGACGACAGCTTCAAGGATCCCTCGAAGCAGGTGCTGAGGAACCAGGGCGTCGGGGATGTGCGCGTTCCGGATTCGAACTTCGTCTCGAATCCGGACTTCTTCACGGCCAGCGGCCTGGCAGCGGTCGTGAGCCGGCTTCGCGGCGTCAGCGTCGCTCCGACGGCGGGAGGGCTCCACGGAACGAACATCGTCTCGACGAAGGCGCTGCCGAAGGGCACCGAACTTTCGACCGACACGCGGCTACCGGTGCAAACCGGCACTACGCTCGGCTTCGCGATCGCGGTCGAGGACTCCGGCGATTCGGTCGAGGTTCACATTCCGGTCACGCTGACGATTAGCGGCGGCACGACGCCGATCGTCAAGAAGCAAGTGATCGACCTGATCAGCTCGAAGGAGGTGAAGACGATCACCTTCCGCAACATTCAGCTCGACCCGTCCTTCTTCGGCGCTCCGTCGACGGTGAAGGTGAAGGTCGACGCGGTCCCGAACGAGCACAACCTCGGAAACAACAGCGCCGAATATCCGGTGACCTTCACGCTGCCGCCACCGTAGATTGCGCGGCGGATGAGCAACTCGACGACTGCGGCAATCGCGATCGCCGCCGCAGCGGCGGCGATCCTCGCGCTCGCGGCCGCCTTGCTGGCCTGGCGTCAGCTCAGGCGAGTCCGCGCATCGCAGCAGGTGCTCCTCGGCGGTGCGAAGGACGATCTCGTCGATTTCGCCGTCTCGCTGCAGGCCCGGATCGACGATCTCAACCGGGCCGTCGACGAGATCGCGGCCGGGCTCGCCCGTGTCGACCGGCGAGTCGACGAATCCCTGGGGAAGATCTCGATCGTCCGCTACGACGCCTACGAGGGGACGGGGGGCCACCAGTCGGCCTCGGTCGCGCTCCTCGACGGTGGCCGCAGCGGGATCGTCCTCAGCGCCATTCAGGGCCGCGACTACGCGCGGATCTACATGAAGGAACTCGAGCGCGGCCGCGCCTCGATCGCCCTCTCGCCGGAGGAAGAAGAAGCGGTAGAGAGAGCGATGTCGCGGTAGCGGGCTCTTATCTCGGTGGTACCTTTTTGCTGTCTTGCAGCAAGTATTGGTGTTGAACGCGAGCTATGAGCCGCTCAACGTAACGACGGTTCGGCGTGCGCACGTGCTCGTGTTCAAGGGCAAGGCCGAGGTGATCGAGGAGCTCGACCAGGCTTTACGCTCCGCGACGACCACGTTTCCCTGGCCCCACGTGATCAGGCTTGTCCAGTACGTCCGGGTGCCGCGAACCGTGCAGCGCAAGATCTCGCGCCGGGCGCTCTTCGCCCGTGACGACTGGCGTTGTGTCTACTGCGGCAACGCCGGCGGACGGCTCACTCTCGA
>Ga0209808_1000771_pt1 | contig 16015 bp, 16 predicted proteins | sample GraSoiAngelo_157_FD_186171 | JGI IMG/M metagenome (GOLD analysis project Ga0209808, IMG submission 186171) | Grasslands soil microbial communities from the Angelo Coastal Reserve, California, USA - 14_1009_16_20cm (SPAdes) (version 2) | ecosystem: Environmental > Terrestrial > Soil > Grasslands ... | reverse complement strand
GGGCGCGCGTGAAGGCGAGGCCGACGGCGTCGCTGTCGAAGACGAGACCGCGCCGGGCGCGCACCCGGGAGAGGTCCAGGTGCTTCGCGCCGAGGAGGCCCACCTCCTCGCAGATGGTGAACACCACGTCGAGCGGCGGATGGCGGAGACCGCGCTCGCGGCACACGCGCACGCACTCGCAGACGAGGGCCACGCCCGACTTGTCGTCGCCGCCGAGGACCGTCGTGCCGTCGGTGCGGATGACGTCGTCCTCGACGATCGGCTTGACGCCCTCGCCGGGGGCGACGGTGTCCATGTGCGCGCAGAGGAGGAGCGCAGGCGCGTCGGCGGTGCCCGGCAGGCGCGCGATCAGGTTGCCCGTCTCGCCGCCGAGCGCCGCGCCCGCGCCGTCGAAGCTCACCTCCGCCCCGAGCCCGCCGAGCTCGCGCGCGAGCCGCGCCGCGATCCGTCCCTCGCGGCGCGAGTGGCTGTCGATCTGGACGAGCTCCAGGAAGAGCGACTTCAAGCGCGCGGGCTCGATCACGAGCGGCGGACACTATCACGGCGATCCGCTTGTCGCACGCCGGGCGGGGACGTATCGTCACGCGCGTGGCGGGCGCGGACGAGATCCTGATCGCCGGCGCGGGGGCGCTCGGGTCGGTGGTAGGCGGGCTGCTCGCCGCGGCGGGGTGGCCGGTCACGCTCCTCGGCCGCCGGGCGCACATGGACGCGGTCGGCGGGGACGGGCTCGCGATCGACGGCCTGTTCGGCACGCACCGCATCCGCGGGCTCCGCTGCGCGACCGATCCCGCCCAGGTGGGCGGGCCGTACGCCGCCGTCTTCATGACCGTGAAGGCCTACGACACGCCGGCCATGGCGGCCGCGGTGGCACCGCGCCTCGCCCGCGACGGCTTCCTCCTCTCGCTCCAGAACGGGCTCGGCAACGTCGAGGCGGCGGCGCGCGCGGTCGGCGCCGAGCGCGTCCTCGGCGCGCGCGTCATCTTCGGCGCCGAGCTGGTCGCGCCAGGTGAGGTGCGCGTCACCGTCTACGCGGACCCCGTGCTGATCGGGAGCCCGGACCCCACCGACGGGCGGCGACAGGACGCCGCTGCCCGCTGGGCCGCGGAGCTGTCCGCGGCCGGCATTCCGGCCAAGCTGACCGGCATGCTCATGGCCGAGCTGTGGGCCAAGGTACTCTACAATGCGGCGCTCAATCCGCTGGGCGCGCTCCTCGGCGTGCCGTATGGCGACCTCCCCGCCGATCGCGACACGCGCATGATCATGGACGCGGTCATCGAGGAGGCCTTCGCCGTGGCGCGCGCCGAGGGTGTGGAGCTCGCCTGGCCCGACGCGGCCGCCTACCGCGACGTCTTCTACGGCCGCCTCGTGCCGTCGACCGCCGCTCATCGTCCCTCGATGCTGCAGGACATCGAGCGGGGCCGGCCGACCGAGATCGACGCCATCAACGGGCAGGTCGCCGCGCGCGGCGCCGCGCACGGTGTGCCGACGCCGGTGAACGCGACGCTCGCGCGCTTGATCCGCGCCCGCACGCGCGTCGGCCGCCCACGCGAGGACACGCTATGGAGCGCCTGAGGCTCGCGCGCGCGGCGCTCGACGAGATGCTCGTGCACGCGCGCGCGACGCATCCGGCGGAGTGCTGCGGCGCCGTCCTCGAGCTCGGCGGCCGCGACGTCGTGCGCCGCTTCACGAACGTCCAGGCCCGGCTCCACCGCGAGGACCCGGCCGCCCATCCGCGCGACGCGGAGACCGCCTACGCGCCCGAGCCGAAGGAGCTCTTCGCCGCGCTGCGCGAGGGCGAGGCGCCGGGCGCGCGCGTGAAGGCCTTCTATCACTCCCACACGCGCGGCGGCGCCTACTTCTCGGGCGAGGACCGGGCGCGCGCCATGTTCGGCGACGAGCCCGCCTACCCGGAGGTCACGTACGTGGTCGTCTCGGACAGCCGCACGCCGGGCGAGGTGCGCGCGTTTCGGTGGGACGAGGGCGCGCGGGATTTCGTGGAAGTGCCGATCGAGGTCTGTTGAGCGCGGGTAGTCTTCTTCTATCCCTTCTCAACGTCTCCGGCCGCTGCTACGCTGGCCGCGCCATGTCGGTCGCCGCCCCCCCCGAGACCCGCTACACGAGCGAGCGCTACCTCGCGCTCATCGACGCGGGCGCCCTCGGGCCCGACGACAAGGTCGAGCTGCTGGAGGGGGAGATCGTCGCGATGGCGCCGGAGGGTCCGAGGCACGAGGTGGCGATCGACAAGACGGCCGACGCGCTGAGGGTCGCCGTGGCGGGACGCGCGGCGGTTCGTGCGCAGCACTCGGTCCATGCCGGCGCCCGCTCCGTGCCGGAGCCGGACATCGCCGTCGTGCCGGGTCGCCACGACGACTACGCGCGCGCTCGTCCGAGGACCGCGCTCCTGGTGGTCGAGGTCTCCGACAGCTCGCTGGCGCGGGATCGATTGAGGAAGGCACCCGTCTACGCCGCGGCCGGCATCCCCGAGTACTGGATCGTCAACCTGCGCGACGACGTCGTCGAGGTATCGCGCGCCCCGGAACGCGAGGCCCGACGTTACACCGAGACGCGCGTCGCCCGCCGCGGCGAGCGCCTCGAGCTGGTCGCACTACCGGGGACGAGCCTCGCGGTGGACGATCTCCTCCCCGAGGTCTGAGCGGGACGCCGGGCGCCCATGACGGAGCGCCGCCCGACCGACCTCGGGACGACCATCGCCGGCATCCGCTTCCCGTTCTGCGCGATGAACGCCGCGGGGGCGTGGTCGTCGACGGCGAGCGAGCTGCGTGCGCTCGCCCGCTCCGCGACCGGAGCGATCGTGCTCAAGACCGCGACCTGGCATCCCTTCGTCCACCCCGCGTACCGCTCGCTCCACAACCCCGGCCACGACAAGCTCCTCCCGCTCGTGCGCGAGCTCGCGGCCCAGGCGCCCTGCCCCGTGGTCGCGAGCATCGCGGGCGTGACGGCGGACGAGTACGCGAACCTGGCGCGCGCCTTCGGCGAGGCGGGTGCCGCGATGGTCGAGGCGAACCTCGCCGATGCGTGGGTGGCGGCGACGCTGGCGCCGTTCGAGGAGCACGACGTCCTGCGCGAGCTGCTCGCGAAGCTGGCCGCCCGCGCGGCGGTGCCGGTCGCGGTGAAGCTGCCCGAGCGGATCGGCGTCCCCTACCGCGCCCTCGCCGCCGCCCTGGCCGAGGCCGGCATCCACGTCGTGGTCGCGCGGAACGACTTCGCCGGCCTCGAGAAGCTCCGCCTGGAGGCGGGCGCGGGCCTCGAGCTGATCGCAGTCGGCGGCATCCAGTCCGGCTACGACGTCGCGCGGGCGCTCTCCAAGGGCGCGCGCGCGGTGCAGGTGGGCGCGGCGCTCGTGGCCGAGGGGCCGGGCATCTTCGCCCGCCTGGCACACGAGATGCGCGTGGCGCGCGGCGAGCGCGGGGAGTAAGCTCCCGGCCCGTGGCGCTCGACTGGAGCCGCATCACCTTCACGGAGCACATGACCGAGGCGGCGGCGGTCGTCGGCGAGTGCCAGGTGGTCATCGACTTCACGCCGAGCGAGCGCGCCGCCTACGAGATCAAGGTGTACCAGTCGCTCAAGGGCGGCGACGCGGAGCGCTACTTCGCCGTCGGTGTGAACCGTGACGACCCACACGGCTTCCGCCCGGTCGGCACGGCGGCGACGCCCGAGGCGGCGCTGCAGAGCTGCCTCAACAATGCGGGCGTCTACCACCGCCGGCGCGTGAAGCAGGCCGAGGGAGGATAGCTAGCATGAGCCTCCGCCACGTCGTCTGGTCGATCGTCGTGGGCTTCCTCGTCGGGCTCTTCGCGCGGGCCATCATGCCGGGCGCCGATCACATGGGGTTCCTCGCCACCTCGCTCATAGGCATCCTCGGCTCGCTCGTGGGTGGGTTCATCGGCGGCCTCGTCTCGCGGCCGAAGGAGGGGGCGGCCTTTCATCCCGCCGGCTTCTTCCTCTCCGTGGTCGGCGCGCTCGTGATCCTGTTCGTCTTGCGCCGCGTGCCCTGAGCGCTAACTACGGCACGCCGCGAGCAGTGCCGGCAGCTCGCTCGCGAAGCGTCCCTTCGCGAGGATCGTTCCGCACCCGCGGGCCGCCATCGCCTCGACCTGCTCGTGGTCGACGAAGCCGACCGCGCGCACGCGTGCCGTGAGCGGGTCGGCGGCGAGGCGTCGGAGGGCCTCGAGCGCCTCGGGGAGGCGCAGGTCCACGATCACGAGCTTCGCCTCCCGCGCCGCCGCGTGGAGCCCGGAGGCATCCGCGGCCCGCTCCACCTCGAGCCCGAGCCGGGCCGCCGCCTCACGGATCTTGGAGACGAAGACGAGGTCCCGCACGAGGTAGACGACCGGCGCCATGCGTGGCAGAGGATAGCGTCCGCAGCCGGGGGACGCGACCCCACCCGGGTGGCGGGAAGACCACGGGGACGCTAAAAAGAATCGGGGATGGAACGCATCGACAGCGTCACGCTCGCCAACAAGGACTACGTCGCCGAGCAGTACCGCCGCTACAAGGCCGACCCGCGCTCGGTCGGCGAAGAGTGGGCGCTCTTCTTCGCGGGCTTCGAGCTGGGTGCCAGCAGCAACGGAGCGGCCGTCGGCGGGGTGGCAGCGGGGGTGCCCGCCGCGACCAGCGCGCCCGTCATCGGCGTCTTCGACCTGGTCCACTCCTACCGCGAGCTCGGGCACCTGGTCGCCGACCTGAACCCGCTCGCGCCGAAGCCCGCGGGGCATCCGCTCCTCGAGCCCTCGGAGTTCGGCTTCGGCGACGAGGACCTCGACCGCGTCGTCTCGTGCGGCGGCTTCCGCGGCTGCTCGCGCGCCAGCATCCGCGACCTGATCGCGCGCCTGCAGGCGACCTACTGCGGCACGCTGGGCGTCGAGTACATGCACATCCAGGCCCAGGAGCAGCGCGTCTGGCTCCAGGAGCGCATGGAGACGACCTCCAACCGTCCCGACCTCTCCCCCGAGGACCGGCTGCGCGTCCTCGACAGCCTGATCACCGCCGAGGGCCTCGAGCAGTTCCTCCAGCTCCGCTATCCGACCGCCAAGCGCTTCTCGCTCGAGGGCAGCGACTCGCTCGTCCCCCTCCTCCACACGCTGATCGAGGACGCGGGCATGCTCGGGGTCGAGGAGATGGTCTTCGGCATGTCGCACCGCGGGCGGATCAACGTGCTCGCCAACGTGCTCCGCAAGCCCTACGAGATGATCATCGCGGAGTTCGAGGGGAGCCTGCTCGCCAAGGAGGCGACCGGCGACGGCGACGTCAAGTATCACCTCGGCTACTCGCGCGACCACACCACGCGCGCGGGGCGGAAGGTACACCTCTCGCTCGCCGCCAACCCGAGCCACCTGGAGGCGATCGATCCGATCATCGAGGGCATGGTGCGCGCCAAGCAGCAGCACTTGAACGACGCCGAGTACGCGCGCGTCGTGCCCGTCCTCATGCACGGCGATGCGGCCTTCACCGGCCAGGGCGTGGTGGCCGAGACCCTCGGGCTCTCGGAGCTCGACGGCTACCGCACCGGCGGCACGGTGCACATCATCGTCAACAACCAGATCGGCTTCACGACGCCGCCCGAGGCGTACCGCTTCACCCCCTACCCGAGCGACGTCGCCAAGATCATCCACGCGCCCGTCTTCCACGTGAACGGCGACGACCCCGAGGCCGCGGTGCAGGCGGCCCGCCTGGCCATCGGCTTCCGCCAGCGCTTCAAGAAGGACGTCTTCATCGACCTCGTCTGCTACCGCCGCCACGGCCACAACGAGCTCGACGATCCGACCTTCACGCAGCCGGTGATGTACAAGAAGATCGCCGCCAAGCCGACGCCGCTCACGCTCTACCGCGAGCAGCTGGTCCAGGCGGGGGCGGTCGCCGCCGAGGAGGCGGAGCGGCGGGCGCGCGAGTTCCGCGAGCTGCTCGACGACGCGCAGAGCTACGCGCGCGACTTCATGCCGCGCCAGCCCGTGTTCGTCTTCGGCGGCCTCTGGAAGGGCTTCGGCTGGGCGGGCGATGACTGGAGCGCGAGGACGGCCGTCGCGCCCGAGGTGCTGCACGAGATCGCCGCCGCCTTCACGCGCCTGCCCGAGGGCTTCACGCCGCACCCGAGGGTCGCGCGCCTCATGGAGGCGCGCGCGCAGATGGTGCGCGAGGGACGGGCCATCGACTGGAGCTGCGCCGAGGCGCTCGCCATCGGCGCGCTCCTGCTCGAGGGCATCCCGGTCCGCATGAGCGGGCAGGACACCTGCCGCGGCACCTTCAGCCAGCGCCACGCCGTCCTCCACGACGTCGAGACCGGCGACCGCTACGTCCCGCTCGACAACATCCGGGGCGACCAGGTGTCGTTCCGCGTCATCGACAGCATGCTGTCCGAGAACGCCGTGCTCGGCTTCGAGCTCGGCATGAGCCTCGCCGACCCGCGCCGGCTGGTCGTCTGGGAGGCGCAGTTCGGCGACTTCATCAACGGCGCGCAGGTGGTCGTCGACCAGTTCCTCGCCTGCTCGGAGTCGAAGTGGCAGCGCATGAGCGGCCTCGTGCTGCTCCTCCCGCACGGCTACGAGGGCCAGGGCCCCGAGCACTCGAGCGCGCGTCTCGAGCGCTTCCTCCAGCTCTGCGCCGAGGACAACATACAGGTCTGCAACCTGACCACGCCGGCGCAGTACTTCCACGCCCTCCGCCGCCAGATCCACCGGAGCTTCCGGAAGCCGCTCGTCCTCATGAGCCCGAAGAGCCTGCTGCGCCACAAGCTCTGCGTCTCGCCGCTCGAGGAGCTGACGCAGGGCGGGTTCCGGACGGTGATCGACGACATCGCGCTCGGCGGCGCGCCCGAGGCCGGGGTCACGATCGAGCGCGGCGGGGTGCGGCGCATCCTGCTCTGCAGCGGCAAGATCTACTACGAGCTCCTCGCCGGGCGCCGCGAGCGCGCCATCGACTCCGTGGCGCTCGTGCGCGTCGAGCAGCTCTACCCCTTCCCGGCGAAGGAGCTCGAGGCCATCTTCGCCGCCTACCCCGAAGCGCGTCAGGTGTACTGGGTGCAGGAGGAGCCGTGGAACATGGGCGCGTGGCACGTCATGTACCGGCGGCTGCGGCGCATCCTGCCCGAGGAGCGCAGCCTCAACTACGCCGGACGCCCCGAGGCCGCGAGCCCCGCGACCGGCTCGTTCAAGCTCCACCAGGCCGAGGAGCGCGACCTGGTGAACGCCGCGCTCGCGCGCTGAGAGGGGCGCGGAGGCGGAGGGCGGCATGACGTTCGAGGTGCGCATCCCGACGCTCGGCGAGTCGGTAACCGAAGGGGTCATCGTGCGCTGGGCGAAGCAGGACGGCGAGGCGGTCAAGCCGGACGACATCCTGCTCGAGCTCGAGACCGACAAGGCGAGCATGGAGCTCCCGGCGGAGCGGGCCGGCGTGCTGCGCATCGTGAAGGCGGCGGGCGAGAAGGTCGCGGTCGGCGAGCTGGTGGCGCGCATCGAAGAGGACGGTGGCGCGCGCGCCGCCGCGCCCGCGGCCCCGAAGCCGGCACCCGCGGCGCCGGAGACGCCGAACCCGGCCCCGGCCATGCCCGCGGCGCCGCGCGCCCCCGCCGAGGCCGAGGCGGAGCCCGTCGCCGCGCGCGGCGTGGGACCGCTCAGCCCGGCCGTCCGCCGTCTCCTCGCCGAGCACGATCTCGATCCGACCCTGGTGCCGGCTTCCGGCAAGGGCGGGCGGCTCACCAAGGAGGACGTGCTGGCGTACCTCGAGCGCAGCGCGCGGCCCGTCCGGATCGACGTGCCGGCGGCGCCGAAGCCGTCCGCCGCCCTCGCCGAGGGCGAGGAGCGGGTGCCGCTGAGCCCGATCCGGCGGCGGATCGCCGAGCGCCTCGTCCAGGCGCAGCAAACTGCGGCCATCCTCACCACCTTCAACGAGCTCGACATGAGCGCGGTGATCGCGCTGCGCGCCGAGCACAAGGAGCGCTTCCAGAAGCAGCACGGCATCGGGCTCGGCTTCATGTCGTTCTTCGCGCGCGCCTGCATCGCGGCGCTGCGCGACATCCCGGTGGTCAACGCCGAGATCCGCGGCGACGACATCATCTACAAGAAGTTCGTTCACCTCGGGGTGGCGGTGGGGACGGAGCGCGGCCTCGTCGTTCCCGTGCTCCACCACGCCGAGCGCATGTCGTTCGCGGACATCGAGCGCGAGATCGCGCGGCTGGCGGGCCTCGCGCGCGACGGCAAGCTCAAGCTCGACGACCTCGCCGGCGGCACGTTCACCATCTCCAACGGCGGCGTCTACGGCTCGCTCCTCTCCACACCCATCCTGAACCCGCCGCAGAGCGCGATCCTCGGCATGCACAAGATCGAGAAGCGGCCGGTGGTGGCCGACGACCAGATCGTCATCCGGCCCATGATGTACGTGGCGCTCTCCTACGACCACCGCCTGGTGGACGGCGAGCAGGCGGTGACCTTCCTGGTGCGCGTGAAGGAGCGCCTCGAGGACCCGGAGCGCCTGCTGCTCGACGTCTGATGCCGGCCGAGCGCTTCGACCTGATCGTGATCGGCGCCGGCCCGGGCGGCTACGTCGCCGCGCTGCGCGCCGCGCAGCTCGGCATGCGCGTCGCCTGCGTCGAGAAGGACGAGGCGCTCGGCGGCACGTGTCTCAACGTCGGCTGCATCCCGTCGAAGGCCCTGCTCGACTCGAGCGAGCTCTACCGCCAGGCGCAGGTCGGCCTCGCCGCCCACGGCATCAAGACGAGCGGCGTGGCGCTCGACCTGCCCGCGATGATGGCGCGCAAGGACAAGGTGGTGCGCGGGCTCACGCAGGGGGTGGCGGGCCTCTTCAAGAAGAACAAGGTCGAGTGGGTGGCGGGGACGGCGCGTCTCGAGCAGGGGAGGCGGGTGATCGTCGGCGAGCGCACGCTCGAGGCCGAGCGCGTGCTGATCGCGACCGGGAGCGAGCCGACGCCGCTCGGCGGCCTCCCCTTCGACGGCGAGCGCATCGTGAGCTCGACCGAGGCGCTCGTGCTCGCGCGCGTGCCGGAGCGCCTGCTCGTCATCGGCGCGGGCGCCGTCGGGCTCGAGCTGGGGTCGGTGTGGAGCCGGCTCGGCGCCAAGGTCACGGTGGTCGAGTTCCTGGACGCGATCGTGCCCACCATGGACCGCGGCATGGGGGTGCAGCTCAGGCGGGCGCTCGAGAAGCAGGGCCTCGTCTTCCGCCTCGAGACCTCGGCGACCCGCGCCGAGCGCACCGAGCGCGGCGTGCGCGTCACGCTCGAGTCGAAGGGCCGGACGTCGGTGGAAGAGGCCGACGTCGTCCTGGTCGCGATCGGCCGCCGGCCGTACGTGGAGGGCCTCGGCGCCCGCGAGGCGGGCATCGCGCTCGACGAACGCGGCCGCGTCACGGTGAACGAGCGCTTCGAGACCAGCGTGCCGGGCGTGTACGCGATCGGCGACGCGATCCGGGGGCCCATGCTCGCGCACAAGGCCCAGGAGGAAGGCATCGCCGCGGTCGAGCTGATGGCCGGCCTCGCCGGCCACGTGAACTACGACGCCGTCCCGAGCGTCGTCTACACCTGGCCCGAGCTGGCGAGCGTCGGGCTCTCGGAGGAGGACGCCGCGCATCGCGGGCTCGAGGTGCGCGTCGGGGCCTTCCCCTTCATGGCCAACGGCCGCGCCCGCTGCCTCGCCGAGACCGAGGGCGGCGTGAAGGTGCTCGCCGACGCGAAGACCGACCGCATCGTGGGCCTCCACATCCTGGGCCCGCGCGCCTCGGACCTGATCGCCGAGGCGGCCCTCGCGGTCGAGTTCGCCGCCAGCGCCGAGGACGTGGGGCGCACCGTGCACGCCCATCCGACGCTGCCCGAGGCGGTCAAGGAAGCGGCGCTGGCAGTGGCGAAGCGCGCGCTGCACATTTGACGATGCGCCTCGCCCGTCTCAGCCGACGGCGCGCGTCGTCCAGTACACGCCTGCCAGCACGGTGGCGCCACCCACGGCCTGCGCGGGGAGGAACTGCTCGCCCAGGAGCGTCGTGGACATGAGCGCGGTCAGGACCGGCACCAGGTAGACGAACACGACCGTGCGGCCGACGCCGACCGTGCGCACCCCGATCAGGAAGAACTGTCCCGCGATGACCGACGACAGGACTGCCATCACGACCACGCCGGCCACCGCGCTCGGCGTGGCGGCCGCCAGCTGGGCCCACGGGCGATCGCCGCTGCCGAGGACGTAGAGCGCCACGGCCCCGAGCGCATAGATGACGCAGTTCGTGAAGGCGGGGGTCAGGTGCCCGACGACGTGGCGCGAGGTCAGGTTGAAAGTGGCCCAGGTCGCCGCGGCGGCGAGCGCCACGAGATCGCCCGAGCCGAGCGACAGAGCCGCCAGGTGCGTCGGGTCGCCACGTGTGATGACGGTGGCGGCGCCGGCGAGCGCCACCAGGACGCCGGCCAGGCGACGGCGGTCGAGGCGCTCGCCCACGAGCGGCGAGAAGAGGAGCGTGAGCACCGGGTTGAGCGCGATCAGGAGCGCGGTGTTGGTCGCGCTGGTGCGCGAGAGGGCGAGGAGGAAGAGCCACGGGTAGAGCACGCCACCGCACACCACCATGAGCGCGAGTGGCCCGGCCGCGCGCCCGAGCCCGTCGGCCGGGCGCTGGCGGAGCGCGAAGGGGAGGAGGATGGCCGCGGCCACCGCGTAGCGCCAGGCGGCGACCACGAGTGGCGACATCGCCCCGAGCGCGAGCTTCCCGGCGACGAACCCCGCCGCCCAGCCGACGGTCGCGAGCGAGAGGCCGGCGTACGCCAGGGTCTGCGGGGTCGGCCGCGCCGTGGGGCCCATGCTCCCGCTTAGCATCGCGCCCGAGACGTCGGAAGCGCGCTTCGATGACGGTGGAAATTCTCCTCTCGCTGCGCTACCCCATGCCCGCCATGCCGCCGCAGTTCATCTTCACGATTCGGCACCTGCGGAAAGTCACCCCGCAGGGCAAGGAGATCCTGAAGGGCATCTCGCTCGCCTTCTACCCGAGCGCCAAGATCGGCGTCCTCGGCGCGAACGGCGCGGGCAAGTCGACGCTGCTGCGCATCATGGCCGGCGTCGAGCACGACTTCGCGGGCGACGCGGCGCCGGCCCCGGGCATCCGCATCGGCCACCTGCCGCAGGAGCCGGTGCTCGATCCGGCAAAGAACGTGCTCCAGCACGTCGAGGAGGCGGTGGGCGAGACGCGCGCGCTGCTCACGCGCTTCGAGGAGCTCTCGACGAAGCTCGGCGAGCCGCTCGCGGACGCCGAGATGGAGAAGGTGCTCGCCGAGCAGGCGCGGGTGCAGGACGCGATCGACGCCGCCAACGCCTGGGAGCTCGACCGCACGCTCGAGGTGGCGATGGACGCGCTCCGCCTCCCGCCGGGCGACGCCGACGTGGCGACGCTCTCGGGCGGCGAGCGCCGGCGCGTCGCCCTCTGCCAGGTCCTCCTCCGCCAGCCCGACCTGCTCCTGCTCGACGAGCCCACCAACCACCTCGACGCCGAGTCGGTGGCATGGCTCGAGCGCCACCTCCAGGAGTACCCGGGCACGGTGGTGGCGATCACCCACGACCGCTATTTCCTCGACAACGTCGCGGGCTGGATCCTCGAGCTGGACCGCGGCTTCGGCATCCCGTGGGAGGGCAACTACTCCTCCTGGCTCGAGCAGAAGGAGCGGCGGCTCGCGCAGGAGGAGAAGGAGGCCTCGGGGCGCCGGCGCGCCCTCGCGCGCGAGCTCGAGTGGGTGCGCATGGCGCCGCGCGCGCGCCAGGCGAAGGGCAAGGCGCGGCTCGCGCGCTACGAGGAGCTGCTCGCCCAGGACCAGGCGGGGGAGGGGCGGGAGGGGCCGGTCCGCATCACCATCCCGCCCGGCCCGCGCCTCGGCAACCTGGTGATCGAGGCGGAGGGCGTGCGCAAGGGATACGGCGACCGGCTCCTCATGGACGGCGTCAGCTTCATCCTGCCGCGCGGCGGGATCGTCGGCGTGATCGGCCCGAACGGCGCCGGCAAGACGACGCTCTTCCGCATGATCGTGGGGCAGGAGAAACCCGACGCGGGCACGCTCCGCATCGGCGAGACGGTGGTCCTCGCCTACGTCGACCAGAGCCGCGAGACGCTCGTCGGGGAGCACACCGTGTGGGAGGAGCTCTCCGACGGCGGTCGCCCGATCATCATGGTCGGCAAGCGCGAGGTCAACTCGCGCGCCTACGCCGCCGCCTTCAACTTCACCGGCCCCGACCAGCAGAAGAAGGTGAAGGACCTCTCGGGCGGCGAGCGGAACCGCCTCCACCTGGCGAAGCTCCTGCGCAGCGGCGGGAACCTCCTCCTGCTCGACGAGCCGACCAACGACCTCGACGTCGACACGCTGCGCGCGCTCGAGGACGCGCTCGTCGACTTCGCGGGCTGCGCGGTCATCATCAGCCACGACCGCTGGTTCCTCGACCGCATCGCCACCCACATCCTCGCCTTCGAGGGCGAGAGCCGCGTCGTCTGGTTCGAGGGCAACTACCAGGACTACGAAGCCGACCGCCGCCGCCGCCTCGGCGCCGAGGCCGAGCGGCCGCACCGCATCAAATACCGCCGCTTGACCTCGTGAAGGACCCGGCGCGGGGCGGGAGGCCCCGCCGCCGCGACCTTCGACGAGGCCGCACGCGCCGTTCGACCGTGGTTGTTCGCGCGTCGGCCGAGGAGCGGGAGCGCCGGCGGGGCCTCCCGCCCCGCGCCGCGCAAACGCTACTTCTTCACGATCTCGAGCAGCTCGACCTCGAACACCAGCGGTGCGCCCGGCCCGATCTGCGGCGGCCGCCCCTGATCGCCGTACGCGATGTCGGAGGGGCAGACGAGCTTCGCCTTGCCGCCTACCTTCATCATCAGCAGCCCCTCGGTCCAGCACTTGATGACGCCGTTCAACGGGAACGTCGCCGGCTCGCCGCGCTGCACGGAGCTGTCGAAGACGGTGCCGTCGGTGAGCGTGCCCGTGTAGTGCACCTTGACGGTGTCGCTCGCATCGGGCGCGTCGCCGCTGCCGGCCTTGAGCTCCGTGTAGACGAGCCCCGAGGCCGTCTTCTTGGCGCCCTTCTCGCGCGCGGCCTTCTCGAGGAAGGGCTGCGCGGCCTTCTTGTTGGCCTCGGCCCCCGCCTTCATGCGCACGCTGGCGAGCTCGTTCAGCTTCGGGCCGAAGGTGTTCAAGTCGACCTTCTTCTCCCGCTTGAGCACCCCGTCGGCGAGCCCGGCCTCGACCAGCCCGAGCTCCTTCTCGCTCAGGCTGAAGGGCGCTAGCTTGTCGCTGACCCACAGGCCGAGCGCGTAAAGCGTCTTCTCCTCGTCCGTCTTGAGCTCCGGTGCGCCCGCGCGCGCCGTTGCCACGGCGGCCACGAGGGCCAGCATCGCTCCCAGCAGTATCCTTCGCATCGGCGTTCGGCTCCTTTCCTCCGCTCCCCGTTCACCGCACACCGCTCCGCTCGCCGCCGGTCCGGCGGCCGGCTCGAAGGGTGCGAAGCGGCGCGCGGCCACGAGTCGCCGGCCGGCGCGCGCGGTGATCAGCCCTCGTACTTGAACGACACCTTCACCTTGGCGCGATAGGCGCGCACCTTGCCTTCCTCGAGCTGCATGTCGAGCTGGGCCACCTCGGCGATGCGGAGATCGCGCAGCGTCTTCGAGGCGCGCTCGACCGCCGCCTTGGCCGCCTTCTCCCAGGAGTCGGTGCTGGTACCGACCAGCTCGATGATCTTGTACACGCTCTCCGCCATGGCTGGCTCCTTTCTCGCGTTCTTGGAGGGCGCCTTCTTGGAGGGGGCCTTCATAGCGCTAGCTCGCCGCCTCGAACAGCCCGGCCGCGCCCATGCCGCCGCCGATGCACATGGTGACGATGCCCCAGCGCTTCTTCCGCCGGCGCAGCTCGTGGAGCAGCGTCCCGGTCATGCGCGAGCCGGTCATGCCGTAGGGGTGGCCGATCGAGATCGAGCCCCCGTTCGGGTTGAGCTTCTCGGGGTCGATGCCGAGGCGGTCGCGGCAGTAGACGACCTGCGAGGCGAAGGCCTCGTTCAGCTCGACGACGTCGACGTCCTGGAGCTTGAGCCCCGCATGCTTGAGCAGCTTCGGCACCGCGAAGACCGGCCCGATCCCCATCTCGTCGGGCTCGCAGGCCGCGAACACGCAGCCGCGGAAGAAGCCGAGCGGCCGCACGCCGAGCGCCTTCGCACGCTCGGCCGACATGATGAGCGTCGCCGAGGCGCCGTCCGAGAACTGGGAGGAGTTGCCGGCCGTCACCGTACCGCCCTCCTTGAAGGCGGGGGGCAGCTTGGCGAGGCCCTCGAGCGTGGTGTCGGGGCGGTTGCACTCGTCGCGGTCGACGACCACCTCCTTGCGCGACTTCTGGCCCGTCGCCTTGTCGGTCACCTCCATGGTGGCCTTCATGGGCGCGATCTCGTCCTTGAACTTGCCCTCCCGCTGCGCGGCGGCGGTGCGCTGCTGGGAGAGGAGCGCGTAGCGGTCCTGCGCCTCGCGGCTCACCTTGTAGCGCTCGGCCACGATCTCGGCGGTCTGTCCCATGGGCATGTAGATGGCGCTGTGGTGGTCCTTGAAGTAGGGGTTGAAGAGGTTCGTCTTGTTGAAGTCGTTCTGCAGCATGGTGATCGACTCGAGGCCGCCGCCGATGATGACGTCGTAGCCCTCGAGCTGCACCATGTGCGCCGCGACCATGACGGCGTTGAGCCCCGAGGAGCAGAAGCGGCTCACCGTGCCGCCCGGGACCGTGACCGGCAGCCCGGCGAGCAGGGCCGCGTTGCGCCCGACATTGAAGCCCTGCGGGCCCTCGGGGAAGCCCGTCCCCATGACCACGTCCTCGATCTCCGCGGGGTCGAGCTGAGGGACCTTCTTCAGCAGGTCCTTGACGCAGTGGGCGGCCATGTCGTCGGGCCGCGTCAGGTTGAAGGAGCCGCGGAAGGACTTGGCCAGCCCGGTCCGCGAGCTCGCGACGATCACCGCTTCACGCATGACAGACTCCTTCGTTGGGTGGGGGGTACGTGAAAGGAATTAGTCGCAGGATCGGGTGGCCCGATGCAAGCCCGGGCTCCGGGGTCCCGGCGGTTCGGCGGAGCGCATGGCCGATGGCCCGGGTTGACGGCGCCCCTGGGGGGCGGCCACCCTGCGCGCTGCCCGAGCCACCATGCTCGACAGCCTGCTCACCCGTCCAGGCAGCACGCCCGCGGCGCTGCTCGACGCGCTCGCCCGCCGGCTCGGGGCGGCCGGGGTCGCGGCCGACGTGCTCACCCATGCTGCGCTCGCCTGCGGTGTGGGGGCCGGCGCCCTCTTCTGGCTGGACCGCGGGTGGCTCGCGCTCCTCGCGCTCGCGGTCTCGGGACTGCTCGACGCGGTCGACGGCCGGGTCGCACGCCTGGGGCCCGGCCCGACGCCCTGGGGCGGCGTGCTCGACCTGACGTTCGACCGCGTGGTCGAGGCGGCGGTGCTGCTCGGCATCGCGGTCCCGCGCCCCCACCTGCATCTGCCCGCGCTCGTCCTCGCCGCGACCTGGTACGTGAACCTGTGCGTGTTCCTCGCCGTCGGCGCGGCCAGCGAGCGGCACCCGGCCAAGGTGATCCACTACCCACCCGGGCTCCTCGAGCGCAGCGAGGGGCTCGTGTTCGCGCTGATCGTGGTGGCCTTGCCCAGCCTCGCCGGGGCGGCCGCGTACGTCTATGCCGGCCTCGAGGTGGTGACCGCGGCGCAGCGCTTCCGCTACGGGCGGCGCACGCTCGGTTGACACCGGACCCGGCCGGCGTCAGCGCGCCCGCAGCGTGAGGCAGGCGATCTCGCGCGGCGTGAAGAGGCGGATCTTCTGCCCGGTGAAGCCGAGGCCGCGGTTCACGTACAGGGTCGCATCGCCGTCCCGGTAGAGGCCGCGGTCGAAGGCGCTGATGAACTCCGCCAGGTTGCGGGTCCGGCGCCCGGACCAGGGGAGCGCGAGCTGGCCGCCGTGCGTGTGGCCGGAGAGCATCAGCGCGGCGCCGAGGCGGGCCGCCTGCGGAAAGCA
>Ga0209808_1000770_pt1 | contig 16022 bp, 13 predicted proteins | sample GraSoiAngelo_157_FD_186171 | JGI IMG/M metagenome (GOLD analysis project Ga0209808, IMG submission 186171) | Grasslands soil microbial communities from the Angelo Coastal Reserve, California, USA - 14_1009_16_20cm (SPAdes) (version 2) | ecosystem: Environmental > Terrestrial > Soil > Grasslands ... | reverse complement strand
AATAACCCGAAATCGCGTCCGTGTTGATCGAGCCACGCGACCGCCGGCTTGTCGGACTCCGGTGCCGGCCCATAAGCCATTGTCTCGAAGATCTCGCTCACCGTAGTCATGCAGGTCTCCTACTTACGCATCCCGCCTCCCGCCTCCCGCCTCCCGTTCTTAGACCATGGGCTGGCGATGAGCCGCGGAGTACCGCCCCGTCACGAAGTGTTCGAGTTGACGCTCGATGTCAGTCAGCAGCGCTGACGCGCCGAGCCGGAACAGATTGGCTCGCAGCCAGCGCTCGCCCAGCTCTTCCTTCATGAGAATGAGCCAGTCCAGCGCCTGTTTGGCCTTGCGGATCCCACCCGCCGGCTTGAACCCGACGGCGTATCCGGTACGCTCGTGGTAGTCGCGGATCTGCCGCGTCATCACCACGCCGACAGGAAGGGTCGCGTTCACGGATTCCTTGCCGGTGGACGTCTTGATGAAATCGGCGCCGGCCATCATGGCGACCTGGCTGGCGCGCGCCACGTTCACGAGCGTCGCCAGGTCGCCCGTGCCGAGGATCACTTTCATGTGAGCACCGCCGCAGGCCTCCCGGAAGGCGCGCACCTCGTCGTACAGCGCCTCCCACGCTCCGGCCAATGCGTGCGCGCGCGTGATCACCACGTCGATCTCCTGGGCCCCTGCGGCGACCGATGCGCGAATCTCGTCGATCCGCTGGGGCAGGGGGTTCAACCCCGCCGGGAAACCAGTCGAGACCGCCGCGACGGGGATCCTGGACCCTTGCAACGCCTCGACGGCGACCGGGACGAAGGCGTGGTAGACGCACACCGCGCCCACCGTGATCCCGATGTCGGTCGCGCCGAGCGCCGCGAGCAGGTCAGGTCGCACGGGACTCTTCGCCTTGGCGCACAGGCGCAGCACATTGGTCGGCGTGTCGTCGCCCTGGAGGGTAGTCAGGTCCATGCAGGTGATCGCGCGCAAGAGCCAGGCGGCCTGCCATTCTTTTTTGACGGTGCGTCGTGTGGGGATGGTGGCGGCGCGACGCTCCACGGCGCTGCGGTTGATTCGCAGGGCGCGAATGAGATCCAGGTCGAGAGGAGTCCCCGGATTGCGCTCGGGCTGGGTGAACACCCGCAGCGCCCGTTCGGGCGCGACTGCCGCCGGCATCGTGCCGGCGGCCGGTGTCGCGTACTCGTACCGCCGCTTCGTCTCCATGGCCGCCTCTAATCTACGACGGCTCTCTTTCCTTCGTCGTGTCCCGGTCGGCCTTGCGGTCCTTCCGAGGCCGCTCTTCGGGTGCCGGCCGGCGCTCCGGCTGCCGCGGCGCGACCTGTTCAGCCCCTGGTCGCTCCGACGGGGGTGCGTGCTTCTCTTTGGGCGCGGGTGCAGGCACGCGCGTTGGCGCGGGGCGCTCGGCCCGCGCCGCCGCCGGTCGCGACGGTCGCTCTGTGGGCTGCGGCTGCTCCTGCGGCCGCGCGCGCTCGGTGGGCTGTTGCCGCTCTCGGCGTGCCGGCCGGACGGGACGCTCGACTGGGGCGGATGCCGGGGGTGCCGCGTCATGTGGTGGCGGCGCCCGGCGGGCGGGCCGCGGCGGAGGGAGCCCTTCGCGGGCGGGCCGCAGCGCGGGGGCCGGGGCGAGGGCGGGAGCGGGTGCTGCCGGTCGCACGAAGGTTCCAGGGCTGGTGCTCGGCGTGCGCGCCCGTAGGGTGGCGATCGTCGCATCGTCCAGCGGACGGCCGGGTCGAGCGCGCAGCGCCTGCTCGCGCGCCGCGAACGGGACGGGCGGCGGCGGGGGCTGTCGCTGCACGACCACCTGTCGCGTCATGACGTACATGGGGGGCCGCCGTGTCTCGACGACCGCGGGCTGCGCCAGCACGCTCCGTCGATCCGGTGCGACGCGGGCCGTGGCGCCGACCACGCGAGCCTCGTCGAGCCGGTCGCGCGGCACGACGATCACGCCCCGATTCACCGGGCGCGACTCCACGAACGTCTCGTGCGACACGACGGTCATCGCATCCGGCTCGCGGCGGTTCCGGTAGTTGATGTTCGTGACGTTGACGTTCGTCACGTTGATGTTGGTGACGTTCACGTTCGTCACGTTCACGTTGCGGATGTACCTGTTGCTCACGCGGTAGGCGGGCACGTACGGCTCTTCCGGCGCGAGCGGGAACCACGCCACCCCGCTGCCGCCGGCGATCGCCAGGCTCCAGTTCCTGCCGCCGACGAACACCACCAGGGCCGGCGCGTACACCGGTCGCGCCACCACGTGGCCCGGCACCCAAGCCCAGCCCCCGCCCACGTAGACCCAGCGGCCGTAGTGGAACGGCGCGAAGCCCCAGGGCGCGTCGTCGATCCACGTCCAGCCCCACGGCTCTACCCAGGCCCAGTGGCCGTAGCGATACGGCGCCCAGCCGGTGGCCACGCCGCGCGGCACCCACACCGCGCCGTAGTCCGGCGTCTCGCGCCAGTCGCCGTTGTCATCCAGGTCCTCGTAGCCGATCACGCCGCGCGACACGTAGCGGGCCGAGCGTGCGTCGTCCCAGCGGCGGTCTCGCGAGGCGCACCAGTCCTCCCAGTCGTCCGACCGGATCGCGTCGTGGACGTCGTACGTCGGGGAGTTGCCCGCCACGACGAGGGCCGTCTGTTCGCGGTGCACCGGGAGGGCGGATCCGGCGGCGGTCACCTCGGCTTCGCCGCTCCGCACGGTGACCGAGGTTGTGTCGCCGGTCGTATCGACGTCCACGCGGTAGACGCCCGAGCGGAGCAGTGACACGGCGCCACTCGGCGTGTCGATCTCGAGGCTCTCGTCGTCGCCCAGGTCGCGCACGCGCACGTTGAGCGACCCTTGCGACAGCCGCACCTGCGCGGTCCGGTCATCGAGTGCGAGAAATCCGAACGCGCTCAGCGGCGCCAGGCGGAATGCGGTGGAGCCGACGGTGATCTCGGCGCGCCCGTCGCTGTCGGTCCAGAGGTGGTCGCCGTTGTGCAGCGGATAGTTGACCGTTGCGTCGGTCCAGTCGTCTACGTCCCCGGGCCGGAAGGAGACCGCTCCGGTGACGAAGCTCAGGCGGCCGACCGGGCTGGGCGGATCCCGATCGGGCCGGTCAGCGTTGGGCCGGTCGCCTCCCTGCCACACGGGGATGACGGCGAGCAGCGATGCGGAGGTGAGCAGCGGGGCGATGCGCATCATGGGTCTCCTCCCGTTGACTTGCCGACGGACGCCTGGGCGCTCCTAGGATAAGGACCTGCGCCGCGGACACCAAGTCGGCCCCCCCGGACCTTTGCGGTAACATCGGGGAACGCGTGACTCATCGCCGGGTACGGCGGTCATCCTAGTATCCGCGCCCGGGCGTTCTGCATTCCCGGCGCCCCACCTGTCCTCCAGGCGGCATGGAACCGATCTCACCGACGCAGCGGCGGCTGCTCTGGACCGGGTGCGTCGTGGGCCTGCTCAGTTCCGTCGCCCTCATGATGTGGTACTGGCCTGGGGCCTTACCGCAGGACAGCTCGAGCGGCGTCTGGACCGCCCTGGCCCAGGACTTCGCCAAAGGCGTGTTCTACCGTCCCACCTACAGCGCCTTCGGGTTCGGCGGCACGCGGTACATGCCGCTCTTCTTCGTGGTGCACGGTGTCTTGATTCGCCTGGCGTTCGATCCGGTCACGGCGGGGGTCGTCTTGACAGTGCTGGGGATCGTGCTGTTCGATGCGGCTCTGTTCTTGACGCTGCGCGAGCTGGGCGTCGACTGGCCGGTCGCGGTCCCGCTCGCGCTCTTGCCCCACGCGGCGGTCTCGTTTCAGCTGCTCTCGCTTCAGGTCAAGGGCGATTTCCTGGCGGCGGCATTGAACCTCGGGGGCATCTGGTGCGGCCTCCGGTACGCCCGGCGCCGCGCGGCACCCTGGCTGGTCGCATGCGTGCTCTGCTGTCTCGGGGCATTTCTCACGAAACTCACGGCCGTCGCGGGGGCCGTCCTCATCTGGGGGTGGCTGTGGGAGCGGAAGGACAGGCGTGCAGCCGTTGCGGTCGGAGGCTCCCTCGCGCTCCTCGCGGCGCTGGCGCTCGGAGGTGTCTACTGGGCGAGTGACGGCCGAGCGCTCGCGTCGTTCCGCGCGGTGGCCACCGGCGGGATGCATCTGGGTTATGCGGTGGCCGCCCCGGTCTGGCTGCTGCTCGCGGCCGTGCAGGATCCTGTCTTTCTGCTGGTGGTGAGCGTGGCCGCTCTCTATTCGGTCGACGCGATCCGCCATAAGGCATGGACCGTCCCCGCGACGTATTTCTGGCTCGCGGCGGGCGTGACGGTAGTCATTTTCAGCTCGCCCGGGACCGACACGAACCATCTTCTCGATCTGCTGGCGGCGTCGGTGCTGGTATTCGGCGAGCGCTTGACCCACGCGCCCCGCACCGCGAAGCTCGCGGTCGCACTCCCCGTCGTGTTCGCGGGGCTCATCGCGCTCACGTGGATACCGGGCATGATCTCGATCAAATCGCTGATCGAGAAGGGCGGGAAGCCCGAGCGCCGCTCGGTGGCGGTGATCGCGCGGCGGCTCGGCCCGGCAGCGCACGACCTGTTGAGCGAGAATCCGATTCTTCCGGTCGAGCTGGGCGAGCGCCCCCGCGTGCTCGATCCGTTCAACCTCCGGCTCCTGGCGAGCCAGCGCCCGGACATCGCGGCCGATTTCGGCGCGCGGATCGCCCGTGGGCAGTTCGGGGCGGTGGTACTCGTGGATCACACGGGCGCTGATCCGCAGCACGTCGCGGCGGCGCTGCGTGCCTGCCGAGGGAGCGAGGGCGATCGTTGCTACGGTGACCTGGTGTTCCCGCCGGGGTTCCTCGAGCTTCTGGAACAGCGCTACGCGCTGAGCTTCGTGGTGCATCCGTTCGTTGTGTACGAGCCGCGGACCTCGGCGACCGGGGTCGCCTTGGGTCCGAGGGCGGGCACTGGGCGGGGCGTCGGTGCGGTCCCGATTGGAACGGGGTTTTCGGCGCGCTAGATTGTTCCGAGCGTTCGCGCCCGTAGCTCAGGTGGATAGAGCAGCAGCCTTCTAAGCTGTTGGTCGGAGGTTCGAATCCTCCCGGGCGCACTGAGCTCCGAATCCACGAGCCTCGGAGAGGACATGCCCGCTCGGTCGCCGTCCAAGCCGCCGCCCCCGCCGCCCACGTTGTTCGAGTGGGCGGGTGGAATGCCCGCCATTGAGCGGTTGATGGACGCCTTTTATCGAAAGGTCCGCCAGGACCCCGTTCTCGCCCCCATCTTCGCTCGCATGAGCGACGAGCATCCGCGCCACGTGGCGCGCTTCGTCGCCGAGGTCCTGGGCGGGCCCAGGCTCTACACGAAAGAACACGGCGGGCATCCGCATATGATCTCCCGTCATCTCGACCGCCATCTCACCCAGCCCCAGCGCACCCAGTGGGTACGACTCCTGCTGGAAACCGCCGATGAGGTTGGGCTGCCAGACGACCCGGAGTTCCGGTCGGCATTGGTCGCGTATCTCGAGTGGGGCTCCCGCCTGGCGGTGCTGAACTCGCAGCCTGGTGCCACGGTGGATTCCAATGCGCCGATGCCCCACTGGGGGTGGGGCGTGCCCGGCGGGCCATACCGCGGTTAGCGCCGTGGAGCTGCGACCGCTGAGCCCACCCGACGACGAGCTGCTCAGCTCGCTGGAGCAGCAAGACGACGTGTGGGAGTTTGTCGGCACCCTGCCGTTGCCCGACGAGGAGCATCCCCACCACCTGTTCGTGATCGTCGAAGGTGGGGCGAGCGTGGGTGTCGCCGGGCTCGTCCGATCGCCGGCATTCAGCGGAACCGATTTCGAGCTGCTCTGTGCTCTGAGATCCGAAGCACAGGGGCGGGGCCTGGCGAAGCAAGCGTGCGCGCTCGTCATGGCGTGGGGATTCGACACGCTCAAGCTCGAGCGGGTCATCGCGTCCATCGGTGATGGGAATGACGGGGCGCGCTCGATCGCGGCAAAGCTCGGCATGACCGCGTCGGGCAGTGGGCCGCGCGGGACGACGGTGTACGTGAAAGAGCGTGAGAAGCGCAAACGCGGGCCGAAGCGGAGTGGAAATCCCTAAGCTTGCTACGCCAATCTGCTGCGCCCCTGCAACACTTGCGCACCTTTGACGCCTGAACGACACTCGTTATACCCGAGTACACCGACGTGCTTCATGGCCAGCTCCGTGATGTACTCCGTCTTGATGGTCGACGACAACGCCGCGATGCGCGAGGCGTTGGCGCGCTCGCTCACGCGCCGCGGCTGCCGCGTCACCACCGCCGCGAGCGGCGTCGAAGGGTTGCAGGCGTTGAAGGAGCGATCCTTCGACATCGTGATCACCGACCTCAACATGCCGGAGCGCGGCGGACTGTGGCTGTGGCGTCAGGCGATCGTGCAGCGCCCGGAGCTGCGGGGTCGGTTCGTTCTGATCGCGTCGGAGCCGCTGCCGGAGCCGCGCAGCTTGTCGCTCTTCATGGAGACCGAGCGATTCATCTTGAAGCCCCTGTCGCTGGATACGCTGTGGCGTCTGGTAGAGGAAGTCTTGGAGAGTGCGCCGCGCAGTTCGCGCGGCTCGCGGGCCGAGCCACCGGAGAGTGCGGCTCGCGGCACGCCGTAGCCCGATCGGTCGACTAGCCGCGCGCCTCTAATCGATCCAGCGCAAACCGTAGTCGGAACATCGCCGCATCCAAATCCCGCAGGCTCTCTTCGTCGAGCGTGCCCGACTCGGCGACGTTGGTGAGGAGTTGCAGCGCGTTGCGGATGTGCTCGCCGGCGCTCTCGGGCGCGCGCCGCTCGGGTGGCGCGCGGCGCTCCACGCCGGACCGCCGCTCTTCCACGACCACGGTCACGACGCGACGACGGTCGGTGGGCCCGCGGCGCTCCGTCGTCAAGCGGCGATCGGCGCGCGACAGCTCCATAGCGGGCAATTTCGCATCGGCCGTTGGCGAGAGCTAGTAGCACTCCACTTGGGTGGGGGCAGGGCGGGGGGAGGGAGAGGGGCCGTATCTTCAATCACCAGACCCCCTTGACTCGGGTCGGACCACCGGGTTAGGATTGGCGTCTGCGCGCGAACTTTTTGCGCACGGCTCTTTGAGAACTGATGGTCGAGCGTGTGGAGTGCGGACCCGTTTGAACGGCGCGCGGTCAGACGCGCGTCGCGAGGGTTTGACTCTGACGTGAGAACGGACGACATACGAAACGCAGTCGTTCGCATGAGCTGTTCGGATTCTTCAATCATTGGAGAGTTTGATCCTGGCTCAGGACGAACGCTGGCGGCGTGCCTAACACATGCAAGTCGTACGGGACCGGGGGCAACTCCGGTTCAGTGGCAGATGGGTGCGTAACACGTGAGCAACTTGTCCGTCGGCGGGGGATAGCCGGCCCAACGGCCGGGTAATACCGCATACGTTCGTTCGGGGGCATCCCTGAACGAGGAAAGCAGCCGCAAGGTTGCGCCGGTGGAGGGGCTCGCGGCCTATCAGCTTGTTGGCGGGGTAATGGCCCACCAAGGCGACGACGGGTAGCTGGTCTGAGAGGATGGCCAGCCACATTGGGACTGAGACACGGCCCAGACTCCTACGGGAGGCAGCAGTGGGGAATCTTGCGCAATGGCCGCAAGGCTGACGCAGCGACGCCGCGTGTGGGATGACGGCCTTCGGGTTGTAAACCACTGTCGGGAGGGACGAATACAGGGCGTCGAATAGGCGACCCTGGGTGACGGTACCTCCAAAGGAAGCACCGGCTAACTCCGTGCCAGCAGCCGCGGTAATACGGAGGGTGCGAGCGTTGTCCGGAATCACTGGGCGTAAAGGGCGCGTAGGTGGCTCGTTAAGTTGCCGGTGAAATCCCGGGGCTCAACTCCGGGGCTGCCGGTAAGACTGGCGGGCTCGAGCACGGTAGAGGCAGATGGAATTCCCGGTGTAGCGGTGGAATGCGTAGATATCGGGAAGAACACCAGTGGCGAAGGCGTTCTGCTGGGCCGTTGCTGACACTGAGGCGCGACAGCGTGGGGAGCAAACAGGATTAGATACCCTGGTAGTCCACGCCGTAAACGATGGACACTAGGCGTCGGGGGGAGCGACCCCCTCGGTGCCGTCGCTAACGCAGTAAGTGTCCCGCCTGGGGAGTACGGCCGCAAGGCTGAAACTCAAAGGAATTGACGGGGGCCCGCACAAGCGGTGGAGCATGTGGTTTAATTCGAAGCAACGCGAAGAACCTTACCTGGGCTTGACATGCTGGTGTAAGCCGGTGGAAACATCGGCCCCTCTTCGGAGCGCCAGCACAGGTGCTGCATGGCTGTCGTCAGCTCGTGTCGTGAGATGTTGGGTTAAGTCCCGCAACGAGCGCAACCCTCGCTCCCAGTTGCCAGCGAGTCATGTCGGGGACTCTGGGGGGACTGCCGGCGTTAAGCCGGAGGAAGGTGGGGACGACGTCAAGTCATCACGGCCCTTACGTCCAGGGCGACACACGTGCTACAATGCCCGGTACAGCGCGTCGCGAACTCGCGAGAGGGAGCCAATCGCTAAAAGCCGGGCTAAGTTCGGATTGCAGTCTGCAACTCGACTGCATGAAGCCGGAATCGCTAGTAATCGCGGATCAGCCACGCCGCGGTGAATACGTTCCCGGGCCTTGTACACACCGCCCGTCACGCCATGGAAGCTGGAGGGACCCGAAACCGGTGGGCCAACCGCAAGGAGGCAGCCGTCTAAGGTCAATTCAGTGACTGGGGCGAAGTCGTAACAAGGTAGCCGTAGGGGAACCTGCGGCTGGATCACCTCCTTTCTGGAGCGCCGAGTAGCCCGGCCCGTAAGGGCCGGGATGAAAGGCCCCAGATTTTGTCGCCCGCACTTTCCACGCTCGACCATCTTCTTTTTTTCGTTCTTTGACAACTGACGAGTGGTGTGTGTGGTGTTGAGGAATCACACCGAGACACTGAGAGAAGTGAGATCAAGCGCGTAAGGGCGCACGGTGGATGCCTTGGCACAGGGAGGCGACGAAGGACGTGGTAAGCTGCGATAAGCCTGGGGGAGCTGCAAACAAGCTGTGATCCCAGGATTTCCGAATGGGGCAACCCGGTCGGCCGCAAGGCCGATCATCTCCCGCAAGGGAGAAGCAAACCCGGGGAACTGAAACATCTAAGTACCCGGAGGAAGAGAAAGCAACCGCGATCCCCTTAGTAGCGGCGAGCGAACGGGGGCCAGCCCAAACCAGGGGTGCTTGCACTCCTGGGGTTGTGGGACCGCGCCATGGGAGTACGACGCCAAGCCGAAGCGGCCTGGAACGGCCCGCCAGAGACGGTGACAGCCCGGTAGGATTACGCGTACGGCCCCTAGCGGTATCCCGAGTAACGCGGGACACGTGCAATCCTGCGTGAAGCTGGGGGGACCACCCTCCAAGGCTAAACACTCCCCTGTGACCGATAGTGCACCAGTACCGTGAGGGAAAGGTGAAAAGGACGCCAGGTGGCGAGTGAAATAGATCCTGAAACCGTGTGCCTACAAGCGGTCGAAGGCGGCGGCGGGCTTCGGCTCGTTGTCCGCTGACGGCGTGCCTTTTGCATTATGACGCAGCGAGTTACTGGTCACGTGCAGCTTAAGGCCCTCAGGGCCGGAGGCAGAGCGAAAGCGAGTCTGAATAGGGCGACCAGGTACGTGGCCGTAGACCCGAAGCCGTGGCGATCTACCCTTGAGCAGGTTGAAGCCGCCGTAACAGGCGGTGGAGGACCGAACCGTTGTGGGTTGAAAACCGCTCGGATGACTTGAGGGTAGGGGTGAAAGGCCAATCAAGCTCGGAGATAGCTGGTTCTCCCCGAAACATATTTAGGTATGGCCTCGGGAAACGAGTCCGCAGGAGGTAGAGCACTGGATGGGTCCGGGAGCCGAATAGGCTCACCTCCCCCAACCAAACTCCGAATTCCTGTGTGATGCTGCCCGGGAGACAGTCGCTGAGCGATAATGTCCAGCGGCGAGAGGGAAAGAACCCAGATCTACCGCTAAGGCCCCGGAGTGGCGGCTAAGTGTAGCGAAGGATGTGATCTTGCTGAGACAACTGGGAGGTTGGCTTAGAAGCAGCCATTCCTTTAAAGAGTGCGTAATAGCTCACCAGTCCAGCGAGGTCGCGCCGAGAATGGTCGGGACTAAGCCGCCCGCCGAAGCGTAGGATTCGATGTGGTCTTCGGACCGCATCGTCTGGTAGGGGAGCGTTCTGAGAGCGATGAAGCGGGGGCGTTAGCCTTCCCGTGGAGCGATCAGAAGTGAGGATGCTGCGACGAGTACGCGCGAAACAGGGTGAAAACCCCTGTCACCGTAAGCCTAAGGGTTCCTGAGCCATGGCGATCAGCTCAGGGTTAGTCGGTCCCTAAGGTGAGGCCGAAAGGCGTAACCGATGGGAAACGGGTCAATATTCCCGTACCACCTCACATTCGTTTGAGGGCGAGGGGGGACGCAGGAGCGAGCAATCCGTCGGAGGGTGGTTGTGCCGATGCAAGGCGGTAGACGTTTCCGGGTAGGCAAATCCGCCTGGATAGTCGAGAGCCGATGCCGAAGGGGTCGCAAGGCCCCGTCAAGGGATTCGTGAGCCGACTGCCAAGAAAAGCCCCGCGTCTAGAATGTGGAGTGACCGTACCGTAATCCGACACAGGTAGGCGAGGCGAGTAGCCTCAGGTGCTCGAGTGATTTACGGAGAAGGAACTCGGCAAAATGACCCCGTAACTTCGGAAGAAGGGGTGCCGGTAGTAGGTGAGGGGGTACACTCCAAGCCCAACCCGGCCGCAGAGAATCGCGTCAAGCGACTGTTTAGCAAAAACACAGGTGTGTGCTAAGGCGTACTCCAAGCCGACGTATACACACTGACGCCTGCCCGGTGCCGGAAGGTTAACGCAACTTGTCAGCCGCAAGGCAAAGCTCGTTGCCGAAGCCCCGGTAAACGGCGGCCGTAACTATAACGGTCCTAAGGTAGCGAAATTCCTTGTCGGGTAAGTTCCGACCTGCATGAATGGCGTAACGACTTGACGGCTGTCTCCTCCGTAAGCTCGGCGAAACTGCAGTATCGGTGAGGATTCCGATTTCCCGCATCAGGACAAAAAGACCCCGTGCACCTTTACTATAGCCTGCCATTGATCGTCTGCATGACTTGCGTAGCATAGGTGGGAGGCGACGATCCCAGGGTTTTGGCCCTGGGGGAGCCAACAGTGAAATACCACCCTTGTTTTGTTGACGATCTCACGCGGCCGCTCACAACGGCGCGGACCGTGGCTGGCGGGTAGTTTGACTGGGGCGGTCGCCTCCGAAATTGTAACGGAGGCGCGCGATGGTGCCCTCAGTGCGGTCGGTAATCGCACGACGAGCGCAAACGCAAAAGGGCGCCTGACAGCGAGCGCGACGGCGCGAGCTGGGACGAAAGTCGGCGTTAGTGATCCGGTGATACCGTGTGGACGGGTCATCGCTCAACGGATAAAAGGTACGCTGGGGATAACAGGCTTATCGCGCCCGAGAGTTCACATCGACGGCGCGGTTTGGCACCTCGATGTCGGCTTGTCACATCCTGGGGCTGGAGAAGGTCCCAAGGGTCCGGCTGTTCGCCGGTTAAAGTGGCACATGAGCTGGGTTCAGAACGTCGTGAGACAGTTCGGTCTGTATCCGGTGTGGGCGTTGGAGTGTTGAGGGATGTCGTCCGTAGTACGAGAGGACCCGGACGAAGCGACCTCTCGTGTCCCGGCTGTCCTGCCAAGGGCAACGCCGGTTAGCGATGTCGCGCGGGGATAACCGCTGAATGCATCTAAGTGGGAAACCCTCCCCAAGATGAACACTCCCGGGTCGCGAGACCCCTGAAGGGCCGTGGGAGACTACCACGTTGATAGGCGGCAGGTGTAAGGCGCGCGAGCGCTTCAGCCGAGCCGTACTAATTGCCCGTGAGGCTTGATCTCTTCTCGGTCTCGAGGTGAGCCTCGGCATCACACACCTACTCGTCATCCGTCATCCGTTATCCGTTGTCCGTTGCTACGGACGACGGATGACGGACAACGGAGAACGCATTTTGCTGGCGACTAGCGCGACAGGGCCACACCCGTTCCCATCCCGAACACGGTCGTTAAGCCTGTCAGCGCCGATGGTACTGCGACTGCGAGGTCGTGGGAGAGTAGGCCGCCGCCAGCTTCTCAAATGCAGAACGGCGTCGAGTAAAGACGTCGCGCGGAACCGTAGCACAGCGGCGTCACGCGAAACCGTACCACGGTTCTGCGTGACGCCTTTGTGTTACGCCCTCGCGTAACGTCTTTGCTAGACGTTGTTTTAGTCATGGATTCGCTCACCTCACCCGAGACCTGGATCGCGCTCCTCACCCTCACGGTGCTCGAGATCGTCCTCGGCATCGACAACATCGTCTTCATCTCGATCCTCGCCGGGAAGCTGCCCGCGGGCGTGCAGCGGCGGGCCCGCACCGTGGGCCTCACGCTCGCCATGGTGACGCGCATTCTCCTGCTCGTGTCCCTGACCGGCATCATGCGCTTCACCCGGCCGCTCTTCACCACGTTCGGCCACGCGTTCTCCGGACGCGACGTCATCCTGCTCCTGGGCGGCCTGTTCCTCCTGTGGAAGAGCACCCGGGAGATTCACGACAAGCTCGAGGGCGAGGAAGGACGTCGGAACGTGAAGGCCGGCGCCACCTTCGCGAGCGTGATCGTCCAGATCGCGCTGCTCGACATCGTGTTCTCGCTCGATTCCGTCATCACGGCGGTCGGCATGGCCCGGCAGGTGGGCGTGATGGTCGCGGCCATCGTCATCGCGGTGCTGGTCATGCTCGTGGCGGCCGGCGCGATCAGCGACTTCATCCACCGTCATCCGACGCTCCAGATGCTCGCGTTGTCGTTCCTGCTGCTGATCGGCGTCACCCTCATCGCCGACGGCCTCGGCCAGCACGTCTCGAAGGGCTACGTGTACTTCGCGATGGGCTTCTCGGTCTTCGTCGAATCGCTCAACCTGCGCCTCGCCCGCACCGCGCCGCCCGTGCACCTGAAGGCGCCGATCACCCCGTGACGCGCTGCGGCGTGGTGGCGTTGGCCGGGAAGCCCAACGTGGGGAAGTCCACGCTCCTCAACGCCCTGGTCGGCGAGCACCTCGCGATCGTCTCCCCCAAGCCGCAGTCCACTCGACTCCCGGTGGTCGGTCTCCTCACCCGCGCCGACACCCAGTTCATCTTCACCGACTCTCCCGGGCTGCTCGAGCCCGAGTACCAGCTGCACGAAGCGATGCGCGCCGCGGCGCTCCGCGCGATCGCGGACGCCGAAGTCATCGCGTACCTGCATCCCTTGAGCGAGTATCCCGCGCCGCCGCTCGCGCAGGTGGGGAAGCTAGGGCGCCCCCCGCGCGCCCCGGTCGTGACGGTGTACACCAAAGCCGATCTCGCCGCATCCTCTACCGACCTCTACCGACTTCTACCGACCTCTACCGTCGCCGTTTCAGCGATCACCGGCCAGGGTCTGGAAGACTTGCTGAGTACGTTGCGCGCCCAGCTTCCCGAGAGCCCCTTTCACTACGATCCCGACGCGATGGCGACGCAGCCGATGCGCTTCTTCGCCGCCGAGTTCGTGCGCGAGGCGGCGTTCGAGCTGCTGCACGAAGAGCTGCCCTACAGCGTGGCCGTCGAGATCGACGAGTTCCGAGAGGGTCAGGAGCCGGTGTATATTCGAGCCGTGGTCTACGTCGAGCGTACCAGCCAGAAGGGGATCGTGATCGGGGAAGGGGGCCGCACCATCAAGGCGATCGGCCAGACGGCCCGTGGGAAGATCGAAGCCCTGCTGGGCGCGCGCGTGTTCCTCGAGCTGCACGCCAAGGTGCTGCCCAAGTGGCGGCGCCAGCTCGCGTCCCTCAAACGTCTGGGGTATGTGGGATGAGTCTCGCGCCCGACCTGCTCGAAATTCTCGTCTGCCCCAAGTGCAAAGGCCCGCTCGAGCACCGCACCGCACCGGCCGAAGCCCTGGTGTGTCATGCCTGCCGCCTCGTGTACGCCGTCGAAGACGACATCCCGATCATGCTGATCGACGAGGCCAAGCACTTCTAGCCTCCGCTCGGGAGCGCTTGTTTGACAACCCCCGCACACGCGGCCTAAGTTTAGGCGCGCTCGACCCTTACGCGAGGAGGCAGGTGCGCGGTACGCGCCCGACGATACTCTTCTTCTCGCCGGCTGGTCGCACAGTACCTGACTTCCTGACACGCTGGGTCAACGGCAAGGGACTGACGATCGTGCCGGTGCCGGACCCCGCCGACGTGGAGCAGCGGGTGCTCCGGTCGCTGCCGCAGCTCGTCGTCATCGACGCGGACGGCGGTCCGCAGGGCCTCGGCCTCTGCACCCGCCTCAAGGCCGACTCCTACTCGGCCATCGTCCCGCTTGCCGTCCTGACGAGCCGGCACACGACCGACCGCGTGCAGGAATGGTTCGCGGCGGGGGCGGACGAGGTGATCAGCCCGTTGTTCGAGCCGACGGAGCAGGCGAGCCGGCTCGACGGGCTCATGACCCGCACCGAGCGCGACGTCGCCGTCAACCCGTCCACCCGCCTGCCGGGCACGACGGAAATCGAGCGCGAGATCCGGCGGCGTATGGAAAACGGTGAGCTGTTCGCCGTATGTTACGCCGACTTGGATCATTTCAAGGAGTACAACGATCGCTACAGCTACAACGACGGCGATCGGGTCATCTACATTCTGTCGCGCATCCTGCACGACGTCGTGAAGGGACTGCTCGGCGGCCGCGGGTTCATCGGGCACATCGGCGGGGACGACTTCATCTTCCTCATCCCCTTCGACGCGATCCCCGACGTGTGCGGCGAGGTCCTCGAGGTGTTCGATACGTTGATTCCGTACCAGTACAACGAGCAGGACCGCCGGGCCGGCTACTACTTCGGCAAGGATCGACGCGGCCAGCTGCACCGCGTGCCGCTCATGACGCTGTCGATCGGGATCGTGACCAACCAGCACCGCCGGTTCGCGCACCCGGCGCAGGTGAGTGAGCTCGCGACGGAGATGAAAAGCTACGCGAAAACGCAGCCGGGATCGGTGTTCGTGGTCGACCGCCGCCACGACCCGGAGCTCGATGAGGACGAGGGGGGCGGGCGCTAGATGAACGTCACCTGTCCGTCGTGCGAGACGGTGTATCGCGTGGACCCATCCAAGGTCCCGGCCGGGGGCGTGCGCGCACGCTGTGCGGTGTGCAGCAACGTGTTTCCGGTGAATGCCTCTGCTGGCGCGGGTGGCGCCGTCGCCGCGCGGCCGATGGCCCCCGCTTCCCCCCCCTCCCCCCCCTCCCCCCCGTCGCCAGCGCCGAAGCCACCTCCGGTGGCGCCGGCTGCGCCCGCTCCCGCTCCCGCGCCGCCGCGGGCGCCCGCGATGCCCCGCTTCTCGGGCCCCATTGCGGCGCCCACCTCCGCGCCGACACCGCCTGCCGCACCGGCGCGCGCCGCACCGCCGCCGGCGCCACGCGCTGCGCCACCGCCGGCGGCGCCGATCCTGCGCCAGGCCGCACCGCCGCCGGCGCCACCCCCGGCTGCGCCACCACTCAGGCCCGCGCCTTCCCCGGCAGCGCGCGCTCCGGTCGCGCCCGCCGCTCCCGCCGCCCCCGCTCCGCCGGCTGCGCCAGCCGGTGCGACGCCCGGGCGCATGACCGGCCCGCTCCGCCCCGTGAATCCGTTCATGGTGCAGGATCCGAAGCAGAAAGCGCGCCGGCTTGCGCGGGCGCTCGTGTCGGATCTCGTCGTGTACCATCCGGAGAAGCGCCAACAGGGACTCCGCGACGGCACGCTCCCCCAGCTTTTCAAGGACGAGATCGACAAGAGCTGGCAGGAATACGTCGAGCAGGTGGGTGCGGACCTGGCGAAGACGACCCCGTTTTGGGCGGAGGCGCTGAACGAGATTCTCGCTGGAGGGAATAAGGTCTTCTAGGCTGGTGCAGGGGGGTCTAACCTATTAGCTTTCCAAGCAGTTAGAGCCGCCCTCCGCCCGTCGGCGGGCGGCTCATTTCCTGCTGGCCTGAAACGAGCGCACTGTGGCCCTATC
>Ga0209808_1000769_pt1 | contig 16028 bp, 13 predicted proteins | sample GraSoiAngelo_157_FD_186171 | JGI IMG/M metagenome (GOLD analysis project Ga0209808, IMG submission 186171) | Grasslands soil microbial communities from the Angelo Coastal Reserve, California, USA - 14_1009_16_20cm (SPAdes) (version 2) | ecosystem: Environmental > Terrestrial > Soil > Grasslands ... | reverse complement strand
AGAAGCAAAAACGAAACGACGAGCGCGATTCGCGACGGAGAACGCTGGCAGCAAAGCGAGAACGCGCCAAGCCAGAGCGCGCTTCCGACGACGAGAATACCAATTCCGGCGCGCGAAAAATTCAGGATGATCGCGGCAATCGTCAGGGAAAGCGCAACGCCCCAAAAGATCCAGCGTTTTCGTCCCTTACGAAGATCATCCTGGCCGCAGGCCAGAATCATGATCGCGGTCAGACCAAAAAGATTTCCGGTTTGGTTGCGATTCGGAAACGGCCCGAAATTGCGTTCATTGTGCCAAAATGGAGGACTGCCGTGCCGGAGCCAAAAAAGAATAGAGATCGCAGCGAGAACGACGACGCCGGCGGTAAACAAACGAAGTTGGAGTCGCGCTTCACGCAATTCGAGCTGTTGGGCACAGACGACGTAGAGCCAGCTCAAGCCGGCGACGAGACTCAATAAACAAGTCAGGGTCATCCGTGGCTGCGGACTCAATGTCGTTGGAAGTGAGATGCCAAGGTCGTTGACATAGGACGCACGCCACGACGGTTGAAAAAGCCAACTCGCCGGTAAAAAGGCGACCACGGCTGAAATCAAAAGCGCCAGCAGCACGAGATTGAGCGCGAGTCCGAGTGAAAAGCGCGGCGGGTTCGCGAGCAAATAAAGTCCAAGAAGCGCGACAACAATTCCCTCGCCCCATTTTTGTGTGCCGCCGCCAAGAAAACAGGCGAGCACCGGCAACAAGGCGATGAAGGCGTGACTCAGCCCACGACCCGGAGTGGCGTCGTGGCGCTCATGAGATGACCCTTCGTGCGTCGAATTCGGCATTACCTGCGGAAAACAGTGGTATGGGAATCGCTTTTACTTTGCGGGGCGAGCCGCTGGCGAAACTGAAATCTCATAAGCCCAAGAATCCTAGCACGAGTTGAAGGTCTGCGGCCATCGCGTACTCTCATGATCAGCGCAGCGAAATAGAACATGCTCACGCAACGGACGGAAGGACTTTACCGCCTCTTCCTGTTTTGCCAGATCATCATCGTCGCCGCAATCTTCTGGCTCGGCGTCTGGATCATGGTCACATTTTATTCGCCAGGCGGCTCGCTGACGTGGGGGCGCTACAGCATTTACTGCGGCATGCTCGTGCTCGGATTGACTTTGGAAACGCTGAGCCGTTCCAAGAACTTTTTTCTGCAAAACGAATTGCTTCGCCCGCATCGGCTTAGTCTCCGGCAAACGGCCGCCAGCATCGGACTGCTCGTGCTTTATCTCGTTGCGGCCAAAGACGCATTCATTTCACGTGTATTTTTGTTCAATTTTGTTCCGTGGCTCTATATTGCACTGCTCTTTTCGCATTATTATCTCCCCTCGCTTTTGGCGTGGGGAATTTTCCGTCGTGAAGACAAAACGCTTCTGATCGGCTCAGGCCAACGGGCTGCGCGACTGCGGGAATGGCTGGAGCGCAAAGCGGAGATTGGTTTGCGTGCAGTCGGTTTAGTTTCCGACGACGATAAGATCGAGGATCTGGGGGTTCCATTGCTCGGCAGGCCCGATCAGCTCGAAAATGTCATTCGCGACCACGGCATTACTCAAGTGATTCTCCTTGAGTTCCCGCTTTTTTCCGAGGCCAACCAAAACGTCATCCAGATTTGCGATCAGCTCGGCATCCGTCTTCTCATCCTGAGCGATCTCGAAGAGCGATTGCGCCATTCGGTAACGCACTTTGAAGACGGCGGTTTCCGTTTTATCGGATTGCGCGAGGAACCGCTGGAAAATCCGCTGAACAGGTTTATCAAGCGCGCGATCGATATCGCGATCGCGCTCCCGGTCATGCTCATTATTTTTCCGATTCTGGCCGCGATTGTTTTCATCGCACAGCGATTGCAATCGCCCGGCCCGCTCTTCCACGTGCAAAACCGCGCCGGGATGCAAAATCGACGATTCAAGATCTACAAATTTCGCACGATGCGTTCCCACAACGGCGAATTATCGCGTCAGGCCAGCCTCGCAGACGAACGCGTTTATCCGTTGGGAAAATGGTTCCGCAAACTGAGCATCGACGAGGTGCCGCAGTTCTGGAACGTGCTTTGCGGCGACATGAGCATCGTCGGGCCGCGACCGCATTTGATCGAACACAATCAGCAGTTCTCGAAATTCATGGCGAACTACCACGTGCGCACGTTTGTGAAACCGGGCATCACAGGTTTGGCCCAGGTGCGCGGATTTCGCGGCGAAGCGCGCAACAGCACCGACATCGAAAACCGCGTCGCCTGCGACATCGAATATCTCGAAAATTGGAACCTGTCGCTCGAGTGCGCGATCATTTTGCGCACGTTCGCACAACTGATTCTGCCACCGCGCAGCGCCTACTGATTGGTCCGAAAGTCGCGCATTTTCGCGCGGATTAGATATTCGTACCAGCCCATGCCGGCGCAATAGGCGAACCCCTCGCGGCCTTCGAGAAAGCCGCCCTTCAAAATATACATGTGGAAAAAACGCAGGAGCGGCCAACCAGGGATTCGACTTAAGATCGGTTTGAGCGCGCGATTTCTGCGCGACGGATCTTTCGAAAACAATTCGCCCAACGAAGCGGAACGCGATAACCGGTCCGCTGCTTCCTCGTCGGAATATTGATTGTGCTTCGCCCACCACGCTTCCCAACCTTTGCTCAGCGCGTAGTGCAAATACGGTTCGCGGACGTAGCCCAGTTCCCCTTCAACCGATCCTTCTTTCTGAGCATGGCCGCTGTCGATGAAATTTGCGCGGCCGCGCCGCACAATTCGAAGCTGCCATTTAGGAAACGAATCACTGCGGCGCAGCCAGCGCTGATCCAGCATCGTTTTCCAGCAACAATAAAAACCTGCGATTGAATCGCCGGCGTTTTGAATGGCGTGGGCAACTGCTTGGCGAAATTCCGGCGTAGCAACTTCATCGGCATCGAGGAAGAGGACCCATTCGGTTTTCAGATCGCAATTTTCCAGCGCCCAATTTCGCTGTTGCGCGAAAGATTCAAACGGGCGGTGGTAAACGCGCGCACCAGAGTTGTTCGCGATCTCCTGCGTGCCGTCGTTGCTGCCGGAATCGACCACGATAATTTCGCCGAACTCGGCGATGGATTTCAAACACCGAGGTAGATTTTCGGCCTCATTATGCGTCAGAACGATAATGGCGAGCGATTCCGGCATGGCGTGACATTTCAATCGACGTGAAACAAATTAAAAGAAACACCGCCAACATCGGCGGTCGTTGCCGAAAACGCAGAGCGAACGTCGTAGCGCGCAAACAATGTGCGATAAAGGTTAGCCTCGATTTTCATGGCGTAACCCTTCTGCTGCCATTCCTCCAACAAAGCATTTTCATAAGCGGCATCAGGCGGCAAAAAAATGCAACGGTCGCCATTGGAAAAAAACGTCGGAATATCGCGCTTAATTGCGCCGTGAAGATCCTTCTCGCGCACCGGCAAACTGCCGCGGTCGATCTGATATTCAAAGTCCCATGGCCAAGCGTTGCCAATGATAATGGCCGGCCTATTTCCGCACTGGTCTAAAAGTTTTCGGAGATAGTCCAGTTTGTAATAGGGCTTTTGTCGGACGGCTTGAAAATAACTTCCAACAGTGAGAAACGGCCGCACCAGTTGTCGATCTTTGAAGATGTCGATGTTCACCACCGATCCGAGCAAAGTGAAAGACGTCAGAGCGAGAAGTAAAGCCAGCGAGCGACCGACTGCGAGCAGCAAAACGAAGGGTAAAGCGACGAGCAATTGCGCCGCTTTGGAGGGGTGCAAGAAAAATACCGCTAAACAAATGAGCGGCACAGCGCAGGACATCGTGAAGACGAAGTTTTTCGATTCCATTTGCTTTCGAAGATCGCGCAGCGCGGTGATCAGCGCCAAGCAGAGCAAAAGAAATACGGGCGGCGTAAAAGCTTGAAAGATGGTCCGGTAAACGCCCCCAAGGATCGACTCCCGCAAATTCATTCCGGCGGTGTAGGGCGCGCGAACGCCGACGAGCAAGATCGGCAGCCAAACGATGACGACCGCTATTCCTGCCAATCCGACGCTGGTGAGCCCATACTTCCAACCAAGTTTCGAATCAAACAGGCAATAGATCGGAAAAATAATTGCCGCGAACACAAGCTCGGGCCGGCAACCAGTCGCGAGCGCGAAACAAAAGATCGACAGCAGGAGGCGGCGAATGTTCACCGACTCCGCCGAAACAAGCAGCAGCCGGACCGCGATCAACAAAAACAGAAGTCCGAAAATGAATTCTTCGCCATCAACTGCGTTGAAAAAGAACTGATTCGAGAACGCAAGACAGATCGTGGCCAGAAGGACGCGCACGCGGTTGGCGGCGAGACGGTAGAGCAGTTCGTAAAAAACGATCAGGGTGGTGAGTGCGGCGACGCCTTGCCAGATGAGAAAAACTTGATTGCCAAACTCGACGCCGAAGCCTTTCAGCAGAATCCACCCGGTCGCTCCGAAGAGATAAAACTCAGTCGTAGGATGACCGGGAGGCCGCGAGACTTCGAGATGACCGCCGTTCACCAGCGCTTGGGTCGAGCGCACAATTCCGTGAGCATCGCCACTAGCCAGGCCGTGATCTAACTGAATCACGAGAAGCGCGCTGTAAAAAACAAGAAGAACGACGAGAGCCCCGTGACGAGACAGGGCGGACAAATTCATGCCGATGGCGGCCGCGACTTGATGACCCGGCACGGGTTCCCCGCCGCGATCACATTTTCCGGAATGTCTTTGGTCACGACTGAGCAGGCGCCGATCACGCTCCGCGCGCCGATTGTTACCCCTGGCAAAACAAACGCACGCGCACCGATGAACGCGTCTTCGCCAATTGTAATCTTCGCCGTCACCAACGGCATTTCCGGTCGATTGAAGTCGTGACTGGCGCTACTGAGATAAACTTCCTGAGCGATCGTCGCCCGCGCGCCGATTTCGATTTTCCCTAACGAATAAGCATTCGCACGGTCGCCGAGGCAGGCGCGATCATGCAGTGTCAAATTCCATGGAATAGCGATGCGCGCGCGCTGATGCACGAATGGCGTGCCGTCGATTTTGGCGTCAAAGACGCGGAGCCAAAACAGCCGCCATTGGTTGAGCGACTTCGGTGTCCAGATGCAAAAGAGGTTCCAGCAAAATTCCCAAAGCACACGCAAAAAGCGCTGGCTTGCCGGCCACGGGGAATCGTAGGCCGATTTCTGTTCCGGATTAACGATCCGTATTTCAGACATGCTAAGTGCGAATCAGTGAATCGAAATCTTTCAGGAATTGGTCGGCGACGCGCTCGGGCGAATACTCGGCGGATTTTTCATAACCCGCCGCGGCCACACGCGCCAGCAGCGTTTCATTGCGAATGACATTGTCGATCTTATCGCGCAGCGTCTGGCTGGCCGGCTGCTTCCGATGGTCGAACATAAACCCGGTTTCGTTATCGCGAATGAAATCGCGGAAACAGTCGAGATTGGAAACGAGCACGGCGCAACCATGCGCCATCGCTTCAAGCGGCGCGAGTCCAAACGATTCGCCACGCTCAGACAGTGAAGGGTAAACGAAAAGGCGAGCGCTACGATATGCGTCGGTGAGTTTCGCCGAATCAAAAATCGGTCCGGCAAAACTTATTCTTCCGTCAGCCTTTCCGGCAGCACGACGAACCGAAGCCAAATAGACCTCACCACCGCCACCGAGCTTCGTTTCTGTCGGGCCAATAATCATCAATTTCCAATTAACAAAAGCAGCCCGTGCGTCGCTCGCGAACGCGTCGATTAAAAGATGCACGCCTTTTTCGGGATGCACTCGACCGACAAAAAGTATGATTTTATCGCGATCGCCAATCGCCGGTGGCGGCGAATTGATCATTCTCGATCTTGTCACTGGATAGGGAATGGCCGCGACCCTGTTTGCGAGCCGCGGTGCCTCCGTTGCAATCGTATGTGCGATAGCATGCGATGGCGCCTGCAATCGCGCCGCTTTGCGATAAAAACGCATTTGCCCTTTTGGATAGCGCCCGACATGCACGTAAACTTTGCCGCGCTTCGGATTGCGCAGCAAAAATGGTAGCCAGAACGTGTTGGTCACGATGATGTCCGCATCCGGCAAGATCGACCTCGTCCGGAGCGAATAAATAAGATCGAGAAATTTCAGCCAAACGAGCGAGCGCGGTGTATCGAAACCGCCCACGCGCAAATGTTTGACTCCGTTGATGGTTTCTTCGCGCGGCAGCCCGGGCGTTTTCCGCGAGACCATCGCGACTTCGTGGCCGCGCTTAACGAACTCAGCCGCCAGAGTAAACCAGACTTTTTCCACAGCGCCGCCCATTATCGGAGGCACTGGAAAGAAGGCACCCATGGCGATCGTTATTTTCATGGAGCAGCTTGGGGTTCGTTCAGGATCCGCAAAAGCGAATCGACCGCGCGATCGATTTCAAAGCGTTGCGCGAAACAGTGTCGCGCATTTTGTCGAATCGTTTCACGTTCCGCCGGCGGTGTGTCTATCCAGCGTTGAAGCAAACGAGTCGTGCCGGTGAGATCGTCCGATTCAATATAACCGGCGCGATCGGCGTCGATCTCGCGCCAGATGTTTACCCGATTCGAAATTAAAACAGGAATACCGGCGGCGAGCGCTTCAACTACCGAGATTCCGAAATTTTCCTGGTGCGATGGAAGCACGAATGCGTCCGCGCTCGCAAACGCGCCTTGTTTCATGTTGCCTTGCAGCATTCCGGTAAAAACAACACGGTCTGTTAAATTCAAACTCTCCACTTGTCTGCGCAGATCCTTTTCCCAGCCAATTTGATCCGGACCTGCCAAGATCAGCGAAGTCGATTCACGCGAGCTAAGTCGCGCAAAGGCGTCCAGCAAAATGTCGCAGCCTTTTTTCGGATGTAATCGTCCTAGGAAAAGAAGATTTCGCGCGTTTTGCAACTGTGAATAGCGCGAGAGAAATTCCGACTTCGCGTCGGGCAAAATCGGCGACGCTTCAACTCCGAGCGGAGAAACCTTTTCCCGAGCGCGATAGAGCCTGAATGATTTGCGCGCCTGCAAGCGCTCTTCCTCGGAGCTGAAGATCACGCCCGCGGCATCGCGCAATACGCGATACTCAGCCCACGGCCAGTAGAGCCATTTTTTTAGATGCTTCAGCGGAAACGTTTCCTTAAACCAGGGATCGAGCATGCCGTGGGGAAAAACGTAGTAAGGAATCGATGAGCCGGCGTAACGCCGCCAGACAGCGAAGCTCAAGTATTGCCAGATGCCGTTCACGACGACGCGATCGTATTCGCCGCCATGTTTTCGCAGCCAAGGCAGGAGAGCGCGCGAATATCGGTAACTCGTCAGGCCGGAGCCGAGCGCATGCACGCTTAAATCAACATCCTGGATCCACGGTGCGGACGCTTCGTCGAGCACGACGATGTCGATCTTGTGTCCGCGGCGCGCGAGCCCACGACTGAGTGCGAGCACTGAAGTTGCGACGCCTCCCACGCTCGGATCGAGCGTGTGCACTAATTGCAGAATCTTCAACGCACTAAACAACGAGACCTTCTGTCCGCTGGAAATATTTGCAGTCGCGCGACAGCGACTTTATCGGCCGGGCCGGCACACCGCCGTAAAGCTGATAGGTATCGGTGAAGCTTTTGTTGAGCAGAGATTTCGCCCCAAGAATGGAGAAGTCTGGTAACGCGCTCCCGCCGAGCAACACGCAATTGGTTCCAACAAAACAATAATCGCCTACGCGCACCGGCTTTGAGGATTGCCGATTTTGTTCGATGTCGATGCTATGAGTGATGATCTGGGAATGAAATCCGGCGAAAGTAGTGAACCGGCCAATGGTGACTGAATTCGTACAATCAAGCAGGTGACGGTTGGTGATGGCCGAGTGCTCGCCCAAAATTAGTTCCGGACGGCGGTCTGTTTGATGCGCAAAATGGCGCGATGGACCGAGTGGAAATCCCGTGATCCAGTTACCGCGACCGATAGAAGCGTCCGCTTTAAGATGGAGGAGATCGATGTTCTTGCACACGGTGGCGGCGCCGATCTGACTTCCTTCTTCCATGATCAAGCGGGTCGGAAAAATCCAAGCGAGGCCGATTCTGCAACTCGGATGGATTTTGTAATCGAATTGTTTTTCGAGAAACGACCGTCGCAAATTCCAAGGCAAAAGGAAACTGAGCAGCATCAGGATTGTTTTCACAATTGCGCTCCCAGATTGCGATAGATGTCGATGTACTGCGAGATCATCCGGCTCGTCGAGAATCTTTCGGCGTTGCGCAAACTTTTCTCGCTCCAGATCGCGCGTTGCGCGGGATCACGCAACCGAAGGAGATCGGTCGCGAAGCCGGCTTCGTCATTCGGATCGTGGAAAAGGCCTGCCTCGCCCGCTGCTTCCGGTAATGGACCGGAATTACTGCAGACGACTGGACAACCGCAGGCCTGCGCTTCGATGACCGGCCATCCGAAACCTTCAAAACGCGATGGATACAGCAACGCGACGGCGCGATTATACAGCGCCTCGAGCGATTCGCTAGAAGCGTCGGGCACTTGGACTACGCGATCGCGAATTCCAAGACTTTCCGCCAGCGAAAGCAACTCCGGAGTGAGTGCGTCACCGACAAAAACAAGACGCGCGCTCCACTTTTCTTTGCAGCGCGCGAAAATCCGAAGCGCGCCGTCTCGATTTTTTCTGCGCAAATCGGAGCCGACGTGCAGAACAAACGGAAAATCCTGGCCGAAAGCTGGAATGTATTTCAGGCGGGCTGAAATTTCTGCTTTGGTCAATTGACGAAACGGATAATTCAAGCCGAGCCGCACCAGTTCGACTTTTGGTGAGGCTGAGTCACAAGAAACGAGGCGACGCGCGTCCGCCTCAGTGGCTTGCGAGACACAGGCCACAACCTTTGCGCGACGAAGACCGCGCAGAATCCAGCGCTGTAAAATTTTGCCGGTGACGGACGCAGGGCAATTTGTTTCCTCACCGAGCGCGCCGCGGACGGCGAGAAGATCGTGGCAGGTCACAACCACGGGCGTTTGCGCGGCCGAGCCGCCGTACATCGCGTTCGAGTGATCGCAGATGTGCACAATGGACGGTCTTTCCTTAGTGAGACTGGCTCGCAGTTGGCGCGGAAATAAAACAAACTTGTCGATGTAACCGAGCCATTTAGCGACAAAACTTCCGGCGCCGCGAAATTTTCCGAAAAACGGCCGGGGAGTGATTAGCTTCGCGGAGATTCCAGAGGCATTGAGGCCGTTCAGCATCATCGTTCCAAAACGCTGCATGCTTTGCTGCCGATCGAGCGGGTAATTACCGATCAGCAGAACCATTGTTATGTTCGGCGCCGATCTCGGGCCCGTGCAGACGACTTGCGTAAACCGATCTCCGCGGGAGCGGTTTTCCAACTGGTTGACCCATCAACGGCGAAGCGATGTCGACGGGTTCAATAATGCGAGGCCGAGTAGCAGCGAGGCAGAGACCATTGAGAATCACAGCGAAGCCGAGTGTGGTCGGCTGACCAAGTTGTCCGTTTAAGAGCAGGACAAAACCAGAACTAAAAAGCAGGATGGGAAGAAGGGCCCCGCGTCTGAGGGCGATGAAACTCAACCATCCAAGCTTGAAAGTTAAAAGTGTTCGCCAGACCAAGAACGCCAAGCCCAGAATCGGCCCGCTTTCCGCCAAAACCCGAGACCATTCGTTTTCGGCAAGGAGAAATGCGGGCCGCCCAATTAGAATACGACCGCCGACGTTCGTGCCAATTCCAATCCCGTAGCCAAAAAGCGGAAATTTATCAATGTGGCTGAAACCTTCGGTGAATCCGCTGATTACTCGCTCGATCATTCCCTTAGTGATCGTGGTTTCGCCGGCTTCGGCGGAAGCAGTGAACCGGTCGGAGAGAATCTGTGCGCCTTCTTTGAAAATAGGAAGGCGGGTAATAATGAGTCCGCCGATAACAACAATCAGCAAAGTGCGACCAAATTGGTTCACGGCCTTTGGTCGAACCGCAAGAATGACGACGACCGAAAAGACAACAATGAGCACAGAAGCGACACACGAACGACTACCGGAGACAACAATGCCAACCACCAATGCTGCGGCCGAAGCAATTAGAAGCCAGTTCTTGTAGACTGTTCGAGCGAGCGCGCCATAAATGAGAAATGCTGCCGCGACGCTTATGTAAAAAACCGTCCCTGAAATAAACGAAAACGTTCCGGGCGGTCGAATCTTGCCGCCTCCGGCCGTAAGCTGTTCCGCTTCACCCGCACCGGCCGTGCGGTTGATGAATGAATCGGCTGACGCCTCGAATTGTGCAGCCATGATCAAACACATCGGAATCATTCCCAAGAGAATCCACCACCCGAATTTTCTTACGTCCTCCTCGCCAAACACACTCGCCATTATAAAAATAAGCGGCAGATGCAAAAAGTTGCAGCGGAAACCGTAGAGCGTCACCTCGAGAATCGGCGTGAATGGCAGATAAGGATAAAGCGAAGCAACACTGGCAATGAGTGACAAGATGCCGATGGTCCAAAGTAAGATGACAAAGGCGTTCCGCGGAAAAACGTGCGCGCGAAGCGTGTAAAAATAGATGACCAACAGGACTGGATCGCGCACCAGAAGCAGCGGGTTGGAGTAGCGTGGCATGACCCATTTGCGCAACGCGCCTTCAATTAGGAGCAGCCAGAAATAGAGCCAGATCAACTGGCGAACGCGATGCTTTGCTTTCTCTTCCGGAGTCTCGATGCTCATTTGCAGGTCAAAGGGGCGCACTGCTACGCCGATGCTCGCATTGGTGGCGCAGCTTAGCTCGCCATCACCTCCCGTGCCACTTCTACCAGGCGCTGCCGATACATTGCCCATCCTCGCGATGCCGCCTTCTGTTTGGCCATCGATTTAATCGCGATGAGCCGCTCAGGATCGCTCGCCAGCAAGTCGAGTCTCTCCGCGATCGCTTCCGCCGATCGGACTGGGACGATGAACCCGTCGGTTCCGTTTTCAATCACGTCCGGACCGGCAGTGTGGTCGGTCGTAATCACCGGGGTGCCTTGCGCCATTGCTTCCAGAATCACCAAACCAAAACCTTCAAAGAGCGAGGGCAAAACGAGCACATCGTGGCTTTGCATTTCCCGTAACACGCCAGCATGGCTCAGAGTTGGCAGCCAACGATGCTTTCGAACGGCGGACTCGAGCGGTGCACACCCGGAGGCGGCTTTTCGGCCGAGCAACGTCAACTCCACCGCGCCTTTGAGCTTTTCGACTGCGTCGAGCAGATAAGACAAACCTTTGCGTTGGCCAAGTGAACCGGCGAAGAGGACCTTGAGTCGACCAGCCGATTTTCTGATCACATCGGAAATCGGTGGCGGTGCGCCATAGGCAACGATGTCGATCTTCGCGGTAGAAGGCGCGTCGCCAAGAGTTTGCTTTGTGAACGTGCTCGCAACTATTACCCGCGTGGCAAGTCGTAGCTCGTCGTCCTTTCGGCCAAGCTTTTCCGCGCTGTCGAGAGTTCCAGTCAAAGTTGACGCCCATTCCGGTTCGCGCTCTTTCTCTTCCGCAAAGATGCGCTGCCCGACTCGCCAGTAACCAATTGGCAGGTCGTAGATTCGCTTCAAACCAAGATCACGCGCCGCGCGAAAACTTTGGAGCGCGCCGTCTTCGTAAGCGTAGATTGCATCACAATTGTCGATCTTGCGCAGTCGTCCCGCGACTTTTCGATCCAGCGCGCGAAGAACAGCGTCGACGCTGAAGGCGCCCGTCTCGTGTTTAGAGGTGACTCCGATCGCTCCGGCGAACAGCCGGATGGCTTCACGCAACGGAACGGTATGCGTTCGCGAGCGCACGGATTCAGAAAACGAACGACGAACGAAAAGGTCGCGAAGCGATTGCGGAAACAGCCGATCGATTCGCGCCTCCGGGTTCCAACTAATGGTTGTCCAGAATTCGCCCAGTATTCCGGCCCGATCGAAAGCTGCAAGCGCCTCGCGGACAAACTCGTTGCCGGTGGGATGAGAAAGTAAAATCATTCGACCATCTTTCGCATCACCCGAAGGTAAGCCGTGGCAGCCGCGTTCGCTTGGAACTTTGCCAAATGTTCGGCGGCCTGTTGCATCTGCGGGTTGGGATCGTTGAGCGAACGCTTCAATTGGTCGGCCAGCGCGCGGACGTTTCCGTTTTCGAAAGTCAAACCGCACGGACCGATCGCTTCCTTTAATCCGCCTTTTTCCGAGCCGACAACAACGCAACCGCATGCGATTCCCTCCAACGCAACAATTCCAAACGGCTCAGCCCAGCGTGACGGCACGACCAGAATTCGATGCCGATTTAATAGTTCAGCCAGAACAGCGCCAGATTTTTGGCCGGCAAAAGTTACCTGTCGATCCAAGGCGAGTTCAGTTGCGAGCCTTCGCAGATCTCCTTCTTCCGGCCCGCTGCCAACGATCGTGACATCAGGCGTTACGCCATCGTTTTGCAAAAGTTTCATCGCCTGCAAAAGCAGGTCGACGCCCTTGTCGGAAACGAGCCGCCCAACGAAAACGAGCTTTTTGTCGCGGGCGACGTTCGGGATCAACCGAAAGGTGGCGTCGTCATACGGATTGCCGATCACGAACGAATGTCCGCTGATTCGGCCGGCCACTGCTTTGCTGATCGCAACATTGGTGACGAAGCGAAGCAACGCGTATTTAAGCCGATTGTTCCAACCGATTCCGCCGCGGGTGTTTTGAAGCCAAGTCTGATGAACAACGAGGATTCGTTTCCGCAAGAGCAAAGCCGGAACCAAACTGCGGAGGCTGATATTGTTTTGAAAAAACAGATCACTCCAGCGAAGCAGGCCAAACAGTCTGGCAACCGACGGACGCCGAGTTAATCGATAATTCGCGCCGGCCATCGGGTCGCCAGCCGTTTGAGTAATGACATGAACGTCGTTGCCAGCCCCCGCGAATTTTTCAGCGAGAATTTTTGAGACCGATTCAATTCCACCCACGCTGGGATGGAAGAGATAAGAAGAAAAAAGGATCTTCACGTCACAGTTCGCGCAGAAACTTCTTCAGTTCCTGTTCATCTATAATCATATCTTCGTTCTCGACAGCGCGCCGCGAACCGAGAGCCAGCTCAATGCGCGGGCGCGCTTTGAAAAAACGATAACGAAGCGATCCCGATGAGGCGAGACGCCAGTAAAATTCCCGGTAACCGGCGCGTGTTCCAATCTCCCCGATCAAAGTATTTGGCTGACAAAAACCAATGTTCGCTAGCGCCGCGCCATGCGGAGCAATCACCACGTCGACGTTTGAAAACCAGCGCACCTGTTCCGCCCATGGGAGCGATTCGACTTCGATTAAATCAAAGCCGGCTTCGCGTAACATCGGCTCCAATTTAGTTTCATTCACGACCCGGCGGACCGCTGCGCGCTCGCGGGAAACGTAAATTCTTTCCGGTGTGGAATGAGGGAGACCAAAAAGCGCATCCCGCATTTTGCGAAGGACGCGAATCTTCCAAGGGGCGACAATTTTGGAAGAATGATCCATCGAAGGAATTGTCGCTCGCAGGATACGAAACCGATGTTGCCCGTCGACGTAGAGAACTTTGCTCGATGGCACTCCCAGCGCCGCTAGCGAAGGCTTTTCGTAAAGAGCACCGGAACCATTGATCAGTATCTGGTCGAAACCGTCGAAGCCGCCGGCAACTTCTTTTAGGAGCGCGACCCGCGGCAAGAGATCGAAAACCCAGTGGTAGTAGTTGCCTGGCGCTTCGGGCGTAACGCAAATTGCGGTGCGACCGTGAAGCAACCGCGATTTTGGAAGACGAAAAGTTGAAAAGATCGGATGGTTCTCAATTCCCCACACTTCCGGTGAAAGATCGGCGAGCAATCTGTTGTCGCTAGTCACCACCGACCCACCGTAACGCGCCCAAAAATCAATGTTCTCCAGCTCAAACACATGGGCCGGTTCCGAAAAGCCGACTCTGTCCTCCTTTTCTCCAAATGGATGCGGCAAAGATTGGACAGGTTCCGCCGGATAGATTTCGATCGCTGCCCCGCGCGCTTGTACCGCCAAGTAGTGAACTGTCGATTTTTCAATCCGCGGCGGTGGCTTTCGTCTGACAACGCGGTCCAAGGTGATAATTCGGCGCTTCAAATTTCGAAATGGCAAAACGAGCCGCTTGAGCGGCCGCAGCCGCCATTTCTCGCGCCGAATTATCTGGCGTGCGCTACGAATAATTACTCCAGACGGTTCGCAGCATCTGTTTGCGTTTCGCGAGTTTTTCTTTTGCCACTGGATCTACGGAAGACTTCCGCGCAAGAATCATTGTTTCCAACCAATGTCTAATAAACAAGAAGGGCTTGAGCAGGGCGACGTGTTTGCCGCGGTGACGTCTTAAGAGCCGGAAACGATTGCGATGAAAATCGACAACGCGGTTGGCCCACCATGCCGAGGGTTGATCGAGATTATCGTGCACGACTTCCTCCGAAGCGATGACCGCCAATTTCCAGCCGAGCTCGGCGCAACGCCACGCCCAATCAAGATCGACATCGGAAAATGGAAAATTTTTCTCGTCGAATCCATCGCTTTGCTCCCAGGCTTCGCGCTGAATCAAGAGCGGACTGGTGAAAACGACATCGCAGGTGTGCCAGCGAATTCCGTCGCTGAGCCGCCAGGCAGAGTTGTTCGGAGCGTGCAGATTCAATCGCGCGGCCAGATTCTGTCCGAGCGCGAACGAGAACGCGGTTGGGAATCTCATTCCGTAACCGAAAAAACTGCCGTCGTATTGTTTGACCGTAAAGCCGGCAGCGGCGAGTTGCGGTTCCAACTTGAGGAGTGCGATCGCTTTTTCCAAAGGCTCCTCGCTCGCCAGGCAATTGTCGGTTTCGTAAAGCAAAAGCCAGCGACATTCTGGAAAGCGGGCGAGCGCTTCAGCGCACGCCGTATTTACGCCAGCACTGAATGAGCGGCGATCGACCGAGGCTTCGATCACAATGAGATTGTCTGCTGGATTATTTTGGCGCCAGGCTTGAAGAAACTCGGCGCTGCCATCGCTGGATCCGGCTTCGAAAACAACGATGGCCGACCGGATTCGCGCGCGTCGTAACGCCTCTGTCAGTGACGCGATCGCCCGCTCCAACAAGGAGCGGCGATTAAATGAATTAATGATCGCGACCAATTCGACCGGCCGTTCGGGAGAATCCTGATTCATCGGCCAGCACTCAGACCGAGGGTCGCGGCAATGCCTTGGGTCAGAGATTCCGACGATGCGTGCCGTTGATACCAACTGTAAATATCGGCCCCGATTCTGGCGCGGTCCTGCACGCTGGGAATTTCACAGCGATCTGGCTCGACAAAAAATGGACCGGGCAAACGATCGCCGTTGAGCGAAACCGCTGAGCCGCGATGGGGAAAAACCGGAATTACGCCGTGGGCGCACGCGGAAGCGAACGCGCTCGATTTCAAAATGACTAAAGTCTCGACGTCAGGGCGGTGGAAATAATTGAACCATCCGAACGAGCAAGTCTTGAGAATTTTCGATGCATCGGTCGCAGCAATACGAGGATGGTAATCGGATTCAATCGGAAGATCGACAAGCAGCGTTCGCATCACCGGATTGTCTTCGCCGCCGAGAACAAACAAGTGGCGCGGAGCAACTGAATCCGGAATGCGCGACAGGAGTTGACGAAACGATCGCAGCGAGCGTTCGACCAGAGCGGTGCCGCCAAAGATCGCCCACCGATGTGGATCCCGATCGGCAATTTGATTCGGAGAAAGCAACGGCTCTCCCAGACCTGACGGCACCGAATGCAATTCAACGCGTGCGTTCGGAACCATGCGTTTCAGTTCGCGGCGAAAATTATCGCTGCTCACAATGCATGCGTCCGATAAACGGCCGACTGACTTCGCCAAATGTATTTGCAACGGCCGCAACCAAAACGCGCTCGTCCACGGGGGGCCGGAGGCATACAACTCATGAAAAATCGTGACTAATCTGCCTCGGTGTTGCCGGCGCAACTCATGCAGGATCGACAACAAACGAAACGGAACCCCACGCTTTTG
>Ga0209808_1000768_pt1 | contig 16042 bp, 14 predicted proteins | sample GraSoiAngelo_157_FD_186171 | JGI IMG/M metagenome (GOLD analysis project Ga0209808, IMG submission 186171) | Grasslands soil microbial communities from the Angelo Coastal Reserve, California, USA - 14_1009_16_20cm (SPAdes) (version 2) | ecosystem: Environmental > Terrestrial > Soil > Grasslands ... | reverse complement strand
GCATTCACGTCATCCGGTGACAGATCACTTTGCACAAATTAGAGGACTGAGCGTCATCGAACCGAAGTAAGCCTCGGGGTCCTATCACGAAGGCGAGAGATTGACATTGATCGGCGCCGGCACCGCTTGTCCCTTCCGCATCCGCTGGAGACGTTCGGAGCTGGCTCAGGGTGCGAGCGAAATCTGCAATTTTCGCGCTAGGGCGACAAAAGTTGTGTCGGTGATCCGGGTAGCATTGATGCACCATCTGCAGCCGCACCACGGATCTGTCCCAGTCAGGAAATGTTCCGAACCCTTGACTCGTGCTGGGAGACGGCTCCGCAGCGCTGGCACACGAAAGAGCGACCCCAATCTGCCTTTTGTCGTGCATATATGAAGTGGTTGCGCATCCACGTAAGGAAAGCCAAAAGCACAAAGGTCAAGGGTGTGATCAAACTGTAGAGCTTCACGGGGAAAGAGGATGAAATTGAAGAGGTCACCATGACGACGTGAACGTAAATCACAAGCGCCACAAACGAAAGGGCAACAAACCATATGAGCAGTTTCAAGCAGGACCATTTCCTGGGAGGACTCAACCGCCTGGAGAGCGCCGTCTGGCGCGTCCCCTTAGTAGCGGCGCTACCTACGATAATGTTCGGTCCGCCGCTGCCGACCAAAACTCCTTGGATTCGCGTCAGTGAATTCGAGCGGACGAGTCCTTCTTCATGGGCGAGGGAGACTTTTTTGAGATCGGTGCTGTTGCACGTCGGGCAGCGTAAGTCCATCTTGTCGCCGCTTGCAGCCCCCACTCCAGTGTGGCTACTAATCCTTTCTGGCGACCAATCGCCAATAGCCTGCCAAAACTAAACCCGGCTCGCAGGGATTAGTTGCTTGCCAAGCTCGACAGACTTCGTTTCCGCACATTTTCCAGGCCATGAACAGAATCGGCCTGCGATTTCCTTCTTCCGCTTTAGCAGAGAGAGACGCCTAAGCTTGTTCAGATAGCGTGCATCTTCACCTCCTACTACCCCAAACGATGTCGTCAGACGATCTCGGCTTTCGAACATTCGGCCGCTGGGGCTTTCGCTCAAGACCGTACGCATGGCAACAATAATACAACGAGCGCTCGAGGCGATACAAAGGTTCGAGCCAGCCAGGTTTCCGTGCCCAACGCAATGACGGCGACGATTGGCGCAAACGCTATTCAAAAAGCGAAGATTGCTGTCCCGTTGGCTGCGGAGCATGAGCCACGCGCCGTCCTTCCATGCCCCACAACCTGCGAAACAGATCGACTGTCCCAGTACCGAACCCCGCGTAGTGGTTATTGGCAAATGCCAGAATCATGATTCGCCGTTCTTGGACCTTCTTAAGAAGACTGACCCATTCGGAGAGGTCACCTTGGCAGGTCAGCGCAGGTAGTGACGAAAAAAATCCTAAGTCATAGAAAGCAAAGCATCCTGCCCTGAAAACCGTGGAAGTTAGGCTAGCTCCGCACACGCATATGGAATTCGGGAATTCCGGGGACGGACGGGACGTTTTCTGCGATTTGAGTCGCCCCGCTAGCGGAAGTGATTCCTCCTCGTCCTCTCGCTCCGTTTACCCCGCTTGGCGCGAGCATCGAGAGAAACCTCGAAGGGGGCTGACCTGTCCCCTAGCTCCACTCGCCAGGCCCCTTGTGCTAATCGGTACCTGATATCACGCAGGTGGCCATAAAATCCCTTCATTTTCGCGCGCAGCAATTTTCTCGATAGGCGTGTGAACTCGAAGGGGGACGGTGTACCCAGGCAAGCCAGTTTTTTATCCCTTCGATTTACTTTTTCCGAAAATTGGTACTCTGAGTAAGTAGAGGCAGGATTGCCTCGAATGTAGAGCTGCATCGCACAGTCTTAGAACAGTCGGATACGTAGTAGTACGAACCGCAGTTGGTCGGCCCGGTCGGTGCGCGCCCCACCCGCTCATCCTGGGCTCAGGATGGCCCGTTATGGACGGAGGCGCACGGCCGCCGAATCGCCGTTTTCGTGTAAGCCCTGTGGATCGCCTCGGGCGGCCTATAAGCCCTCTTGTCCTCGGTGCCGCTGAAGAAATCGGGCGCCGTGCGATAGAGCATGCTGAAAAATTGCTAATTGACCCTGCGGTCGCTGCTGGCTTATTGGAGGAAGCTGCAGCTACGGTTTCGCGCGCTCTCGCCTCCAAGAAACTCTGCACGCAGGCCGGCGTCCAAGACCTCCCGTCGTATCTCTTCCGTGCTTTCATTCGCCGCGTAGACAGAATCAAGAAGAAACAGCTGACTCAAGTTGATGACGTGCCGATACCGACGCTGGGTTCGGGCAATTCAACTGACCCGCAGGCGGACGTTGAGATGAAGATTCTTGTCGATGAGCTTCTCACGCGGTGCGACCCGGTGACCCGAGATATGTTTTATCGCCGCGTTCAAGGGTTTTCTTGGAAAGAAATCGGGCGGTCCTACGGGATATCGAAAGATTCAGCTAAGGTGCGATTCAGCCAAGCGCTCCGCAGGATCGGCGAGAAGCTGGGCCTAAAGAGTGATTTGTGAATCCAAAGAATTTTGTAAGAGGTTCTAAACGATGAGAATGAAATTTAAAGACCGAAGAGGCTTTGAGACTAAGGGCAAGGACTTGCTCGACTTTGCGCGCTCTTATCTCTCAGAGGCTTTTCCTAACCCGGACCACCAGGGATGCCCTCCTGACGCTGCCCTCCGGTCTCTTGCGTTCAATCCGACAGAAGGCAAACCGTCAGTGACAGAACACTTGGCCGCTTGCTCTCCATGCTTCAAGCGCTACGGTGAATTACTTGCTGAGTTGAAGCGCCAAAGAGAGGCAGAGAAGCGATTCTCTTGGCCCGGTGTTTCTGCATGGACAAAGACCCATCCAGTCTTGGCCGGAACAGCGGCTCTTTGCTTGCTGCTAATCGCAATCGGTGTTGGTGTATTGCTACGCGGCATTAGACAACAGAACGCCCCTCCAGTCGAAACGAACCGTAAGCCAAACCCAACCGAGCCGCGGAATCCTACTGTCGCATATTTGCCGTTCAGTTTGGACCTGAGCAGCCTTTCCCCCGTCCGTGGCTCGGAGCCACCTATCGGAACCCAGCGCCGCGTTGTTGTTCCCAACTCATCTGTGGATCTGACGATGACCTTGCCTCTGGCGAGCCCCGAGGGTCGCTACGACTTGAAGCTCGCGTCGGAAGGCCAGACATTCTGGTCGAACACTGCGCAAGCGCACTTGCAAAAAGGTAAAACACTAATTCAGCTTCAAGCGGATTTCACGCAAATCCGAATCGGCAATTACAGCTTGGAAGTTCGATCTTCAACCGGCATTCTTTTTATTCAGCCAGTTTCAATTCAGCCTGCATCGCCCGGCAGCACGGAGCAAAACCCATGACTGTTGGACGAGTAGCAATCTCCATTTTCCTGTGCGGCCTGGCTTGGACCTTTGCACAAGCGCAAACCACGGCGGACGATCCCGACGTTTTGTTTAAGAAGGCTCTTCACCTAGGCGACTTGTATAACTGGGCAGATGCCGCGACGATGTTCACCGAAGCTGAACAACTGTACTCGGCGCGCGGCGACAATCGTAATGCACTATATGCCCATCTAGGGCGCATACGCTCAACGATGGAGCAGCTTTCGCTTCCAGAGCTATCAGAGGAACTTGGAGCTGAGCTAGATAAGAATCCGCTCCTTCAGTCTGATAAGGAACTCAGATTGTTTTGCCTCATGGTTCTCGGTGACATCGATGGAGAGATCGACGCCGCGCCGATGCGCCGCGATTGGGAAGCGGCACTTAAACTCGCTCAGGAACTCGGCGACAAGAAGTTGGAAAACCGCGCCTCAGGCGAACTTGGATTCGCCTTGTTCCTGGAAGGAGACATGGCCTCAGCTCGCCAGAAAGTCGCCGCCGCCCTCGTGGGCGCAATGATGTTTGGTGACATCGGGGCGCAAATCCGTTATCTCGCTGCGGTCGGGTACGCCTACATGCACTTGGGTTCGTACGACGACGCGCTTGGTTACTTTGACAAAGCACTCAAGATCGCGGCGGCCAATCCTGACGCCGGGTATCAGTTCGTTGTCAACGAAGGCAGGCTCCAAGCATTCCGTGGAATGGGCAAACTCGATGGCGCAGAACAGCTCGCCAACGAGATCATCGCCGAAGCCCGAGCAAGCCAGAAACACGTTAAGGAGACACAAGCCCTCATCACGGCCGGGACCGTCGAAAATACGAAAGGTGATGAAGCCGAGGCCATTGACGACTTCGAGGCGGCAATTGACCTAGCCCAAAAAGGACACTTCCCACGCTTACTCGCCGACGCCCAATTCTACTTGGAAGACATTTATCGCAAGAAGGGCGATCTACCGAAAGCGGAGTCACTTGCCACAGCGGCGGCCGAATCCACCCAGAACAGCGGCGATCTCTATTTGCTTCCGTTGCGTTTGCAATCGCTCGCTCAGCTGCAAGCAAGCCAAGGAAGGTACACTGAGGCAAGCCAAACCTACGATCGAGCGTCCGACGTCCTGGACGTGATGATCGGCAACGTTAGATCTGCAGCCGGCAAAATCGGTTTGATCAACGCCATGAGCTCCGTCTACGCAGAGCACTTTGCTTTGGTTGCAGACCACTTGAACGACACTGCCAAAGCTTTCTCAGTTCTTGAGCGCGCCCGCGGTCGAGTGACCACAGAACTCTTGATGAGCGGAAAGCCGCCTGAGTCCCCGGAGGAGTTGGAAATCGAGAAGCAGATCAGTCGGCTGAATCTGGAATTGGCAAAAGCGAAATCGGCCGAGCAGGTTCACCAGATTCGAGACAAGATTTTTCTCGCAGAAGAAGCGCGCTGGGTCACTCCTGCATCGGGCGCATGGAAATCGCAACCGTGGCAAACGATTCCGCTGGAACACATACAAGAGGCCCTCACCACAAACGAACTTGTGCTTGAGTACGTAATGGCGCAACCGCATTCGTATTGTTTAGCGATTGCTCGAGATTTTGCTCGCATCGTGCCGCTTGCTGATCGAGAAAGCATCGAAAGCGCGGTAATCGCCTACCTGAAAACACTGAAGACAAAAGGAACGTCGAAGCTACAAGCAGCGAGCCTCTACAAAGCTCTCCTGAGGGACATCCCAGACGTGTCAAAGAAAGAGCGGCTAACAATTGTGCCCGACGGTCGCTTGCATCTTCTTCCGTTTGATGCCCTCGTTGACGGCGGCAGCCGCTACTTGGTTTCTTCGCACACCGTAACGTATGCCCCTTCAGCGACTTCCTTGTATTTGCTTACTTCCGCTCCTCAGCAGACCGCGCAGCACACTCTTCTCGGCATTGGCGGAATCCCCTACGAACAGAATACGGAGCCCACTAAATTGGCGACACTGCGTGGATACATCAGCAGCCCCTTGGTCAATTTGCCCGCTTCCAAACAAGAGGTTCTTGCGGCCCGAGCCGCCTTCCCCAGCGACAGTGATATCGTCCTACTCGGCCCGAGCGCCACGAAATCTGCGTTTGAACACTCGGGCTTAGACCAGCACTCCATTATTCATTTGGCTGTGCATGGCATAGCTAACGAAAAGCACCCTGAACGAGCAGCTCTCATTCTTCTAAGTGATTCATCGTCAGGCGACGACGGCATCTTGGAGGCAAGCGACATCGTACATTTGCACACGAACGCCGATCTCGTTGTCTTGTCAGCTTGCGACACCGCAGTCGGCCGTCTCCAAGGAGAAGAAGGCATCGCAAATCTTTCTCTCGCATTTCAATTGGCCGGTGCGAAGACTGTAGTTTCAACGCTTTGGAGTATCGAAGACACTACCGCACTCTATCTGATGAAGCGTTTTTACGCGCATTTGGCCCAGAAGGACACAGTCGCTCATGCCTTGACCGCGGCCAAAAGAGACATGCTTAAGACTTACGGTACACAAGCTGTTCCGTACTATTGGGCCAGTTTCAAGTTGGAAGGCCCAGGCGGCCTTCCCATCACCTTCAACTCTAAGAAATTCAACGCGATGAACTGAGGAAAGCGATCAATGCCTGCGACACCGAACACAAACCAAATCCCAGCACGTAAGGATCGCACCGAGATCCTCACCACCATTAAGAAGCTCGTCTCCGAAAGGCATATCAACGTCAGCAATCCAACTCAAGACTACGGGCCTTGGCTCTCCCTTGTCGATGCGCGAACGCCTCGTCTCTTGGAGGTCGAAAGAGAAGTCTTTGAGGCGGGCGTGACCGAACTCCTCGGGGCGTTAGGAAGCAGCCATACAGTGTTCTTTCATCAGCGACGAGGCAGTATCCCAGCGCCCTATTCCATCAACGCCACGTTGCGCCCAGTCGACACGGCTCATGGCAAGCGTTGGATGTTCGTGGATGTGATCGAAGATGGTGTTGCATTCCGGGCGGGAATCCGGCCCGGCGAATTCCTGCTTTCCATAGACTCCGAGGCCATCGTACCGCCGAAATTAGCGAACTTCTGCATCGGCGGCAGTCACCACGTCGAGATCGCGGGCTTGAATGGAAGCAAACGCCAAGTCTCGATCGTTGTGCCAAACCGAACTGCAAAAGATCGGCCCCTAATGATTGAGCCGCGCAGTCTATCCCATCGAACTCTCGCTCCCAATGTTGGGTACGTAAGGGTGGCAACATTTCCTGGAGCCGTGGGACAAGGTTTCGCTAGAGGCCTAGATGTTGCCATTCGTGATCTAAAAGAACTCGGGGCTCAAAAACTGATTGTGGACATTCGGGGTAACATCGGGGGCGGCCTAGGATCTCTGCGCCTGATGAGCTATCTCTGCCCCGGCAAATTGGAAATAGGTTACAGCCTCACGCGGCACCGCCTTCGAAAGGGCTATCGAAAGGAAAATCTGACGCGCGTTGGCAAGCTCCCCGCCACAAAGGTGGAGCTGCTCCTGATGGCGCTACGCTTCAAGGTCTACCACAGGGACCGCTCGATGGTCCTTGTTACCGAGGGGGTCGGCCCACAGCCCTTCCATGGTCGGATCGTTATTCTCATCAACGAATACACACACAGCGCAGCGGAAATGGTCGCCAGCTTCGCAAAGCAAAATCGACTCGCCACACTCGTCGGCACGAGAACCGCAGGTGAAGTTCTCGGAGGAGCTAACTTCAAGCTTCCCGGAGGATACATACTTCGAATGCCGGTAGCCGGATGGTATACGTGGCAAGGAGAGTGTATCGAAGGCAAAGGTGTCGAGCCGGATTTGATCGTCGACAACGCCCCAGATTCCCTTGGCGCCGGAATTGACACCCAGTTGGGCAGAGCACTGGAAGTCATCAAGTCCCTCTGATTCCCCCAATTTTTGTTTACCTTTTTCCTTTTCGAGGCCTCTGAGTATAGTGAGGGGAGTTCTCACTGAATCTTCCCCGCGCGCTTGGTGGAGCCGATCCCACTTCGGTCAGCCACCCTGCTTTAGTTGCGTGCAGCTCGATGGTTCCGAGCCAGACGCTAAGGTAGAGACCCCGTCATTGAAGCGCACCTTCCCCGTGCCTTGACACAGATCAGGGATCTGGGCGCATTCAACCGGACAGCAGCCTGCCTTCGTGTCTCCGATTGCTCCTCCGCCGCGGGCATTTGTGAGAACTCCCTCAGACTCTTTCACGAAAGGCAACAAAAGGAGAAGGCAACGTGAAAAACGTTTTGCGAACTGCGTTTCGGCTCAAATCCGTCAACCGGAATCTCGCGGTCCTCACAACCACTCTCATTCTCGCTACTTCTGCATTCGCGCAAACCGGTTCTCCCTGGGAGAACGCGGTCAACGTCCTCATGCAAGCGTTCACCAGCACGATCGCACGCGGCCTTTCTCTCGTGGCAATCGTTCTTGCTGGCTTGACTTTTGCGTTTGGCGAAGGCGGTTCCAAGCGTGTTCTCGCCGGCGTGCTCTTCGGTGTGGGCATGGCCATCGCAGCCGTGAACTTCATGGCCTGGCTCTTCCCAGGATAGGACGATCAATTCGGAAGGACGAGAACAGAGAGTCATGACGGTATCTAGACGAGCGAATACGGTCTATCGATCGGTATCGCGGCCACTCACCATTCTTGGCGCGGAAAGGAAGCTCTTCTTCTTTGCGATGTGTCTTGGGGCAGGCACGTTCAACCTGCTGGGTACTCTTCTCGGCGGAATCCTCATATTCCTGTTGCTCTATTTCGTCGCGCGATCGGCAACGAAAATCGATCCACAAATCCTACGGGTCTTGCTGTCGGCCACCAGGCTCCGCCATCAGTACGATCCAGCAAAGTTTAGCCCCATTTCCATTCGAAGGGTTCGTAATGCTTAGCTTCAAGCGCATCTTCAAGAATTATGCCGAAACAGGCTCGTTTAATGAGCAACTCAACCTTTACGCGTTCATCGACGAGCATTCGTTTCTCACAAAGACCGGCGATCTCGGCGTGATTCTTGAACTGCGGGGAGTGGACTACGAGTGCCTAGATGACGTTTCAATCGACGGCCTGACGAAGCGGCTGGAATCAGCTCTCAAGCTCTTTGGCGAGAACTACCGCGTCTATCAGTATCTCTTCAGGCGCAATAACCCCACTATCCCCTACAAGCTTTACGGAAGCGCCGTCGTCGATGCCGCAATAAAAAATCGAATTGCCTATCTCGCCAGCAAAGCGGCAACCCTTTTCTCTCTCTCCATCTACTACGTCATCTTGTTTGAGGGCTTTCGCTACACGCGGACTTTTGGCAGAGCACTTGCTGCTTTCCCAAAGAACCCAGCAAAGGCCTTCGGCGAGCTACTTGCATGCTTCTCAACGCAGAAGCAAGTGGTCTTGCTCGACGTGGAAATCTCCAAAGCCCAGGCCACGCTGTTGCAGAAGGCCCAAAGTTTTATCCTTCAGGTCAACGACTTTCTGGCAGTTCGACTTCTAGACAAGCAAGAAGCCTTCCGCATTCTCAAGCAGACACTGAATTTCTCCTCGTCCAAGCTTGACCTGGCAGGACTCAAATACGACACCTTCCTCGACTACCAGCTCTGCGACTCGCATCTCGAATGCCACCGAGGACATCTTCGCCTCGACGATTATTACGTCAAAGTCCTCACGCTAAAAGAGCCTCCCGTACGGAGCTTCCCGCTAATCCTTAGACGCCTGCTCGAAGTTCACGCCAACTACCACGTCGTTACGGAGTGGAAAAAAGAGGACTCGGCCAAGACACGGCGCGCAATCCAGGCGAAGCGCCGTCATTTCCACAACACGAAGCGGTCGTTCTTCAGCCAGGTCAACCTAAACGACCTTGCTCAGAGGGATATGCTCGTCGACGACTCGAAGGAATCTCAGGTCCGCGAACTTGGAGAAAGCATCAAAGAGATCGAGCTTCGTGGCAACTATTTCGGCCAGTTCTCTCTAACCGTGGTCATTTACGATCTTGACCCCGAGAACGTGGACCGAGCTTGTGCCGAGTTCTATAAAGTGTTTAGCATCCATGACGGGCAACTGTACGAAGAAAAATACAATCTCCTAAATTCATTTCTTGCGGCTGTACCTGGCAACTACGTTTTCAACCTTCGCTATCTCTACTTGCTCAACACGAATTACGCCGACTTTTCTTTCCTCTTCACACTCCACTGTGGCGAGCCTCGCAACTCCCATCTCCGGCAGGAGTACCTTGCGGTCCTTGAAACAAATCACAACGTCCCCTACTTCTTAAACCTCCACTATCGTGACGTCGCGCACACCATGATTCTGGGGCGCTCGGGGGCAGGCAAATCGTTCCTGCTGAATTTTCTGATTACGAATCTTCAGAAGTACTCGCCGCGCACATTCATTTTTGACCTAGGCGGCAGCTTCGAGAGTCTCACGCAGCTTTTCGGCGGCTCTTATGTCCGGGTGGGTCTGGAAGGCGAGCCGTTCAAGATTAACCCCTTCTCCCTTCCTCCCACAAAAGAAAACCTCGATTTCCTCGCGCTACTCCTTAAGGTTCTTATTCAAGGCTCGAGCGCACTCGAACTCGACCCCAGCACCGAGCGTGACCTCTACAACCAGATCGAAAATCTCTACGCCGTTGATCCACCATTACGTACGCTAAGCGTGCTAACCAACACCCTCGGACACCAGCTCGCCGACCGACTTGCCAAGTGGATTCGCGGCGGACAGTTCGGTTTCGTCTTCGACAACTCAGAAGACAGCATCTCCTTCTCACCGTTCCAGTGTTTTGATTTCCAAGCGATGAGCAAGTACCCCGAAATTCTCGAACCGCTTCTATTCTACATCCTGCACCGCGCGAACGCGGCCGTCACCGACAAACGGATTACGCCACAGTTCAAGGCATTCTTCATCGACGAGGCCTGGGTGTTTCTAAGGAACGCGAGCATCCAGCGATACACCGTTGAAGCACTGAAGACATGGCGTAAGCACAACGCCGCAATGGTGCTCTCAACGCAGTCACTTGACGAACTTCGCCGTTCAGACATCCTCAACGTCATCATCGAGAGTTGCGCGACAAAAATCTTTCTCGCCAACCCAGACATGGATCGCGAACTTTACAAGAGCCAGTTCCACCTCAACGACACCGAGGTCCAACTCATACCCAACCTGATTCCGAAGCAGCAATTCCTTGTCAAAACGCCCGAGCTCGCAAAAATCGCAAATCTGAACGTGGACAGGAAAAGCTACTGGCTCTACACAAACGATCCTTACGACAACCGAAAGCGCAAGGAGGCTTTCGACGCCTTCGGGTTCGAGAAGGGTCTCGAGATTCTGGCGGGTGACAAATGATCAAGGCACTCCTCATTTGCCTGTTGTTCTGGGTCGTAATCGTTCCGGGCGCAATAGGCAGCTATCTGATTCTCAGGTTTCTCGTGCAATCTGACCCAGCCCTGTATTTTCTGCTTGCTTTCCTTGCTGGGGCCGTTAGCGTGCTCGTGGCTGTTTTGGGACCAATCCTTTTTCCTTTGCAAATGGCCAGCAATCCCGTCCGTAGTTTTCACGATTCAGAAATCACTACACGTCAGGAGAACAAAAATGCCTGAACCAGTGGCGTTCAAGTCCGTTGTTCGAAGACTAGCTGTATTCGCTGCGCTTTTCTCAGCCATCCATGCTGCGCCGGCCGCCGTGGCGGACACCACGGCAGCACGCACGGTAAAATATTCCCAACGGGACATCATCCAGGTCCGAGCCAAGCTCCGATTTTCCACTCTTATCGTGCTCCCAGAGAACGAGGAGATCCTGGACTTCACGACTGGCGACAAAGAATTCTGGATCATTAATGGCGTGCACAATCTTTGCTACGTCCACCCGGCAAAGACAGGTATTCGCAGCAATCTGAACCTCATCACGGCAACCGGGCACGTTTATTCGTTTCTTTTGAACGAAGTCAGCAACGAACCAAACGCGGAGCCCGACCTCAAACTCTTCGTCGAGCCGAAAGACGGCCCCACGGTAACGGGCAACACGGATTTGCGCGGCTTCGTCCGCGCGGCAGAGGCCGAAGCCTATAAAAGGGAACTCGAAACTCTGCGCAGCCAAACGGAGCAGCATGTCCGTGCCGCCCAAACCCAGGCGTCCGAAGAAGTCAATAAGTTTCGGGCTGATTATCAATCCAAGCTTCAGTTCGACTACCGCTTCTCCTCAAAAGCGTCGCGCGAGCCTTTCCTGGTCTCCGCGATTTATCACGATTCTGAATTCACCTATATCAAATGCGGCGCTCGCGAGAAACCCACTCTCTACGAAATCAAAGACGGGAAGCCCAATCTCATTAACTTCCAATTGGAAAACGGGGTGTACATCGCTCCCAAGATTCTCGACAGCGGTTATCTCTCCATCGGCACGAAGAAATTGACGTTTGTGCGGCAGCTTTCCAGAGAACTGAGGCCGTGACATGAACGAACCGATTCAAGACAAGGCGCCTAAACCTCCCGGTCTCTTACCGAAGAATGTTCAATCGTGGCTCCTCATCGGCCTTGCTCTCGCCATGGTTCTCATCATGTGGTTGACTGGCGGAAAGAAACCGCAGGCCACGGCCAAGATCTCGGTGCCAAGCGGCACCACGCAAGCACCTATCGAAGTTAACGAGAGCAAAATCGCCGAACTCCAGAATCGCATCCAGGAATTGCAACGCGAACAGCTCGTGGCCCAGAACGCCTTGGCCCAGCAGACCCGTTTGCTCAAAGCGGCGCCTCAAGGCTCTCAACTCGACCAGTCACCGAACGCCCAGTCATCGGAACACGTTGAAGACCCTATTAAGGCTGAACAGAAGAAGCGCGACTATCTGTCGCTGTTTGCCTCCAATCTTGCTCTGAGTTATCGAAAGCCCCCTCTAGCCAGTCACGCACCGGAGTCTGAGCAGCCCGCAAGTGCGCCGGTTACAAATTTCCCTGATGGCGGCACAGACGCAGCGCAACTCGCGCGGCTTCTCAAGGAAATGCCGCCGATAGTTGCACCACAGGTTGCACCCTCGGGCTCTGGCCCAGCAGGCAGCGATTCTGCGGAAACAAAGAGGGAAAGAAAGGAGGAAAGTCGGTCCCCTGCCGCCGCGCAAAGTGGGGCGCTCAGCGCGGCGGCAGGGAAAACCTATTTCCTGTTTGAAGGCACGGTCCTCGAAACTGTGCTCGTCAGCCGCCTCGAAGGCCAGTTTTCCGGCCCTATCGAGTGCCTGCTCACGACAGATGTCTACTCTCATGACCGCCAGCACCTGCTCATTCCTTCTGGAACGAAGGTCCTCGGGGCGACAAAACGAGTTGACAACTTCGGTCAGAACCGCCTCGCAGTCGTATTCCACCGGATGGTGATGCCAGACGGCTACTCCGTCAGCCTCGACCAGTTCCAGGGTCTGAATCAAATTGGCGATACCGGCCTGCGAGATCAGGTCAACAACCACTATGCGCGAATCTTCGGGACATCCCTTGCCATTGGCGCGCTTGGAGCCGCCGCCGAAGCTGGCACCGGTAGCGCACTGACTGCGTCCGGTACCGACATCATGCGCCAGGGTCTCGGCCAAAGTATGGCACAGTCTTCCGCTCACATCCTGGACCGCTTCCTCAACGTTCTACCTACAGTCACCATCCGCGAGGGTCACCGCGTAAAGGTCTATCTAGCCGGTGACCTCGCACTGCCCGATTACAACAATCACAAGATGCCTTCCGATTTGTGAAGGCAAGAAAGGAAGATTGATGAAAGGCAAGATTCTGGTAGTTTCGCTGATTCTGCTTCTCTGCGTTGGAACAGCATCGGCCCAGTTCAGCTTCGGTGGGATTGTGTACGACCCGACCAACTATCACAATGCTTTGCTCAGGTACTTTCAACTTCAGCAGCAACTCGTTCAACTCAGAAACAGCTATGCCCAGCTCGTATCTCAGTACAACCTGGCTCTCCAAATGGCCAAGAACCTCCGCAATATGCCAGCACGCTATCGCGCACAGTTTTCGCGGTGGAGAAACACGGTCGCAGAGGACACCTACGGAAATACCTCGAGGTGGGTCGGCGCGATCAACTCAGGGCAGGTTCCCCTTAACGATAACGGTTATCGCCAAGCGACAACCGAGCTTCTACGCTATTCCGAAGACTACCTCAGCGGCATGAGCTCTGACGAGCTCGCGCGCGTCAAATCTCAATACGCTTCGGTCGAGCTGTCCGACGGCGCAAACACAAACGCCATTGCCACGATTGGCGCAATGCGTGGCAACGCCGAAGACATCCAAAATCGGATCACCAACCTCGAGCAGGATTCGTTTTCGAACGACGCCAACCTCAACACGGAAGTGGCGGTCCTTAACAAGATAAACGCGGCGGGAGTGCTGACCTTGCGCACGCTTCAGGATTCCAACAAGCTTCTCGCGTCACTTCTTGAGGAACAAACCATCCTTGCCAAACAGCAGCGCGAAGCAACTACAAATGCCATCAACGCCGACATACAGCGCCGGGCCAGCCTCGCCGGAAACATGGCGCAGGTAACTGGAACAATGACCAATTCACTCCAGACCTTCCGCATGCCGTAGCCGAACGCTGAACCCTTCGTCGGAGGAGCCGAGAAGTGCACACGGATTTTCTACAGTTCATCTTTCAGGCCATCAACAACTTGCTGACGCGGAACCTCGGCTTCTTCGACGCGATGGGCCAGAACCTCTTCCGTTCCTTCGCGACGATCCTGGTAGTCTGGTACGGCGTGAAATCCGCATTGTCGTCCGCCGCCGGCAAACACTTTTTCCACTTCGACGATTTCGCCGGCCTCCTCCTCACCATCAGCTTTGGATTCGCGATGGTCAACTACTACAGCACTCCCATCCCAGGCATTGGCACCAGCTTCCACAACTTGGTGACTGACGAATCGCAGTTCTTAGCGAACAAAATCGACCAAGCAGAGCTTCAAACGGTTGTCGACCGGGTTGCAGATTTTGAATCCCGCATCGATTCCCCTAGCGTCGCGGACTTCCTGGGAACCCTGATTTACGTGACCGTCATCATTCTGCTCGCGGCGGCGCAAGGGATAGCCATAGTGGTTATCGCCTATGGGTTCATCGCCACGGCTGTTTGCGTGCTTGTCGGGCCCCTCTTCGTCCCGTTCTTCATCGTGCCCAGACTCGAGTGGATGTTTTGGGGCTGGCTGCGGTGTTTCATCCAGTACTCCTTTTATCAGGTGATTGCCGCGGCAGTTGTGTACGTTATAGGGAACCTCATTCTTGGAATCCTTGGTCTAGAACCAACAAAAACGATTTCCGTCACCCAACTCATCGGATGGTTCCCCGTCCTATTTATCACTTTCGTGGCCGCCATCTACGGGCTTCTCAAGATACCGTCCCTCACCCATCACATCTTTAGTGGAGCTGCCGGCGGTTCATCGGTGGGAATCGCGGAAAGGTTCTTCTAATGAGCAACGATTCGAGCTTTCAAGATGCGAAGCGCCTCTATCTCGAGCAGTTCGGAGATCCTTTGGTCACCAATACGTACTTAAAGATCGCGCTTGTCCTCGTGGCGCTTGTAGCCGTCGGTCTGGCTCTCGTGGCCCTCCGCACAGTCCGGGCCGTTGAGAACTTCCGTCCCCTCATCATCCGCATTGACGAGGTAGGACGCGCGGAAGCCATCAACTACCGCAATTTCGAGTACAAGCCCCAAGATCGAGAGGCGAAGTATTTTCTCTCCCAGTTCTGTGCCCTCTATTACCGCCGCAACCGCTACACCCTGCAGGACGACTTCGGAAAAGCTCTCTATTTCCTGGACGGAAAGCTGGCGGACGGCATCCTCGACGCCTACCGCAAAGACGACATCATCAGGAAATTCCTGATCAACACTTCAGCTCCGGAGATCGACGTTGACGTGAAGAAGGTCGCACTCGAAGAAATGCAGTCCCCTCCCTACAAAGCGCGTGTGGATTTCTACATGGTTTATTACTCTCCCTCGGATCACAGCGAGATCAGGCGCGACCTCTATACTGCGAATTTTGTTTTCGTTTTCAAAACCACGGTCCCAAACGAACTCATTCCCATCAATCCGCTGGGTCTGGCAATCACCTATTTCCGCGAAGACGAGGCGTTCAAGTGACGCCATCCATCCACTTCGAAATCTACCGAGTGGGCCGCCCGACAACCGGCTTCCCGCCCTTTCCCTTGCTCCATCCCTATTTTGGCAACGGCTCGGAACCGAAGACTTTTGAGCTGGGAGCAACCCCATGATTGCCAACGCTCTCCTCGTGACCGTTGCTGTTCTGCTGGCGCTCGGATTCTGGCTCATGGATGAGCTCAAGTTCCTCATCCCTTACCGGCGCATCCTGGTGCATCAATACGGTCCCGTTCTTCTCCTGTGGCTCACAATTTCGTTTGTCAACCTCTTCACCGCTGTCTATGCAATCCAGCGCAAGTTCTTCCTGAAGGATACAGGCCGGAAGCTCTCCCATGTCGACAGGCAGGTACTCCAAGGGCAATTCCCCTTGCCCTCTCCTGAGGAGCTCGAGTGAATGTCTCGGGACCTCTCACCACAAGATCTCGAGCATGCCCTCGGCAATCTCGCCGACCTGCGACCGATCAATCGCGAGCCGCGGGAGAGAGATCCGGGCCAGAGAACCGCGACATCGCGCAGGCCCGCGCAGGCCCCAGGACGTTTCTCTCGGGATCGAC
>Ga0209808_1000761_pt1 | contig 16118 bp, 11 predicted proteins | sample GraSoiAngelo_157_FD_186171 | JGI IMG/M metagenome (GOLD analysis project Ga0209808, IMG submission 186171) | Grasslands soil microbial communities from the Angelo Coastal Reserve, California, USA - 14_1009_16_20cm (SPAdes) (version 2) | ecosystem: Environmental > Terrestrial > Soil > Grasslands ... | reverse complement strand
GTACGGACTGCGCGGATGCAGTCTTTGCATCGGGGGCGAAGCCTAAGTTGCAGGCAACGGCTGGGGCGCCGCACCGGAAATGTCGGGCTCCGCCGTGCTCGCGGCTGGTTTTCGTTCCGGCAACAATTCCCCCTGTGTGAGATCAGCCTGACCAATAACGAGCTGGCCGGAAAAGATCCCGCCTTTCTCCACTGTGATCGCCTTGGCCGTGACATTCCCCTCGAGCGAACCCTTTTTGTGAATCGTAACAATTGTTTGAGCAATGATTTCACCCGACATCGCTCCCTTAATTTCGATGCTTGAGACTCTCACCCGGCGGAAGCAGTGGATATTGGCTTTGCGTTCGACAACTATATGTCGAGCAGTGAGACGGCCAGGAATTTTTCCTGAAAAATTAATCGTCGCCGTGTCATCACAGTGCAGATTCCCGCGCAGCTTGCCCTCAATTAAAGCCGATCTGCAAATCACGCTGGTGCTGCTCAAATCTCCTTTAGCCGTGAGATGCACGTCGCCGCGTGTTCGAATTGTTCGGCTGAAACTGCCGTCGATTCTGTAATCGCGCAGATCAACATGGGCGCTGCATCCCGGACAAATTGTCGAAGTAGCCGTACTGCAGACTTGTTGCTTTCGCTGACATTCAAAACACTCGATTATCAAGGTGCGTTGCCGCTTCCAGAAATCCTCGAGTTTGTGACGGATCGAGGGATTTTCCGGGGCGGGCGCTTCTTCTTTTACGTGTAGCTTTAGACCAGCTTTCGGGGCAAATGGAGGAAAGTAACGGCCGCATTGGCGGCACATTGAGCTTTTGGCCGCGACGTATTCCATCTGCTTAAAGCCACAGTGCGGGCATTCCACACTGACTTTAGCAGGCGACGGATTGGCCACTGCAGTGCTAAGCGAAAGCCTTTCTTATCCGCGTCCCCCGAAGGCGGCCTTAACCGGCTCTTGCCGGAGAATTTCCGGACGGACTGGCGCCGACTTGGCCGGGATCGTTCCACTGGTGACTTCCGATTTACCGATAAAAGTCGCTCCCTCTTCGATGACGAGACGTGCCGCTTTCAAGTCTCCCTGCAGTGTGCACTTCGATTTCAATTCGGCGCGCTCCGCCACCATGATATTCCCATGCACCTTGCCGTAAACCGTGATCGATTTGGTTTTGATCTCGCCGCGAATGTCAGCGTTCTCACCAATTGTCAGCACGCCATCAGAATTGATTTCCCCTTCGACTTTCCCGTCGATGAGAAGTTCCTTCTGGAACTTGATCGAGCCTTTGATTTCGACATCGCTCGAAAGAATGTCTTTGCCACCTTGTTCTGCCATAGGTTTTTGGTAATCGATTATTGTTGATGTTCTTGGTTCTTCGCGACTCGCAAAACGATTGTTATCATCTGTATCCCAATGCAGTGATCTCTCATCGACCGACGGCACCGGCTTTTGCGGGACGAATCTTCTCAGCATTCTCCTATTATTGTGACAGTCGCTGATGCTGTCAACGGATTCTCACCGTGATCCGCAATTTTTATCGTTCAACAGCGGTCCGGTAGACTTTGCCAATACCATTCTGCCCTGAAAAAACCAAGAACCGCGGCACCTGGGCCGGTGTTCTATCCAGCACGAAACAGAGCGGACGTCGAGGCAACGCCAAACCCAAAATAGCGGAGGAATTCTGCGCGACAGGTTCGAAATCGCAGGTGAGCACCCAGGTCACCTTGCGATTCTCCAAAATCTCGCGCGCGCTTCGCCAATCTTCGGAAAGGAAGAACCGGGCGCTGTCTGTAATTCCCGACAAGCTTTCGTGTGAGCTACCAGCCACGCCCGGTTGCTCTGACCAATAAGAGATCGATGGCGAAAGCCACCACGGTGCCAAAAACGGGTGGTTCTCCGACGATTGCAAATTGATTGCCAGATCGCGCACCCGCACTGATTCATTCCGCTGTTCGATCCGACGGACGTATTCCGCTTCGTTAGGCCAAAGTTGCGTTTCCCAATCACGCGCAATTGGAAAAATCGACAACACAAAAGCGACCCAAACCGCTGTCCGCGATTTGATCGGCTCGAGCAAATCCGGAAGCGCAATCGCAAAGACCGAAACAAAAAAATACGCCCAGCGTGCCTGCCAAATCGTCAGGCCATAAGTCGCGACGAGAAGAGCCAGGATGGTCGGCGGCAGCAGCGTTCCCTTTCGAAGACTGAACCAAATAAGAAACGGCGCGACCAGAAATAGGTAGCCAGTCCATCGTAACCAGATCGGATTTGCTGGTGAAACGTGAACAAGTTCACCGATGGTACGTGTCCAGTTTTTGAAAATTTCAGTCGATTGAAAAATCGACATAGCCGGAATCCGCTGCTCAATCAAAAATGCGATCGCAAGGATCGCCGCAAAACAAATCCAGCCGGCGCGCCAGTATTTCGCGAAGAGTGATGATCGATCTTGAAGGAGCCTGACCGCAACCACGATCGCAAGCAAAACGAGCGGCTCATAAAATGAAACCCAGAGCGCCAATCCCCATGCCGTTCCACTAAGCGCGCTCCATTGTCTCGACGATTCGGATCGCGAAGTCCATTCTGCACAAATCGCAACTGTCACGAGCAACATGACCAGCGATTGATGATCGGGCCGTCCAAGTTCTGTTCCGTGCACAAGAACCGGGCTGATCGCGTAAACGATTAGCGTTACCCACCGATAGCGAAACGTCATTCGCCGCGACCACCACCAGAGAAACCAGCCACCAAACAGCGCAAGCAACGGTGAAACGACCGCGCCGGCTAAATCGATCCCATACCCAGTAAAAGGGGTTAGCGCCTGTGTCAATCCGAGGATCAGATAATCGAGCGGCGCAGTTGTGTGCGGAGTTGTTCCCTGCGGGAAATTTTCAAAGTTGTGATGACGGACGACCAATCCCGGGTTTTTTTCGCACATCCGCACCCGAGTCATCCGCGCGTAACAATCCGCATCGGTGAAATAAACGTTCCCTGCGACAAAAACGTCCTGATAATTCGCGCACCGAGCCGCCAGAATGAGCGCACTTAGCGTTGTAATCTCGATAATGGCTAAACTGAAGCGCGCGACTCGTTGCACGATTCGATAATCGCAAATCGAAAATCGAAAATCGAAAACGAAATTTGGGCCCGCCAGGATTCGAACCTGGGACCAAGGGATTATGAGTCCCCTGCTCTAACCGCTGAGCTACAGGCCCATGTTTTTCAGGCACTAAATCATAGCATATTGCTCGTGACCAACTCGAACGCATCGTCCGGAAAGAGCTTCAGAGGTTCGGGTCTGTCCGTATCGTTGAGATACGGGCCGATTTGAAGCAAGCTCATTAGTGTAGACCAAGCGCTCGCTTGCTCGCTAAGCAGTCGGACCCCACCGAAAATCCTCGTTAAAAAATCAACAAGGTTGAAGAGTAGCGCTGAGTCGCGCGTATCTATCGACTTCTTTGAGGGTCATTCAACTCGATAGATTGTAATTTTGTTTAATCTACCGAGGCGGCGGGTTACCACTTTTATTCCAAGCCGCCTAGCTATCACGCGAACACCTGCCTCGCATCCTATGGGCCACTCGGATGATTCTCCGATTTTCATTTTGGAGAGACCTTTTCGAAGTTTGACGTAAATCCCACTTTGGATTTTGTATCTTCCTTTAAATCCCCGCGTTGGAATTTGGGTTTTCAAATGGAAACCAGATTTGCCAATCTTTTACGCGCACCTAAATGCGGTGAACAGATCGGCTGCGCTGACCCTGTTTGGGAGCGCACTCGCAAGCGCAAACGCAAGCGACGCGACCGTCACAATCGCCCGAATTTAGATTCGCATGATCCTTTGGTAATCAGCAATCATGCCAAATCTCCGAAACTCTAACTGAATAAAAGCGAACGCTGCGTTAATTATTAAACGAGAGCAGCTTATGGAGCATTCCTTTTCACCAAAATAGGCAGCTGCTATTGGGATCGCATCGATTTCCCAAGTCTAGTGCGAGGCCACGTTGGCTCATTTTTAGCCCAATCATGCCCTACTTTTGGGCCACACTCAGAGGAGGCGTCGGAGGGTTGCGAGTCCGCGCTGCACCGATTCTGGTACTTCAATCACTAAGAGTCGCAGTCTGCGGAGTTCTCTCGTCTTGCAGCGCGGCGGTGCCTTCCTGAATGAGCAAATCAAGCTTGTTCAAGTCGATCGGCTTCACGAGATGATGCTTAAATCCCGCATCATGACTTTTACGGATATCACTTTCCATCCCGAAACCGGTCAGGGCGATTCCCAAAAGGGGCCGGCCGGAATTCAGCGTTTGCATCAGATCGATACCGCTGCCATCGGGTAATCCGAGGTCGCTGATAAGCACATCAAATTCCTCCTTCTTGCTCAGGTCGAGCGCCGACTGAACCGTGCTAGCCGACTGCACATAATGGCCGCGCCGCCGAAGTAGTCTTGTGAGCGATCGGTTTGTATCTTCGTGGTCCTCGACCAGCAGGATGCGCATGGTCTGGCGTTGTGGCGTCGTGGGGGAAACGGCTGGCGCGGTCCGAGCGTCCGCCTTTTCGCAAGTGGGGAAGATCAATGTAAACGTGGCGCCTTTGTTTCGCCCGGCGCTTTCGGCGGTGATCGTTCCTTTATGGGCATCGACAAGCGTTTTGCTGATGGCAAGGCCGAGACCCAAACCTCCGAACTGCGTCCAGCCAGCTTGCTCAAAAGCGTCAAAGATTTTCGGCAGCGATTCCGGCTCAATCCCGAAGCCGGTATCGACTACTTTCACATGCAGTTGATCGCCTGCATCATTACTCGTGGAAACACAAATTTGACCGCCTTCGGGTGTAAACTTAACAGCGTTCTTGATGAGGTTCCAAAAGATCTGCTGAAGTCGCGCCGGGTCGGCTTGCAGATAGACTTTGTGGGCATCGAGATCGAGCCGAAGCACCAGGTGCTTTCGATCGATATCCGCCTGACAAATTTCGAGAGCATTTTGCAACAGCGTGTGAGCGTTAACGACTTCAAAATTGAGTTGGACCTTACCTCTGCTAATACGCGTTAGATCGAGGAGATCATCGATGAGCCGCGCTTCCAATTCCACATTGCGGCGAATTATTTGCGTTGATTCCTGAATATTCTCCGGCAAGGCCTGTTCATTCTCGAGTGCAATGGCAGACGCGAGCACTGGAGTAAGAGGTGTGCGCAACTCGTGGCTGAGCATGGCAAGAAACTGATCTTTCGCGAGATTAGAGCGCGCTTTTTCTTGCAACTCCAGGTTCGTTTTCTGCAACTCGTCCTGGCGATTTTGGAGTTCCACGGCAAGCAATTGCGATTGTTTGAGCAGGTTTTCCGTCCGCGTGTTCGCTTCAATCGTATTGAGCACAATGCCGATGCTCTCCACCAGTTGATCGAGAAACGCCTGATGGGTGGAGGTGAAACGATCAAGCGATGAAAGTTCCATCACCGCTTTTACTTCTCCTTCGAACAAAATGGGCAGAATGACGATGTTCATCGGGCGCGACTCACCCAGACCGGAACTCACCTTCACGTAACCGTACGGGACGTCGGTCAGGACGATGCGTTTTTTTTCCAGCGCCGCTTGCCCGATCAAACTATCCCCCAATTTGAAGCGATTCTTTGCACCTCTCCGTTCGCGGTAGGCGTAGCTTGCCAAAAGCTTGAGTTCAGGTTCTTCCCCAGAGCTGTCCATGATATAGAAGACACCGTGTTGCGCAGAGACGACCGGGGCCAGTTCGGACAAGATAAGTTTGCCAACCGTTAGCAGGTCCCTTTGTCCTTGCAGCATTCGCGAGAATTTCGCGAGATTGGTTTTGAGCCAGTCCTGCTCTTCATTCCGCAACGTCGTGTCTTTCAAATTGCGGATCATTTCGTTGATATTGTCCTTCACGAATGCGACCTCGCCCTGCGCTTCCACCTGGATCGAACGTGTCAGGTCTCCTTCCGTAACTGCCGTCGCAACCTCCACGATGGCGCGAAGCTGCGTAGTCAAATTTGCTGCTAGCCGGTTCACATTATCGGTCAAATCGCACCATGTACCGGCGGCGCCAGGCACGTTCGCTTGACCGCCTAGCTCTCCTTCAACACCGACTTCGCGCGCCACCGTCGTAACTTGCTCCGCGAAAGTGGCAAGCGTCTCCGTCATGCTGTTTATGGTGTTGGCGAGCTCAGCGATCTCGCCTTTCGCTTCGACAAGGAGCTTTTGCTTCAGATCGCCATTCGCGACCGCGGTAACAACTCTTGCAATACCGCGCACCTGATTGGTCAGATTGCTGGCCATGGAATTCACGCTGTCCGTCAAATCTTTCCACGTCCCGCCAACTCCTTTGACCGTGGCTTGTCCTCCCAGCCTGCCCTCCGTGCCGACTTCGCGCGCGACGCGCGTCACTTCCGAAGCGAACGAATTGAGTTGATCCACCATCGTATTGACGGTGCTCTTGAGCTCAAGAATTTCGCCTTTTACGTCGACCGTGATCTTTTTCGACAAATCGCCGCGCGCGACCGCCGTCGTCACCTCGGCAATATTGCGAACCTGACTCGTGAGATTGCCGGCCATCGAATTCACACTATCGGTCAAGTCTTTCCAGGTCCCGGCTACTCCTTTCACCTCCGCCTGACCGCCTAGTTCTCCTTCGGTGCCCACCTCGCGAGCCACGCGCGTCACTTCCGACGCAAATGAGCTGAGCTGGTCAACCATTGTGTTGACAGTGTCCTTCAACTCCGCAATTTCGCCTTTCACGTCGACCGTGATCTTTTTCGACAAATCGCCGCGCGCGACCGCGGTTGTCACGAGAGCGATGTTTCGGACCTGCGCAGTCAGATTCGCCGCCATGAAATTAACCGAGTCGGTCAAATCCTTCCATGTCCCAGACACGCCGCGCACCGCAGCCTGACCACCAAGAATTCCCTCCGAGCCCACTTCGCGGGCAACGCGTGTCACTTCCGAGGCAAATGAACTCAATCGATCAACCAGCGTGTTGATCGTGTTCTTCATTTCGAGAATCTCACCGCGCACATCGACAGTGATCTTCTTCGAGAGATCGCCACTCGCGATCGCCGTCGTAACCTCAGCGATATTGCGGACCTGACCAGTCAGATTTCCCGCCATCATGTTGACGTTGTCGGTCAAATTCTTCCACGTGCCGGCGACGCCTCGCACATCCGCCTGCCCGCCCAGCTTACCTTCCGTCCCGACTTCCCGCGCCACGCGCGTTACTTCCGACGCGAACAAACGGAGCTGATCGACCATCGTGTTGATCGTGTCTTTGAGCGCAAGAATCTCTCCGCGCACATCGACGGTGATCTTCTTCGACAAGTTGCCATTCGCAACAGCGGTAGTGACTTCGGCTATGTTACGTACCTGCGCCGTGAGATTCCCGGCCATCGAATTCACACTGTCGGTCAAATCCTTCCAAGTTCCGGCTACTCCTTTCACATCCGCTTGGCCGCCAAGTTTTCCTTCCGTACCTACCTCGCGAGCCACGCGGGTTACTTCCGACGCGAATGAACCGAGCTGATCGACCATTGTGTTAATGGTATTTTTTAGCTCGAGAATTTCCCCTTTCACCTCGACCGTGATCTTCTTCGATAGATCCCCTGTCGCGACAGCAGTCGTGATTGCGGCAATGTTACGCACCTGACTGGTCAGATTGCGCGCCATAAAATTGACCGAGTCGGTCAAATCCTTCCACGTCCCAGAGACGCCTTCTACCCGCGCTTGTCCGCCAAGGATCCCCTCGGAACCGACCTCGCGTGCTACGCGCGTAACTTCAGAGGCGAAAGAGCGTAACTGATCAACCATTGTGTTGACCGTGTCTTTCAACTCCAGAAACTCGCCTCTGACATCGACTGTGATTTTCTTGGTCAGATCGCCATTCGCCACCGCCGTCGTCACAGTTGCGATGTTACGGACCTGCGCCGTAAGATTGCCGGCCATCAGGTTGACGTTTTCTGTCAAATCTTTCCAGGTGCCGGCGACCCCTTTGACCTTTGCCTGACCACCGAGCTTGCCCTCCGTGCCCACTTCACGAGCAACGCGTGTCACTTCCGAGGCAAATGCACCAAGCCGATCAACCATTCTGTTCACTGTTTTTGCTGTGCGCAAAAACTCTCCCTCGAGTGGCCGGCCTTCGATCTCAGTCGCCATGGTGTTGGATAAGTTGCCCTTCGCTACGGCCCCGATGACACGCGCCATTTCACTCGTCGGATGCACCAGATCGCCGATCAAATCATTGATCGATCCAATCGCGCGGGCCCACGAGTCCGACACGTCTCCGAGTGACGCTCTTTGAGTGATTCGGCCTTCCTTGCCAACCACGCGTCGGATCCGCTCGAGTTCACGCGTCATGCGCTGGTTGGTTCTAATTAGTTCATTAAACGCATCCGCGATTTTGCCAGCGACACCGGTCCAGTCATCCGGGAGTCGCGCCGAAAAATCACCACGTTTGAATGCTACTAATGCGGTAAGTAGCCGCTTGGCATCGAGCTCGTTGCCGTTGAGCGAACCCCTTCCCGGACGCGCCAAGCGAACAGAAGTAGTCTTTCCCATAAGAGATTAGAAAGTTGGCTCATCTTCGCCGTCGCGAATTTCGACACGTGAGATCAGAGCGATCATAGGCCAACGCTGTAGAATTAATCGCCCAATAGACCGGATAAGGTCGTATCGCCGGCAAAAAAATCGCAACATCGCGAGTCCCGCCTTTGGCAGGCGCAAAACAAGCCCGCTCTTCGCACCGGGGACCAAACGGCTATGAGTCCCTGCTTTTAACATCTCAGATGCCGGACCGCGTGATCATTGCTGCCCTCGGGGTAAACTGGCGAATTTCTACTACGATGGAAGCAGCGTCCGCATACTGCGCAATCGGAAGCCAAAAAAGATCGTCAGAACACCGAACACGATTGCATACGATGCGATGAGCCAGAGCAGAACGAGGGCGCCCGGGACCGGATTCCATAGAAGGAGCACGGCGAAGGCAATCGATGCCAGTCCCATGAGAACCAGTAACCACTCGCCTTTCACTTCCTTTCGCAGTTTGATTGCCAATCCAATCTCAGCCGCGCCGATCATCAGCGCCCAGGCTGCGATGTAAATGATCAGCGCCAGTGCCGTTATGCCAGGCGCTCGGAATGTGAGGAAGCCGACAAGAACTCCGAGAATTCCGATGATGAGATGGAAACCCCAGTCGGGATCAGAGGCGCGACCTGCAGTCGCGCCAACAATGCGAAATACTCCGTCGATCAGCACCCAGGCTCCGAACAGCAGCACCAGGGTCGCCAGAGCTAAACCGGGGTACGCAAGCGCGATAACGCCGAAAACAATTCCACAGATGCCCCTTATCACCAGAACCCACCAATTACGTTTTAAAGCTTCGATCATCATTTCTCCTTTTGTTTGAGTTTGGATATGTACGAACGACCTGCCACTCTACTTTAGGGCAGGCTGCTTTCAGCTTGAGGCCGCGCGCAACCTCTGAAAAGGATAAAGTGGCCAGTTTTTGCGCATCGACCGCGAACAACTGCTCAATAAAGCGAAAAGACGCGCGCTTCGTAAGCTGCCATTCATCCTCACGGCCACCAAGCCGCGACGATGCCGCCGCCTAATCCGAGCAAAGTTCCAGTCAGCATTTCCGCCAGATCGTGCCGTTGCAGATGCAGGCGCGACCAGAATAAGATAACAGCTAAGGCAAAGGCAATGCCACCGAACAACGGATTAATACGGAAGAGGATCGTGCTGCAGTAAAATGCAAAAAGCGCGTGCAACGAAAGTTTAATTCGAAAATTCGCGATCGCTGCCACAAGGAAAAGCGCAAATGTAACCAGCGCGCCGCGCAGCACGAAATTCGAAGCAGGCAGGAACCAAAGCGCGACGATACCAATCGCCAAGAGCGGAATGACAACCGGATAGAACCGCTTCCGCTCCGTCCGCACCGAAATATCGGCATCACTCCAGTGCCCGGAGCGGACGCCGCCAAACAGCAGAAGAGCCGTCGGCAGAATCATTGAGACAAACAATACCAGTAAGACCGACAGCGCATCGCGGCGCGCGAGTCGCGATACGACAACAATGCCGACCGACACCGTAACAACAACCAAGGGATGACCCATCCACGAGACAGCGCGGGCAAACTGCGTAGCCGGTTTCACAGGCGATGTGTTAATGGCTCGACATTAAACATCTTCGATTTTAGAAGCCACCAATTCCGAGTTGCCGCTGTGTACTAAAGTAAGGTCAGTTGTTCTTTCGTGCGCCGAAATGCGGCTGTTGAAAGCTTGGGCCGCTCGCCGATCCCGGCACGACGGCAACCGGTTTTGAAGAGCGTGCCGATCTGTTCGGCGAAAATCCCTTCTCCAGTCATCCGCGTACGCCACTGTGAATTATTCAGCCTGCCATTTCCGCGCAGGTCCCGGATCCGCCCGAGAATTTTCTCTTTCCGATCCGGAAAGTGTTCCTCGAGCCAATGTTCAAATAACGGTGCAACCGCCCACGGCAATCGAACAACTGTGTAACCGGCAAATTGCGCTCCTGCGTTGGCACACGCTTTCAGAATTTTCGGAACCTCGTGGTCGGTCAGTCCGGGAATGATCGGCGCAACCATCACACCAGTTGGAATGCCGGCGGCGCGAAGTTGGTTGATCGCATCTAGACGTGCTTCGGGCAAAGACGTGCGCGGCTCGAGCACGCGCTGGAGTTTGGAATCTAGCGAAGTCACCGAAATGTTCACCGCCGCTGCATTGTATCTCGCGAGTTCGCGCAAAAAATCGATATCTCGCATCACGAGACGGTTCTTCGTGATGATCGCAACCGGATTGCGAAATTTTGCCAACACTTCGAGACAGCCGCGCGTGATCCGCAACTTTTTCTCGACCGGTTGATACGGATCGGTCACACCGCTCATCACGAGCACTTGCGGTTTCCAGCGGAGCGATTCCAGTTCCGTCCTCAATAGTTCCGGCGCGTCCATTTTTACCATGATCTTGCTCTCAAAATCGAGACCGGCCGAAAATCCGAGATATTCGTGAGTCGGCCGCGCGTAACAATAAATGCAGCCGTGCTCGCAGCCGCGATACGGATTCACGCTCGTTTCGAATCCAACGTCCGGGCTGTTGTTGCGGGTGATAATTGTCTTCGTCCCATCGCGAAAATATTGGGTGGCACGCCGCGGCCGCTCCCTCGGCCCGCCGTAGCTTTGCGAAGGCGGCTCATCTCCAGGGTCGACATCAACGGCGTCGACGTCCTTAACGTCGACATGCAGCTTTTCGAATCGATTAGCCGGGCTCCACGACGCGCCTCTGCCGCGAATCGGTTCCGAGCTTTGCGGAGTCTCTTTAATGATCTGCCGATATTTTTTCTCTGCTTGCCGCATGTAGTAAGTTCACATGAACATGTTCATCAGTCGAGGACATTTTGCGGGTTGGATTGTTTCCGGATTTTTCCTGCCAGCACGTCCACCAGCCGGCGCCGGCGCCTTGACATGGGCGTCGTTTTCTCGAAGGTGCGAACCACTTTAGCAGACGAGTTCCTGTGCTCTTTAAATTCAAGCGGCCACCGACCGAGAAGTTGGATTTCATCATCGCCGGCGCGCAAAAAGCTGGCACCAGTGCGCTGGCCGATCTTCTCGAGAGCCACCCGAAAATCAAGATGCCGCATAAAGATGAGTTGCACCGCACCATTCAGCCGGCCCGCCATTTTTTTGATAACGAAGAACGGTTCGGCCAAACCGAGATTGATTACACGCCACTGCAAAGGCGCTGCGTGCGTAGAGGCAAATCGATTCTGCTGGGCTCCTGCACCCCGATTTACATCTATTGGAGAACCGCCATGGAACGAATTTGGAACTACAACAGTAAAATCAAGCTTTTCGTCCTGTTGCGGAATCCGGCAGAGCGGGCATTCTCTCACTGGAACATGCAGCGCGACCGACGCCTGGAGAGTCTCGATTTTCTGGCGGCGGTGCAGGAGGAAAAAAATCGCGCCCGGGAAGCGCTCCCTTTGCAACTACGCAAATTTTCCTACGTAGATCGAGGCTTTTACGCGGAGCAAATTGAGAGAGTGTTCCGATACTTTCCCCGGGAGCAGGTCAAGGTCATCAAGTTTGAAAATTTCCGGCGCGATCCGCAAGTAACCCTGGACGAAGTCTGCGGATTTCTTGGCCTCGATCCGCTACAAAATTTAAACAATGTAGAAACCGGTTCGACGCCTTATGCACGCAAAATCGCCAGTAACGAGAGAGAATATCTTGTTGATCTTTACAAGTCCGATATCGAGCGACTGGAAAAACTTCTCGGCTGGGACTGTTCCAATTGGAAAAAAGTGTGATCTTCGGGAATCAAGCTGCTCTTTTCGCGCGACAGGGGCATGTGGAGCCCGATCGATTTCGGGAGGGGTGGCAGAGCGGTTGATTGCACCGGTCTTGAAAACCGGCAGGCCGAAAGGCCTCGTGAGTTCGAATCTCACCCCCTCCGCCAGCTTAATTTCCGATTCGCGACTTGGGATCGTCGATTGGGAGAAGAAGCCGTGCCGTAAGCAGAGCGCAGAGAAATCCAAGAACCGCAGCGCAGACCACGTCGGACAGATAATGTGCGCCGAGGTATATCCGCGAGAAACCGATCAGGATGGGAATCGACAAACAGGCGAGGCCGATACGTCGATTTGCCAAAAATAGAACACCAAAAAACGCTGTGGATGCCCCGACGTGGCCGGACGGGAACGCCTGGTATTTCGGGTTGAAACGCGCGCCATTCCAAACTTCTTCTGTTCTTACAGACGGACGAGCGCGACCGGTTGCCATTTGAATGCCCCGCCCGACTACTCCTGCAATCCCCAGAGCAATCAGCATCGACAAAAAGATCCGCGTCCATTTCTTACTGCCGCGCCACCAGGCGATGCCCGCCAGAAACAGACCGAGTGCGAAATGAGCCGGCCAATCGCCGAATCGGCTTGTTTCGCGCATGAAATGGAACGTCAGCTGGCGCTGCCTTTTCTGTTGTTCCAATTTTTCAAATTGCTCCGGCGTCAGCGTCGCTTTCATCCCATCGATGAATTGATCATGGGATTGTTTCAATTGATCTTTCCACGCCGTTTTATCCTGCCCTTTGTATTGCTGGCGAAGCTCATTTTTTTTTTGCTCTCTCGCCAGGATAAGAGCATGGACTTTCGCTGCTTGATCTGCAGTGACGCTAAGCTTTTTTGCACGACTGGCGATCAACGCTGAAGGCCGTTGGCCCCGATGCCGCGTCATGAAATCACGCACAGTGTTGTCGAAGTAAAACGCGGCTGCGATCGCGACGGCGGCGAGGATGATGCCGATCAGCCAATAAAAAACAACGCTCTGTTTCACAAATGAGTTCCTGTCAGATTTGCCGGGCGCTATTTTGAGCCCGCACTTGAAATCCGCAATCCGCAATTACGCGCTTCTTTTTTTTGGCTGTGTTCTTTTTCACGTCATTGGCACATGGGGCTTGCCACTGATCGATCGCGATGAGCCACGCTTCGCTGAAGCGTCACGCGAAATGATCGAGCGCCGCGACTACGTCGTGCCGTATTTCAATAATCAGTTGCGGTTGGACAAGCCTCCATTTGCTTATTGGGGGCAAGTTGCCAGTTACAGGATTTTTGGCGAGAACGATTTCACTGCGCGTTTTCCATCCGCCATCGCCGCTGCCCTCGTGGCCTTGTCGATCTTCGCCTGGGGAACGCGGATTGGCGGAAATCGCGTGGGCTGGTGGGCTGCCATCATTTTTACACTTTCACTGCAAACGTTTCTCCACGCGAAAGCCGCCGTCGCCGATATGTGGCTGGTGCTTTTTGTCACGCTTGCACACTGGAGCGGTTACGAACTGTTGCGAGACCGACTTTCGCCTGCGAATCAAACATCAAACATCAAACATCAAACGTCTTATTGGTGGTGGATGTTCTATGTCTCGCTTGCGTTCGGATTTCTAGCGAAAGGGCCAATCGGGTGGATTCCGCTTGCGACTGTCGCAGCGACGAAATTCTTACCGCTCGATGGGCGACTCGCATCGCGGTTCAAATTTGCGCGTGGCGTTTTGTTTATGCTCGCGATCGTCGCGCTGTGGGGAGTTCCCGCGCTGATTCGAACGCACGGACAATTCTTTGTAGTGGGAATCGGTCGACACGTCGTTGGCCGTTCGTTTGCCACGATGGAAGGCCACGGTGCGAATTCATTCGGAATGTATCTCCTGTTGCTGCCGTTTTATTTCGTAACTGTCTTCGTCAGTTTTTTTCCCTGGTCGATCAAATTACCATGGTTGGCGAAGCAGCTTTGGCAAAGGCGGGACAAGATCGATAACTACCTTCTTACCGGGGCGGCGATCATCTTCATTATCTTCACGCTCGTCAAAACGAAGTTGCCGCATTACACGCTGCCAGCCTTTCCCCTGCTCGCGCTTTTGCTCGCACGCAAATTGGCCGCGGAAAAGGCGGCAACTCGATTTTTCCGGAGCTGCGCGTTTGCATCGGTTTCGGTCTATCTCGCGATCGCTTTTATCGTTCCACCGGTCGTTGCTCGATTCTTTCCCGCGTATCAACTTTGCCGGGAATCCCGCGATCACCTGCGACCGGATATGGAATTCGGCGCGGTCAGCTTTAACGAGCCGAGTCTGGTTTGGTATTTTCGCAGCCGCGTGAACGGATTTCTCGCGCCATTGAACAACAGCCGCGCTGCGGACTTCATGACGCAAACAGGGCCACGTTTCGTGATCGTACCAACTTCGCTGGCGGCTACACTCTTCCCGAACCATCCCAGTGACTGGAAAATGTTTTCAACCCGCGGTTTTAACGTTGCAAAAGGCAAACACGTCGACCTTACGCTCGTGCTAAAACCGGATTAACTATAGCGGCGGTCCTGACGTCCACTCGAAATAATGGATGCGACGCCCATAGGGCGCGCTACAGAATTGAGGTTGGTTTGCAGTTTGCCTTTCGTCTGTTAGGGGTTGCAAAACATGATCACCTTTCTCGACGGGAAACTGGTTAGCGCCCTGCCTACGCAGGCGATTGTCGATGTTGGCGGCGTTGGCTACGAAGTTTTTATTCCGCTCGCCAGCTACGATAAACTTCCAGCGGTTGGCCAGCCGGTGCGTATTCTCACCCATCTGCACGTTCGGGAAGATGCCCATGTTCTCTACGGTTTCATGACCCCGGCTGAGCGCGATCTTTTTCGATTGCTCGTCAATAATGTGAGCGGGATTGGTCCGAAACTGGCGCTCGCCGTCCTCAGCGGAATGAGCGTGAAAAATTTCAAAGCCGCGGTTGTAAACTCCGACATCACGTCGCTATCGAAAATCAGCGGCCTTGGGAAAAAGACAGCTGAACGAATTGTTCTGGAATTGAAAGACAAACTGGGCGTGGCGGCGGCCTGGGAAGCGGCGAGCACGATGCACGCACCGACACCCGAGCAAGAACAGGCGAACGAAGCAGTGCTCGCGTTAATCGCGCTCGGTTATAAACAGATCGACGCACACAAGGCAGTGCGCGAATTGCAGGAAAAAGGCGAAGCGAATGCGGCGGAGGACCTTGTTAAACTTGCATTGAAACGCATGGCCTCAGGGCGATGATCGCCTCCCCGGCAGGGACGCCGCGCTGCGCCCTTCCTCAGCCATCGCGGCGCGATGTCCCTACCATTCATTGGACGTTGAGCGTTGAGCGTTGAACGTTAGCGAGATCGAGATGGTTGCCGTCGCGGAAAACAAGTTGGAAACAATTCGGACTGCCTTCCCGAAGGAAGGGTTCTTTGCGGAGAAGGATTGGTTGCTTTCGCCCGACGCTTTTCCAATCGAGAAAAAATTTGTCGCCGAATTAGAACAGCTTGGACATCGCCTTTTTGTTTTTCAGCGCGCCTGTAATCAGCTCTACCAATTAAGCATCAAGGGGAAACAGCCGGAATGGGTTGCCCGCTACCTCGACGCGGGGAAACCAAAAGAGCTGATCGAATTCTCGCGTCGCAAAGAAATTCGTGATGATCTGCCGAAGGTTATTCGCCCGGATCTCATTCTGACCGAGAACGGCTACATCGTCGCGGAAGTCGATTCCGTGCCTGGTGGCATCGGATTAACCGCTTCGCTTAATCAAACATATTTCGCCTTCGACAATGAAGTCATCGGCGGCGCCGAAGGGA
>Ga0209808_1000760_pt1 | contig 16123 bp, 13 predicted proteins | sample GraSoiAngelo_157_FD_186171 | JGI IMG/M metagenome (GOLD analysis project Ga0209808, IMG submission 186171) | Grasslands soil microbial communities from the Angelo Coastal Reserve, California, USA - 14_1009_16_20cm (SPAdes) (version 2) | ecosystem: Environmental > Terrestrial > Soil > Grasslands ... | reverse complement strand
TGATCCCGGCCGAAGCGAGCTGCAACTGTCAGCGTTCGTTGGAAGGAGCCCGGCTATAAAAGAAGAAAGGCCGAGATTGGGGTCTCGGCCTTCAAGGAAGGGGAAGCGGGATCACGATATCCGCGGCGCTGTTAAGGACCCGTGAAGAGGCGGTAACGGCGCTGTCACGGCTCACGATCGAACCGAGATCGGGCGTCAGCTATAGTCCGCAGAAATGAAGGTGCTGATCACCGGCGGCGCCGGTTTCATTGGTCAGCGCACCGGGCAGCTGCTGCTGAAACAGGGGCACCAGGTCGTCATTCTCGATAACCTGTCGCCGCCTGCCCATGATGGGCCGCCGGCTCTCCCGGCCGGCATGGAGCTGATCGAAGGCGACATCCGTAAGCGTGAGGATTGGGTGAAGGCCCTCAAAGAGAACGAGGTCGTGCTCCACCTGGCCGATCACCATGACTACCTGCCCTCCTTCAGCAAGCTCTTCCACGTCAATGCGGTGGGCACGGCCATCCTTTTCGAGCTGCTGCTCGAAGGAAAGACATCCGTGCGGCGCGTGGTGCTGGGGTCGACGACGGCGGTCTACGGCGAGGGGAAATACCGCTGCGGCAAGGACGGCGATGTCTATCCGCAGCCGCGACGGGTCGATGCTCTGGAGCGTGGCATCTGGGATCCGCCGTGCCCGATCTGCGGCGGCGCGGTCACGCCCATGGTCACCGACGAATCGGTCGCGCGGCCGACGAGTGCGTATGGTCTCAGCAAGCTGGCCCAGGAGGACCTGGTGCGCTTGCTGGGCGAGCGGCATGGCATCGAGTGGGTAATCCTTCGCTACGGCGCCGTGCAGGGACGAGGGCAGCCTTTTCAGAATGCCTACTACGGCGCGCTCCGGATCTTCGCCCTTCGCCTGGTGCACCAGCAGCCGCCGGTGCTGCTCGAGGACGGCAACCAGCTGCGAGACTTCATCGACGTCGAGGACGTGGCGCGAGCCAACGTCGCCGCCCTGGCCGGACTGCCGCCGGGCGCCTATAACGTGGCCAGCGGCCGGGCCCACACGGTGATGGACCTCGCCCGCATCCTGTTGCGTGTGGCCGAGCGCGAGATGACGCCCGAGACGCCCGGCCGTTATCGGGTCGGTGACGCTCGTCACGCGGTCCCCGACGTCAGCCGCCTGAAGGCCACGGGCTGGGAGGCACAGTCCGGGCTGGAAGCGATGGCGCGAGGGTACTGGCAGTGGCTTCAGGCGCAGCCGAACCTGGATACCTACTTCGAGGGCGCCGACCACCTGATGGAGCGCACCGGCACCGTCCGCGCGGCTCGATGATCCAGGGGGCACCCCGCCGCTTTCCGATCCGCTACGCGATCCAGCGATGGAACGATGGCAAATGGTTCTACGGGAGCTTCTTCATCATCCTGCTGGTGCTGGTCGCGGTGAACCTGAAACAGGGGCAACAAATCGCCTCCTTCATCCCCGTCCTGGTGCTCGACCTCGCGATCCTGGTCGGCTTCTGGCTGATGCGGTCGTTTTCGTACGTGGAGATCGCCGAGGACTCGCTGCGGGTCCGCTACCTCTTTCGGCATGTCGAACTGCCCTACACCGCGCTCTCTCGGGTGCGGCGCCAACCTCTCGAGGTGGCATTCCAGCCCCCCGAGCGGCGGCGCTTCGTCAATCGTTTCGTCCGACGCCTGGCCAGAGAACCGGCCGCCTACATCCGCCTCGATCGGCGCCAGCGCGACCTGGTCGAGCAGACGGAACGGCAACTGGGGCCGCGACTGGTGGCGGGGGCCGACGTGGTCGTCCCCCTGATCGACGTCGACGAGTTTATCGCGCAGATGAAGGGCCGGCTCCGCGGGCCGGCCAGCTGATGAGCGTCGCTCCGCCAGCGAGCACGGTTCCTCGCTCGCGCGCCGTCGCGCGGGCTCGCGGATGGTGGCGCATCGACCGGCACGATCTCTACTGGCTGATCGCCCTCACGCTGGTGGCGGGCGTGCTTCGGTTCGGCAGCCCGTTCTTCCTCGATATTTTTGCTCATCCCGGCTCGTCGGCGCCGATCACCGCCTGGGGCATTGGCCACAACTACCAGGACCCGTCACTCACCGGGCTGGGCAAGCCAAACGACATCGCGCCCAACTCGCCCTTTATCTTCGACGAACTGTATTTTGCGAACGACGCTCACGACGACCTGCTGGGCAAGGACTATTTTGATCCCGAGCCGCCGCTCGCCAAGCTCATCATCGCCATCGGCATCAAGCTCTTCGGCTTCAACTCCTTCGGCTGGCGCTTCATGCCCGCGCTCTTCGGCACCGCGCTGATCCCGCTGATGTACCTGCTGGCCCGGCAGCTGCTCGCCGTGCGCTTTTTCGCGATCGCGGCCGGTGTGCTCACGGCATTTGACGGGCTGACGTTCGTCGAGTCGAGGACGGCGGTGATCGACATCATCCCGATCACGCTGGTGGTGCTCGCTTACCTCCTGTTCCACCTGCATCTCAATGCCGACACGGTCGCGCGGCGGCGGTGGATGATCGTTCTCACCGGGATCACGCTTGGCCTGGCGATCGGCGCCAAATGGACGACCCTCGCCGCGTACGCCACGATCATCGTGATTCTCGCGCTGCGACTCGTCCTCCGCTGGACTCGGTACGACGGCGCGACCGGTGGCATTGCGCTTCTCAGCCTGGCTCTGCTGCCGGCCATCGTCTACGGCTTGAGCTTCACTCGATACGTGACGATCACGCATGGCATCACGAACCTGCCTCAGCCCGCCCTGTCCTTTATGCCCCTCCATGTCAGTCCCGGCGCCGTCTGGAGGGAGATCGCGGAATGGCATCGGCAGACGTGGCTCTACCACATCAACCTGAAGGCCGACCATATCTTCTACAGCCCCTGGTGGTCCTGGCCGCTCGACTTCCGACCGGTCGTCTATTACTACACCGGTAACAAACTCGGCATCGACCAGTCCACCGGTTCCGCCCTGGTGGCCGAGATCTTCAACCTGGGCAATCCGCTGATCTGGTGGGCGGCGACGGTTTCAATGGTCGGGATCGCCATCGGACTTCCTAGCCTGATCCAGGGCTACCGGTCGCGGCATGATCTGGACTCCATCGATGCTGAGCGACGCGATCCGGCAGGTCCGCTCGACCAGCGGTTGTATGCGTCAATCTTTATCCTGGTCGCCTTCATCAGCGCCTGGCTGCCACTTTCGCTGGTGCCCCGCGGCCTGTTCCTCTATCACATGCTCGGCGGCCTGCCCGCGATGTTCCTGGCGCTGGCGCTGGCGCTGACCTATCTGCGGTCGCTTTCCGGGATGGTGCCGGGTGTCGCGCTGCGCCTGAACGGTGCGGTGCCCGCGTACGCCTACCTGGTGATGGTGATCGGGTTCTTCCTCTACTTCTATCCGTTGTGGACCGGTCTGCCGCTCACGGCGGATGCGTTGAACAGCCACGTCTGGTTCGCGTTCGTCAAGCCCTGGCCCAACTGGTGTCTTTGCTACTGGACCTCTCCGGGCTAGCGCTCGTTAGCGGCTCCCTGGTCCTCGGACTGGGCCTCGCGTCCTGGTTGCCATCCTGGTTGACGGGAGGGGAGCGACTGGTGATCGGGATGGTGCTGGCGATCGTGGGGCTGAGCATGGTCGGCTACGGGCTGGCGCTGGTCATCGGCGTCAGCACAGCGCTCGTGCTGCTGCTCACCAGCCTGGGACTTCTGGCCGGGGGTTATCTCCTGGCGCGGCAGGTGCCGAAGGTCGGGATGGCGTTCATTCCCAGGACATGGCCCCTGCCAACGGCGGTCGCGGTGCTGGCGCTGCTCATGGGATTCCTCTTCATCCGCGCCGTGGAGGTCATGCCCGACGCCTGGCTGGCGCAGTACAACAACACCTGGTCGGACTGGTCGTTCCATGCCAGCTACACGACCGCCTTTATCTACGGCCACAACCTGCCGCCGCAGAATCCGATTTTCGCCGGGACACCCTTCCGCTACCCGTTTGCGCCGGACTTCGCCAGCGCTCTGCTGGTAGGCGGCGGCTGGAGCATCCCGGCCGCGCTGATCTGGCCGAGCTGGGCGATGACCGTGCTGGCGCTCAGCGGGCTCATCCTCTGGGCGCGCCGGCTGACCGGCGGCATCGCGGCGGGCGTGATCGCCGTGACGTTGACGCTGCTTGGCGGCGGACTCGGCTTCTGGTTCTTTTTCGGCGATGCGGCGCGCGCGGGGCTGATCACGACCCTGCTCCATATCCCGCGCACCTACGACCGGTTCGATCCCCCGGTCAACATTCAGTGGTACAACCCGATCCTTTCCTGCTACCTCCCGCAGCGATCGTTCGTCTTCGGGGCGGCCATCGTCATGGTGGTGCTGCTGCTCGTGACCCCGCCACTGCTGCATACGCCGTTCTTTGATTGGCCCGAGGCGGTGGCGGCGGTCCGGCAGTCATGGCGGCGGTGGACGCTCAACGCCGAGGCGGTGGCCTTTCTGGTCGCGGGGGCGCTCACCGGGCTCTTGCCGCTCTTCCACGTCCATAGCCTGGTGGTCGTGGGTATCGTCGCCGCGTGCTGGGCGCTTCTCTTTCCGCGGCCGGCCTGGATCGGGTTCTTTGCGGTCATGCTTCTGCTCGCCGTGCCACGCCTACTGATGGCGGTGCCGGGCGATCCCGGCGCCCCGCCCGAGCACCAGTACCCGCGCTGGCTGATCGGGTGGATGTCGGGGGCCGACGTTCCAGCGTGGTTCTGGATCAAGAACACCGGGCTTTTCATCCCGCTACTGTTGCTCGCCCTGCTGAGCCCGCTGGCGCTGCGAGGCCGGGCGCGACTGCTGATCGCCCCGTTCAGCCTGGTCTTCATCGTCGCCAACCTGGTCAAGTTCCAGCCCTGGGATTGGGACAACAGCAAGCTGCTCGTCTTCTGGTATCTGGCCAGCGCCGTGGCGGTGGGCGCCATGCTGGTCCGGTTCTGGCGGAGCCAGGCGTTCGGTGCCATTGGCGCGAGCGTGATCTGGCTGAGCCTGGTGGCCTCCGGCGTGCTCTCGCTCATGCAGTTCCTTCCGCCGCAAGGGCCGTCCTATGTCTGGTTCACCGCTGAGGAAGTACAGCTGGCGGCCGACGTGCGCCGGCTGACGCCAGCCAAAGCGGTATTCGTCACCGGGGAGCAGCCGAACAATCCGATTGCGGATCTCGCCGGACGCTCGGTGTTGATGAGCTACCCGGGATGGCTCTGGAGCTATGGCATCAACTACAACCAGCGGGAGGCCGATCTCTCCCGAATCTACAGCGGAGATGCGGCCGCGCTCGAGCTGCTCCACCGGTATCACGTCGCCTACGTGGTGATCGGCCCGGATGAGCGCAGCACCCTCCACGCCAACGTCGACTACTTCAACGCCGGGTTCCAGCTGGCGCTGCATACCGCGAACTACCAGATCTACGCCGTGCCGCCGCCGCGCTGACCTCGAACCGTGGCTACAATGCACGCGTGCTGACGCGCTTCCTGATCCACGTCGTCGCCCTCCTGTTCGTCTTCTATTTCATCTGGCACGTTCACCAGAGCATCCTCGGCGCGGCCATCATCATGGCGGTGATCCTGGCGCTGGTGAACGCCATCATCCGTCCTGTCCTTCTCATCCTGACGTTACCGGTGACGGTCCTGACCCTGGGGTTGTTCGTGATCATCCTCAACGCGCTGCTCTTCGGGCTGTCGTTCGCCGTCCTGCAAGGCATCATGGGCGTGCACTTCGATCTGACCTTCCTCCAGATCCTGGTTGGTTACGTGATCTACGTGATCGTGAGCACGGTTTTGACGCATCTGATCCATTAGAAAGCCCAGTAACCTCGGCTGAAGGCCAGTCCGAAGATGATCAGGGCGATGAAGGAGAGTCCGAGCATCGGGACGTAGATCCACCCGCTCCGGATGCGTCCGGCGAGCAGGAAGAGCGGGTACATGCTGAGCAGATAGCGGGGAATGCTCAACCAGAACGGCAGGAACGTGACCATGACGGTCACGGCGGTGGCGTACACGGCATCGGAAGGGCGCAGGCGCAGCCAGCTCAGGATGACGGTCGCGTAGGCGGCGATCCCCCCTGCAATCTCTCCGCCGCCAACGGTGAGCCGCTCCCAGGGCACTCTCCAGGTGAGTCCCCGGACGGCGTCCAAAAAACCCACCCAGGGGGCGGCGAGCGAATGCGACCAGTGCTGGCGCTGCACCGTGAGGAAGGCGAACGGGTCAGAAAGCACGATGAGGTTCGTAACGAGGTAGCTGACCAAGCCGAGCAAGATCAGCAGCGGCGAGACGATCGCTCGCCAGACGCCGTGCAGGACGTGGCGCGCCGCATAGAGCTCGATCAGCAAGAAGGGGAGCAGGGCCAGACCGGTCAGGCGGGCCGCCGCCGATAGCCCGCCGAGCATCCCGGCCGCCAGCCAGCGCTGCCGCCGGGCCGCCAGCACGCAGCCGAACGCGAGCGCGCAGAAGAGAGCCTCCGTGTAGCCGACGAGGAGGAAATACGCGGTGGGGAAGACGGTAAAGAAGGCGGCCGCCCGAAAGGCCGCCCGCTCACGCCCATCGTGCCGGGCGATCTCATAAAGAAGGATCGCCGCCACCACCCCGGCGACGTTACTGATCAGCAGCGCCGCGGTGCGGGCCGGCAGTCCGGCGGCAGCCAGCACTCCGATCAGCGCCGGGTACAGCGGGAAGAAGGCGATCAGGTTGCGGGCGTCGCCGGTGGCGGCGTAACCCTGGGTGGCGAGATAAAGGTAGTGCTGGGCATCCCACTGATCCCAGGCCTGGCCGAGGACGGTCAGCGGGTCGGGGCTTGCCCCGAACTCGATCAGCGTCAGGCTGACGAGCAGGACTTTCACCAGCAGGGCGAGCAATAGCAGGCTCAGCCAGGGCGCAAACCGCTCCGCCGGCCGCTGTGGAACAGCCGGGCTTGGGGTAGGATATCGACTCGGCCTGCCGGCCGCCTCACTGAGTGACCTCACAAGATTGGCTTCCCATCCTCCGTGCCATTGCCGCGGAGGTGCGCGCCGCCGTTGCGCCGCTGGCCGGCACGGCGAAGGCCCGCGAGGTGGTCGGCCTCGGCGCCGGCGGCGATCAGACGATTTACCTGGATCAGCTCGCTGAAGAGATCGTGCTGCGCCACCTGGAGCAAGCGTATCGCAGCGGTTTTCGCTTCCGGCTGATCTCGGAGGAGCTGGGCGAGCGCGACTTCGGCGGTTCGCCGCTGGTGCTGGTCGACCCCCTGGACGGCAGCGTCAACGCCAAGATGGGGCTGCCATACTATGCCGTCGTACTGGCCGTCACGGAGGGTGACCGATTTCGGGATGTTCGGCTCGGCTACGTGCAGAATCTGGTGAGCGGCGAGGAGTTCCATGCGTTCGCGGGCGGGGGCGCCTTTCACCAGGGTGAGCCGCTCCACCCGCCGGTCCCGGCCTTCGACGGCCGCTCCATCCCCCTGGTCCAGATCGATGCGCCGACCGGCGCCGACCCCAGAGGGCGGGCGGCAGCAATCCTGGCGAAAGCCGAGAAGGTCCGCCAACTCGGCTCGGCCGCGTTGAACCTCTGCCATACGGCGGCCGGTGGCGTCGCTTTGCAGCTGACGCCGGCCCCGGTGCGCGCCTTCGATCTCGCCGGGCCGCTGCTGATCCTGCGGGAGGCGGGCGGCATGGCAACCGATTTCGATGGCCGCCCGGTCGACGCCGTGTCGGTTCGGCTGGATTCGCGCACCACGCTGCTGGCCTCGCTCTCCTCGACGATCCATGCCTTCGCCTTGCAGCTGCTCGGAACGCGGGTCGCCTGATGCTCGAGCCCCTGAAGACCACCTTCATCCTGCTTTCCTTCGAAGGCCCTGACGTCTACTCCCAGGCCGGCGGGCTGGGGGTCAGGGTGAAGGAGCTCTCCCGTGCGCTCGCCGAGCGCGGCTATCAGACACACCTGTTTTTTGTGGGCGATCCCGCCCTCCCGACGGATGAAACCATGCTGGACCAACGGCTCTTCATCCATCGCTGGAGCCAATGGATCAGCCGCTATCACCCGGTGGGGGTCTACGACGGCGAGGACGACAAGGTGGCGGACCTCAATCGCAGCCTTCCGGATGCGCTGGTCAACGATTTCATCAAGCCGGCGATCGCGCGCGGCAACACCGTCGTCGTTCTCGGTGAAGAGTGGCATATCGCCCACGCCATGACATTGGTCTCCGACGCGCTCTATTACGCCGGGTTGCGCGACCGGTGCCTGCTGCTCTGGAACGCCAACAATCATTTCGCGTTTCACCGCATCAACTGGTCGCAGCTCGCCTTTACCTGCACCCTGATGACGGTCAGCCGCTACATGAAGCACATCATGTGGCGCTGGGGCGTGAACCCGATCGTGGTGCCGAACGGCATCCCGGGGTCGATGATGGCCAGGGTGAGCCAGGCGCAGGTGCGCGCGGTGCGGGCAGCCGTGAACGCCCCGGCCTTTCTCTTCAAGATCGGGCGCTTCAGCCCTGATAAACGATGGCACCAGGCGATCGCGGCGGTGGCTCAGCTGAAGGAGCGCGGCGTGCCGGCCCGGCTGCTGATGCGCGGCGGGCTGGAGCCCTTCGGCGGTGAGGTGCTGGACTTCGCCGCCCAGCGCGGACTGCGAGTGGCGCGGCTGTCGACGCCAATCGAGGACGTTGCCGGCCTGACCCGGACCCTGAAGGAGCATGCCGACGCCGACCTGTGGAACGTCACCGCGTTCTTGCCGGACGATCTCCTGCCGGTGCTCTACGCGTCCGCCACCGCCACCCTGGCGAACAGCGGTCATGAACCGTTCGGTCTGGTGGGCCTGGAGGCGATGGCCTCGGGCGGGGTCGCGTTCGTCGGGGCGACCGGGGAGGAGTATGCCGAACCCTTCAAGAACGCGATCGTCATCGAGACGGAGGACGCGGCGGAAATCGTCGCCTACGTCACCCACCTGGCGGAGCATCCGGACACCGCCCGAAATCTGCGGATCGCCGCCCAGCGGACGGCGCGCGATTACACCTGGCAGCGTGTGATCGACATCCTCTTGCAGCGGCTCGAGTTCGTAGCGATCAAGCAGGGCCTCAAGCTCCCGCCTGATATTGATAGCGGGGCTTTGAGAGGATAGAGCGAATGCCGAACGCCATGGTCATCTATATGGTCGCCCACCAGCCGCGCCGGGTGCGGCTACCGGCTCAGCTGATCGCCCGGGGCACGCCGCCCGAAAAGATGGATGCGCTGATCTTCGATGAGCAAATGGACCGGCGTTACTTCGACAAGGTGGCGAAGTACTGCTACCGGCCCGCCACCGAGCTCTTCCAGTCACTGGTGGACAAGGGAATGAAGATCTCGCTGGGCTTCTCCGTATCGCTGCTGCTGCAGATGCGGCGCTTCTCACCCGATGTGCTGGCCGGCTTCCAGAAACTGGTCAGCCACGAGAACGTCGAGCTGGTCGCGGTCGAGCCATATCACTCGTTCATCTTCTACCTCGATATCGCCGCCTTTGCGGAGCGGATGGCGTGGGGCAAAGCGCAGCTCGAGGAGACCTTCCAGAAACGGATCGCCATCACCGACACAACCGAGATGTTCATGTCGAACGATGTTTATTTCCAGCTCCAGCTGAGCGGATTCAAGGGTGCCGTCATGGACGGACGGCCCTGGGTGATGGGCTGGCGCGAACCGACCCACCTCTATCGCTACCCCAATGAGGAGATGCGGCTGTTCACCCGCCACTACGAATTGAGTGACGATGTCGGCTACCGGTTCAGCAACCGGGAGTGGAACGGGTGGCCGCTGATGGCCGACACCTATGCCAGCTGGGTGCGGCGGGCGATGGGTGAGTTCGTCTTTCTCGCCTGGGACTTCGAAACCTTCGGCGAACACCATCGCGCCGACTCCGGCATCTTCCCCTTCATGCACGCACTCCATGCCGACTTCGTCAAGAACAAGATGCGCTACCTCACCCCGTCGGAGGCGATCGGTGCCTTCACGAACGCACATGAGATGCCGCTGCCCGAATATGGCTGCACTTGGGCCGGCGATGGTGGGATGGATTTCTTTTTGGGCAATGAGGCTCAGCAGGGGATTTTCCGCCTGATGCATCACATCTACAACAAAGCCCGGCTGACCAAACACCCGCATCTGATCGACATCGCCATGTGGCTGTTGCAGTCGGACAACCTGCACCTGATCCAGTGGTTCTCAAAGGCCGGCAGCCAGGCAGAGGTGTCTGCGTACTTCACGCCGGACGAGTGGTGGGAGCTTGGCGCGCTGGGCATCCTGCGAGAGCAACAGCGCGTGTACGTGAATTTTCTCCGCGCTATGGACGAGTACGTCTAGCGGCGATACGCCCAGAGCCCTCAGCGCGCCCCGGCTCTACACGGTCGGGCACTCGACCCGAACCCTGGATGAGCTTGTTGATCTGCTGAAGGACTACGGCATCGTCCAGCTGGTCGACATCCGCCACTATCCGCGGTCACGCGCAAACCCGCAGGTAAACCAGGATGTGCTCGCCGCGGAGCTGCCCCGTCGTGGTATCGCCTATGTCTGGGATGAGGACCTGGGTGGGTTTCGCAAAGGCGGCTACCAGGCTTACATGGCCACGTCCACGTTTGTCGCGGGGCTGGACCGCCTCGAACGTTTGGTCGCCCGTGGGACGACGGTGATCATGTGCGCGGAAATCGTCTGGTTTCGCTGCCACCGGCGGTTTATCGCGCGTCAAATGGTGGCGCGCGGCTATCGGGTGACGCACATCGTTACGCGCGGAAAACCCGAATACGACGAACCCTTGCCTGCTGATACTCAGCCAACATAGAATCCTTGAGGAATGGTGATGCGGGGACTCCGTGAGGGCGGTGTCCCGGCCCCCCAACCCGTAAGCGACCTCCCGCCGGTGCTGGTCGCCGACGACGACCTCGACGTGCGGACCATGCTTCGCACCCTCCTCGAGCTCGATGGTCATGAGGTGCTGGAAGCCAGGGATGGCCACGAAGCCTGGAGGGCGTGCATCGAGTTCCAGCCCTCCGTTGTGGTCGCGGACATCCAGATGCCTGGTATCGACGGGCTGCAACTCTGCCGGCGAATCCGGGCGAGCAAGTACTCCCCGGACATCAAGGTGATCGTCTACACGGCAGGGATGGCGACGCCGGAAGAGGCGAAGCGGGCCGGCTGTGATGAGTATTTCCTCAAGACCGACCCGCTGCCGAAACTGCGCGAAAAGATTCGCCAGTACACGGGAGCCCGCCCGGGCGGCAAGACCTCCTGAGCCGGTGCGCGGCTATCAGGGGCCAGCCGTCCCGGCCAGCCGGTTCGCGGCCAGGCCGTCATCGTTCTGAATACGATCCGTATTCGGGTGCTGCAAGGTCGCATACGGCGGCCCGGTTATACCGCAGGGGTGCCTTCCTTTCCCGTGCCTCCCTTGCCGGCCGTCATCGACCTGTCACTGGTCGCCGTGGCGTTGGGTTCTCTATTGATCCTGCGCCTGGCGCATGGCGCGCTGCCCTGGGGACATCTGATGATCGCCGTCGGCCCCGATGGCCGGCCGATGCGGCCGAGGGTGAAGTGGCATCTATGGTCGATCAGCCTGGGCGAGCCACCCCGCCTGGCAGCCATCGGCGGGCTCGCCTCCGTCGCGCTGGGATGTGCGGCCGCCGTGGCGGTCAGCCCGCGGCTCGTCGAATCGGTATTTCGCCCCGTCAACTCCATCTGGACCACGATGATGGTCTTCACTCTTGCCGTCTCCACCGTCCTGATCCCTCTCGGCCTCTCGGTCCTGGTCCGCGCCGTGATGGACATTGCGGCGCGGCGATCGTCAATGGTCGGGCTGGTGGTTGGGATGCGGCGCGACGCAGGCGTCTTCGGACGCACCTATCGGATCGCCGTGCAGGCCGGCGACCGGGCGATGGCAAAGCGGCTGTGGGCCGAGTCGTTCCGTGTCGACCATGCGACCTTTGCGCGCCTCAGTCCTGGTGACCGGATCAACCTCGAGTACTCGCCCCGGCTGCGATACGTCTACCACGCCGTGTTGCCCGAACCGCAAAAACGAGCGGTCGGTTAGATAGACTTTTTCCCCGTGACGCGACCCCTGCATGTGGCTTTCATCTGGCACATGCACCAGCCGTACTACAAGGATGACCTGCAGAACAGCTTCCTTTTGCCCTGGGTGCGGCTACGCTGCGCGAAGGACTACTACAAGATGCCGGCATTGCTCGACGGCTACCCGTCGATCAAGCAGACGTTCAACCTGGTCCCCGCGCTGGTGGCCCAGATTGAGGACTATGTCGATGGCCGGTTTGCGGACGTCTACCTGGACCTCGCCCGTCGGCCGGTCTCGGAGCTGACCATCGATGAGCGTGCCTTCATCGCCCGCTGGATGACCGAATCGAGCCAGATCCGGCGCGTCCGCCAGTATCCTCGCTACCTGGACCTCACCCGCAAGCGAGAGCAGGCCTGGCCGCGCGCCGCCGACGACCTGGCGAAACTGTTCTCCGACGCCGAGCTCCGCGATCTGCAGGTGTGGTTCAACCTCTCGTGGATCGGCCCCGAAGTCATGGCAGCTGATGCCCAGATCGCGGAACTGGTCAGAAAGGGCCGGGATTTTTCCGAGGATGACAAGGAGCCCATCTTCAACGTCCACTTCGATCTGCTGCGGAAGGTCCTGCCAAAATACCGCGAGCTGCAAGACCGCGGCCAGGCCGAGCTTGTCACCAGCCCGTATTACCATCCCATCCTTCCGCTGATCGCCGACCTGGGGATCGCCCGCGTGGCGCGGCCCGACCTGGCCATGCCGCGCCGACTGTTTGCGCATCCCCAGGATGCCGCGGAGCAGTTGCGCCTCGGCGTCGAAGCCCACACCCGTCGCTTCGGGACTCGGCCTCGTGGCATCTGGCCGCCCGAGGCGGCGGTCTCCGACGAGGTGGCCCGGCTCGCCGCCGAGCAGGGTCTCGAATGGATGCTCAGCGATGAGGGCATTCTTGCCCGTTCGTCGGGCAATCCCATCAATCGGGATGGCGACGGCCAGCTGATGCAACCGGAGCTGCTGTATGCGCCCTATCGGGTGCAGACCAGCGGCCCGCCCATCCAGCTGGTATTTCGCGACGGCCGGCTCTCCAACGCCATCGGGTTCGAGTACCAGAATTCCGCACCCGACGAGGCGGCGAAAGACCTCATCGATCGCCTGCACGGCATCCAGCGGCGCCAGCAGGATGCGCCGCTGCTCGCCGTGATTGCGCTGGACGGTGAAAACTGCTGGGATTTCTATGAAGGGAACGGCAACGACTTCCTGCATTCGCTCTACAGCCGGCTTAGCCATGACCCGGACGTGAAGACCGTGACCGTGTCGGAATTCCTGGCGGAGTTTCCAACGCACCGATCGCTCGCCGGCATTCATCCAGGATCCTGGATCAACGCCAACTTCGACACCTGGGTTGGGGACCAGGAGCACAACGTGGCCTGGGAACTCCTGGCTGAGGCTCGCGACTTCTTGAGCGAGCGCGAGCGTCAGGCTGATGCCGTGGCCGAGCTTTCGGCCGCGCGCCGCGAAGTGCTGATCGCGGAAGGCAGCGACTGGTTCTGGTGGTTCGGCCGGTCGCACGATTCGGGGATGGACCAGATCTGGGACAGCCTGTTCCGGCTCCACCTTCGCAACATCTATATGTCGTGTCAGCAATCTCCGCCGGCCAGCCTCTACCAGCCGATCGTGAAGGAAGCCGAGAGCTCGGCCTCCAAGCGGCCGGACCGCAAGATCACGCCCAAGCTCAACGGCGTCATCGATCATGACGAATGGAGCGCCGGCGGCTATGTGGACGTCACGGCGCTATTCGGGGCGATGCATCCGCCGAAAGGCGCCATCCGGCGGATCTGGTTCGGTCACGACGACCACAACCTTTATCTGCGGTTCGACCTGCTTGGTGGCGAGCGGCCGGCGCGAGCGGTCGAACTCGAGATCCTCTTCTCGGCGAGTCCGGGGCGGCGCCGGGATGACAACAGGGGCCCGAGCGGGCCACCGAAACGGGCGGGCCAGGGCGATTTCGGCTTCGAACCGGCCTATCGCCTGAAGGCGCGGCGCGACGGTGGCGACTTCCAGCTCGAGTTGCGCGAGATGACGCAAGCGGCCGGCGCCCCGCCACGCTGGACGGGCCGGGCAAGCTCCGATGAGGCGCTGGCCTTCGCGCTTCCATTCGACGCACTCGGCCCGGATCCGGGCGAGCGGCTCGAGATGGTGGCCCTCGCCTATGAAGATGGCAAGCCCGTGGAGCAGCTGCCGCCCACCGGCTCGATCGCGGTCCGGGTCCCAGGGGACGTCTCCCACGGCCGGGCCAACCAGCCGCTGAAAATCCTCGTTGTCTCGGCCGAGGTGGCGCCATTCGCCAAGGTCGGAGGCCTGGCCGACGTGGCCGGCGCGCTGCCCAAAGCCTTGCGCGCGATGGGCCACGACGTTCGGGTGGTGATGCCGCGTTACGGCAGCATCGACGTGGAAAAGTACGGCCTGCGTCGAGTGGTGAGCAACATGGGAGTGCCGTTAGCCCATCAGCCGGTCAACGCCGATGTGCTCGAGGGACGGATCGGCGAGAGCGTGCCCATCTATTTCATCGAAAACCAGCAATTCTTCGGCCGCGAGGGCATGTACGGTTTCTGGGACGACGACGCCCGGTTCATCTTTTTCAGTCGGGCCGCGCTCGAGATGCTACGCGCAATCGGATTTCAACCGGACGTGATCCATGTCAACGATTGGCACACCGCGGTGATTCCCAATATGCTGGCCCGGCTTTATGCCAGCGAACCCTTTTACGCGGACATCGCCACCGTGCTTACGATCCACAACCTCGCGTTTCAGGGCGTCTTCGGCTACGGCACGCTCCACCTGGCGGATCTCGACCCGTGGGGCCTGATCAAGGCGGGCATCCCGGGTCTCGACGACATCGTCAACCTGCTCGGCCGGGGACTCTTTTTCTCCGACGTCGTCAACACCGTCAGCAACCGTTACGCGGAAGAGATTCTCACGCCGGAATACGGCGAGAAAATGGATCCGCTCCTGCGAGTGTTCCGCGGCAAGCTGCACGGGATCATCAACGGCATCGACTACGAGGTCTTCAACCCGCTGACCGATGCCTCGATCGCGACCCGCTATGACACCAACACCACTGAGAAAAAGGTCGACAACAAGCTGGCCCTGCAGAAAGAAGTCGGGCTGCCGCAGGATCCCGCCATCCCCGTCATCGGCCTGATCTCTCGTCTGTACGACCAGAAGGGACTCGACCTGATCGCCAACATCATGTGGGGATTGATGCGACTGAACCTCCAGCTGATCGTGCTGGGTGCCGGCGACGCCCGCTACGAGGAGATGTTCCGGGCCAACGCCCGCGACAACCCGCGGAAGGTGGCGGCGACCATCGGCTTCAAGCCGGTGCTGGCCCAGCACATCTACGCCGGCTCGGACCTGTTCCTGATGCCCTCGCGCTTCGAGCCCTGTGGTCTCGGTCAGCTGATCAGTCTTCGCTACGGAACAATTCCGATCGTGCGGGCCACCGGCGGCCTGGCGGACACGATTGCGGACTGGGACCCGGTCAAGCAGACCGGCAACGGGTTCGTCTTCAGCGCCTACGACCACTGGGACCTGTATGCCCAGGTGGTTCGGGCGCTGGAGACCTTTCGCCAGCCGGCGCTGTGGCGCCGGTTGCAGGCCAACGCGATGTCGACCGACGTCAGCTGGGCGAACTCCGCGGACAAGTATGTCCGCCTCTACCACGCCGCCATCGCCAACCATGCCGAGGCGACGGAGTACTCGGCGACGGCGGCCGGACCCTACGGCTGGTCCGAACCGGAAAAAGCGGCCGGCTCCTAATAGAGGCCAACAGTTGGGGGCCTGCCTCTAATAGAGGCTAATATTTGGAGCTTTTTCTTGATGAATTGACATCGCATGGTGCATGATTACGGCGATTCGGCGCCAGCTCGAGGCTGGACGGCGACCCATCATTGCCCTGGAAGGGAGGTAATTGACGTAATGGACGGATCAATCGCTAAGTCGAAACGGTGGCGAGTCTCAACACTAGCCGCCACGATCGCGGTGCTGGTGGCCGCCTGCGGCAACCCGGCGCCATCAACGAGCACGGCAAAGAATGGCGGCACGTTGATCTGGGCCCTCGACTCCGACGTCGACACCCTCAATCCGTTCG
>Ga0209808_1000757_pt1 | contig 16142 bp, 11 predicted proteins | sample GraSoiAngelo_157_FD_186171 | JGI IMG/M metagenome (GOLD analysis project Ga0209808, IMG submission 186171) | Grasslands soil microbial communities from the Angelo Coastal Reserve, California, USA - 14_1009_16_20cm (SPAdes) (version 2) | ecosystem: Environmental > Terrestrial > Soil > Grasslands ... | reverse complement strand
CTGTCGTTCCATTCACTGTCCATCCTGTATTCCACCGAACCCATTGGCGCGCCGTAGCCTCGGGACCTTGGTTGTTTGGCGTAGGCGGCTCATCTGGTGTTATACATAACTATAGCACAAATGCACTGGCAAGCACTTTTTTAAGATTTTTTTGGCCCGCCGTTCCGGCAAGCGCGACGACGCCGGAGGCTTTCGCGGGAGAAGCTTAGCGAGGCAACTGAATGTCTCGCATCAACACTTACGCAATCGAGCGCGGCTCAAAAATCGCCGTTTAGAACAGAAGTCAGGCTTAGGCGACGATGTCGGTGAAGATGATCGCGGCGAGCTTGCGATATTTGGTGCCGGCGCTCAAGGTCAAATCCCGATTTTTTTAAGCAAAGCCGGGAATCGTGGGTCGGCACGCAAGTCATCCAAACCCGCACACACGCAGTATTCTGCAATGAGCGCAACGCTGGCGTTTTCGTGTTCCATGCCCTGTGCAAAGCAAGCAAAGGCTTGGTCATGATTGCCTAAACTTGCATGAAGGAAGCCAAGATACGCCGGTTGGACATATCTCCGTGTTGCCATTTCCTTCAACTCTTCAAGGACGCGTTGAGCTTCGGCCTTCCGACCTACGCGGCCCAAAAGGCAGCCCAAATCGGCTAATTGAAGCGGGCCTCCTCCCAGCGTCACTGCTTTGCGCAAATCTGCGATAGCAGCTTCGTGCATCCCTTGACACCAATGGGCCCATGCCAAGAGCCAATAGGTTCCAAAGAAGTTTGATTCCAGCTCAAACAATCTCTGGGCTTGTTCCAACAACAGATCGTAGCGGTGAATTATCCAATACACGAACCCCATGAGGAGATTAATCATGGGGGACAAGGGATCGATTTGCAGCGTCAGGCGCGCTTGGGTTATGGCTTCGTCGGTCCGCTTGCTGCACCCCAGGAACAAAGCGTAATGCTCGTGAGCGGTGACGTAGTTCGGGTTGAGCTCGATCGCGCGTTTGAAGCAGTCTTCACCTCCCGACCAGTCTCTCAGGTTCCAACATCTTACTATCGCCAGGGCGGTTTGTGTTTCGGCCAGGTTCGGATCGAGTTCTACTGCCTTTTCTGCGAACAGATCATGAGGACCGATTGCGGCAAGCTTTTCTTCAAACGAGAGAAAGCCGTAGAACCAGCCGGTTTGATAAGAGAGGGATAAGGCAGCATAAGCCAGTGCGTAGCCGGGCTTAATTTCGAGAGCTTTTTTGCAACACTCGATGCACCGCTTGAAGCCCTCGCCGGTGAACTTGTTAAAGTGATACCTGGCCTGAAGATAAAGCTGATAGGCCTCAGTGTTGTAAGTGCCATGTTTCGCCAAGGGCTGATCACCTGCGCCAATCAATTGCATCTCAAGGGCCCGGACAATTTCACGCGTAATTTCATCCTGAATTGCAAAGACCTCCTGCATTTCGCGATCGAACGTTTGGGACCACAGATGATCGCCGTGAGCCGCATTAATCAGTTGGGCTGTGATACGCAGCCGGTTGCCAACTTTGCGCACACTGCCCTCCAAAATGGTGTTCACATTCAGTTGCTGGCCGATCCGGCGGATGTCCTCATTCTTCCCCTTGAACGCAAAGCTCGAAGTCCGGGCAGGCACGCGTAAACCCTTCAACTGTGAAAACGCCATTATCAGGTCTTCGGTCAGACCGTCGCTCAGGTACTCGTTCTCCGGATCTGAGCTCATGTTCAGGAAAGGCAAGACGGCAATCGATTTCTGAGTTCCAGAAGATTTGCTGTCTTGCGCGAGATCCGGTGGACCGGTCGCTGCGCCCTCGCATACCACGCCATAAACCTCCAGCGGTCGCATCATATTCTTCAGTTTCACCTGCCCCATCCTTTTCAGGGACTTGGCGACGCGATTCTCGACCTGGTCGAAGACCTGCTGGGAAATGCAAATGCCGCCCGCTTCGGCCAATGGTTCGATGCGGGCGGCGATATTGACGCCATCGCCAATCACGTCGTCATCACGATGGACAACATCGCCAGCATGAATTCCAATACGAACCTGGAAATTCCCTTGCGATGGATTGAGGGAATTTCTCTTCGCGATCATCTCTTGTATTTCAATCCCGCATTGCACCGCCGCCAGGGCGCTGGAAAATTCGGCTAGGAAACCATCTCCAATTGTCTTGATTTCAGAGCCCCGATGTTTTGGAAAAATTGAGCGCAGGAGTCGGCGGTGTTCCTCGAGCAATTCAAGTGCGAGCTCCTCGTTGCGTTCCGCGAGAGCGCTGTAGCCGACCATGTCCGTGAACATGATAGCGGCGAGCTTGCGATGTTCGGTGCCGTCTTGAGACATATTACAGCAACCTTGTGAACGAGCTTACCAGAACCGAGTTTGCAAGGCAAAGATTGTGGGGCAACGGGTTTGTCTTCTTGGTTAACCCCGAGTCAAGGTTTCACACCTTCACCTTGGTAGCAGCTCGCTATGGGACAGCCCAACTCAATCCAGGCAGCGCCGCGTAAAAGCACCGGTCAGCTGTGACACGGGAGAGATTCCTCTGTGGCCCAGAGCGGCTCCGCCGCAACCGAGATTTAACCACGAATGAACGCCAATGAACACGAATTACTCCTTAACAGAAGGAAACAGAGAGAACGAAGGTTGCCGATTTTTGGCAGGCAGCAGAATTCTTTCTTTTATTCGGTGTCTTCTGTTTGCGTCCTCTCGGCAAAGCAACAGTTCTCCTCCTTCGTGTGCATTAGTGGTTTTGACTTCGTAAATCTTTGCAGAAAAACAAGACTTCGCGGTATAGCAGCACGGAGACCTGCTTACCGAGGGAGTGAACAAATCTTAAATGTTAAGATTTCGACCCCAATTCTCCCGTACAACTTCTATGCGGCGATCTTGTAGCCCCTGTCGCTGACTGCGGCCGCAATTCTCAACCCTCAGCTATTGTATCCACGGCAACGCGTCGAGATCTACATTGCCGCCTGTAAGAATGATGCCGGCGCGTTTTCCGACAAGGTCGATCTTATTCTCAATGATCGCCGCGTAGGGAACGGCCGCTGATGGTTCGACGATTATTTTCATCGTCTCCCAAATTGTCCGCATCGCCCTGACAATGGCTTCCTCGCTTACCGTTACGATATCATTTACGTACTGCTGGATGATCGCAAAATTTGGCGCGCCGACGTTTGTCCGCAGTCCATCCGCGATCGTGAATTTCTTTTTGGAATGAATCAATCGGCCTGCGTGGAACGATTGGGCCGCATCATCAGCATTAACTGGTTCGGCTGCGACTACTTTGATTTCCGGTCGTATCGATTTCGCTGCCACCGCTGTGCCGCAGAGCAGCCCGCCACCGCCGACTGGACAAATCACGACATCGAGATCGGAAACATCCTCGAGCACTTCTACCGCCGCTGTGCCTTGTCCCGCCATGACGTGTTCGTTTTCGAACGAGTGAATCAGGATCGCGCCTGTTTTTGCGATCACCTCTGCGCAGGCCGCTTCCCGCGCCGCTTGCGTCGGTTCACAAAAAACAATCTGCGCGCCGTAACTCTCCACCGCGCGCACTTTCACCTTGGCCGAGTTCGACGGCATCACAATGTGGGCTGGAATGCCGCGAAGTTTCGCCGCGCGCGCGACGGCACTACCATGATTGCCTGACGAATGCGTAGCAACACCACGCCGCGCCGCGGTATCATCGAGCGAAAAGACGGCATTTGTTGCCCCGCGCGCTTTAAACGCACCACCTTTCTGAAAATTTTCGCACTTGAAGAAAAGACAGGCGCCGCTCGCGTCATTTAACCGCGAACTGGTCAACACAGGTGTGCGATGAATGTGCGGACGAATACGTCGGTGCGCCGCTCTAATGGCGGCGAAGTCCAGCATGGCTTCGGGTTTCCTCATTCCTTGGCGGTACAAGAAGAAGCATGGCTTCAGCAACTCTCAACCATCAACTGTCATCCCGCGACGTTGTAGCCGCTGCCGTTGACTGCGGCAGACAACTTCTTGTCATGGTCAGCAAATTCGCCAGTCCTCTCCGAGCTGTAGGTTCTTACGAGCCAGACCGGCTCGAACCGAGACATCTCTGACTATTCCAACGGTCCTGTAGCGGCGGTCTACCGGTCGCGTCGTAGCGGCAAAGGCGGATGACCGTCGAAATCCATTATCCTTTCGGCGCGAGGGAGGCGACGATTTTCAAAGTCTCAAAAGAACCACGGATTACACGGATAGCACGGATAAGGCTCGGCCATGAAGATCAGATGATTTCGCCGCTCAACTCCTCCTGAATCACTTCTTCATCCGTGTTATCCGCGCCTGCCCGCCGTAGCATCGGCGAAGGCAGGTGATCCGTGGTTTAATTGTTCTTTGGAGCAAGCGAGGCGACGATTTTTTCGAAGCGCGGATCGCCGCGGAGCGGGTCCCAGACCGGGAGCAGTTTCAAGGCGCCGTAGCTCAGCATCTCCGATGCGAAGGGAGCACGCAGTCCAGCTTCCAGTTGCTGCAAGGCAAGCTCCTTCTCGCCCGCCCACGCTGCCGTAATGGCGAAATACTGAAGGACGCGACTGCCGTTGATGACATCTTTTTCCAGCGGCGTGAGCGCGATCGCCCGCCGGCCTTCGTCCAAGGCCAGGTCTTTCCGCCCAAGAGCAGCGTCGATTAAGCCGAGGACGCAGAGCGCCGGGCCATAGTCCGGCTGCGCCTGCACGATCTTCTCCTGCTGGACGCGAGCCGCTTCAAACGCAGTGCGCGCTCTTGCCTCATCTTTGGTCATCCGGGCCAGCAGCCCTTCACCAAAGCTGTGGCTCAGAATAATCGGGGATTCGTTGCTCAACCATGGATTGTCGCCCAGCGCGACGAGCGCTCGTTCGGCCGCAGCTGGATCGCGTTCGGCCAGAGCGCAAAAGAACCAGGTATCCGCGGCGCTGGCGATGGCGCCCGGTCCTTGCGCGAGGATTGCATCAATTGTCTGGCGCAGCGGCCGGGTGTCCGCTTTCCAGCACAGATAAAATAGTTCACGATTGGCCCGCGTTTCGGCGTTGTCGGGCACGATCGCTGACGCGCGATCCAGCGCAGCGATCGTCTCGGCATAGCGCCCCAATGCTTGGTAACTGAGCGCGATCTGTTGCAGAGTATTAAAGTTTCGCGGATCCAGCTCCGCCGCGCGCTCCAGATTGCGCAGACCTTCCTCCTGCTGGCCGCGCCGCCGCAGGATGTAGCCGGTGAGTTCGAAGAGACGCGGATCATTGGGTAACCCTCGCCGCGCAATCTCCAATTCGGCGAGGGCGCCGGCATAGTCGCGAAGCCCGTTGTAGAGATATTGTGCGCGCGCCAAATGCGTTTCGGCTGCATCCGGCCGCAGCCGTGTCGCGGCTTGCACCGCAGCTTCAGCCAGCGCAAGCCGGGCGGGAGTGTGATCAAACCCCGTTATTGCATAAAGTTGTTCGTGCGCATAGGCGAGCTGGCAGTAAGCGTCGAAAAATGAGGGATCGCGCTTCACCGCTTCATCCAGAAGTTCAATTGCCTTGCGCTCGTCTGGCTCGCCCGTCGCGCTGAGACCTGCCGTGAGGACAAGTGTCTTCGCGCGGCTGTAAAGGTCGAAAGCCGCCAGATCAGTGGTGGGCGGCTGTTCAATGGCTTTCTTCTCGTTAGGCGATAGCTTCGCCTGCAACTGGTCGGCAATGGCTTTGGCGATCTCGCTTTGAATGGCAAAGACATCGGCAAGATCGCGGTCATAAGTTTGCGCCCACAGATGCGCATCGTTTCGCGCGTCGATCAGCTGAGCATTCACCCGCAGCCGATTCGCCGCTCGCTGTACACTGCCTTCGAGTAAATGCGCCACGCCGAGTTGTTGCCCGATCTCGCGCAAGTTACGCGGCGCACCACTCCTATATTGCATCACCGAAGTTCGGCTGATCACTTTCAAATCCGCGATTTTGGCAAGGTCGGTCAAAATTTCATCCTGCACTCCATCGGTGAAAAACGCGTTCTGCTTTTCGTCGCTCAGATTTTCGAATGGGAGCACCGCGATGCTTTTTTCCGGAATACTTAACGCGGCGGCAGATGTCTTTGGTTGATGCCCTCGCCAGAAAAGAAAAGCAGCGACGGCCAATGCTGCTAGGGCTAGACATGCGGCGATGATGAAAATCGGTTTTCGCGATGGAGCGCGCTCTTTCCTAACTGGCTCGAGGTCGGTTTTCTGCGCAGGCATCGCCATGCGCTTCGGTCTCTCGGAATTACCAAGTTCAGCTGTGAAAAGATTTACGATCTCGATCTTGTCGCCGTGTTTTACCTCGCATTCGCCGATATGATAAAGATGCGGCCGCCAATGTTTGAATTGCTCGAGGTCTTCGGCCACCCGCGTTGAGAGCAGGATGTGGCCGGCATCGCCGCAATCCATCACCCGTTGCGCCGTGTTGATCCCTGCGCCCGCAACATTGGCGCGCCCGTTTACATCCACCATCCCGCTGATCGGCCCGCTATGCACACCCATGCGCAGTCGCAGGTTTGAGTGTTGCTCCTTGACCGCGCGACTGATCTCCAGCGCGCATTCCACCGGATTTTCCGGGCTATGATAAAAAATCAGCGCCATGCCATCACCGGTCGCGAGTTTCAGCAATCGGTTTTCCCTTTCCTCTTTACGGAATTCGTCCGTTGATTGGACAATTTGATTCAGCTCTTTAATGGCAGCGAGTTGATCGTCGCTCGCCATTTTGGAATAGGCGACGATGTCGATGAAGAGAACGTGCGCGATTTCCAGCGCGATCTCCTTTTTAACTTCGGCCGCCATAAGCTACTTTGATGAAGATTCGCCGCTCGCAAGTTTTTGGAAGCGCGGGTCGTTGCGCAGCGGATCGAACATGGGATCGAGCCGGAGCAGTGCGGGAGTGAGCGGTATACCCTCAGTAGCCAGCGGACCAGCGTACGATATCGAGAGTAGTTTCTGTAAAGCGGCGATAGCGCGCTCGGGGTCCCCCGTACGCGCCGCCACCCGGGCTAGGATCTCGATCGGAGTGGGACCAGACAAGGCGTCCTTCTCGATCGGCACCGCGGCCGTGGCGCGTTCCGCCAGGGTCAACGCGGCGGCCTTGTCACCAATGCCCATATTGGTCAATGCGAGATCGCCAAGAAGACCAAAATTTTCCGGCTGTTCTTTGAGGAAAGGTTCTAGTTCGCCGCGCGCTTGCCGCCAGGTTTCCTGCGCGGCGGCATGATCGCCGGCGACGTCCTGCGCCCAGCCTAACCAAAAACGCAGCTCGGCATTGAAGTAACCCAAGGCCGGATCAGGCTTGGCTAGTATTTCCTTTAGCCGAGGGATGATTTGTGCAGGGCGACGCTCCAGGATCGCTTGGTAAACTTGTGTTTCCAAAGCCTGGTTGTCGTCCGCGTTCGGATGCAGTGGAGCGAGTAACGCAGCAGCACGCGGCAGATCGCCTTCAGCTTGTGCGATACCCGCCTTTGTGGCGAGTGTGTCCAGGTCATCCGGTGTGATATTGAGAACCTGATCAAGCTTCCGCAGCGCTTCGGGGAAACGACGAAGTGCCATGTAGGAAAGCGCGTGCTGGGTGAGCACGCCGACATTGCGCGGATCAAGCCGCTCGACTTCGTTGAAATACGATTCGCTCCGGTCCCACCGACCTTGCCTGCGCGTGACATAGGCCAGCGACTCAGGAATCCGGCTGCTATTGGGCAGGAGCTGACGCGCATCCTCAAAGTAACGCACTGCGGTGTCGTAATCCTTCAGGCCGGCGTAGTAGTATTGGCCCTTGGCCAATACGGCCTCGCCGAGTTTGGGTTGAAGAGTGAGCGCGGTTTCAGCTGCCTGCCGTGCCTCTTCACGCAGAGCAACGGTTGGTTGAAGAGTCAGTGTGATGTAGCCGATCGCATCTGTGTATGACAGCAGCGCCCAGGCAAGCGCGAATTTCGGATCCAGGCGCACCGCTTCCTTGAGATATTTCTGTGCACCAAGAGCGTTGGCAGCTGTGTTTGCAGTTTTCAGACTGTATGCCAAGCCGCGCAGGTAGGCATCGTAAGCCTCAGGATTATCGGTCGGTTTGGCGGCGATCACTTGGTCTTCCTGGCCGGTGATCTTCGCTCGTAATTGTTCCGCGATGGCTTTAGCCACTTCGCTTTCCACCGAAAAAATGTCGGTCAATTTGCGATCGAAAGTATCGGCCCAAAGATGGGAATCATTGGCTGCTTTGATTAACTGCACGTTTACCCGCACAGATTCGCCGCTCTTTTGCACGCTGCCTTCCACGATGTGGGTCACGCCCAGTTGCCGGGCGATTTCGGAAAGATTACCCGGCTTACTCTGATATTGTTGCGTGGAAGTGCGTGAGATCACCTTCAAATCGGCGATCTTCGATAAGCGGGTCAGGATCTCGTCTTGGATACCGTCAGCGAAGTACGCGTTGGCTTTGTCTTCGCTCAAATTCTCAAACGGCATCACTGCGATGCTTTTTTCGGGAATAGCTGATGCGATGGCGGAACTTTTTGGTTTTTGTTGTTGCCAGAAAAGAAAGCTGCCGATCACCAATACTGCGATGAGGATCAAGACCGCTGCGCCAATCAACGGCCATTTTGAAATCGCCGACTTTGGACTCTTTTTCGCCGCGGCCGAGTCCGAGCCGGACTGGCGTTTGGCCGCCCCTAAATCTGCCGGTCTGAATTTCTCCGGCATCTCGCGATTCCCAAGCTCGGCGGTAAAAAGATTTACGATCTCGATCTTGTCGCCGTGTTTCACTTCGCATTCGCCGAGGTGATAAAGATGCGGCCGCCAATGTTTGAATTGCTCGAGGTCTTCGGCGACCCGCTTCGAGAGCAAGATGTGGCCGGCATCGCCGCAATCCATCACTCGTTGCGCCGTATTGATACCCGCGCCCGCCACATTGGCGCGGCCGTTCACATCCACCACTCCGCTGACCGGCCCGCTATTGACGCCCATGCGCAAGCGCAGGTTTGAGTGTTGCTCTTTGATCGCGCGACTGATCTCCAGCGCGCATTCCACCGGATCTTCCGGGCTGTGATAGAAGATCAGCGCCATGCCATCACCGGTCGCGAGTTTCAGCAATCGGTTTTCGCTTTCCTCTTTACGGAATTCGTCCGTTGATTGGACAATTTGATTCAGCTTTTCAATGGCAGCGCGCTGATCGTCGCTCGCCATCTTGGAATAGGCGACGATGTCGATGAAGAGAACGTGCGCAATTTCCAGCGCGATCTCTTTTTTAACTTCGGCCGCCATTTGTTCGCACGAATAGTGCGCAGGTTCTGCTGTTACATCAAGCAAAGGAGCAGGGAGAACGGAGGTCAGAGGACAGATCAACCGTCCGTCCAGCTAGTGCTCCTGCTCCTGCTCATGCTCGTAATCGTAATCGTGATCGAGATTAATTTGGCAACAAACACCCAACCTGCCTACGCCGAAGCTTCGAACTCCTATCTCCGAGCTCCCATCTTCGAACTTCGATCTTAGCGGCTTGGCGTCTTTGCGTGAGACCTCTGTGATACAACGGAGGGAACAGATTTTCACGCGAAGGCGCAAAGGCGCAAAGAGGTCAGAGGTCAGAAGACAGAGAACAAAGGACAGAAGTCAGACGTTCGCAACGGCGAATCCGTCCGCTGGCGGATCAGAGGGCAGAGGCCGCAAAATTTCAAAAACGCCAAGCGCCAAACTTTAGAGAAACTCCAAACTCCAAATTCTGAGCTTCGAGCATCACGTCGGTGTGCATCTGTGACTGTCTGGCCTAACGGCTCGGTGAGTATCACGCCAAAGCGGTCTGATTTCGCCGCCTGCGAACCATTACTATTCCGCGCACCAGCACTGCGCCGAGGACGAGCGCACCACCAACAATCGCCCAGGGCCCTGGGCGCTCGCCCAGCGCGAGCATCACCCAGACCGGATTCAATACCGGCTCGATCATCGGAATTAACATGGCCTCCAGTGCAGTAACGTGTTTTATCGCTTCAGCGTACAGGGCGTAAGACAAACCGAGTTGCAGAACGCCCAGCACCAGCACAAGCCACAAAGCGCGTGCCTGATGTAACGGCGCGCGCAACAGAAACGGCGCACCGGCAATCCCAACGATGATGTTCCCCAGAATGACACTGTTGATCGGCGAACCGGTTCTCTCTTTTCGTAAAAAGATGACCAACGACGCGAAGGCAAGAGCACTCCCAAGCGCGACAATGTTTCCCCAAAATCCGGACGTCGTTAGCCGATCCAGAAAGAAGAGGGCGATTCCACCCAGCGCTACCGCGATGACCCACCAGTCGATCGGCAGCGGCCGTTCACCAAGATACCAGCGGCCGATGATCGCGACGTAGATTGGCGCCGTGTATTGCAGGAAAATGGCGTTGGCGGCGGTTGTCATCCGGGTGGCAAAAACGAAGAGCGCGACCGTGGCCGCGTAGGCGATTGCGCCACCAATCTGAGCAGGTGAAAATGTGAACCGCTGCCGCCTGCCGCGCCGTAGCCCAGCGAAGGCGGGGCCAGCGCAGGCCAGCAACACCGGAATCGCAGCAATACTTCGACCGGCGGCAATCGCCATTGGCGGCCAGTCAATGGACTTGATCAACACTCCTCCCAAACTCCAGAGCAGCGCTGTTATCACCAAAAGAACTGGAGCGAGGAAGCGTTGTTGCATTCTTGTTGCGCGCACAGTTTAGCAGCATCGCAGGCACGCAGCACGGCAGATTGCCCAGCGCGGCTCCGCCGCAACCGAAATTTTGACCGCGGATAACGCTGATGGCGCAGATCGGTTAGAGGACCGCAAAGAATGACCGTTAGAGAGGGCCCTCACCGGCGCGGGAGCGCCGCCTCTCCCGGAGGGAGAAAGTAGGGTGAGGGGACAAAGTTGGTCGAATTCACACAACCCATACTCCCGACCGCCCATGAATGACTTGCGCGGTGAGCCCGAAAAAATCTTCGCAACCAACGAGGAATTTGCACGATAGCAGCGCGGTGAAACATTTGGCTTCGCTCAGTGCAGGCGACGCATCGTGGCTACGTATGCATCTGTGGCCAGGTCAAAGCATCTAGCATCAGGAATCTAGGGTCCAGCATCCAGCAACCAGCATCTAGTATTGGCGCATCCCGCCTCATTTCGGCGCTAACGAAGCAACAGTCTTTTCGAAGCGCGGATCGCCGCGGAGCGGGTCCCAAAATGGGAGCAGCTTTGGGGGTGGCGAGTGGGGTCAGGCGCGCAAAAGTGCCGTTAGAATCGATTTTTATTTTATGAAAGGCGGTCCCACCAAATGGGACAGGAAACTTATGCTAATAGAAATCGATGAAAACGATTCGTTGGTGAGCTCCATTCCATTGCCGGCGTGTCCCGGTTGCAGAATGGTCAAGAATGAGTGGCCTGGCGAAGGATACACGCACGACGGCGAGACCTATTGCTGCCAGGGTTGTGCCGAAGGCACCGGCTGCATATGCGTCGCTGTCGAACCCCCGGGCTTCTCACGTCGGGGACAAAAGCTTACGCGGGCAGAGCCGCGTCCGGGCGAGCAGCGCTCCGGTGCACCGGCACCGCAGGGTGAACTGAGCGGAGAAAGAGATAGCCTGGGGACTGAAGAAGCCTTGGATCAAGGCGGCTAACTAAGAAAGTAGGAAGTAAAAATTAGAAATTAGAAAACGCAGGCAATGGCCCCCGCCGCCGGTTAATCGTTATTCGTCAGAAATGCGGCCGCCACGGCCGCCACTACAGGAGTTCCTGGATCAGACGCTTCGCCTGCTCGGGGGAAATTCCGAGATTGCGAAAAGCGAGTGGGCCTTCGCCCGTGTGCAACACCGGTTCCAGATCCTCCAAGCTTTGCAGGTCGGTCCGACGCCAGAACAATCCAATAGGAATTTCGTCGCCCCACTGAAAACCGCGCTCGATCGCTTGATGCAGATCGGTCGGGTTGTGGCCCTGTTCTTCGAGAATTTTCACTCGCGGATTAAACCATTGATAGGTGTTGTCCTTGTTGTAGGTCACGCACGGACTGAAGACATCGACCAGGGCAAAGCCTTTGTGCTGAATCGCGCCTTTGAACATTTGGACCATGTGTTTCTGCTTGCCGCTAAAAGCGCGGGCCACATAGGTCGCGCCGCCGACCATCGCCATCGGGATCGGATTGATCGGGTTCTCAACGCTTCCGTGCGGCGTACTCTTGGTTTTCATCCCCTTGACGCTCGTGGGCGAGCATTGGCCAGTGGTTAGGCCGTAAATTTGGTTGTCCATCACGATGTAGGTCAGGTCGACGTTTCGGCGCATCGTGTGGACGAAATGGTTGCCGCCAATTCCGTAACCGTCGCCGTCGCCGCCGGTGCAAATCACTTTCAGGTCATGGTTCCCGCATCTCACGCCGGTCGCGACCGCCAACGCGCGCCCGTGCAACGTATGCATTCCATAAGTGTTTACGTAGCCCGGCAAATTTGAGGAACAGCCGATGCCGCTGATGACACAGACTTGATGCGGCTGAAGGCCGAGCTCAAACAAAGCCGTTTGAAGCGCGGCGAGCACGGAGAAATCGCCGCAGCCCGGACACCAATCGGGATGGATCCGGCCGCGGTACGTCTCTTTGGTTAACTGGCCGGGTTCCTTCGCAGGGGTAGTGACGGCAGTCGGTGCCGGCGTCGTTGTGGGCTCAGTCGTTGCGCTCATGGTTCGTTAGGCATTAACTTCGTGAACGGGGACGGACAAGCGACTCTTGCCGCCTAACTGCTCTTTCACTGCTTCGACGATGTGATGCGGCATGAACGGCTCGCCATCGTACTTGCGAATGTGACCGTGCGCCGCGAAGCCGGTTTCGCTCCGGAGATAACGGGCGAACTGGCCGCTCTGATTATTCTCGACCAGGATCACGTTTTTGCTGCGCCCGAGAATGGCGCCGATCTCCGCGGCGTGCAGGGGTACAATCCATTTAATGGCGAGTTGATTGGCCACGATGCCTTCTTCACCCGCCAGTTTTTCCACCGCTTCCCGGATTACGCCCGCGGTCGAGCCCCAACCCACCAGCGTGACGTCGGCTTCCTCCTGACCAACGAGCTGCGGCGGCGCGATGTCCTTGATCGCGCCTTGCATTTTGCGGGCGCGTTTCTCCACCATCATCCGCCGCTTCTGCGGATTGGTGAATTCATCACTGATGAGCGTGCCATCCTCATCGTGCTCGTCGGTCGCGGCGGTAAAAATGCAACCAGGCACTCCCGGCACCGCGCGGGGAGAAATTCCACTCGGAGTGTTCTTGTAACGCAGATACGCCTTGTCGTTGTAGCCGCTGGCGGGATTCGCGGCGGCGATGGCGCCGCTGCCATTATCCGCACCGTTGCCGTTAGGCAGAATTAATTCGCCCCGGTCGATCTTAACTTGGAAGTTCAGATCATCGGGATCGATGCTCGTGGTTCCTTCGGAGATCAGCAGATCGGACAGGACCAAACCGGGACATTGGTATTTGTCGCAGAGGTTGAACAGCTCTGGAATCGTGTGAAATAAATCCAACTGACTTGTCGGCGCGACAACAATGCGCGCATAATCCCCCTGGCCAGCGCCCAGCACTTGCCAGAGATCGCCTTGTTCGGTCTTCGTTGGCACGCCTGTCGCCGGTCCGGCGCGCTGCACATCAACGCAAACAATCGGCGTTTCAATCATTCCCGCCATACCGACGGCCTCAGTCATCAGTGCAAACCCGCCTCCGCTGGTTGCGCACATGGCACGGCAACCGGTGTGGGCTGCGCCAATCACCATGTTCATCACGCCGATCTCGTCTTCGACTTGCCGAACCATGATGCCGAGCTCACGCGCGTGCGCCGCCATCCACATCAACACGCCGGTGGATGGGCTCATCGGATACGCTGCGTAAAATTTCACGCCGGCGGCCGCTCCCCCCATGGCGATGGCTTGGTTGCCGGTAATTATTCCGAGGGGTTTGGTTCCTCGCGGCGCTTTCCAGGAGAAGGCTATGAAATTTTGAGCCGCGTAATCGTACCCTGCACGAGCGATGGCCAGGTTTTCAGCTACAACCGCGTCGCCCTTCTTCATAAATTGCCGCGAAATGACCGTCTCAAGCGGTTCGGATTCTATCCCGAGTAATTGGAGCGTCGCACCGAGCGCGGCGGTATTGACCGCGAGCTTGTTGCCCTTGGTCAACTCCTTCATCGGCATGGGGCAAAGTTGGACACCGTCCGCCGCATTCCCGGGCGTGACCTTCTCTTTGTCGTAAATCGCGCATGCGCCGCTCTTCAAAAGATGCAGGTGCCGATCCATCGTGTCTTGATTGAGCGGAATGAATGCATCGATCTTGTCACCCATGGAACGGACGGGCCCATCGCTCGCGCGAATTGTCAGAAAGGTATGACCGCCACGGATAATCGACTGGTAAGCGTTGTAGGCGTTGAGATGCAGTCCGCGCCGCGCAAAGATAAGCGCGAGAATGTTCCCTGTGGAAGCGATTCCTTGGCCGTTCTCACCGCCAATGCCGACTGCGAAGTCAATTTTGTTCATTACGCCGGAACCCGTTTCTGCTGTTCGGCGCACAAATTTGCTGCGTCGGACGCTAATAAGCAAGCGCAGGGCAGTTGAGAGCGTAAAGCTCCGTGGGAGCCACGCTCCTTTACGGAGTTGAGTGTTGAAGGTTGAGAGAGGCGGCGGTTAAGCTGAGGTGCATGAAGAAGATAACTCCTTGTTTATGGTTCGATTCCGAAGCCGAGCAGGCAGCCAAATTCTACGTTGCCATCTTTAAGAATTCGAGGATCGGGAAGATGACGCGTTACGGCGAGGATGGGCCGCGGCCAAAAGGCAGCGTGATGACAGTGGAATTCACGCTCGACAGAGTCGAGTTCGTGGCGCTCAACGCCGGCCCGCAGTTCAAGTTCACCGAAGCAATCTCGTTCTCGGTCAACTGCGAGGACCAGGATGAAATCGATTATTTCTGGGAGAAACTTTCCGCCGACGGTGGATCGACCGGGCAGTGCGGCTGGCTCAAAGACAAATTCGGTCTCTCGTGGCAGGTCAACCCGGTCTTTCTCGACGATATGCTGGGCGATCCCGATGCCGGGAAGGCGAATCGCGTCATGAAAGTGATGACGCAAATGGACAAGATTGACATCGCTACCTTAGAAAAGGCCGCGAGAGGATGAAGGATGGAGAAGCTCGCGGTCAAATCTCCAGGGCGTGTTGCTCGTTAGCTGGAAGCTTGGAGTAACCGACAATGTCGATGAAGAGAACGTGCGCAATTTCCAGCTCGATCTCTTTTTTAATATCGGTCGACACCGACGCGGATTGTAGAGAGTTGGCGCGAGCGAGGCCACGATTTGCTCGAAGGCTCGAACCACGGATTACACGGATAGCACGGATAAGGCTCAGGCATGAAGATCAGGCGTGTCGTGTTCGCCAGCTTCTCGCGGGCGCAATACGCGTTTCCATTCCAATCGGGCGTTCTTAAAATTAAGCAGCAGGGCCAGATCCAACGCTGTGATATTTAGATACCCGAGCATTTGAGCTACGTGTCGGTGAAACAGGCCGCCACTTTGGGATCGACGATCACAGCATCATCAACAATCAGATCAGGAATGAGGTTGCCAATTAATTCGCTGCGATAGGAGCCGGAGAAGATGTTCGAGTGGCTGGAGCACGCCTGGACCACGCACGACGCCGGTGCGACCGAACTGTTGGTCAATCCCTTCCTGCGCGCCTATAAGGACGACCCGCGCTTCATCGCCTTCGCCCAAAAGATCGGGGTGATGCCGAAAGCCGCTTCGAAGCCATGAGCGCCAAGAGTGCGTCTGGGGAGCGCACGCGCCCTCGCGTGCTGGTTTTGGCGCCCTCGCCAAACGCACTCTGGCTCCATCGGCTCAAAAGTTCATGCCGGCGAGGGCGCCGGCATCAGCACGCGAGGCGCGTGCGCTCCCCAGAATAACCTCGCGCTTCCTTTGCGCTCACGTTCATGCGATACACGCCAGCAGCTACGAGAATTCGCGATTTACCGTCACGCCTGTCTTCGTCGTAGCCGGAGATACATTCCCACCTCATCTGGATTGACATACGCACAGGCTCGGTATAACTTGTTTTCATGAGTATAACTTCCACAGTAAACTTCGGCGCGAAGGGACAAGTGGTAATTCCGCGTCGCTTGCGGACTGAATTTGAAATTGAAGAGGGAACGCGCGCGCAGGTTTACGCCGAGAACGGCTA
>Ga0209808_1000756_pt1 | contig 16157 bp, 9 predicted proteins | sample GraSoiAngelo_157_FD_186171 | JGI IMG/M metagenome (GOLD analysis project Ga0209808, IMG submission 186171) | Grasslands soil microbial communities from the Angelo Coastal Reserve, California, USA - 14_1009_16_20cm (SPAdes) (version 2) | ecosystem: Environmental > Terrestrial > Soil > Grasslands ... | reverse complement strand
GGAAGGCGCCGCCGGCGATGACCCCGAGCCAGGAGACCTCCGCGCCGCCCCTCTTCGGAGGGAGATTGGACCGTTCCTCGGGGTGGAGGAGGAGCCTTTGTCAGCCGCGAAGACCGGCAGCGCCGGCTCAGCCATGCAATCGCTTCCGGCCGTGACGCTGGTCTTGGGCGGCGCGCGTTCGGGCAAGAGCCGCTATGCCGAGGCCCTGATCGAAGCGGCGGCGCCACGGGGCACCTATTGCGCGACCGCCGAGCCGGGCGACGCCGAGATGACAGCGCGCATTGCGACGCACCGAGCCCGCCGAGGCGATTTCTGGCATACCGTCGAAGCGCCGCTCGAATTGCCTTCGGTGATCGTCAGCGAGGCGGCAGCGGACCGTCCGCTCCTAATCGATTGCCTGACCCTGTGGCTGTCCAATCTGTTGCTCGCGGATAAATGCGTCGGGGCCGAGACGCGGGCATTGTGCGCGGCACTCGGCGAGGCGGCCGGGCCGGTCGTGCTGGTTGCCAACGAGGTCGGTCTCGGTCTCGTGCCCGAGACGCCGCTTGGCCGCCGCTTTCGCGACGCGGCCGGGCGGCTCAACCAGGAGGTCGCGTCGCTTGCCGATCGCGTCGTCTTCATCGCCGCCGGCCTGCCGCTGGTGCTGAAGGAGCCGGGCTAGCCATGCGCCGCATCCCTGCGACGATCGTCACCGGCTTTCTCGGCGCCGGCAAGACGAGCCTCGTGCGCCATCTGCTGGCGACGGGCGCGGGGCATCGGCTGGCCGTCATCGTCAACGAGTTCGGCGAGCTCGGCATCGACCGCGACGTGCTGCTCGGCTGCGGCGACGCGACCTGCGCTGAAGACGACATTCTCGAATTGGCCAATGGCTGCCTGTGCTGCACCGTCGCGGATGATTTTCTGCCGACCCTGTCGTGGCTGATCGACCGGCCCGAGCCGCCCGGCCATATCGTCATCGAGACATCCGGGCTCGCCTTGCCAAAGCCGCTGGTGCAGGCCTTTGCCTGGCCGGAGATCCGCACCCGCATGACGGTCGACGGCGTCGTCACGGTCATCGATGCCGCCGCCGCGGCCGAAGGCCGCTTTGCCAGCGATCCCGACGCGGTGGCGCGCCGTGGGCCTTCAGCCCACGGGCTTGTCCCGTGGGGCGCCGCCGATCCCGCGATCGACCACGACAATCCGCTCGAGGAGGTCTTTACCGATCAATTGGCCTGCGCCGATCTCGTGATCCTGAACAAGACCGACCTTCTCGCGCCGGAACGGCTCGCGGCATTGCGGCGGGAGATCGAGGCGCGGCTGCGGCCCGGAGTGAAGCTGATCGCGGCGGAGCAGGGCAGGGTGGCCGCGCCGGTCGCGCTCGGCCTCGCGGCGCAGGCCGAGGACGATCTCGCCGCGCGGCCCTCATTGCACGAGCTCGAAGGCGAGCACGACCACGACGATTTCGAAAGCTTTGTCGTCAATACCGGGCCGATCGCCGATCTCGCTGAGTTCCGAGCCCGGCTCGGCGCTGTTATCCGCGAGCACGACGTATTGCGGGTCAAAGGCTTTGTCGATGTGCCGGGCCGGGACCGCAGGCAGGTCGTGCAGGCGGTCGGGGACCGCGTGCAGCAGCATTTCGACCGGCCGTGGCTGGCGGGCGAGGCGCGCGCAACCCGGCTTGTCGTGATCGGCAAAAAGGGCCTCGACCGCGGCGGCATCGCGGCGGGACTGGGCGGCGCTCCTGCGGCGTTGGACGACTGAATGCATCTGCTCGCCACCGAACCCGGGATGATCGCCGATGGGTCGGCTGCGGTCGATCTCGGCCAGACCCCAGGCGATATCGTCGTGCTGGCGAGCGCCGGCACCGAGATCGCGCTGCTTGCGGCGGCGCAGGCCGGGCGGCGCAAGGCCGATCGCCTCGCACCGAGCCTCCGGCTCGCACCGGTCATGCGGCTCGGCCATAACGTTTCGGTCGATGTCTATATGGACAATGTCGCGCGGGCGCGGCTGGTCGTTGGCCGGCTGCTCGGCGGCAGCGCCTATTGGCCGTATGGCGTCGAGCGCCTGGTCGAGACCTGCCGCGACAACCGCATCCCGCTCGCGCTGTTGCCGGGCGACGACAAGCCCGATCCCGAGCTGGCGCGCCTCTCGACCGTGGGAGGCGAGGCGTGGCGGCGATTGTGGCGCTATCTCGCCGAGGGCGGCCCCGGCAATGCCGACAATTTTCTGCGCTACGCCGCGAGCCTAATTGGCGGCGAGACAGACTGGGCGGAGCCCGCGCCGCTGTTGCGGGCCGGGCTCTGTTGGCCCGGCCATGCCTTGCCGAGCCTCGACGATATCGCGCGCGAATGGCAAAGCGGTGGCGGAATCGTGCCGATCGTCTTCTATCGCGCGCTTGTGCAATCCGGAAACACCGCGCCGGTCGATGCGCTGGTGCATGCGCTCGCAGCGCGCCGGCTGCGGCCGGTGCCAATTTTTGTGCAGAGCCTGAAAGATGCCGAAGCAGCCTCGTTGCTCACTAGCATCTTCGCTGCGCATCCGCCGGCGGTGATTCTGAACGCGACCGGATTTTCGGTTGCGGCGTCCGGCGGCGACGATCCGTTGCGCGCCGATTGCCCGGTCTTGCAAATCGTGTTCTCGGGCGGCGACGAAGAAGCGTGGCGCACCGGCACGCGCGGGCTCGGGCCGCGCGATCTCGCGATGAATGTCGCGCTGCCCGAAATCGACGGCCGCATTCTGTCGCGCGCCGTGTCTTTCAAGGCGCCTCTCGGCCGCGACCCCGAAACGGAAGTCGATCTCGTCGGCTACCGTCCCGTTGCCGACCGCATCGCTTTTGTCGCCGATCTCGCGCGCAACTGGGCACGCTTGCGCGAGAAGCCGCCGGCCGAGCGCCGCATTGCGATCGTGCTCGCCAATTACCCGAACCGTGATGGCCGTATCGGCAATGGCGTCGGGCTTGACACGCCGCAATCGGCGATCACCCTGCTGCACGCCTTACGCGACGCCGGTTATCGCGTCGGCGACATTCCGGAAGACGGAACCGCGCTGATACGGCATCTGCTCGCTGGCCCGACGAATGCGCGCCCGCAGGCGCCCTACGAGGAAAGCCTGCCGTTCAACGAATATTCGGCGTTTTTCGCGAGCCTGCAGCAACCCGTGCAGCAGCACGTCGCGGCGCAATGGGGCTCGGCGGAACGCGACCCGTTTTTCCATCCGAGCCGGCTCACCTGCGGCGATTTCGCGATCCCCGGCTTCCGCATCGGCAATATCGCGGTGCTGGTGCAGCCGGCGCGCGGCTACGATCTCGACCCCAAGGCGACCTATCACGATCCGGCATTGCCGCCGCCGCATTCCTATCTCGCGACGTACGCCTGGCTCGCGGACAGCTTCCGCGCTGACGCGGTGATCGATCTCGGCAAGCACGGCACCTTGGAATGGCTGCCGGGAAAGGCGCTCGCGCTGTCGGCTGAGTGTTTTCCCGAAGCGGTGCTCGGGCCGGCGCCGCATCTCTACCCGTTCATCGTCAACGACCCCGGCGAGGGGACGCAGGCGAAGCGGCGCGCGCAGGCCGTCATCGTCGACCATCTGACCCCGCCCTTGACGCGCGCCGGCAGTTATGGCGCGCAAGCCGAATTGGAGCGGCTGATCGACGAATATTACGAGGCGCTGCGCGGCGATCCGCGACGGGTCGCGCCGCTCGCCGCCGACATACTCGAGCGAGCGCGGAGCGCGGGCATCGACCGCGATTGCGGCATCGCCGGCGGGGAGAATCAGGCGGACGCGCTGAAGAAGCTTGATGGGTTTTTGTGCGAGCTGAAGGATCTGCAGATCCGCGACGGGCTGCATGTTTTCGGCGAGAGCCCTGCCGGCGAACGTCTCGATGAATTGCTGCTCGCGATTGCGCGCGCGCGGCGAGGCAGCGTGCCAGCGGACGAGTCGCTGATCCGCGCGCTCGCCGCCGATCTCGGCCTTGGCGACCCGTTCGTCCTCGATCCCGCCGAACCCTGGACGGGCCCGACCCCGAAGGTGCTGAAAGAGCCCCCACCCCAACCCTCCCCCGTTTGCGGGGGAGGGGGTCGAGAGTGCGGCCCAGAAAACCCTCCCCCGCAAGCGGGGGAGGGAAGCGCGCGTCAGCGCGCGGGTGGGGGCTGGCGCACGGTCGCCGATACGATCGAGCGTCTCGAAGCGGTAGCGTTGCGGCTTGTGTCCGGAGCGGTGCAGCCGAAACCGGAATGGCAGGCAACGAAAGCCGTGCTCGGCTGGATTGAGCAGGTATTGCGGCCAGCGGTCGCGGCTTGCGGCGCAGCGGAAATCCATAGCATTCTCGCCGGGCTCGACGGCCGCTTCGTGCCGCCCGGGCCGAGCGGCGCGCCGAGCCGCGGCCGCCCCGACGTGTTGCCGACCGGGCGCAATTTCTATTCGGTCGATACCCGCGCCGTGCCGACGGCGGCGGCATGGCAGCTCGGTTGGCATTCTGCGTCATTGCTCGTCGAGCGCTACGCCCAGGAGAACGGCTCCTACCCGAAGCGTCTCGCGCTGTCGGCCTGGGGCACCGCGAACATGCGGACCGGCGGCGACGACATCGCCCAGGCATTGGCATTGCTCGGGGTGCGGCCGGTCTGGGAAACCGCGAGCGGCCGCGTGACCGGATTCGAGATTCTGCCCACAACAGTGCTCGATCGGCCGCGCGTCGATGTCACGCTGCGCATTTCGGGGTTTTTCCGCGACGCATTTCCCGGGCTGATCGATCTGTTCGACAGCGCGGTGCGCGCGGTCGCGGCGCTGGACGAGCCGGCCGAGATCAACCCGCTCGCCGCTACCGTTGCTACTGATCGCCAGGCCCTCGAAGCAACGGGAGTAGCTTCCGACGAGGCGTCGCGCCGCGCCGGGTATCGCATCTTCGGCTCAAAGCCCGGAGCCTATGGCGCCGGTTTGCAGACGCTGATCGACGAGCGGATCTGGCAGGACGAAGGGGATCTTGCCGACGCCTATCTCGGATGGGGCCAGTGGGCGTATGCCGCGGGCAACGAAGGACGTGCGGAGCGTAAGCTGTTCGAAGCACGTCTCGCGAATACCGACGCGGTGCTGCACAACCAGGACAATCGCGAGCACGATCTTCTCGACAGCGACGACTACTACCAGTTCGAAGGGGGGCTCGCGCTGGCGGTGCGGCACCTGTCGGGACGCACGCCGGCGGTCTATCATAATGACCATTCGCAGCCCGACCGGCCGCGCATTCGCACCTTGCGTGAAGAAATCGGGCGCATCGTGCGCGGCCGCGCCGCCAATCCGCGCTGGATCGCCGGTGTTATGCGGCACGGCTACAAGGGCGCCGCCGAGATCGCGGCGACCGTCGATTATCTCTTTGCCTTCGCCGCGACCGCGCGCGCCGTCGACGATTCGCATTTCGACGCGCTCTACGAAGCCTATCTCGGCGACTCAGCGGTGCGCGACTTCATGCTGGCGCACAATCCCGACGCGCTCTTCGAGACCCGGCGCCGGTTTCGCGAGGCGATCGAGCGCGGGCTGTGGCGGCCGCGCCGCAACAGCATCCGGGAAGCGCTGCTCGGCGGGGGCGGCGAGTGAGCGATCCGAATGTCGGCGATGACGAACTCAACCGGCTGCATCGCGAGAAGATGCAGCGCCGCCAGGCGGCGCGGAAAAAGGTGCTCGCCACCAAGACCGAGGAGCGCGGTCTCCTGATCGTGCACACCGGCGCCGGGAAGGGGAAATCGACCGCCGCGTTCGGCATGGTGTTGCGCTGTCTCGGCCACGGCATGCGGGTCGGAATCGTGCAATTCGTCAAGGGCGCCTGGGGCACCGGCGAGCGCGACGTCTTGGCGCGCTTCCCCGATCTCGTGACCTGCCGCGCGATGGGCGAGGGCTTCACCTGGGACACGCAGGACCGCGCCCGCGATATCGCGGCCGCGCGCGCCGCCTGGGAGTTGGCGACAGCGATGATCGCCGACCCCTCCTACCGCATGGTGCTGCTCGACGAACTCAATATCGTGCTGCGATACGGTTATCTGCCGCTCGACGAGGTCATGGCAGCGCTCACGGCGAAGCCGCGCGATCTGCATGTCGTCGTGACCGGCCGCAATGCGCCAGCCGAACTGATCGAGGCGGCCGATCTCGTCACCGAGATGACCTTGGTCAAGCATCCGTTCCGCGCCGGGGTCAAGGCGCAACGCGGGATCGAATTCTGATGACGCGCGCCTTGATGCTGCAGGGCACCGGCTCGGATGTCGGGAAATCGCTGCTCGTCGCGGGCCTCGCGCGTGTGTTTACGCGGCGCGGATTGAAGGTGCGCCCGTTCAAGCCGCAGAACATGTCGAACAACGCCGCGGTCACCGCCGAGGGCGGCGAGATCGGCCGGGCGCAAGCCTTGCAGGCGCGCGCCTGCGGCGCGCCGCCGGCGATCGACATGAACCCGGTATTGCTGAAGCCGCAAACGGACGGCATGGCGCAGCTGATCGTCTGCGGCCGGGTGCATTCGGCGCTGTCGGCGCGCGATTATCGCGCGCTCGCGCCGTCGCTGTTGCCGCAGGTGCTCGCGGCCTTTCACCGCCTCGCCGCATCGGCCGATCTGATCCTCGTCGAAGGGGCCGGCAGCCCGGCCGAGATCAATCTGCGCGCCGGCGACATCGCCAATATGGGTTTTGCCGAAGCCGCCGACGTGCCGGTCGCGCTGATCGGCGATATCGAGCGCGGCGGGGTTATCGCGCAGCTCGTCGGTACGCACGCGCTGCTGTCGCCGGGCGAGCGTGCCCGCCTCGTCGGCTATATCGTCAACAAGTTCCGCGGCGACATCAGGCTGTTCGACGGCGGCATCGCGGCGATCGGCGAGCGCACCGGCCTCGCCTGCTTTGGGGTCGTGCCGTATTTCGCGGACGCTGGCCTTCTCCCGGCGGAAGACTCGATGGCGTTGGCCCCTCACCCCAACCCTCTCCCCGCGGGCGGGGAGAGGGAGTCCGGCGTGCAGCGGAGGACGGGTGAGGGGCATCGCGTCAAGATCGCGGTGCCGCTCTTGCCGCGCGATGATCTCGATCCGCTGCGCGCCGAACCCGGTGTCGACCTCGTCCTCGTGCGCCCGGGGCAGCCGCTGCCGCGCGACGTGGCGCTCGTAATCCTTCCCGGGTCGAAAGCAACCTTGGCCGATCTCGCCTTCATGCGCGAACAGGGCTGGGACATCGACATCCTGGCGCATCAGCGTCAGGGCGGACACATCCTCGGCCTCTGCGGCGGCTATCAGATGCTCGGCCGCCGGATCGCCGATCCGGACGGCTGCGAAGGACCGCCCGCGGAGATGCCTGGGCTCGGGCTGCTCGACATCGAGACCGTGCTCGGCGGCGACAAACGGCTGGCGCAGGTCACCGGCCATGAGATCCCGACCGGGATGCCGGTGTGGGGCTACGAGATGCATCTCGGGATTACCATCGGGCCCGGCTTGAAGCGACCGATGCTCGATCTCCACGGCCATCCCGATGGCGCGGTCAGCGCCGACGGCCGGGTCATGGGGTGCTATCTGCACGGGCTGTTCGCAAGCGACCCATTCCGCCGCGCCTTTCTCGCTCGGCTCGGCGCCGAAGGCGGCGCGATCGCGTACGAGCCGATGATCGAAAATGTGCTGGACCGGCTTGCCGATCACCTGGAGCAGCACCTCGATGTCGCGGCATTGCTTGCCGCGGCGCGGCCGCCGCGCCTCACCCGGGCCGCGTGACATGCATCGCGAGCCACATGCCGAGAATTATGCCGGCCAAGAGCAGGCAGGCGAGGGCATAGAGACGCAGGGCGCGCGCGATATCGGCAGCGCGCGCCGATGGCGTGCCGGTACCAATCCACGGATCCTCGACGCGTTCCTCGGCATAATCGCGCGGACCGGCGAGCGCCAGCCCAAGCGCGCCGGCCATCGCCGCCTCGGGCCAGCCGGCGTTCGGCGAATGATGCTTTTTCGCATCGCGCAGCATCGTCGTGAAGGCGCGCCCGGCGGTGCCTTCGCGGATGAATATCGCTGCGATTGCCAGCAGCGCTCCGCTGAGCCGTGCCGGTACCATATTCAGCAGATCGTCAAACCGTGCCGCTGCCCAGCCAAAGGCGCAATAGCGCGACGTGCGGTGGCCGATCATGCTGTCGAGCGTGTTCGCCATCTTGTAGGCGAACAGGCCCGGCAAGCCGAACAGCAGATACCAGAACACGGGCGCGACGACGCCGTCGCTGAAATTTTCGGCGAGGCTCTCGATTGCGGCGCGCGCGACACCATGCGCATCGAGCCGCAGCGGGTCGCGCCCGACGATATGCCGGACCGCCTCGCGCCCAGCCGGCAAGCCGCCCCTTTCGAGCGCGAGCACAACAACCGCGACATGTTCATAGAGCCCGCGCTGCGCCAAGAGGACCCCGATAACGAATGCCTCGACGAGCGCGCCGAGCACACTGCCGCGGCACAGCCACTCGATCCCGGAGCCGATCGCCGCCGCCATGCCGACCAGCACGACGACCGTGACAATGCCGCGCTCGCGCCGAATCCGGTCGCTGCGGCTCGCGCGGTTGAGCTTGCGGTCGAAGAACGCGATCGCGTGGCCGGCGAGCACGACCGGGTGCGGCACATGCGCGAACACTGCCGGCAGATCGCCGAACAGCGCATCGATCGCGAGACCGACCAACAGCAACAGCAGCACATCGTGGTCGCTCAGCGATATCATCGGATCGGCAATCTGGGTTATGCCGCCGCGGTGAGCAACCGCCAAAGGGTAGGGGAATGAACGACACCGCGGTTTTGCTGTGCGGCCATGGAAGCCGTGATCCCGACGCAATCGGCGAGTTCGAGGTGGCCGCCGCCGCGTTGCGCCGGCGCCTCGCGCCGCTGGATTTTGCGACGGGCTATCTCGAATTCGCGCGCCCGACGATCCAGCAGGGACTCGCCGACTTGGCGGCGCGTGGCGCGCGGCGGATCCTCGCGGTGCCGGGCATGCTGTTTGCGGCGAGCCATGTCAAGAACGACCTGCCCTGGGAGATGAACAGCTTTATGGCGGGCAATTCCGGTATTGAGGTCAAGCTCGGCCGCGATCTCGCAATCGACCCGAAACTGCTCGCCGCCGCCGCGGATCGCATCGCCAGCGTCGCGCCGGATGGTCGCGAGGACAGTGTGCTGGTCGTCGTCGGGCGCGGCACCAACGACCCCGACGCCAATTCCAACATCAGCAAGATCACCCGGATGTTGTGGGAGGGGATGGGGTTCGGCTGGGGCGAGACGGCCTATAGCGGCGTCGCGCACCCGCGCGTCGACGCGGCGCTCGACCGCGCCGCGCGGCTCGGCTTCCGGCGGATTGTCGTGTTTCCGTATTTTCTGTTCACGGGCGTCTTGGTGAAGCGCATTTATGCGCAGACCGATCAGGCGGTGGCCCGCTTTCCGGGGATCGGCTTCGTCAAGGCGCCCTATTTGCGCGACCATCCCAAGGTCATCGACGCCTTTGTCGAGCGCGTTGTGGAGGTCGAGGGGGGCGACCCCAACATGAACTGCCAGCTCTGCAAATACCGCACGCAGGTCGTCGGCTACGAAGATGACTACGAAGATGAGGTCGGTTTGACGCAGCAGGCGCACCACCATCATGTGCGCGGCGGCGATCACCGGCACGATGCTCACGATCACGATCATCCGCACCCGCACGAGCATCGCTGAACGGCATGTTCGACAGCTTTGTCATTGTCGATTGGAGCGCGGCGAGCCAGCCGAAGACCGGCCGCGACAGCATCTGGATCTGCGCGGTCGATCGAGATGGGGTGGAACGGCTGGTCGAAAATCCGCAGACGCGGCACAGCGCGAAAAATCTCCTCCGCGAATTGCTGTCGGATGCGACGGCGCGTGGCGAACGCGTGCTGCTCGGTTTCGATTTTCCATTCGGCTATCCCGCCGGCTTTGCGCAGCGGCTCGGGCTCAATCACGCTCCCCCCTGGCGCGCGGTCTGGGACGAGATCGCCGAACGTCTGAAGGACGCGGAGAACAATAGTAATGACCGCTTCACGGTGGCGGCCGAGTTCAATCGACGCGTGTCGAACCGCGCCTTTCCGTTCTGGGGCTGCCCGGTGCGGTTCACCGACGATTTTCTCGGCCCGAAGCACCATAACGGTCACGCCGCCGACGGGCTTGCCGAGAAACGGCTGATCGATCGCTGGATGGTAGGGGCGCAGCCCTGCTGGAAGCTCGCCTATACCGGCTCGGTCGGCAGCCAGTCGCTGACTGGCATTCCGGTCGTGCGCGCGCTGCGCGACGACCCGAGGTGGGCGCAGAGGGCCCGCATCTGGCCCTTCGAAACGGGCCTCGCTGTGCCCGATGCGGCACAGATCGTGTTTGCCGAGGTCTGGCCGTCCTGGTGGCGCCGCGATATCCGCGGCGACTACGGTCCGCCAAACGACAAGGCGCAGGTGCGCACGGTCGCCCGCATTTTTGCGTCCGCGGACGGTACCGGCGCATTGCCGATGTGGTTTGTCGGCGACCCGGACCTGACCGCCGAACAGCGCCGTGTTGTCGAAACGGAAGAGGCCTGGACGCTCGGGGTGACTCGGGCGCGACAGAGAGCTGCGCCAGCCCCCACCCCAACCCTCCCCCGCTTGCGGGGGAGGGGGGCGCCCTGCGTCAATCGTGCCGACGAAACCCTCCCCCGCAAGCGGGGGAGGGAGGACCGGCGCGCAAGCGGCGGGCCGGTGGGGGCTGAGATCGCATCGAGAGTTCGGAAGTACACCTATCTGCGGGATCCCGAGGCGATTTACCGCGCTTCGTTTGCGGCGATCCGCGCCGAAGCAGATCTCCCGCGTTTTCCGGCAGTACAGCGATCGCTCGCGCTGCGGCTGGCGCATGCCGCGGGTGATGTCGCTATCCTCGACGATCTCGTCTCGTCGCGCGGCGCGGTGCAGGCTGGACGGCGCGCACTTGCCGCCGGCATGCCGATCCTTGTCGATGCAGAGATGGTCGCGGCCGGCATCATCCGAGACCGGCTACCGGCGCAAAACCGTATCATCTGCACGTTGCATGAAGCCGAAGTCGCGAAGCTCGCGGCGGCGCAGCGCACGACGCGTTCGGCCGCCGCGGTCGAGCTGTGGCGACCGCATCTGCAGGGCGCGGTCGTCGCGATCGGCAACGCGCCGACCGCGCTGTTTCGCCTATTGGAGCTGCTCGCCGAGGGCGCCGACCGCCCGGCGCTCGTGCTCGGGTTTCCGGTCGGGTTTGTCGGCGCGGCCGAAGCCAAGGAAGCCCTGACCGGCTTTGGCGGCGGTCTTGGCTACGTCGCGCTCAGGGGCCGGCGTGGTGGCAGCGCCTTGGCGGCCGCCGCAGTCAACGCGCTCGCTGCGGGAACCCGCGCGTGAAACCGTGGCTCGCCATCGTCGGCATTGGCGCGGACGGGATCGCCGGGCTGAATGCCGCGGCGCGCACGCTCGTGGACACCGCCGAGATTCTGGTCGGCGGCGAACGCCATCTCGCGATGGTCCCTTCGGGCGGCGTCGAGCGCCTGACCTGGCAGCGCCCGTTCTCCGACACGATCGGCGCGATCGCGGCGCGCCGCGGCCGCCGGGTCGTCGTGCTGGCGAGCGGGGATCCCTCGTGGTACGGCGTCGGCGCCGTGCTGGCGCGCCACTTCCCGATTGGCGAGATGACGATCCTGCCGCATCCCGGCGCATTCAGCCTCGCCGCCGCGCGACTTGGCTGGGCGATCGCCGATTGCACCGTCCTGAGCCTGCACGGCCGCCCGGTCGATACGCTGCGCCTGCATCTCGCGCCGCATCGACGTCTGCTGCTGCTGTCCGAAGATGGCACAGCCCCGCGCGCCGTCGCGCACCTGTTGACTGAACTCGGCTGGGGACCGACCCGGCTCACCGTCTTCGAGCATCTCGGCGGACCGCGCGAGGCGATGTTATCTGAAGAGGCGCAGCATTGGGGTGAACGGCAGAGTGCCGATCTCAACACGATCGCGCTCGAATGCCGGGCCGGGCCGGAGGCGCGGCCGTTGTCGCGCTTCGCCGGTCTTCCCGACGACGCTTTCGAGCATGACGGACAATTGACAAAGCGCGAGGTGCGCGCGATGACGCTCGCCGTGCTCGCACCGCTTCCTGGCGAGAGGCTGTGGGATGTCGGCGCCGGTTGCGGCTCGATCGCGATCGAATGGCTGCGCGCAATCGAGGGCGGCGACGCCGTCGCAATCGAGCGCGACCCCGATCGCGCCGCGATGATCGCGCGCAACGCCGCCGCGCTTGGCGTGCCGGGGCTGAACATCGTTACCGGCACGGCACCGCAGGTGCTCGCCGGTCTCGATGCCCCCGACGCAGTCTTTATCGGCGGTGGCATCGCTGATCCGGAGTTGCTTCCGACAGCATGGGATGCGCTGCGGCCTGGGGGCCGGCTCGTCGCCAATATTGCCAGCCTCGCCGGCGAGCGCATGCTGCTCGATTGGCAGGCGCGGTACGGCGGCGTGCTGACGCGCATCGCCGTCAGCCATGTCGCGCCGCTCGGCATGCAGGAGGCGTGGCGTCCGTTGCTGCCGGTGACGCAACTCGCCGCGACAAAGCCGCGCTGACATGGGCCGGGATCGGGTTTGGCTCAGCGGCTGGCGGCCTTACGCGCTGCTCGCGGCATTGTGCTTCGCGCTCTATCTGCCGGGCATCGCCGCGATCCCGCCGCTCGATCGCGACGAGGCGCGTTTCGCGCAGGCGAGCCGGCAGATGCTCGAAACCGGCGACTTTCTGCGCATCCGCTTTCAAGATGAGGCGCGCAACAAGAAACCCGCCGGCATCTACTGGCTGCAGGCCGCATCCGTTGCCGCGTTCAGCACGCCGGACAGCAACGCGATCTGGCCCTATCGCCTGCCGTCGATCATTGGGGCGCTCGGTGCGGTGTTGCTGACTTTCGCGCTCGGCGGCGCGCTGTTTGCGCGCCCGGCCGAAGGACCGCCGCCACGCCAGGCGGCATTGCTCGCGGCGGTGTTGCTCGGCAGCGCGGTTGTGCTCGTCGCCGAAGCGCATATCGCGAAAACCGATGCGGCATTGCTCGCCGCGGTCGTCGCGGCGCAGGGCGCGCTCGGTCTTATTTATACGCGAGCTCGGGCCGGCCGGCCGGTCGCGCCGGTATTGGCCGCACTCTTCTGGATCGCAACCATTGCGGCGATCCTGCTGAAAGGCCCGGTCGGTCCGGCGATCGCCGCGCTGACGCTTATTACGTTGTCGGTCGCCGACCGCGATTGGCGCTGGCTGCGCGGGCTCTATCCGGTTGCCGGCGTCATCTTTGTCGCGCTCGCGATTGTGCCGTGGATCGTCGCGATGGAGCGCGCTACCGAGGGCGCGTTTCTCGCGGGCTCGCTCGGCGAGGATTTCTGGTCGAAGCTGATCGGTGCGCAGGAATCGCATGGCGCACCGCCGCTCGCCTATCTGCTCTTGGCGATCGCGACATTCTGGCCGGGTTCGCTGTTGCTGGTGCCTGCGCTGGCGCATGCTTGGCGTCGCCGCATGTTGCCGGCCGAACGTTTTCTGCTCGCCTGGCTGGTGCCGGCCTGGATCGTCCTCGAGTTGCTCCCGACCAAATTGCCGCACTACGTGCTGCCGCTATATCCGGCACTGGCATTGCTGGCGGGAGCCGCCCTCGCCGAGGGCGCCCGCGCCGCCGCGCCCCTCTGGCTGCGCTACACCGATATCGCCGCGAAGGGGCTGTGGGCGGTCGTGACGCTCGCCCTGGCGAGTGTGCTGATCCTCCTGCCGATCCGCTTTGGCGAGGCGTTGAACGTTGCCGGGATCATCGGCGCCGCGGCGATGCTCGTGCTCGCGACCGCGCTGTTTTACCGCTGGCCGCGCCCGCCCTTCGCCGCCGCCGCGATCGTCACCTTGTGCGCGGCTTTCGTCATCCCCGCGGAAACAGCTGTGCTGCCCGGTCTCGATCGGTTGTGGCTGAGCCGCCGCGCCGCCGCGCTGATTGCCGAGCATCCGCCTGCGGCCGGAGCGCCGCTCGTTGCTATCGGCTATCTTTTTGCTCGACGGGCATGTGCGTGTCGCGGTACCGGACGCCGCGGCTGGAATTCTCGGCGGCGGCGGCGCCGCTCTGGTCAGCACCCGCGACGATGCGATGTTCCGACAGTCGCTTGGCGGGCGCGGTTTGACGGCGCAGAAGCTCGGCGCGGTTGCCGGTTTCGATTACTCGAACGGCAAGCGGATGGAGCTGACACTCTACAATGTGAGGCACGCCGAATGACCGGGCGGGTCCCAGGACAGCTATGCGGCATCGGCGTCGGCCCCGGCGACCCCGAGCTGTTGACATTGAAGGCGCTGCGGCTGCTGCAAGCCGCGCCGGTCGTCGCGTATTCCGCGCCGGAGACTGGCGCCAGTTTCGCCCGCGGTATCGTTGCGCAATGGCTCGATCGCGGCCAGCGCGAGATCGCGATCCGCTTTCCGATGCGCCCCGGACCGCCGCCCGCGGCCATTTATGACGAAGCGGCGGCGCAGCTCGCCGCGGTGCTCGACCTGGGTGACGATGTCGCGTTTCTGTGCCAGGGCGATCCGCTGTTCTATGGCAGCTTTGCCGGCATCTATACGCGCCTCGCGCCGCGTTACCCGGTGAGCGCCGTGCCGGGTGTGACGTCATTGACGGCTTGCGCTGCCGCCGCCGGTCTGCCGCTGGCGCAGCGCGACACGGCGATCTCGGTGATTCCAGCGACGCTCGCCGAAGAGGTGCTGACGCGCCGACTCGCCGAAAGTGACGTAGCCGCGATCATCAAAATCAGCCGGCACTTCGCGAAATTATGCCGCGTGCTCGACCGGCTCGGGCTGCTTCGTTCAGCGATTTACATAGAGCGCGCGACATTGCCCAATCAACGCATCGCGCCCTTGTCCGAGATCGATCCGGCGGAGGTGCCGTATTTCGCGATGGCGCTGATTTGCCGGGGCGAGATCTCCGGATGAGCGCGCTGCCGCCGGGCGTCGCGGTGGTCGTGCTCGGGCCGAGCGGCGCCACGCTCGCGCGGCGCGTGCGCGATTTGTTGCCGGATGCGCGCTTGCATGGCCCGCGCGCGCACCCCGGCGATTGGGATGAGAGCTACGAGCGGCTCGTGCCCCATCTCGCCGCGCTGTTTGCCGCCAGCACGCCGGTCATCGGGCTATGCGCGAGCGGCATTTTGATCCGCGCGGTCGCGCCGCTGCTCGACGACAAGCACATCGAGCCGCCGATCGTCGCGCTCGCCGAGGACGGCTCTGTCGCGGTGCCATTGCTCGGCGGGCACCACGGCGCCAACGCGCTGGCCCGCGCGCTGGCCGAAGCGCTGGGCTGCCACGCCGCGATCACGACGGCCGGCGATCTCAGGCTCGGCTTTGCGCTCGACGAGCCGCCGCCGGGCTGGCGGATCGCCAACCCGGAACGCATCAAGCCGGTTGCCGCCGCATTGCTCGCCGGTCGCCCTGTGGCCCTCGTTGAGGAGGCATGCCGCGCCGGCTGGCTGCGCGCCGGCTCGGCGCGATGGGCTGAGCGCGCCGATCTCCGCATCATCGTCACCGATCGCGCGATGCCGGCCGATAGCGATGCCCTGGTGTTTCATCCGCCGGTATTGGCGCTCGGGATCGGCTGCGAGCGCGGCTGCGATGCGGCGGAGATTGCCGGGTTGGCGCAGGATTGTCTTGCCGACGCTGGCTTTGCGGCCGGTGCAGTTGCCGCCGTGGTTTCGGTGGATCTGAAGGTCGATGAACCGGGCATCCAGGCTCTCGCCGCATCGCTCGGGGTGCCGGCGCGCTTTTTTCCGGCCGCGCGCCTGCTCGACGAGACCGCGCGGCTGACGGTGCGCTCCGAGGCGGCGTTCCGCGCGACCGGCTGTTGGGGCGTCGCGGAAGGCGCGGGGCTCGCGGCCGCCGGTCCCGGCGGCGCGCTGATCATGCGACGCCGCCAATCGCGCCGCGCGACGTGCGCAATTGCGCGCGCGCCGATGCCGCTGGACGCCGCGGTGATCGGCCGGCCGCGCGGCCGGCTCGCAATCATCGGCATAGGCCCCGGCGATCCGGGGTGGCGCACGCCGGAAGCGAGTGCGCTGCTCGCCGCTTCGGACGACGTGGTTGGCTATCGTCTCTATCTCGATCTGCTCAGTCGCGCGCTCGTCGGCAAATGCCGTCACGACAGCGAGATCGGCGCCGAACGAAATCGGGTGCGGCTCGCGCTCGATCTC
>Ga0209808_1000752_pt1 | contig 16207 bp, 17 predicted proteins | sample GraSoiAngelo_157_FD_186171 | JGI IMG/M metagenome (GOLD analysis project Ga0209808, IMG submission 186171) | Grasslands soil microbial communities from the Angelo Coastal Reserve, California, USA - 14_1009_16_20cm (SPAdes) (version 2) | ecosystem: Environmental > Terrestrial > Soil > Grasslands ... | reverse complement strand
AGCAGGCAGACCTGGCTCGGCCCCGAATCGCGTATTTTCGTGGATTGCTGACTAATTCTCCGGCTTAGTTGGGGTGGCTGACCGGGCTTGAACCGGCAACACCTGGAGTCACAGTCCAGTGCTCTACCATTGAGCTACAGCCACCGTACTGATCTCACAGAGGCAATTCCGGGCTGCCGGATCTACACGATCGCTCGGGACGGCGCCACCCCTTTGGGCTTGGACGCCGCGTAGCTGCTACTATCTCCGCTCGGCACGCGCCCATAGCTCAGCTGGATAGAGCGCCAGCCTTCTAAGCTGGATGCCGCAGGTTCGAGTCCTGCTGGGCGCGCCACTGCAAGAAGTCGGGGCGAGAGGATTCGAACCTCCGACCTCCTGCGCCCAAGGCAGGCGCGCTACCAGGCTGCGCTACGCCCCGCTGAAAGCGCAGGGGAAGTACACGGTTTCCGGGTGTGGATCAAGCCTTTCACACGGTGCGGTCGCGTGCCAGCCGCTCCAGGACCGGCCGCAGCCGTTGCAGCGCACGTCCGCGATGTGACAGGCGATTCTTCTCCGCGGATCCGAGCTCCGCCAGCGTGTGGCCAGGCGTTTCCGCCGGCAGGAAGATGGGGTCGTACCCAAACCCGTTCGCACCGCGCTCCGAAAACGCGATGCTTCCATCCACCCGCCCTTCGGCCCGCAGGATCCGCTCGCCATCCGGAGGGCTGAGCGCCACCGCGCAGAAGAAATGCGCGCCGCGTTTCTCCTCGGGCACGCCCTGAAGCGCGTGGAGCAGCTTCGCCCGGCGCTCCTGGTCCGTGGGAGCGTATCGCGCGCTGTGGACTCCCGGCGCGCCACCGAGCGCCTCCACGCAGAGCCCGCTGTCGTCGGCGAGCGTCCACAGACCGCTCTGGCGCGCGGAGATCGTCGCCTTCTGCGCGGCGTTGGCGTGGAACGTATCGCCCGTCTCGGCCGGCGGCGGCAGCCGGAGGTCCCGCAGCGAGATCAGCTCGAGCGCGATTCCGGCGACGATCTCGCGGATCTCGACCAGCTTGCCTGCGTTCGACGTCGCGACCAGGAGCTTCACTTCGCAAACGCTCCCGCGATGGAGGCGAGCTGTTTCGCGTGCAGCTCGGCAAGTCCCTTCTGCGCAAGTGCCACCATCGCGACGAGCTGCGCCGGCGTGAAGGGGCGCTTCTCGGCCGTGCCCTGCACCTCGAGCAACTCCCCGACCGCGTTCCCGACCACGTTCATGTCCACTTCCGCCGCGAAGTCCTCCTCGTAATCGAGGTCGAGGCGGACCTCGCCGGCGATGATCCCGACGCTGACGGCGGCGACGGGCGGACGCAGAGCCTTCTCCCGCTGCATCCGGCGCAGAGCGATTCCAAGCGCGACGTACGCACCCGTGATCGCCGCCGTCCGCGTGCCGCCGTCGGCCTGCAGCACGTCGCAGTCGATCAGCACCTGCCGCTCACCCAGGATCTGGAGATCGACGGCGGCGCGGAGCGAGCGCCCGATCAGGCGCTGGATCTCCTGGGTGCGGCCGGTCTGCTTCCCTTTGGCGGCCTCCCGGTCGGTGCGCGTGTGCGTCGAGCGCGGCAGCATTCCGTACTCCGCAGTGATCCACCCGCGTCCCGATCCCTTCACGTGCGAGGGAACGCGCTCCTCGGCCGTCGCGGTGCAGAGCACGCGCGTCCGGCCGAAGCTGCAGAGGACGCTGCCTTCCGCGTGCTCGGTGAAGTTCGCGGCGAGCGTGACGGGTCGGAGCTGGTCCGGTCCGCGGTCTTTCCGGGGCATGGGCGGTGCGACTTACCGCGTCCCGCCGGGCGAGGCAACCACGGCCGCGGCGTTCACGCGAGGCGCATCGGCCTTCTCGGACGGCGGCCGCACCTGCGCCACCAACCGCCGCGCCAGCACCTTGTCGGCGAAGTCCCGCACGCCCTCCGCGAGGGCGCTCGCCACCTTCCGCTGGTACGTGGCGCCGCCGAGCATGCGGCCCTCGCGGGGATGCGAGATGAATCCGATCTCCACCAGCGCGGACGGCATCCGCGTTCCCGCGACGGCGCGCGCGTTCCCCGCACCATGTGCTGCTGGACGATCTGCGCCAGCGCCGCCGAGTCGTTGCGCGCCTGCCCGAGCGCGAGATCGTTGAGGATGCCCATCACGGCGTCGTTCGCCTTGGGCAGCGGCACCGCCTCGGGACCGCCGTTCTCGAGCTGAGCGAGCATCTTCGCTTCCGCATCGGTCGGATCCGGGGAGAGGAAGTACGTCTCCACGCCGCGGGTCACCTTGCGGTCCTCGTGCTTCTCCATCGCGTTGCAGTGGATGCTGACGAACACGTCGGCGCCGGCTTCGTTGGCGATGCGGACGCGATCGGCCAGCGGGACGTCGTCGTCGGTATCGCGGGTGAGGATCACCGTCGCGCCCTGTCCCTCGAGCAGTTCCTTGGTCTTCTGCGCGACCTGCAGCGCGATCACCTTCTCGTGCAGCCCCCGCCGTCCGTGGGCGCCGTCGTGCGGCCACCTGCCGCCGTGGCCAGGGTCGAGGACGACGACGAGGGGCGCCTGCGGCTCCGCTGCCGCGGGCAGGTCGAGCAGGAGGACGAAGCTCAACGCAAGCGCGCGGCGCACGCCTGGAAGCTTAGCAGAAAGGCAAGCAATCCCAAGACTTACAGAGACTCACCCCGGATCGCATTGCGCATCTTCCGCGCGGTTTCGGGGCTGAAGACCGTGAGGAGCCAGTACACCAGCCCGACCACCAGCGCGACCTTGAGGATGAACATGGCCAGCGAGAACAACAGGCCGAGCAGCCCCCCGGCGACGCCGAAGACGATCTTGAAGGCGATCCAGGCGATCAGGCCGATGGCGGCGATGGATGCGACAGTGCGAATCATCTGCGTTTCTCCTGTGTCCCTGTACGGGCCCTGAACGCGGAAATTTCACCGAGCACGTCGACTCCGGGCGACCCGCCGCGGCGCGGCCGCACGACCTCGCCGATGGCGCGGGCCGGCGCGCCGGCGTTGGCGAGCGCCGCGAGGATCTTCGGGGCTGCTTTCGCGTCGACCGCCGCGAGCATGCCGCCGTTGGTCTGCGCATCGGCGAGCACGAGCCGGTCCGCCTCTGCCATGCCGGCGGGGAAGGTCGTTCTCTCCGCAACGAACTCCAGGTTCGCCTTCGTGCCACCCGGGAGGATGCCCGCTGCGGCCAGCTCGCGCACGCCGGGCAGCACCGCGATGGCCGCCGCGTCGATGCGGGCCCGCGTCTTCGAGGCGCGCATCGCGGAGTCGAGGTGCCCGAGCAGGCCGAATCCGGTCACGTCGGTGAGCGCATGCACGGACTTCCAGTTCCGCGCGTACACCTCCCCGGCGGCGCGATTGAGTTCCTTCATCTGCGCCGTGGCAGCGAGCACCAGCCCCGGATCCGCCGTTCCCTTCTTGATCGCCGAGATGGCGATCCCGGTGCCGAGCGCCTTGCCCAGCAGCAGCACGTCGCCCGGTTTCGCGCCTGCGTTCGTCAGCACCCGCTTCGGGTCCACCAGGCCGGTCACCGCCAATCCGTACTTCGGCTCCAGATCGTCTACGCTGTGCCCGCCGACGATGGCGCAATCCGCCTCGCGCGCCGCCTGGGCGCCACCGTCGAGGATCTCCCCGAGCAGCTCGAACGGCTGCGAGCGCGGCCACCCCACGACGTTCAGCGCGTAGAGAGGCTTGCCGCCCATCGCATAGACGTCCGAGAGCGAATTGGCGGCGGCGATCCAGCCGTAGTCGCGCGGGTCGTCGACCACCGGCGCGAAGAAGTCGACCGTCGCGACCAGGCCGCGCCGGGCGTCCAGCTTCCACACCGCCGCGTCGTCGCGCGTCTCGGTCCCGACGAGCAGCGATCCCGGCCGGTGCCCAGGGCTCAATTCGCGCAAGACCTGCGCGAGCTCCGACGGGCGGAGCTTGCAGGCTCAACCCGAGCCATGGCTGAGCAGCGTGAGCCGCACCGGCTTGGGATGTCCGGCCTCGAGCTCCGTGGGCACCCGTTCTGTAGCGTCGTTGTCCACCGTCCCCGTTGTAACGCGTTCAGGGACCGGATGCGCGCTCAGAACTGCCGGAGGTATCCCCGCTGGATCAGGGCGGCGATCTTGCGCGCCACTTCCAGATCGCTGCCCGAGGCGCGGTCGAGCACGGCCTGGACCACGCCGTAGTTGTGCACGAGCTGCATCAGATCGAGCTCGTCGGGCGAAAGCTCCCTCAGCCTCGGCGAGAGCGGCATCGCGATGCCGATGGCGGCGGTAGCGGCAGGCAATCCGCCGCGCGCAAGCGCGTCGGCCTGCTGCATGGCGTCCATGATCAGGTGCTCGGTCGCGTCGGCGATCTCGTTGGGCATCGTCGGCAGGTCGCCTTCCTGCGGTACGAACTCGAAACCACCCTGCGACCATGACACCATCCGGTAGAGCGCTTTTCGCGGTGGGAGCGTCGGATCGGCGTCGATCACCGCGCTGACGATCTTGCCGCCGCGCAAGTGCACGCGGCCGCCGCGGTACCCCTTGATGACGATCGCACCGGTCTTCTTCGACGTGCTGACCAGTTGCAGCAGGTCGACGAGCGGCACTTCTTCGAGCCTGCCCTGCACCGTGGTCCGGCTGCCGTGCTTCTTTTCCTGCGCTGCCGCGGCGCGCTCGAGGTTCTGTTGGGCGGTCCTGGCGTCGACGGGCGCCGTTCCGGCAGTCCGCGCGACCAGCTTGAGGATGCTCGTCCCGATGAGAATCCGGTCGCCTTCCTTGAGCTGCGCACGGCGGACCTTCTCGCCGTTGACGAACGTGCCGTTGGTGGACCCCAGATCGGCGATCGTGATGCGGCCCGCGGCGAGCGTCAGCTGCGCATGCTTGCGCGAGACCATGTCCTCGATCAGCACCAGGTCCAGCTCGCTGGAGCGGCCGATCACGAGCTCACCGGAATCGGTCAGCGGGTACTCGCCTCCCTGATATTTTCCCGAGATGAAGCGGAATGCGTAGGAACGCTCGCTCATGCTGGCCTCGGCTGCGAGCGCGCCAGCTTGAGGTAGAGCGCGGCGGTCCGGTGGTGCGGATCCATCCGCAGGACCTCTTCCCATTGGGTCATCGCCTCGTCGAGCTTACCCCCGGCGTAGAGCGACATGCCCAGGGCCACGCGCGCGGGGACGTAGGCAGGCGCGTGCTGCACGGCGAGGCGGAATTCGGCCACCGCCCCTTCGATGTCGTTTGCCTCGCGCAGCGCGTGCGCCAGCCGCAGGCGCAGGTCCACGAAGGTCGGGCAGAGCGAAAGCGCCCGCCGGTACTCTGCCGCGGCATCGTTCGGCCGCCGCATGGAGAGGTACCCGTCCGCCACCGAGGCGTGCAGGTTGGCGATCTTGCCGCGCGTGTAGTTGTCCATCGGCTCGTCGCCGTTCGGCTCGCGCCTCCCGCGGCTCCGCGCGCGTGAGAGCGCCGCCCCGTACACGTGCTGCGCGCGATCGTACTGGCCAAGGTCGTTGCAGACGATGGCGAGATTGAGGCCCGCCTCGACGTAATTGGGATTGATGGCCAGCGCCTTCTCCAGGGCGCGCTGGGCGGCCGCGAACTCGCCGAGGTGGTGATAGATGACGCCGAGCATGTGGTGCACGTCGGCGAACACCACGCCGCGCGCGACGGCCTGCTCCAGATGGCCGGCCGCGAGCGAATAATCGCCGCGCTGGAAGTGCTCTCTGCCGAGGGCGACCAGCTCCCTCAGTTGGTCGTCCATGCTCTCCCCGTCGACTACTGGGTGGAGAGCGTACCATGGATCACCCGCCGGACGGCGAAAGCGGCGGAGTTTCGGGCTACTTCTGCGGATTGGCCGGCGGCGCCGGGTTGGGCGCGGGCCGGTTCGTGGGAGCCGCGGGCTTCGCGCCTTCGGGCGGTGCGATCGGCTCAGGGACCTCTTGTGCGCCCGGCGGAACGCCCGGGCTCGGCGCCGCCTGCGGCCGCGCACCGCGCGAGGAGGGCGTCTCCGCGGGGGTGATGGGTCGCGGTTCGGAGGCCTCCGGAATCGACTTCTGCTCTCCTGGAGGCGTCACCGGAGCGCCGGCAGGCAGCTGCCGGAGCAGCGCTTCCGCCTGCGCCCTCCGCGGATCCCGCGGCGCCTCCTGGACCAGGCGCTGCAGCGTCTTGCGCTCGTCGCCGGTGGCCTTCGCGTTGCGGTACGCCTGTGCTGCGCGCCAGAGCGAGTCCGCGTGCGTCCTGCCGCCCTGGAGGTCGCCGTAGGAATCGGCGAGCGTCATGTACCTGCCCGCCGCTCCCCGCCACTGCTCCCGTTTCCAGTAGAACTCGGCGACGTAGCGCTCGTGCTTCGCGAGCATCTCGCGGCAGTCGCCGATCATGGCCCGCGCCTTGGGTAGGAATTCGCTCTTCGGATAGTTGACGACGAAGCGGTTCAGCGCCTCCAGCGCCTGCCTCACGGACGCCAGGTCCTTCTCGTGGCTGGGCGGCAGCAGGAAAACCTCCGAGGGGCGGTCGTTGAAATAGGCGGCGCCGGCGCGGAACGCCGCGTAATCGGCCTTCGGATGAGAGGGATGACTCTTGACGAAGTCCTGGTAGAGCGTGGCCGCCGTCGTCCAGTCGTCGCGTTCGAAGGCCATGTCGGCGATGGCGAGCTGCGCGAGGGACGCATACTGCGAATACGGGAAGTTGTTGCGCACGTACTCGAAGTAGCGGGTTGCCTCCAGGGGATTCTGATCCTTCTTTTCCTGCACGCCCTTCTCGTACGCCTTGGCGGCGTTGCTCGCCTCGGCACCGGTAACGGGCTTGGTGATGTCGACGCCGGGGCTGCTTCCGGCGCAGGCGCACGCCGCCAGGAGAAGGAACACTCTAAGGATCGTCGGTCTCGTCATGGCCTTCCCATTCGATTCCCAGCGCTTTCGCCGCCGCCGAGGGCCGATGGCCGTTCGCCGACAGCCACCGGAGCAGGCGCTGCTTCTCGCGCATATCCTCCGGCTCGCGGCCTCGCAAGCGCCGTTGCAGCGCGCGCAGGGCCAGCTCTTCCTCGCCGGCGCCTTGCGCCGCCTCCGCGGCTGCTTCGCGCGCCTCTGACGTCTCGACGCCCTGCGCCTCGAGCTTCCTCAGCAACAGGCGGGGAGCGTCGCCGCGGCCGATGCGCGTGTCCGCTCTGGCACGCGCCACTTCCCGGTCGCTGATGTAGCCCAGCTCGCGCAGGCGCGCCAGCGTGGATTCGCGCGCTTCGGCGTCGACTCCCGCCTTTTCCAGGGCACGATCCACCTCGGCGGCGGTGCGCGCCCTTTGCGCGAGAAGCCGGACGGCCTTGTCGAACGGAGTCTGCGCCACGGCGGGAGCATAGCCGCCGCGGCTGACAGGCGGGTGGAAAAGCTAAAAGCGTAGCGGCAAAGCCGCACCTCCGGTGCGGCAGCCGCTAAAAGCGCTCGATCTGAAAGTCGTCGTCCCCGCCAGGGGCGGCGGGTTTGGCCGGACCGGGCGCGGGCTTTCCCGGCGCAGCTCCGGGGCTCTTGCCGGCGACCGGCGGCGCGCGGGGAGGCTGCGGACGCCCACCGTTCTGGGGGGCAGCGGGCTTCTGCCCGGCCTTGGCGCCCTCGAACTCGTCCCAGGTGGCGTCGCTGGTCCCGCTGACGCCCGAGACACGGAGCGCGAAGTCGTCGGGGTTCGAGCACTGCCGCAGCGCCTCTTCGTACGCGATGACGTTCTGCTTGAAGAGGAGCATCAGCGACTGATCGAACGTCTGCATCCCGTAGGTGGTGAAGCCCTGCGCGATGGCCTGCGGGATCTCCTTGGTGCGGTCCTTGTCCTCGATCATCTCGCGCACGCGCGCGTTGGAGACGAGGACTTCGACGGCGGCGACGCGACCCTTGCCGTCCGCGCGCGGCACCAGGCGCTGCGAGACCACCGCCTTCAGCACCGAGCCGAGCTGGAGGCGGACCTGCTTCTGCTGGTGCGGCGGGAACGCGGAGACGATGCGGGCGATGGTCTCCGTCGCGTCCAGCGTGTGCAGGGTGGAGAGAACGAGATGTCCGGTCTCCGCGGCGGTCAGCGCCGTCTCGATGGTCTCCAGGTCGCGCATTTCGCCCACCAGGATCACGTCGGGGTCCTGGCGCAGCGCGGACTTGAGCGCCTGGGCAAACGAGAGCGTGTCGACGCCGACCTCGCGCTGGTTGATGATGCTCCGCTTGTCGCGGATGAGGAACTCGATCGGGTCCTCGATCGTCATGATGTGGCACGTCTCGTTGGTGTTGATGTGATCGACCATCGCGGCGAGCGTGGTGCTCTTGCCCGAGCCGGTGGTCCCCGTGACGAGGATCAGGCCGCGCTGCTCGCTGGCGACCTTCTCCAGGACCTTGGGAAGCACGAGCTGCTCGATGGTGGAGATCTTGAAGGGGATCACGCGCAGGACCACGCCGATGGTGCCGCGCTGCTGGAAGACGTTGACGCGGAACCGGCCGAGGCCGGGCACGCCGTAAGCGAGGTCCAACTCGTTCTGGGTCTTGAACTTGTCTTTCTGGTAGTCGTTCATGATGCCGAACGCCATCCGCGAGATCTCCTCGGGCGGAAGGCGGCGGGCATCCTTGAGCGGCACCAGCGAGCCGTCGACGCGGAACATCGGCGGGAGGCCGGCCTTGAGGTGGATGTCGGACGCTCCGCCTCTCAGCGCGACCTGCAGGATCTCGTTCAGTTCCATCGCCCGACGCTAGCACGCAGGATCCGACGCTCCCAATGAAGGGACGCGGTGGCGGGTGTGCTCGGGGGTGGGGGAGTGCGCGCGTCCGTCGTTCCCTTCAATGAATCATTGCTCGGTCTCGACGTGATAGCGCACGATGCTGCGCAGCAGCATCAGAGGAACGACGAACGCGACGGTCAGCGCAATGGCGCCGAGCAAGCCCACCAGGATGGTCGCCACGATCTCGCGCATGACGGCGTTTTACCTCATGGGCTTGGGAAATTCGGTCAACAAACGCTCGCGTCCCAGGATCGGTCAGGTGACCGATGTCCGATGTGAGGGCGTTTTGGCAAACTCTCCCCAATCAAATGAAACAGCTCGCATTGAAGATTCCGCAGAGGGGCGGAAAGCGAAAGGGCGCCGGGCGCAAGCGGAAGGCGCCGCGGCCCAGGGTGTCGCACAAGGCTCGTGCGCAGCTCGACAAGCCGAGCGTCGCGCTCGTCACCTTGCGCGTCGCCGCGGGCGTGTGGAACCTGCGAAGCAAGCGCTGCTCCGGTGTGATCGAACAATGCTTCGCCGATGCGCGCGAACGGTTCGGGCTCCGCCTCATCGAGTTCTCCGTCCTCGGCAACCACCTCCATCTCCTCGTCGAGGCGGACTCGAGCCTGGCGCTGTCGCGCGGCATGCAGGGCCTGAACGTTCGCATTGCGAGGGCGCTGAACCGCGTCATGCAGCGGCGCGGCACCGTGTTCGATGACCATTATCACTCACGCCTGCTGCGCACGCCGACCCAACTCGCCAACGTGATCGGCTACGTTGTCGGGAATCACGAGCACCACTACGGACGGTCGAGCGGCATCGACCCGTACTCGTCGCTCGCGTGCGACAGACGGTGCGTCGTTGCAGAGCCAATGACCTGGCTCCTCCGCGTGGGCTGGCGGCGCTCCCGCGTGAGAACGCCATGGCTGGATGTTCGGGTGTCCGCGCGCGAGGCGGGGCAGAGCTCGAAGGAGGCGACATCGTCGTCGCCTGGTTGGTCCAGCCCTTCGTAACCACACACCCGGCGTCGCTTGCACTCCGGAAGAGGCGCGGACCTTCTTCGGGCTGCCCGACCTGAAGCCCATGCAAGCCGAGCTGCTCGATCCCGAAGCGAGAAGATGCAGGACATGTTTCTCTCGGGGATGAAGTCGGCGCCGAAGTAGGCCCGAAGCGCCGCGGCCCAGCTCCGGAGAGCAGGGCCGCCACGAATCAGGCAGAGCGTCTCGCTAGCGCTTCGAGAACTGGAACCGCTTGCGCGCTCCGGGGCGTCCGTACTTCTTCCGCTCCACCGCGCGCGCATCCCGCGTGAGGAATCCAGCCTTCTTCAGCGGCGGCCGGAACTCCGGGTTGAGCTTCGTCAGCGCCCGGCTGATCCCGTGCCGGATGGCGCCCGCCTGTCCCGACAGCCCTCCGCCGCAGACGGTGACGGCGATGTCCACCTTGCCGGCCTGCTCGACCACGTCGAGAGGCTGCTTGAGGATCATCTTGCTGGTCTCGCGACCGAAGTACTCGTCGAGCGTGCGGTCGTTGACGACGAACTCGCCCGAGCCCGGCTTCATGCGGACGCGCGCGATCGACTCCTTGCGGCGCCCCGTGGCGGAAACGATCAGCTCCTTGGCCATCTCTCTCGGATCCTTTACGCGTTCGCCGCTTCCATCGCGGCGGGCTTCTGGGCGGCATGCGGGTGCTTGTCGCCGGCGTACACCTTCAGCTTCTTCATCAGCGCGCGCCCGAGCGCGGTGCGCGGCAGCATGCGGCGCACGGCGTCCTCGACGAGGCGGGTGGGGCGGCGCTCCAGGGCCTGCTCCGCGGAGAACTCGACCAGGCCGCCGGGAAACATGGTGTGGTGGATGTACTTCTTGTCCTGCCACTTCCTGCCGGTGAGGCGGACCTTCTCGGCGTTGATCACGACGACGAAGTCGCCGCAGTCGGCGTGAGGCGTGAAGATCGGCTTGTGCTTGCCGCGCAGCACGCTCGCGATGGTCGTCGCGGCGCGCCCCAGCACCTTGTCCTTCACGTCGATGACCACCCAGTTGCGCTGGACGGTCTTCTTGCTGCCCATCACCGTCTTCATCTGAAGAAGCTCCGAGAACAGAAAACCCCCTGCGGCAGGCCGCTGAGGGGCGGCGGTAGATACGCGATTCGACTGGGAGTGTCAACAGATGCTACCGGCGCGCTCTTCCGTCGGCGGCGGGCGCCTGCCCGGCAGGCGGGGCTTCCCCGAGCAGGTCGTTCATCGAAGCGAAGAACGTTCTCGCCTTGGCCTGCTGGACCTCCTTCGGCGCTGAAGGCTGCGGGCTGGAGAGATCGATGGCGTCGACGAGATCCTCCGGAATATCGTCGAGGAATCGCGACGGCATTCGTGGGATCGCCTTGCCCCGCTTCATCCGCAGCGCGGCGCGGGTGAGGATGAGGCGCTCCCGCGCACGCGTCATTCCCACGTAGCAGAGCCGCCTCTCCTCCTCGAGGTTCGGAGCGCCGTCGGCCTGCGGTTCGCCGCTCGTATCGTCGAAGCCGCGGCCCGAATGGGGCAGAAGGCCCTCCTCCATTCCGCAGAGAAAGACGCAGCGCCACTCCAGTCCCTTGGCGCCGTGCAGGGTCATGAGCGTGACCCCATCGCCGGCGTCGCCGTCCGCCTCCTTGGAGTCGAGGGCGAGCCGGGCGAGATACCCGGACAGTCCCCGCCCGAATGGTTCGCCCCCTTCGTCGGCGAGCGCTCTTTCCGCCTCGAGCTGCTCCTCGCGCTGCTCGTACTCGATGAGCTGCCGGAGCAGCGACTCGACCGCCTCCACCCTGCGCGCCTGCGCCGGCAGACCCTGGGCGCCGCGCCGCGCCTCGTCGAACAACCCCACCTCGTCCACCAGGGCGCGCGCCGCCTCCGAGAACCCTTTCCGGCCCAGCCTCTCGCCGTATCCGCGCATGAGCGCGACGAAGTCCGCGAGCTTCTCCGCGCAATGCGAGAGCTCCGGCGGAGCGGCGCAGAAGACGTCCCAGACAGAGCATCGCCGTGCCCGAGCGAGCTGCTGGGCCCGCGCCACCGCCTGGTCGCCGATGCCGCGCGCGGGCACGTTGACGATGCGGAGCAGTGCTACCTCGTCGCTGGGGTTGAGCGCGGCACGCAGGTAGGCGACCAGATCCCGGACTTCCTTCCGGTCGAACAGCGACGTCCCGCCCACCACCTTGTATCGGACGCCGGCGAGCCTCAGCGCCTCCTCGAACGGCCGCGCCTGCGCGTTGGTCCGATAGAGGACCGCGATCTCCCGCAGCGGGATCTTCTCCTCGTACGAGAAGCGGATGATTTCGTCGGCGACGTGCTTCGCTTCCCCGTCGTCGGTGGGAGCGGCGACGACGCGCAGGTTGGGTCCGCGACCCCGATCGGTCCACAACCGCTTCGGCTTGCGGCCCGGGTTCCTGGCGATCACCGCGTTCGCCGCCGCGAGGATGTTCCCGTTGCTGCGGTAGTTCTGCTCGAGGAACACCTCCACGCAGCCGGGGAACTTCCGGTCGAACTGCAGGATGTGCCGCACCCGGGCGCCGCGCCAGGCGTAGATGCTCTGGTCGTCGTCGCCCACGACGCACAGGTTCCGCCGCAGGCCGGCGAGCTGCTCGAGAAGACGGAGCTGGACGTCGTTGGTGTCCTGGTATTCGTCCACGAGCAGGTACCGGTACCGCGCCTGGTACTTCTGAAGCACGTCCGGAGCGTCGCCGAAGAGCCTGACGGGGAGCAGCAGCAGATCGTCGAAATCCACGGCGCTCATCGCCCGCAGGCCGAGCTCATATTTCGGCGCGAGCCCGGCGGCGCAGATCTCGTAGTCGTCGTCGGGATGTCCCGCCGCTCCGGAGCTCCGCAGCCGCGAGACGATGGCCAGCAGGCGGCCGACGTCGAACCGCTTGTCGTCGATCTTCAGATCGCGCAGCAGCCGCTTGAGGAGCGCAGCCTGATCTCCGCCGTCGAGAATGGCGAATTTCGCCGGCAGCCCCAGCGCTTGATGCTGCTCGCGAATGATCTTCATCCCGAAGGCGTGGAACGTGCTCACCGACACCCGGCGGGCCTCGGGCGCCCCGCCGGCGAGCGCGAGGACGCGCTCCCGCATCTCCGCTGCCGCCTTGTTCGTGAACGTGACCGCGAGGATGGCGCCACCCGGCACCCCCTGCCCGAGCAGATGAACGACCCGATGCGCGATGACGCGCGTCTTGCCCGACCCGGCGCCGGCCAGCACCAGCACGGGTCCCTCGGTCTTCAGGACCGCCTTCCGCTGCTGCGGATTGAGGAGCGAGAGATCGAGCGCCATGCGGGTACGCCTTGCTACCCCGCCATGCAGGAGCGAACCAGTCTTGATCTTGCGGCGGAAGCATGCGTGGTCAGCTTTTCCCCATGCGCAAGCTACTGTTGCTCCTGCCGCTGTTTCTCGGATGCTCGCTCCTGCGTCAGGCCGGCTCCTCGGCGTTCGAGCGGCCGACCCTTTCATTCAAGGAGGCTCGGCTTCCGGAGATCGATTTCAAGGGCGCCGAGCTCGACCTCGTCTTCCTGGTCACGAACCCGAATCCGGTCGGTCTCGACCTGACCCGCGCCAGCTACAACCTGGAGGTCGAAGGACACAAGGTCGCCTCCGGCACGCCGAAGAACGGCTTGAAGATCCCCGGCGGCGGCACGACCGAGGTCACCTTCCCGGCGAAGCTGCAATGGAACGAGATCGCCCCCGCCCTCGAGGCGGTCTTCGCCATGGACCAGGTGCGCTACAAGGCCAGCGGCGAATTGGGCCTCGGCCCCGTCACGCTGCCCCTCCAGCACGAAGGGACATTCGCCGCGCCGAAGATGCCGAACGTCGACGTCGGCTCGCCGAAGATCACTTCGCTCTCGCTCACCGGCGCGCGCCTTTCCCTCCCTCTCAAGATCGCGAACCAGAACGGTTTCCCGCTGCCGCTCGGCGGCATCCTGGGCACGGTGGACATCGCCGGCGCGACCGTCGGTCGAATCGCGCTCCCCGAAGCCGCGCCGGTTCCCTCCAAAGGCGAGTCGACCGTGATGCTCCCGTTGAACGTGAGCTTCCTGCAGAGTGGGGCGGCGGCTGCGCAGGCGATTCGCAGCGGCGTTGCGGAGGTGAAGGTCGACGCGATCCTCAATGCGGCGGGGGCTTCAATTCCGGTGAAAGTGGCGCGGACGGTGGAGCTGCAACGGACGACGGGTTCCGCCGGGCCTTAGTGCGCACGGTCGAGACCGCCGTCTGGGCGCGGGCGCGCGTCCAATCCAGGGTCCGCCGCGCCCAGGAAAACTGCGTCGCCAGAAGTGCAAGTCCCGCGAGTACCAGCGGAATTCCTGGTCCGGGCAGCACCAGCAACGCGATGCCGACGAGGAGCAGCACCGTCCCCGCGACGATCACCGCAATCCGACGCGCGCCAGCGTAGAGCCCCCGCACGGATCCAGTATAGGACGTGCGTCGGAAACGTGTAACCAGCTACTCGTCGAGCGCTCGCGCGGCGGAAGACACCGCCGCCGTTTCCGCCTCTTCTGCCCGGCGACGCTCCTCGAGCTCCCTCCGCCAGCGGGTCAGCCGATCGCGGATTGCCGCTTCCTCGCCGTTCCCGGACGGTTCGTAGAACCTCTCCCGTCGCAGCGCGTCCGGCAGGTAGTCCTCGGGGACGTAATTGCCGGAAAAATTGTGCGGGTACCGGTAGCCGCCGCTGTACCCCATCGACTTCATCAGAGGAGTGGGCGCGTTCCGGAGCTTGAGCGGTACGGCGAGCGGGCCGTGCTCCAGCACCGCCTTTCGGGCGCTCGAATACGTCGTCAATGTCGAATTGCTTTTCGGGCAGCTTGCGAGGAACACCGCGGCCTGCGTCATGGGGAGAACGCCTTCGGGCAGGCCGATCAGCTCGAAGGCGCGCAGCGCATCGACGGCGACGCCGAGGGCGCGGGGGTCTGCGTTGCCGATGTCCTCGGCTGCGAAGATCACCATGCGGCGGAGGAGGAAGCGCGGCTCCTCGCCGGACTCGAGCATGCGCACGAGGTAGTACGCGGCGGCGTCGGGGTCGCTCCCGCGCAGGCTCTTGATGAACGCGCTGATGGTGTCGTAGTGCGCGTCGCCCGACTTGTCGTAGAGCAGCGTCTTCTGCTGCAGGGCCTCTTCGGCGTCGCGCGCCTCCAGCACGTCGCGCCGCTCGGCCCGCGCCCGCGCCGCCGCGATCTCCAGCGCAGAGAGCGCCCGCCGTGCGTCGCCCGAGGAGTGCTTCGCCACGTGATCGAGGAACTCCGGCCGCGCCACGAAAGCGGCCTTGAGGCCCCTGTCCTTGTCCGCGAGCGCGCGTTCGATGAGGAGCGCGAGGTCGGCCTCTTCCAGCGGGCGCAGCGCGAAGACGCGGCAGCGCGAAAGCAGCGCGGAGTTGACCTCGAAGCTGGGATTCTCGGTGGTGGCGCCGATCAGCGTCACGGTGCCGCGCTCGACGTGCGGCAGGAGCGCGTCCTGTTGCGCCTTGTTGAAGCGATGGATCTCGTCGATGAAGAGCAGGGTGCGCTGCCGGTTCTCGGCGAGCCTCCGCTGCGCCTGGGCCACCGCCTCGCGGATGTCCTTGATGCCGCTGTCGACGGCGGAGAGCGCCACGAGCTCCGCCCGCGTCGCTGCCGCGATCACGCGCGCCAAGGTGGTCTTCCCCGTCCCCGGCGGCCCCCAGAAGATCAGCGACGGGACCTGATCAGTCTCGATGGCTTCGCGCAGCAGGGTGTTCGGACCCAGGATGTGGTCCTGGCCCACGATCTCGTCGACGGTGCGGGGACGCATCCGCTCCGCCAGGGGGACGAGGGAGGGGTCCTTCGCCGCCGCAGCGCGGAAGAGATCATTCGTCTGGCCAGTGCGGGCGGGCATTCGTGCGAGTGTAACGCCGCGATGCGGTAGAGTCGCGTGGTGGCAACCGTTGGACTGATCCCGCGCCTGGCCAGGGAAGCGGCCGCCGAGCTGGCGCGCCAGATGGTCGCCTGGCTCGCCGCCCGGGGACATACCGCTCTCGTCGAAGAGGAAGCGGGCGTGCCCGGCGCGCCGTCGGCACCTGGAAAGGAGATCGCCAGGCGCGCGGATCTATTGGTGGTGCTCGGCGGCGATGGAACGCTCATCCATGCCGCCGGCCTCTGCGATCACTGCGAGGTCCCGATCCTTGGCGTCAACATGGGCGCCCTCGGCTTCCTCACCGAGGTGCCGCGCGAGAGGGCGTTGCCGCTGCTGGAGAAGGCGTTGCACGGAGAGCTGCCCGTCTCCCGGCGGCTCATGCTGGACGTGGAGGTGCGCCAGGGTGACAAGGTCCTGCTCGCGGGCACCGTGCTCAACGACGCGGTGGTCTCGAAGAACGCCCTCAGCCGCCTCGCCGCGCTGGAGGTGACAATCGACTCGCGCCCGGCGACCACGTACGAGGCCGACGGCCTGATCGTGGCGACACCCACCGGATCCACGGCCTACTCGCTATCGGCCGACGGCCCCATCGTCGTACCGTCACTCGATGCTGTCCTGCTCACGCCGATCTGCCCGCACGCGCTCACGC
>Ga0209808_1000749_pt1 | contig 16230 bp, 14 predicted proteins | sample GraSoiAngelo_157_FD_186171 | JGI IMG/M metagenome (GOLD analysis project Ga0209808, IMG submission 186171) | Grasslands soil microbial communities from the Angelo Coastal Reserve, California, USA - 14_1009_16_20cm (SPAdes) (version 2) | ecosystem: Environmental > Terrestrial > Soil > Grasslands ... | reverse complement strand
GTCGATTATCAGGACGTCAACAACATCGCGTGGAAAAGTATTCCGCTGACCATGTTCGTGACCCAGCGAGGGTTGCTCTACGCGCTTCCGGCCGGTTTAATTTTGCTCTGGCACTGGCGCGAAAAATACTTTCGGAGTAAAGAAGATCGACATCGCAGCGGCCCACTTCCGTTTTGGGTTGAGCTTTCGCTTTATGCATCGATGCCGCTCTTTCATCTCCACACCTTCATGGCGCTCAGCGTTGTCCTAGTTTGTCTCTTCGTCGCGGGCGATCCCGAAATCCGTGGACATGTCCTCACACTTGTTCTTAGCGCTTTAATTCCAGCCACGTTTTTTGTCTGGCTCGTCAGCGATCATTTCCAGGCGAGTTCCGTTCTCGAATTTCATTCGGGATGGGCCCAGAACGATGGCGAGTTCAAAATGCCGTTCTTTCGATTCTGGTTCTTCAATTTTGGAATCCTCGTTCCGTTGGCTTTCACTCTGATCGGGCTTATCGCGTGGCAGGTGTATCAATTGCGCGAAGCGAGGCGATTCGAATTGTCGGCGGCGCTTGCAATCGGGTTAGGCGCATTTGTGTTGGCCTGCTGGCGGATCGGGAGACATGCACTCAACTGGAGGTGGGCGGTTGTAATTTTCCTCGCGTTGATCCTGCTCGCGTGGTGTGCAGCCCGTACTGTAAAAGGCGGATTTGGTTGGAAAGAAAAGTTGCCGGAAGAAGTTGCGTTTATTTTCGCAGCGACCGCGATTTTTATTTTCTTTTTCTCGATCAAGACCGCGCCGTGGATTTGGGACAATTTAAAAATAGGAATTTGGGCTTACTTCATTGTGCTCCCGTTTTTGTGGAGGCAATTAATCGCGCAATGGGAGCTGCCGATTCGCGCGGCGGTTTGCTTTGCGCTTTTTGCTTCCGGGTTCGTGAGTTTGTTTGGCGGTCTGGCCGCCGGTAAAGACGGTTTCGGTTTCGCCAATCGCGGGGAAGTGGATGCGGTCGGCTTCGCCGTTCGCAAAATGCCGCTTGAGGCACGTTTCGCGGCCTGGCCGACCTATAATCACCCACTGCTCCTCGACGGTCGAAAAGTGGTGATGGGATATCCAGGTCATCTTTGGACGCAGGGATTCGACGAATACGGAAAAACGAACGAACTGCTCACCAAACTGATGCAAGGCGCCCCGAACTGGCGCGACCTCTCCCGAACTCTTCACGTGCGCTACATTTTTTGGGGAGGCGAAGAGAAAACGAATTACGCATCGAGCACGCGCCCATGGGAGAAAACCGCAACACTCGCCGCTTCAGGAACTTGGGGCGCGATCTACGACTTGGAGCAAGCGCGACCGCCAGCACCCGCGACTACTCAGTGATGTTTGTTCAACGCGCTGTCGGGAGCGTGTTCAACACCACTTGACCCGCCGCGGCCTGTTTGCCGCAATAAATTTCGCACGAACACAAACGGCGGTCGATGCGGCAAAACCAAGAAAGCTAGGTTTCGCGTCAGCCGTTAACGAAGTAGGCAAACTTCCAACTTCCCCTGACCCGTGCGATCCCGATCCGGTAGCCGTCGTAATTGAGCGACGGATCGGCAAATTGCGGCGGCGAGACCATGAAAGCGCCTTTCTTGACAAATCGCTCCGACACAATGCCGTCCAACTCGGGCCAGAGGTTTTCCTGCTCCCAATATTGAAAAACACCGGGACCGGACATGGGCGGCTCGAGTTTGTAACCGAAATCATCCGTCATCATCGATTTGAGCGTCTCCACATCACGTTTCGCCACGGCTTTGCGAAGGCGGCCAAGGAACGCCTGAAAATCGACATCGCTGCTCTCCTCGCGGAGATCTGCTTTGGCTTTTTTCTTGAGTTCGGCCTGCTTGAGTTTTTCCTTTTTTTTCTCAGGCGTTTGGCAGCCACCAACGATGAACGCGAATGCTAGGAAAACGACCAGCAGAATTCTCATCGCTTAACGTCTGTCACGTTTGTGATTTGGATTCAAGGCTGGACGTGTGAGAATGTGTCGCGGGCGTTCCGCCCCGGCGTTGCGTTTGTCGGAGCTTGAACGGATGTGCGAGGAAGATCCAGTAAATCGCGCTGGCAAGATCAACAATCGACGCCGGCGGGCTCGTTAGGCGGAGTGGACCCCCTCGCAAAGCGACAAAAACGTTCTCGACCGTCAATCCACTCGGGCGCGGAATGCTCGTGTAATGACGCCCGAAAGCATGCAATTGGTGCGCGTCGGAAGTGGCGATCAACGGTTTGCCAAATTGGGCGGCCACTTTGGCCGCGCGCCGATTTGGGTTGAGCAATCCTTTGTGAAAGTGACAGAGCTCGATCGCGTCAAAACAATCGATCTCGTCGAGAAGACGTTCGCCGATCGAACCACCAAGCACATAGAATGGATGCGGCGCGATGGTGAAGATCGACAATCCACGGCGGGCACGAAGCTCACGAACGTCGTCAAAATTTCTTAATTCCGCAACCTCGGCTGCGGTCACGTTCAGCAAAATCGCATCCGCGCCTTGCAAACGCACTTCCGCCGCCGGGATCAGCAAAATTCCCAATGCCGCAGCGTCAGCGAAAACTTCCGCGCGATCGAACACCGCGTCATGCAACGTGATCGCGAGCACTCCGAAGCCGAGCTCTTTCGCGCGCTTGAGAAGTTGATGCGCCGAATAATCGATTACGTCCTTTGGATCGTCGAGGGTGTGGATGTGAAGATCGAGTTTGATCCAGTCACGATTTTCACTTTCGCTCATACTCTTCCTCTTGCTCTTAATCTTAATCTGAATCAAGAGCATGAGCATGGCCACGAGCTTGCCAAACTCACTTGCCAGGTCTGCGGTTCAGCGGCAAATTTCGCGCGCTTCACGCGTTCAACGCTCGGGTGGTGGAATGGCAGACACGTACGTTTGAGGGGCGTATGCCGAAAGGCATGCGGGTTCAAGTCCCGCCCCGAGCACCAAATCCTTCGCGTGCCTAAAATCTTAGCCACTTAGAAAGTTTTCCTGCCGCCGAAAATTTTGGCCGCGAACGGTTTATCCGAAGTGCTCAAAAAGTCCTGGAATTTTTCCATCCATTCGGTCGCCGATGGACGATTCCGTGTCGATGCCACGCCAGCAAAAAAGGGGAGATCGGCCGGCAAAGCGGAGCGCCGCGAAAAACGAGGGCGGCGGGACCGTGTGCGCTTTGTGCGGGCGGGTTATCAAAGCGGGCAGCGCTGCCAGCGATGAACCGGTCATCTACAGTGTCTGTACGACGTGCAAGCGAATGCCGCACCGCAATCCGGGATCAACCGCGTCATTTTGCTAGCTCAACTAGAATCGCTTTCTGCACATGCAATCGATTCTCCGCTTGATCAAAAATCGTTTGAGCATGGTTTTCAAAAGTCTTCTCATCGATTTCCTGTCCGCGGTGCGCCGGTAAGCAGTGCATCACCAGCGCGTCCGGCTTGGCCAACTTCACAACTGAATCGTTGATCCAATACGGTCCGAGCTCGGCTTCGCGACGCGCTTCCTCCGCTTCTTTCCCCATCGACACCCAGATGTCGGTGTAAAGCACGTCGGCATCGCGCGCTGCAGCGGCGACATCGTCCGTGCACGTCACCCGGCCGCCCGCCCGTTCGAGCAATTTCTTTTTCGGCTGATATTTTTTGTGCGACGCGATCCGCAATTCAAAATCGAGTTTCCCCGCCGCGAAAAACCACGACCGCGCGGTATTTGAAATGCCGTCGCCGACATACGCGACCACCGTTTTGTCGATCTTACCGCGTTTTTCGATGATCGTGAAAATGTCGCCCAGGATTTGGCACGGGTGCTCATCGTCGGTCAGCGCGTTGATCGTCGGCACACCTGAAAACTCGGCGAACTCCTCGATGTCGCTCTGGGCGTAGGTCCGAATGACTGCGCCGTGAATCATTCGCGCCAGCACGCGAGCGGTGTCCTTGATCAATTCGCCCCTACCAAGCTGCGCGTCCACCGCGTTCAAGTAAATTGTCTCGCCGCCGAGCTCGCGAATTCCGACATCAAAAGAAACACGCGTTCGGGTAGAAGGTTTGGAGAAAATCAAGGCCCAGGTTTGTCCGGCCAGTGGCTGCGCCGAAATTTTGCCGCGATTTGTTTTGAGCTCCGCCGTCTGTCGCAAAATCCGCTCGATCTCCCCCCGCGAAAGCCGCTCGATGCTAAGCAAATGTTTCATTTTCTCGCTACAGATTCACACGGATGAAACACAGATGGCAGCATAAACAAACTCGATCTGAATCTGTGAACATTTGTGTTCATCTGTGGCTAGGAGTTTTTCGCAAGATCGAGAATGACTTCCTCGATCGCGCGCAAACCTTCCTCCGCTTCGCTCTTTCGCAAATTCAGAGCCGGCAATAATCGAATCACCGAATCACCCGCCGGCACGGTGAGGACATTTCGCTCGTGCAGTTCCTTCACAATATCAGTGGCCTTGAACTGCGGCTGAAATTCAATCCCGATCATTAAACCGAGCCCGCGAGCGGCCTTCACCAGTTTCGGAAATCGTTGCTGAAGTCCTTGTAATTCGCGCAAAAGGAAATCCCCGATCTCGCGGGCGTTTTCGGCCAGATTCTCGCGCTCAATTACTTCGAAAATCTTTAAGGCAACCGCGCAGGCCAGCGGTGTGCCGCCAAACGTACTCGCATGTGTGCCGGGCGAAAGAATGTTGGCGAATTTCTCCCGCACCCAAAATGCGCCCATCGGAAATCCGCCTCCCAAAGACTTCGCCATCGAAACCGCGTCCGGGACCAAGTCGACATGTTCGTTTTCGAGAATGCGCTGCCAGCTTTGGAATTTCCCAGTGCGAAAATGGCCGGCCTGAACTTCGTCGAACAACAAGAGCAACTTGCGCTCATCGCAAAGTTTTCTCAGTCCAACCAAATATTCCGGCGTCGCAATAGTGATTCCGCTTTCGCCCTGCACCGGTTCAACCAAAATCGCAGCTGTTTGTGGTGTGATCGCGCCGCGCATCGCTTCAAGGTCGTTAAACGGTATCTGCTTGAATCCCTCAACTGCCGGACCGAAACCTTTTTTCACTTTTTCCTGCCCGGTCGCTGCAATCCCAGCCAGCGTCCGCCCATGAAACGAGTCGACCGTAGTAATGATTTCGTAGCGGACGTCATCGTGTCCGAATTTCCGGGCCAGCTTGAACAGGCCTTCGTTCGCTTCCGCGCCGCTGTTGCAGAAAAAGACTCTCCCCGGCGCGACAAGGTCGACAATCCGTTTCGCCAGCCACCCCTGGAACTCATTATAATATAGATTGGAGACATGGATCAGCTTTTGCGATTGCTCGGTCAGGGCTTTGGTCATCTCGGGATGGGCATGGCCTAACGAGCAGACTGCGATTCCGGCAGCGAGGTCGAGGTAGCGCTTTCCGTCGACGTCCCAAACGTAACTTCCCTCGCCGCGCTCCAAGACCAAATCGAATCGCGAATATGATGGAACAACAAACTTCTTAAACGCTTCACGCACATGCCCTGCATTTGAGCGTTGGACGTCGGCCGTTAAATCCCCGTCCGGCTCGGACCGTTGAACGTTTTCTTCAATCCTCATAACACGACTTCGGTCCCGACTCCCGCGTCGGTGAAAATTTCGAGCAACACTGAATGCGGAATTCTTCCGTCGACGAACTGCACTTTTTCAACGCCGCTTTCAATCGCAGCCAGCGCGCTGTCCACTTTTGGAATCATTCCTTCGCCGATCACGCCGGCCTTTCGCAATTGCGGCACTTCACCCACTGCCAAGTGAGTTAACAAACTCGCGTCATTTTGTGGATCGCGGAGCAACCCGGGCACATCGCTCATGAACACCAAACGGCGCGCCTTTAACGCAATCGCGGTTTTTGCCGCCGCGATGTCGGCGTTGCAGTTGTAAATTTTGCCGCTGTCGCCGAGCGCGGTGGGACTAATCACTGGCGTCACACTTCGTCGAATGCACTCCCGCAGCGGCTCCACGTTGACGTCACAAACTTGGCCGACGAATCCAAGATCGACATCTCCATTCTTTTCATCTTTTGCCGAAAATTTTCGACACCGGAAAATATCCGGGCCGGCGAAACCACGTGCCTTCCCGCCGAAATCCTGGATCGCCTTCACAATGTCGGGATTAATTTCGCGCGATAAAACACGATCGACGATTTCCGCACTCGCGGCGTCGGTCACGCGATAACCGTGCAGGAATTCAGATTTCACGCCCGCTTCCTCCAACGCCCGCGTGATCGCTTTGCCACCGCCGTGCACCACCACTGGATTGATTCCGACCGCTTCAAGAAAAACCAGATCCCGCGCGACGCGATGCCGCTCTTCCGGATCGGGCGAGTCCATAAAACTGCCGCCGTACTTCACGACGAAGATCTGGCTGCGGAAACGCTGGATGTAAGGCAGCGCTTCGACCAAAGTCGCTGCCTTCGAAATAAATTCTTCCATTTCCAGTCGAAATTACTCGGCCCTCACCTCAATCCTCTCCCTGGCCAGCGAGAGGAAGTCGCGACGCGGCATGCGAGGGTTGAAACAGGTTACATTAATTTTTGCCATTTCAGCCGCCTAGCGTCGCGAGATCAGTGATGTCGCCCTTGTTGAACGCGACGTAATCTTCAGTCAGGTCCGCCGCGTAAAGCACGAACTCACCGCGGCCGCGGTGGAGATTGACGTGCAAATCGAACTCGGGTGCGGAAGTAATTCTCGCCAGCGTTTTCAAGGCGACATTTGTCGGACGACCACGCCGAAATGCAAAAACAATTTTGTGGCTGCCGGGTTGGGCGTAACCAACATCGACAATCCTTTCATCGACGCCTGCCTTGGAATATCCGAGCGCGCAGAGAATACGGCCCCAGTTCGGATCGCCGCCGCCCCAGCTCGTCCGCACGAGCGAACTGTTGGCAATCGCCCGCGCAGCAGATCCCGCTTCGCGATCATTGCGCGCACCGCGAAGATGGAGCGCCACAAATCGCGAGGTCCCTTCGCCGTCGCGCACGATCATTTTCGCCAGCTCGAGACAGACGTGATTCAGCGCATTCTGAAATTGCGAACGCCGAATTTGGGATCTCGAATTCCCGGCGAGTCCATTCGCGAGCGCGATGACTGAATCATTCGTGCTCATGTCGCCGTCGACCGTAATTCGATTGAAACTTTGCTCAACCGCGATCTTGAGTGCGCGCTTCAGCGCCGCAGGTTCAATCGCCGCGTCGCTGGCAATGAACCCAAGCATCGTTGCCATTCCTGGCTGAATCATCCCGGCGCCTTTGCAAACACCGCCGATCCGGATTGTCGATCTTCCGATCCTAAATTCGACCGCGATTTCTTTGCGCCGCGTGTCAGTCGTCATGATTGCTTCGGCAACCTGTCGCGCGTTCGATATAGATCTTGCGATGCGCGTCGCGCACGCGCGGATGCCACCTTCAATGTTTTTCATCGGCATCGCGACGCCGATCCGGCCAGTCGAGCAGACAAGAACGTCGTTCTCATTAATAGATAAGGCTTTTGCCGCGAGGTGGATCATGGTGCGCGCGTCTCTCATGCCTCGCGGGCCGGTTGCCGCATTTGCATTCCCGGAGTTCACGACGATTCCACGCGCGAAATCTTTCGCCGCAGCTCTTCGGCTCACTTTCACCGGCGCGGCGCAGATCTGGTTCGTTGTAAATACTCCCGCCACCGCGGCCGGGACATCGGAAACGATCAAAGCGAGATCGCGCTTTTGTCCCTTCTCTGAACCTTTGCCCGTTCCCAGCTTCTTGATGTCGCAGAAAACCGAGGCGCATTTGAAACCGCGCGGCGCGCACATCGAACCGGAAATTTGTCGAAAAGGATTTTTCAAATCAGCCCAGCGGTCTCGGGGAAACCGAGCATCAGATTCATGCATTGAACAGCCTGGCCGCTCGCGCCTTTGACGATGTTATCGATCGCGCTCATGACCACGAGACGACGCGTGCGCTTGTCGATCTTCCAGGCGATGTCGATGAAATTTGTGCCGACAACGTTTTTGGTATCGGGCAGACGCTCCTCACCAAGCAAACGAACAAACGGCTCCTCGCCGTAGGCGCCATTAAAAAGCACTGCCGGATCCATCTTCACAACATTCCCAGCGATATCGGAATAAATCGTGGTCACGATTCCGCGATTTACCGGAACGAGATGCGGCGTGAATTGAATCACAATTTTTTCGCCGGCCAAAATCGACAATTCCTGTTCGATCTCGGAGAGATGTCGATGTTTCGGAACGCCGTAGGGCCGCACGCTTTCGTTGCATTCAGAAAAAAGATAATCCGGTTCGACTTTTCGACCGGCGCCGCTGACGCCACTCATGCTTGCTGCCAAAATTGTTTTACGATCGATCGCTCTCCGGCGAATCAACGGTCGCAACGGAATGAGAATGCTGGTCGGATAACAACCTGGACAGGCGACCAGCTTCGCCTCCCGGATTTTTTCCCGGTAAATCTCCGGCAAACCGTAAACCGATTGGCCCAACAAATCGGGCGCGGGATGATCGTCACCGTAAAATTCCTGGTAAACAGCGGCGTCCTTTACCCGAAAATCCGCGCTAAGATCGATAACGCGCGCGCCAGCCGACAAAAGTGGCTTCGCAAATTCGGCAGCGAGGCCGTGCGGAAGTGCGAGAAAGATAAGATTCGCCCCGCGCGCGATTTCTTTTGGGTCGGGATCGGAAAATTTGAGCGTGTTCGCAATTTTCTGATGCGCGAAGCGCGGGAACACGTCCGCCAGCGTTTTGCCGGATAATTGTCGCGACGTCGCCGCGAAAAGATCGACCTGCGGATGCGCGAGCAAGAGACGCACCAGCTCTTCACCGGTGTAACCGGAAGCGCCCACCACTGCGACCTTCGTTCTCGTCATAAAGCGCAATGCGTATTCCTTCTCGCGCGGATTGCAACGAAAACCGGATTAAATGGGATTTCTAAGGAACAAAAATCGTGTGAATCTTGTTAATCCTGTCTAGCTTTCTCTACCTATGGATGCTCTTTATCTTGTCGGGATCGCGGTGCTCGCTGTTTTCGGTTTCGTCTTCGCGATCATTCTTTTCAACTTTTTCGGGATCTGGCTCCGGGCGCGCATCGCCAATGCGCCGGTCGCCATGGGCAAAATGATCGGGATGCGCCTTCGACGGGTGCCGGTCGGATTGATTGTCGATAATCGCATCACCGCGGTGAAAGCGGGCATTGAAGTGCCGAGCGATCCGCTGGAAGCGCATTACCTCGCGGGCGGCGACGTGACTCAGGTCATCCTCGCGTTGATCGCGGCCGACAAGGCCGGCATCTCGCTCGATTTCAATCGCGCCTGCGCAATCGATTTGGCCACGAAGGGCACAGGCAAAACGGTGCTGGAAGCGGTGCGGACGAGCATTAATCCGAAAGTCATCGACGTGCCCAATCCGACGATGGGCCGAACGACCATCGACGGTGTGGCCAAGGACGGAATTGGCGCGAAAGTGAAAGCGCGCGTGACGGTGCGCTCGCATCTCGATCGTTTTGTCGGCGGCGCGACCGAGGAAACGATCATCGCACGCGTGGGCGAAGGCATCGTGAGCGCGATCGGCTCGGCTGATTCTTACAAGGATGTGCTGGAAAATCCGGACCGCATTTCAAAAGCAGTGTTGGCGAAGGGACTCGACAGCAATACGGCGTTTGAAATTCTTTCCATCGACATCGCCGACGTGGATGTTGGCGACAATATCGGTGCGAAATTGCAGAGCGAACAAGCGGATGCCGACAAGCGTATTGCCCAGGCAAAAGCGGAGGTGCGCCGCGCCGCTGCGGTCGCAGTGGAGCAGGAAATGAAGGCCAAGACGCAGGAGATGCGCGCCAAGGTCGTCGAAGCAGAAGCGCAAGTGCCGATGGCGATGGCGGAAGCGTTTCGCGCGGGTCATCTCGGCATCATGGATTATTACCGGATGAAAAATGTGCAGGCCGATACGTCGATGCGTGAATCGATTGCGGGAACGGACAAACCACGGACGGACGCGAGTTAAAGAAAATAGAAAGTAAAAGCAATGCTAGCGGCGCATTTAGATAATCTGCTTTTTCTGTTGTTCATCGCGATCGCGATTTTCTTTCAAATCCTGACTAGGGCTGCGAGCAAGGGCCGCAGGCGGCCAGGCGATACAAGACGAATATCGACACCCCCATCGCAAATGTCTCGGCCGCTTTCGGGCGATGCCGACGAAACAGATGAAGAACGGATCCGTAAATTCCTGGAAGCGCTGGGGCAACCGACCACATCAAAACCGCCGGCGCCGGTCGCGCCACGCACCGACATTCCACCTCGGCCAGTTGCTCCTGTCCGACCACCGATTGCGCCGTTTGCGGAGTTGCAGCGCAAAATCCGCTTACCGCGTCAGATTCCGCCCACGCGAGAGGCGAAAACTTTTCCGCCGAAAGTTGCCGAGGCGTCCGCCTTCGAAGTTCAGCAAGGCCAGCCGCCGCTCGAACCGCTTCCAATGATTAAAACGGCGGTAGAAGCTTACGCGTTTGCTACCCAACGTATCGCTAAGTCGCCGGAAATAAGAATCGACATCGCTGCGTTGCTAGGATCGGCATCCGGTTTGCGGGACGCGATTATTTTGCGCGAAATTTTTGGGCCACCGCGCAGTTTGCAACCGCTCGATCTGGTCGGAAGCGTTTGAGCTTGGGCGCGAACTCCGTATTCTTTCGCTCCCTTTCGACACGCCGGCGTGGCGGAATGGCAGACGCGCTGGACTCAAAATCCAGTGATCGCAAGATCGTGTGGGTTCAAGTCCCTCCGCCGGCACCAATTCGGGCGAGCTGAATCGCGTTTTACAAACGCCGGGCGAGGTCGTATTTTGGGCGGCATGAAAACCCTCCCTAAATTTATCGCAGTTATTGCGCTTTCACTGTTCGTTTCACCTCGCCTGCACGCCGACGCAGTGGCCACGCTCTATGGCACGGTCAAGGACACCAAGGGGCAGCCGATCCAAGGTGCGGAGGTTCGCATTCAAGGCAGCGATGCGAATAAAATTGGCAAGGTGCACACGGACGCGAAGGGCCATTACAGTTACCCGGGATTGGAGACTGGGACTTATAGCGTCAGCCTATTGATAGCGGGCGCGACGAAAGCCTCGATTAGTAATGTCAGGACGAAGAACGGCGAAGCGCAGTCGCTTAATTTCGACCTGCAAAACGGCGCCGCGGCCAAACCGTTCACGAAAGGGAAACATTATGTGTGGGTCCCTTCGCAGACCGGTACGCATCTTGGCCAATGGATGGAAGTCGAGGATGACGGAAAACCGATGCCGTCAGGAATGGCTGAACGGTTGAACAATCAGGGAAACAATCTGGTGCGACAGCTTCAGTCCAAGGGCGCCGACATGCCGAACTTCCACTGAAGTAGAGAAGAATTCCCGAATTATCAGGGGAAACCTGACATCACTTGCGCAATTGATCGCGGCTGTGTAACATTGCGGCCTTATGTTTATGAAATCGCTCCAAATCTGTTTTGCCACGTTCCTCGTTTCAGCCGCGGTCGCCTGGGCGGCGCAACCAGTCGGTCCAGCCAGATTAGAGGGCGACGTTAAAGACGCCAAAGGTCAGCCGGTGGCGGGCGCCGAAGTGCACTTGCGAGGCGCCGACGGAAGTGGCGAGAGAATCGTCAGGACCGACCAGAACGGACATTACGGCATCGGCAAGCTTCCGGTGACCGATTACGAAGTGCTCCTTTTCGTCAACGGCACGATCAAGGCCTCGCTAAATAATATGAAAGTGTTCAGCGGCAAGGCGACGCTCCAGAACTTCAAATTGACCGGCCAATACGCCGCCAACAAAGTCAAGAAACACACCCATATGGTTTACGTGCCAGCAGAAACTGGCAGTAATTTGAGCGGGCGCTGGGTGGAAGTGGACGATACCACCGGCAGCAGTGCAGCCGCGACCGCTGGAACCGGCCACATCGATCGGGGCGGCAACGCGATGGTGAAACAGATCCAGAGCAACAGTGGAGCTACTGGCGGAAACTAAACTCGACATCAGGTTTTGAAACGCGCGGCCAAGAGGCCGCGCGTTTTTTTGTACCGACGCTTCGTTCGGAACACTATCCCGAAACGATGTAGCCTTCTTCGCCGTGCTCGTTGATATCGAGCCCTTGTCGCTCAATTTCCGGAGCGATCCGCAAACCGATGAACACTTTCACAATGGTGCCAATGATCGCGCTTGCACCAACCGCAAGCGCGATGGTGATTCCGATCGCCTTCAGTTGCTCAAGCCAAAGCACGTGGCCTAATTTGTTCGCCAGCGTGTTTTGGGCGGCGACGGTTCCGACGAGGTTCGAGTTCACTCGCGCCGTTGCCAGAACGCCGGTGAGAAATGCTCCCAGCGTCCCGCCGACGGCGTGTACGCCGAACGTGTCGAGCGCGTCGTCATAGTGAAACCACGATTTTAATTTCGTACAAGCAAAAAATGGAACCGCGCCCGCGACGATTCCGATGATGACGGCGCCGGTTGGATCGACGTAGCCGCAGGCCGGGGTAATCACTACCAAACCGGCGACGGCGCCGGAACAAAATCCGAGCACGCTCGCCTTACCGCGCAATGCGTACTCCAACATTGCCCAGGTGAACGATGCGATCGCGGTCGCAAGAGTCGTTGTTGTAAAAGCGTTTGCCGCGATGCCATCCGCGCCGAGGGCGCTGCCTGCGTTAAAGCCGTACCAACCGACCCAAAGCATTCCTGCTCCAACCATGCAAAGCACCATGCTGTGTGGCGCCATGATTTCTTTTCGAAAACCAAGCCGCGGCCCGAGCAACGCGCAAAGCACGAGTGCTGACCAGCCGGAGGACATGTGCACCACCGTGCCGCCGGCAAAATCGATCGCGGTAACTTTGGCGCGCGGATTCCAAACGCCGTTCATCCATCCGTCAATTCCCCAGACCATGTGGGCGAGCGGAAAATAAACGACGAACATCCAAACACCGACGAAGACGAGCATCGCGGCAAATCTAATCCGTTCCGCGACTGCGCCGATGATTAAGGCCGGCGTGATGATCGCGAACATCAGCTGATACATCGCGAAGACATTCTGCGAAACCCAGTAGGAGTAATCTCCGTTTGGCTGGGCATCGACTCCGCGAAGAAATACAAATTTAAACCCGCCAATGATTGGCGAGCCGCGTGAAAAAACGAGCGAATAGCCGACTGCCCACCAGAGAATCGCGACCAAGCCCGCGATACCGAGACATTGCGCCAAGACCGACAGCACATTTTTTTGCCTGACGAGCCCACCATAAAACAGCGCCAGTCCAGGTAGCGTCATGAAAAGCACCAGCGCGGACGCGGTCATCATCCAGCCGTTGTGGCCCGGACCGGAACCGGAAATGTTGGAAGCAGTTTTCGCATTCCCCGAATCCGAACCGCGCGCGGAATTATTTACGTAAGCTTCGAGGTCTGCGACGCGTTGCTCGAGCGACGGAGATACGGTAGGCGTCGGCTTCGCGGTTTGAGCCTGCGAAACGTTCGCGAAGAGCAAAACCGCACCGAAAATAAAAGCGCGAATGAACATGTCGATCTTGTCCGCCAGTCGGACGGACTCGTCCTGCGGCGAGCCAGCCAGCGTTAATAGAGCCGCCCGCTCAAGATCGACAAGGAAAACTCCGCCGAGCGGTGTGGTCAGGGCCAGTTAAGGCGCTCGGCGGAGTCTCTCTGCCTTGAAATCTAAAGCTTGATAAGAGAAAAATTACCGGCGCGGCCCAGCGGCTGAGTTGAAATCTGATTCAGCGATTGAATTTCGGATCCGTTATCGCTTTCGTCGTCGGAATCGTTATCAACATCGACATCTACGTCGGAATCGTGCGCTGAGATCACAGCCGGTAAGTCGTTCGTCTGCAATTTTTCGTAACGCTGCCGCACCTCAGCTGGAACTTTGTTCAAATCCTCTTTCGTTTCGACCGGACCACTGAATAAAAGCAATCCCTGTGGATCTTTCGCGGTCAGAACCTTTTTCCCCTCAACTTTCTCGATCCGCAGCTCGCCCTTGTCATCGGAATAAACAATCTGCGCTTTGCCGATGTCGATCTTGGTGGTCTTCAATCCACCGTCTTGATCCGTGGTGATGGTGACGTTGCCATTTCCGGCGGCGCGGCGTGCTTCATCGCGTACGCGCCTCGCTTCGTCACGTATTCGTTGGGCTTGATCGCGCACCCGTTGCGCTTCGTCACGACGGCGTTGCGCTTCTTCGCGGACGCGCTGCGCTTGCGCTTGCGCCGTCATCACGGCGTCATGGATCATCCCCTGCTTTTCATTTCCGAGTTGTTCTTTCAAATGATCCATCTCGCCTTTCAATTCGTTCATGCCGAAATCACCGAAATCCATGCCATTAAAGTTGAAATTAGGGCGATGACGGCGGCCGGGACCGAACTCGTGTCGCTCAGGCACTTCTTTCTTCGATAGTTTTACCCCGATCTTTTCCTCCTTGCCCTTGCGCAAGACAGTTAGTGTCACAGTCGTGCCTTCCGAAAAGCTGCGCACCAGTTTCGAAAGTTGATCCGGTTCGGTCAGAATTTGATCGTTCAACATCTTGAGGATGTCATTCTGCTGAACGCCGGCTGCGGCGGCCGGACCATCCGGAACAACGTAGTCAACAACGAGACCGAAACCTTTCGCGAGGCCGAGCTGTTCGCTGACCACGTTCGGAACATCGGACGTTTCGACGCCAAGATACGTGACGGGCACTTTTTTCTCATGGCGGTCGCGATCGCCACCAGGCCCGCCTGGCGGTTGACCCGGCTGCCCCGGAGGACCCGGAGGAGTGGGTGAATTCGGCGGATTAGGCGGCGGTTGAGTGAACCCGACAATCGGCAGAAGCGCGATCGCGGCGATGGTTGCGATGGATTTTGTTTTCATAGTTTGTCTTTCTCCGAATTCATTGGCCGGTAACGGGAACGAGAGAAACTTCTTCGCTCGGATAAGAGATGCGCAGCGACGCGCCAGTGGTTGGGTTTCGCCACCGCAACGTCTCGCTAGTGTGCGAGCGAACGCGGCGCATCGGTTGGCCGGAATTGTTCGGGAAATGAAGTCCTTCGTCGCGCGTGCGATAAACGACTTGAGTCAAACCGGCCGGAACAAATTGCGCATTTGAATTTGTCGAAAACGCGGGCGCTGGTGTAATCGCCGCGAGCGAGGAACGTTTTTGCACCGGGCCCTCCAATCGAAGAAACGCGAACAGCACCAGCGCAGTGGCCGCAGTCAAACCAAGACCAAGCGAGAGCCAGTTAAAATGAAATCGCCGTTCATGCGGAAGCACGCCCGCGGTAGGTGTCGATGCTTCCTCCGCGAGAGCCCGCTCAATTCGCGTCCTCAAATCCGCCGACGGCTGAACCGGCCGGAGCTTGCGCAGCTTGCTTTCGATGTCGGAAAAATCGTTCATACGGAGGGTAGATTCTTTTTCAGGGCGGCGAGCGCGTAACGATACCGGGACGCGGCCGTGTTCTGCGAAATCTCGAGAGCGCTCGCGATCTCAGCGAAAGTAAGTTCGTTCCAGATCTTCATCACCAGCACCTCCCGCTGTTCGGTTGGCAAGAGATCGAGCGCGGCAACCAGGGCGCGTTGAGATTCGTCTTCGACTTCGAACATTGGTTGGACCATCTGATCAGTTTCAGAAACGGCCGTGGATTCTCGGCGCGCGCGCCGGCTGTCGCGCCGGAGAAAATCAAGAGCAATGGAGCGAACAGTCGCGTAAAGAAGGCCGCGGTTCGCGATGTCGTGTTGTTTTCGCCAGAAACGGACGAAAGCTTCCTGGACAATGTCTTCCGCATCGGCCGATGACCGCGCCCATTGCCGCGCAAATAGCAGCAGGCCGGGTGCGAGTTGGGAAAAGCAAGTCTTCCAATTTTCATCAGTGGCGACATTCTCCATGACCTGTTCACGGTCTTTTATAATCAAGACGCCGCCAAATTCTGTTTTTGTCTCTAACTCCGGTAGATTCTTCTCGAATGTTGTAGCTGCCGGTGAGGACACCGGCAGCTACAACGCTGGGATTTTAGCTTGCCTTAGAGGCGGCTGGCTGAGACAACCGCCGTTATGAACTGGCTAGCAATAATTTGTGCAGCAGCTGCTTACTGGATCATTGGCGCCATCTGGTACATGGCTTTGTTCGGAAAAATTTGGGCGGCGGGCATTCAGCAGCATGGAGTGAAGCTCGAACCCAGCGGAATGCCGGCGAAAATGATCGGCAATTTCATTTGCAATCTCGTCGCCGCTGCGATCATG
>Ga0209808_1000748_pt1 | contig 16230 bp, 10 predicted proteins | sample GraSoiAngelo_157_FD_186171 | JGI IMG/M metagenome (GOLD analysis project Ga0209808, IMG submission 186171) | Grasslands soil microbial communities from the Angelo Coastal Reserve, California, USA - 14_1009_16_20cm (SPAdes) (version 2) | ecosystem: Environmental > Terrestrial > Soil > Grasslands ... | reverse complement strand
TGCGCCGCGCACGCAAACGGCATCATTGTTGAAATCAATCTCCGTGCGGAAGGACCGACATCCTGGTCTCCTCGACTGCTCGGAGAGACCTTCGTTCCAGATCCGATTTTCGTGTACAACAATTGGTCCTCCTACGACGAGCTTTCCGATAACGTACAACTGACCGAACATCTCGCAATGAAGGAACTCGATGAGATCATTCGGCTGCGCCGTTTTGGCGTCAGGTTCGATTACTACATGATGGACGCATTCTGGTTTGCCCAGGACGGCGGTTACAAGACCTGGCGAAAGTCCACTTGGCCAAATGGTCCAGATCACTGGTTGACGAGGTGCAATGACAACGGCCTCATTCCCGGCCTATGGTTCGGCACGAATACTCTTGTGAAAATCGACCCCGTTCCCCAGTGGGAGGACTCGCTGAATCGGCAACGGCGGGCGATGTCTTTCTATGAAGGTGGATTCTTGCAGGGTTTTATAGATGTCTTGCAGTATTGGTACGAGCGCGGAATTCGGATGTTCAAGTTTGATTTTGTAGATTTCACGGCTGCAACTCCCAAAGCGGAAGAGACACAGTCGCGGGAAGAGATTTATTCCCGGAACGTCGACGCCTTCCGCGCCGCGCTCAAAAATTTCCGGCGAAAAAATCCTAATGTGGTGCTCGTAGCCTTTAATGGTTTCGGCGGCGATATCGAATCTACGGCTAACCCCTTCCCATTCCAGCATCCTATTGACCTGCGCTGGTTGGAAGTCTTCGATTCTTTGTACTCGGGCGATCCCCGGCCGTCCGACGTACCCGAGATGAATTTCTGGCGTTCCATGGATATTTACAGCGATCACATAGTGCGGCGCTACGAACAAAGTGACGTGCCGCTTGAACGCATCGACTCGACCGGCTTCATGGTCGGGAACACTGGAACTGTCTACTACAGAAAAACCAACGCGTGGAGAGGGGCGCTAGTACTGATGCTCGCTCGCGGAGGGTGGCTGAACACTGTGCATGGGAATCTGGAGTTCATCTCTGACGAGGACGCACGCTGGTTTGCCAAGGTGCAGTCTCTCTATCTGCGCCTCGAGGCAACGGGTCGAACCAAAACATTCGGTGGAATCCCAGGAGAAGTTAAGCCGTACGGCTTTGGGTCTGTGGATAGCGGGGGTGCAGTTTACACAATTCTGAATCCGACAGAAAGTATCGCAGAGATTGAAATGCCACTCCTTTCTCGTCTGCAGGAGCCTAATGAGGAGGGCCGCGTGCTCTTTCGGGACGCGGGCTTTGTGCCCGTGTTAACTGGCAGCAAAATCAAACTAGGACCGGGACAATTAGCCGTTGTGGGGCTCGCCAGATATGCCAATCCCGAATACGATTTGGGTATTCAGGAGGATGTGCGAATTCCAATCAGAATCCAGCCACTTGCGGCTAAATTCATACCCGACGGCAAAAATGCGATTAAAGCTGAGCTATCAGCACCAGAACGCGGCGACCTCCGAATCGTAATGCAGCAACGAGGAAGTGACGGCCGTATCCGGCGTAGTTCGGGTGGCGCTCCACCGAATGGAACTACCATGGGCAAAATCTTGATGTTGCGCGCCTGGCAAAGTGGCCAGCCACTTCCGATTGAAATCAACTATGACAAGGCGATCTGGAGTGGGCTTTCCTGGGCAGTTGGCGAGATAAAACATTCCGCAATGACAACCGGAGAGGCAGTGACCATACGGTGCTCATCTAGTGAGAAAGATTCGGTCACTCTGGACGGGCATATCTTTGCGGTTGAGTACTAGTGTCAACGAAGTTCGAATAGGTTTTCGGGCGCAGTGGGACATCGGTCACGTGAATTGGCATGGAAGGTTGATTGACAACAGGAGCCAAGTGCTCTAGTTTTTTTTACGTCAGTAAACGATTACTCACGCGGATTTACTTGACATTCTCTCTAAAATAGCGACCATGGCGAAGCTGCGGTTACAGAAACTACGTGAAGAGGTGCTCCAAGCCAATCTTGAATTGGTGCGGCGCGGGCTGGTGCTCTACACCTTCGGCAATGTCAGCGGGATCTCGCGCGAAGATGAGCTCGTCGTGATTAAACCGAGTGGCGTCCCGTACGAAGAAATGGAACCGGAACACATGGTGGTCACAGATCTCGACGGCAAAATCGTCGAAGGCAAATTGAGGCCATCATCCGATTTGCCGACCCATCTTGTCCTTTATGAGGTCTTTGCGGAAATCGGAGGCATTGCACATACGCATTCCGAATACGCCACGGCGTGGGCGCAGGCGCGGCAACCGATTCCCTGCCTTGGGACCACGCATGCGGACTATTTCTACGGGCCAGTTCCGGTAACAGGCGTTATGGAGGACCACGAGATTGCTTCCCACTACGAAACGAACACGGGGCATGCAATCGTGCGCGCGTTCGAGCACGCCGACCGTGCATCGGTTCCTGCGGTGCTTGTAGCCAATCACGGGCCGTTCACTTGGGGACAGGATTCGCCATCGGCGGCACACAATGCCGTAGTGCTCGAGTCGGTGGCGAGAATGGCGTATCTCACAATGGCAATCAACAATGATGCTTCTGCGATCAGCCGCGGATTGCACGACAAGCATTACCTCAGAAAGCATGGCAGCAATGCATATTACGGGCAGGCTAAGGACAAAAGATGATCACGGCTGCTGCGATGTATGTCGCACCCAGGCTTGTGCATTTGTCGGCAGTGGACGCCGCCATCATTGTTTTTTACTTCGCGCTCGTCCTCACGATCGGCTTCTATCTGCAGCGGCGTGCCAAGACCGGCGAAGACTTCTTCATGGCCGGACGGGAAATGACGGCGTGGATTGCCGGTCTAAGCTTCCTTTCTGCCAATCTGGGAGCGCTCGAGCTGATGGGGTGGGCCGCGTCCGCGTATCAGTATGGAATCCTGGCAACACACTGGTACTGGATTGGCGCCATCCCGGCAATGCTGTTTCTGGGCATCGTGATGATGCCGTTTTATTACATTTCCAAGACGCATTCGGTTCCGGGTTACCTGAGGCTCCGGTTCGGGGAATCCAGCCGCACTCTGGCGGCGATCTCGTTTGCATTCATGACGGTGCTGATGAGCGGCATCAACATGTATTCCATGGCGCTGGTCATGAAGGTGGTGCTCGGCTGGAATATCAATTTCAGCATATGGGTTTCGTCGCTCACGGTGGCGGTGTACGTGGCGCTGGGCGGGTTGCGCTCGGCAATCTTTAATGAGGTATTGCAGTTCATTTTGATCTGGGCGGGAGCGCTTTTGATTCCGATCCTTGGATTGGTGGAAGCAGGCGGGTGGAGCAATCTGAAGCTGCAGATTGCACAGAATGCGTCGCCTGCGTACACACACCTGTGGTCGACATTGGGCTCATTCCATAACAACCCCATGGGCATCCACTGGACCGGTATCGTCTTCGGCTTGGGATTTGTGATCTCGTTTGGCTATTGGACAACGGATTTTCTGGTCGTGCAACGCGTGCTTGCGGCGAAGGATCTTCGCTCGGCGAAGCTGGCGCCGATCATTGGAGCGGCCTTCAAGATGCTGGTGCCGTTCATCGTGATACTCCCGGGCCTGCTGGGACTGGCTGTACTGCCGATGAAGTTGACCGGTGAGACCATGGCCGTGGCCACGGGCGGCCACAGCTACAACGAAGTGCTGCCGCTGATGCTGGCGCGGTATTGCGGGCCGGGGTTGCTGGGCTTGGGGATTACCGCATTGATTGCAGGCTTCATGTCAGGCATGGCCGGGAATGTGAGCGCGTTCACGACTGTGTGGACGTATGACATCTATCGGGCGCTGATTAATAAGGGAGGCAGCGACCATCATTACGTCAATATGGGGCGCTGGTGCACGATTTTAGGGGTGCTAATCAGTGTGGGCACGGCATACCTGGTTATGCAATTCGCCAGCATCATGGATTACGTGCAAGCACTGTTCAGCTTCTTCGTTGCGCCGCTATTCGGGACCGTGGTCCTCGGCATGTTATGGAAGCGGGCCAGCGGGCCGGGAGGCTTCTGGGGCTTGCTTGCGGGCACATTATCTTCGATTGGAATGTGGGCGTGGGTGAAGGCGGACCATAGCGCATTACGTTATGTCGCGCTCTCGGCCAATGCACGCGACATGGCCGAGAACATGTACCGCGCATTGTGGTCGTGGATTATATGCGTCCTGGTGACGGTGGTTATCAGTTACATGACGCAGCCGAAGCCGGTCAGTGAACTGGAGGGCTTGGTCTACGGTGTGACAGCAATCCCGCAAGAGGCGGAAGTCCCGATTTATCATCGGCCGGTTTTCTGGGCGATCATAGTGGGAGCTGTTTTTGTAGTGCTCAATATTCTGGTCTGGTAAGTCTCGGAGAGACGAATGCGCGAGCGCGGGATTTCGATTTGGTTCTTTATTGGGCTTTCATTACTGGTCAATGGGGTCCTGATTGTGAGCGCTGGAGTCTGGCAGATTTTCAATCCGCCTGCCAACCCCGTCGTGCTGTTTCATTTGCATGCCAACGTGTGGTGGGGAGCGATGCTGCTGGTGTTTGGTCTTATTTATTGCGTCCGGTTCGCTCCGAGGCGGCAGGAATAGAAGTGCAGTTGGGTTCCTAAAAAGGATTTATATGGCGATAAAGCGAATGACAATGGGGTTGATCGTAGGCAACCGTGGTTTCTTTCCCGATCATTTGGCCAAGAGTGGCCGGGAGGAAATGCTGCGCGCACTAGCATCGGCCGGCATGGATGTAGTGGCACTTACCCCGGAGCAGAGCAAGTATGGCGCCGTGGAGACACGCGAGGAAACTAAACGTTGCGCCGAGTTATTCAAGCTCAATCGCGATCGCATCGATGGGGTGGTCGTCACCCTGCCGAATTTTGGCGAGGAGCGCGCAATTGCCGATACATTACGATTGGCTGACCCGCGGGTTCCAGTGCTGATTCAGGCCACGCCGGATGATCCAAAGAAGATGACCATCGCGTTCCGCCGCGACAGCTTCTGCGGCAAGATGTCAGCCTGCAACAACCTCAGGCAGTATGGGATTCCCTACTCCATCACGACCCTTCACACTGAAAGTCCTGATTCGGCAGAATTCGCTAAAGATCTGGAGTGGTTCGGCGCTGTCTGCCGAGTGGTAAAAGGTTTTCGCAACCTGCGCGTGGGAGCGATCGGCGCCCGCCCCGCGGCATTCAATACAGTGCGCTACAGCGAAAAGATTCTGGAAGCAAATGGCATTTCAATCGAGACTCTGGATCTTTCCGAAGTGCTTGGCCGCATTGAGCGGATGAAAGACAACGATGATGCGCCGCAGGCCAAGCTTGCAGCAATCCAGAAATATGTCGATTCCGCGAATGTACCCAAGCCCGCTCTGCTCAAAATGGCCAAGCTCGGGGCGGTGATCGATCAGTGGATGGCAGCGACAGATGTAACCATCAGCGCGGTGCAGTGCTGGACTTCTATCGAAGAAAATCTGGGTGTGGTGCCATGCACGGTGATGAGCATGATGAGCAATGAATTGCTGTCGAGCGCCTGCGAGGTCGATATCTGCGGTGTGCTCGGCATGCACGCACTGCAGCTCGCATCCGGCACGCCTTCGGCGCTGCTCGATTGGAACAATAATTACGGATCCGATCCTAACAAGGCGGTTTGCTTCCACTGCTCGAATCTGCCTAAGCACTTTTTCCGCTCTGTGAAGATGGACTTCCAGGAAATTATTGCGGGCACCGTTGGCAAAGAGAACACGTTTGGCACCTGCGTGGGACTGATCAAACCTGGGCCGATGAGTTTTGCCCGTTTCTCGACCAATGACACCGCGGGCAAGATGCGCGGCTACGTTGGCGAGGGCCGATTCACTGACGACCCGTTGAATACCTTCGGAGGCGCAGGTGTAGTTGAGATCCCAAGGATGCAGAAGTTGTTGCACTTCATTTGCGAGAACGGCTTCGAGCATCACGTTGCCGCCAATCTTTCCACGGTCGCCTCTGCCGTTCATGAAGCAACCACTCGTTATCTGGGGTGGGAGATGTACTGGCATGAAAGGTCAAACGGAGCCTGCTGATGGCCATCGTTGCGGGAGTTGATTTCGGAACGCTGAACGTGCGCGTTTCTATCGTGGACAGCGAGCGCGGATTGCTCGATTCCGCCGTTGTTGAATACCCTTTGCACCGCAAACGCGAAGACCCCGAGTACGCCACTCAGTCGCATGAAGATCACATGCGAGCCCTGGCCAGCGCGATGCGAGAGGCGGTAAAGGAGGCTGGCATTTCAGGCGATCAGGTGGAAGCCGTCGCGTTGGACACGACTGGGTCCTCAGTCGTTCCGGTCGGGAAGAATCTGCAGCCGCTTGGCGAATATTATTTGTGGTGTGATCACCGCGCGAAAGGCGAAGCCGCGGAGATTACCGAAGTAGCACACCGTGAAGGTCTTGAAGCAATCCAGTGGTGCGGCGGCGTCTACTCCTCCGAATGGGGATTTTCCAAGCTGCTGCACTGGCTTCGCCAGAATCCCACTAAGCGCTCTGAGTTCGTTTCCGCGTTCGAACACTGTGACATGGTAGCGGCCACGCTCTGTGGCATTACGAATCCTAAACAAGTGAAGCGCAGTATCTGCGCCATGGGACACAAATGGCTCTGGAACGCCAAGCTCGGAGGCTTGCCACCCGAGGAATTTCTGACGAAAGTTGATCCGCTGCTCACAGGGGTTCGCGAGAAATTAGATGGCGAGTATGCGACCTCGGACCAAATTGCAGGAACACTTTCGCCCTGCTGGGCAGAGAGGCTTGGGCTTAAGCCGGGCATTCCGATCCCGGTTGGAGCTTTCGATGCTCACTGGGATGCCATCGGCGCTGGTTGCCGCACGGATGACATGGTAAACGTAATTGGTACGTCCACATGCATTATTGGGATCACGCCCTCGGTCAACCTGGTTCTTGGCGTATGCGGGGTTGTTCAAGGAAGTGTGCATCCTCAGCGTACCGGAATCGAGGCGGGCCTTTCCGCGGTGGGCGACATTTTTAACGCCATTGCTACCCGCGCCAGAACCGATGTGAGCACGCTGAGCCGGGGACTCGAGTTTTACCGCGCGGGGCAGACTGGTTTGCTCCGCATGACCTGGGACAATGGCGACCGCACAGTGTTGGTAAATCCCAACCTACGTGGCATCACGTTAGGTTGGAATCTTCAGAGCACAGGTCAAGACGAGCTGTTTGCCGCGATTGAAGGCACTGCGTTCCACACGCGCGTGATCCTCGACCGCATGGCCGCTCATGGCGTACACATCAAACGCGTTATTAATGCGGGCGGCATTCCGCAGAAGAATAACGTCCTGAACCAGGTTTATGCCAACGTTCTGGGAAGACCGGTGCTGGTTCCGAGTAAAAGTGTGGTTAGCCTCGGTTCCGCAATCTTTGCATTCCTCGCCGCGGGCACATTCAAGACGGTCGAAGATGCGCAGGACAAAATTTGCCCTCCCCACAGAGGGTTCGAGCCGGATGCGTCCGAGCAAACCGTCTACAACGAACTCTATCCCATGTATAGCAAGCTGTACTTTGCTTTTGGTCAGCCGGCAAAGAATGGGATTGGCGATGTTCTGCCAACTCTGATTCGTGTTGCGGCTTCGCGCGCAGCGGGTTCGCAGAACTGAGTTCACGATTTCGAGGGCACGCGTTTCTCTAGCTGTTCAGGCAGTATCTGCAAAATGATCCGAACCAGCTATGACTGATTGGACCCGGCGTGACCTCCTGAAGAGCGGCGGCTTGGCGATTTCGGCCAGCGCAGCGTCCAGGCTGCTTGGGAATCGGGTGGTAGGCGAATCAGCGCTAGATGCAGCAGTAGGCGGATCGGAAGCATCTCGCAGTTCCGGCAGCGGCGAGAGACCGCCTCTGCGCGAGCGGCTGAGCCTAGATTTCGGATGGCGTTTCTGCCTGCGTCATGCCACTGACCCGAGCAAGGATTTCGCCTATACGAGCCAGTCACTTTTTTCGAAAACGGGCGGAATGCTTGATCCTTCAAAGCCGGACTTCGATGACAGCCAATGGAGCTCGGTTGACATTCCTCACGATTGGGCGGTGGGACTCGATTTCAAAAACGTCCCTCAACTCGACAGCCATGGTTATAAGCCATTGGGACGGGATTATCCAGCCACCAGCATAGGCTGGTACCGCCGGGTTTTTGACGTGCCCGCATCCGATGCAGGGCGCCGCATCTGGATCGGATTCGATGGCGTGTTCCGCGACTCGATCGCCGTGCTCAATGGAATTTACCTCGGGCGACATGCAAGCGGCTACACACCATTCCGCTACGACGTAAGCGATTTTGTGAACTATGGCGGAAAGAACGTCCTGGTTGTTCGCGTGGACGCTACTCTCGGTGAGGGGTGGTGGTACGAAGGAGCGGGCATCTATCGCCATGTATGGCTGAGCAAGACGAATCCAATTCACGTCGCACATAACGGCACGTTTGTTACGTCAGAGCTCAGCCTAGATTTAGCAACGCTCAGCGTTTCGACCGAAATTGATAATGACAGCGACTCCGAGCAGAGTTGCCGCGTCCTTACTAAGATCGTTGACCCGGGCGGGCGGAGTGTCGCTGATGCTCAATCCACTTCGCTCTCAATTCCTGCGGTGACCAGGCGCGAGTTCCGGCAGCAACTCACGATTAAAGACGCTGCGCTTTGGTCGCTTGAAGAGCCCAACCTATATCGAGCAGTCACGATGGTCGACGCCGACGGCAATGCCGCGGACGAATACGAGACCGCATTTGGCATCCGCACCATCCGCTTCGATCCCGACAAGGGCTTCTTGCTGAATGACAAGCCGGTAAAGATCAAGGGCACCTGCAATCATCAGGATTTTGCCGGCGTCGGCATCGCGCTGCCGGACCAGATTCACTTTTTCCGGGTCGAGAAACTGAAAGAAATGGGCTCCAACGCATATCGAATGTCACACAACCTGCCCACCCCGGCGCTGTTAGACGCATGCGATCAGCTAGGCATGTTGGTGATGGATGAGACTCGCATGATGTCGTCGAGTCCCGAAGGATTGGAGCAACTGGAGACGATGATCCGCCGGGATCGTAATCATCCCAGCGTGATCATCTGGTCGATCGGTAACGAGGAGGACCTTCAGGGCAGTGACACCGGCGCCCGCATCGCGAAATCGATGAAGCGCCTTGTGCGTAAGCTCGATTCAACTCGTCCCATCACCGAAGCCATGAACGAGGATTGGGGCAAAGGGCTGTCCGCCGTGGTTGACGTGCAGGGCTTCAATTACCACAGCGCTGAGCAGCTGGACGCATTTCATCGGCAATTTCCCAGGCAACCGACGATCGGCACTGAAACTGCCAGTACCGTATGCACACGTGGTGTGTATGAGAACGACAAACAGGCAGGTTACGTCAGCGCCTATGACGCGAACATTCCGCCCTGGGCCCAACTCGCTGAATATTGGTGGCCTATTTATGCCGAGCGTCCGTGGGTGGCCGGCGGATTTGCCTGGACCGGTTTCGATTATCGCGGCGAACCCACGCCGTACAAGTGGCCATGTATCAACTCTCATTTCGGCATCATGGATACCTGCGGCTTCCCCAAGGACAATTTTTATTACTACCAGGCACAGTGGACTGACAAGCCCATTCTCCATCTATTTCCGCATTGGAATTGGAACGGCAAAGAAGGAAATGAAATTGATGTTTGGTGCCACAGCAATCTCGAGCAGGTTGAAGTTTTTCTGAATGGCCAGAGTTTGGGAACAAAAAATGTTCCGCGGTATGGGCACGTGGAATGGAAAGTGAAGTATGCACCGGGCACGCTCGAAGTGAGAGGATTCAAGAATCACCGCCAGGTCCTGACGGCGAAGCGCGAGACTACTGGCAGCCCTGCAAAACTCGCTCTGATTGCCGACCGCAAGGAAATTTCAGCCGATGGACGCGACCTCTCAGTGGTTCAGGTGCAGGTACTCGACGCGCAGAACCGGCTGGTGCCGATTGCGGGTTCCCCGATTGAATTTCACCTCTCAGGCAACGGCAGCCTGATCGGTGTAGGCAATGGCAACCCCAGCAGTCATGAGGCCGATAAAGCGGACAGGCGGCATGCCTTCAACGGCTTGTGCATGGCGATTGTGCGGAGCATCAGACAGCCTGGCGAACTGCGATTGGAAGCAACTTCGCCAGGGCTTGCACCCGTAGTCATCGTGATCAACTCCCATGCTGCAAACGGGCATCCAGTCGTGTGAAGTGCTGAATCGCAAAATCGTTTTCCGAGGAGAGGAGCGGATGAGCGGACGACCTCATTACCAATTCGTTGCGCGCTATATGTTTGTTTTTCTCGTTGTCGCTGCGATCACCGCTTCGGATCAAGCGACTGGCGCTCAAAACATTTCTGCGCAGAGCAAGCCGGCTTTTGCTCCCGACAAAATGGAAACGATTCTCTACGGCGTTGCTTACTACCCGGAATACATGCCTTATGACCGGCTCGACAGAGATGTAGAACTGATGCAGAAAGCCGGAATCACGGTGGTTCGCGTGGGCGAATCTACGTGGAGCACGTGGGAGCCGCACGATGGCGATTTTCAGTTTGCCTGGATGCAGCGCGTTCTTGACCGTTTGCACGCGGCAGGAATCAAAGCCATCCTCGGCACGCCGACTTATTCCATTCCCACGTGGCTTTATAAGGAGCATCCCGAGATTGTTGTTACTCATAACGGCACCGCACCTCCGCTGACCGATCCTTATCCCCCTACTTATCCGCCCGCTAAAACGCCGGGCTACTACGGGCCGCGCCAGAATTATGATTTTCTCAATCCTTATTTCAGGCAGCACGCGGAGCGGGTTATCCGCGAGATCGTCAGCCACTTCAAAGATCATCCTGCGGTGATCGGATACCAGATCGACAATGAGACTTTCCCGACCGGAGTCCCCACCCCGTACATGAATTCCGCTTTCCTCGACCGTCTGAAGCAGAAGTACAAGGCACCAGACACGATCAATAAAATCTGGGGTCTTGTTTACTGGGGACAGCTTGTCGATAGTTGGGATGACCTGCCGCCGCGCAATGGCATTCTGAATCCCGGCTACAAGCTGGAGTGGGAAAATTTCCAACACGACGTCGTGACCGACTATCTCGCCTGGCAGGCAAAGATCGTCAACCAGTACAAGCGCCCTGACCAGTTCATCACCCAGGACTTCAGCGGCGGAGTACACACCAATCTCGATCAGTGGGCGATTGCGGACAATCTCGACATTGTCGCCGAGAATCCCTATTTCGAGACACAGAAACGGCTGGATGCTCGCACTATCTGGCTTTCAGGCGATCTCGGACGCTCATTGAGGCACACAAATTATCTGGTGACCGAAACCAACGCGCAGACGATCGGGTGGGATTCCCGCACGCAATATCCTCAATATGCCGGCCAACTGCGTCTGGTTGTCTACACGCATTTGGCTGCTGGCGCCAACATGGTCGAGTACTGGCATTGGGATTCGTTGCACTACGGACAGGAAACCTATTGGAAAGGAGTCCTCTCGCACGATCTGGAGCCGAACCGCACATACGCAGAAGTCTCGCGCGTCGCCTCCGAACTGAAAAAATTGGGCGCCCAGTTGGTTGATCTCAAGAAAGACGACAAAGTCGCGATCCTGTTCAGCGCCGATTCCGCCAATGCGCTGAGCTATATGCCGGTCAGCGATCACGTGAATTACATGACCGTGCTCAAGCAAATGTACGACGCGCTCTACGATTTGAATATTGAACCCGACTTCGTGCAGGCGGGGGACCCGAATCTCTCGCGCTACAAAGTCCTGCTGGTCCCACCACTCTACAGCACCTCGGACCGGGTGCTGCAACAGATTTCCGATTATGTCAAAAATGGCGGCCAGGTCGTAATGGCTTTCAAGAGCGGCTTCACGAATGAATACTCAACCGTTCGCGACGTGATGGCGCCTGGGCCGCTGCGCGCCGCGGCCGGCTTCCACTATCAGGAGTTCACGAATCTTGCCGAGCCAGAGCCGCTCACGCCCGATCCTTACGGTGTTGGTGAACAGAATAAAGGTTCTGTATGGGAGGAGTTTCTAGTCCCCGAGACGGCCCAAGTGGTCGCATCTTTCGACGATCCCTATTGGCATTTTCCCGCCATCATGCGAAACCAATACGGCGGAGGCACACTGACATATGAAGGCACATTTCTAACAGATACTTTACAGCGCGAGGTTATTCGTGAAGTTCTGAGACGAGCTGGCTTGACCGGTCCGGACCAGAACCTACCGGGCGTGGTGAAAGTTCGCCATGGGCGAAACGCGCAGGGGAAGTTGCTGCACTACTATCTGAACTTTTCCGGTGAAGAGCAAACGTTTTCTTATCCGTACGGCAATGGGTCGGATCTTCTGACAAACGCTTCTGTGCGGCAAGGGCAAGCATTCAACCTTAAGCCCTGGGATTTAGCAATCGTTGCCGAGCAATGAGAGACTTCTGATGCAATCACTGACTTCGTTTATCACGCGCCATTCCCGCGCATTTGCGCTCTCGATATTTTTGACTCACGCGTCAATTTGTCTACAGGCCCAACCTGCCTCAGGAGTAAGTGCCGGACGCGACATCTGGCAGGTTCCCCTCAGCCATAACCTCATGCCGCATTTCGAACAGGCAAACGGGCGCAAGCTCCTTTATGTAGATGGCAGGCCATTTACGGTGCTGGCGGTTGAGATCCCCTGGTGGGATCTAATTTACGGTAGATACAACGAGACCGAGACGGCTTACGACAGTTTGTATCCTGCCGCGGAGAAAATTGGGCTGAATGCTCTGAAGGTGCCGATTAAGTGGTCTATGGTCGAGCCGGAAAAGGGAGTTTACGACTTCTCCTATATCGACCACGCAAAGAGCATGGCGGAGAAACATCACCTAAAAGTTGTGCTGAACTGGTTCGGGCACTACGCCAGCGGGGACGGCACTATCTACGGCAATCTGACCGGCGAGCTGTACGCGCCCATGTACATTGTCAGCGATGAGAAGACATATCCTCGCGCGGTGGACGGAGATGGCGTTATCCACCACAACGCCGCATCCTACGATTATGAGCCGATTATCGGCCGCGAAATCGCTGCCTTCCGCGCTTTCATGCAGCACATCATGCAGGTTGATTCTCAAACCCACACCATTCTCATGATCCAGGTCGAGAATGAAATTGCGGTCTTCGGTGTGGATCGCAAGAATCCCAAGATGTGGCGCGACCACTCACCCGCTACCAGCAAACGATTCGCCGACAACGGCTTCACTGACGACCTGAAATTCAGCGCCTGGGACCTGAGTTACCACTGGATCCGGCGCATCACCGAGGCGGGCGCAGAGGTCTACCCCATTCCGTTCTTTCATAATTACGTTGGCGGAGAGATCGCGGATTGGATGGTCGGCGGCGCGCCCGGTGAAGATGTGCAAACATATCTCCAGAACTGTCCCCACATTTCTTTCATCGGCGTCAACTCCTATTTCTGTGCCGAGTGGCGGCCCGACTACAGTTGCGGGCGAGAGTCTGAGGCGACGGTCACCGAACTCCGGGAACCGCTCATGCGCTATCGCGTAGGCCGCAATCTGCCGGCCATCACAGAAATCAATAGTGGTTTGACTCCGATTACATCACGGCTCGCCTACATCGCTGTCGGCGAATTCGGTGCCCCGATTTTTGCGCCTTGGGCGTTGACCGTATCTTATCCAGAATCCAACCAGCCCTATGTCTTGAGTGACGGCACTTTGGCTAATGGCGCGTATGCCCTGCGCGATACCTATTCCTCACTCACCAAAGCACTGCCCCAGGTTTCCTATTACGCCACAACTGACAAGCTGAAGGTATTCATGTCCCGCTCGCCGGGGCAAAGGTTCTCCACAACTGAAACCGTAAACGGCTTCCCGGTGACGGTTACAGGTGAGAACAATGGTCAGGCGATTGTCATCCATCCCGCTGCTCACGAATTCTTACTCGTCGGCTATCGCACAAATGTTTCGTTCACAGATCCAGCATTCCAGTGGCCCATGATGAAGCAGATTCGTGTGGAAAGGCTCTACTGGGCTGGCGATCACTGGAATCCTGATGGAGAACCCAATTATGGTGTTGATCAGAGCAAAAAGACTCTGGACATAGACCTCGATACTCCACAAGCCGTCCTCGTCTCATGGTAAACAGAGGTTCGGGTTCGGGATTAGCATACCGACAGCAGCAAACCAGATGAAATCATACTTGCTCGGCTTGGATGTCGGCACTGGCGGAACGCGTGCCGTCTTAGTCGGCAAAGATGGTGCAATTATTTCTTCAGCTACGCGAGAGCATCAGCCATTCGCTTCACCTCATAACGGATGGGCGGAGCAGGATCCGCATGATTGGTGGAGCGCGGCAGCAGGCGCGATTCGCGATTGCAGCGCTAAAGCCCAGGTTAGTGATCAGGACGTCGCCTGCGTAGGTCTGGCCGGCCAGATGCACGGCGCAGTGTTGCTCGATGAAAACGATCAGGTGCTCCGACCTGCGATTATCTGGTGCGACCAGCGAACGCAGCAGGAATGCGACTGGCTGGACCATACTGTGGGACGCGAGCGGGTCATCCAACTGACTTGTAATCCCGCGCTCACAAACTTCACGCTGACGAAGCTGCTTTGGGTGCGGAATCACGAGCCACGCGTTTGGCAGCGCTTCCGAAGCTTCTTGCTTCCGAAGGACTACATCCGATTCCGCCTAACCGGAGAACACGCGACTGATATGGCCGACGCTTCGGGCACGCTGCTGCTGGACGTCGCTCGCCGGCGCTGGTCATCAGACATCATGGCCACAGTGGGTCTGCCGGAATCTTGCTTACCGCGGGCTTTTGAGTCGGTGGAAATATGCGCGCGTGTTTCTGACGAGGGTGCACGCGCCACCAGCTTACGCGCAGGGACGCCGATTGTGGCGGGAGCTGGCGATCAGGCTGGGGGCGCCATCGGGCTCGGAATTGTACGGCAAGGGGATGTGAGCGCCACGATTGGAACGTCTGGCGTACTGTTTGCCGCAACGGATCGGCCGACCATGGATCCGCAAGGCCGCATGCATACCTTCTGCCACGCGGTGCCTGATCGCTGGCACGTTATGGGAGTAACACAAGCGGCGGGATTGTCATTGCGGTGGTTCCGCGACCTGCTGGCAGGCTCACCGAATTATCAGAAAAGTTACGAGGAACTCATCGCCGAAGCTGCAGCTACGCCGGCGGGAGCGGATGGTCTATTGTGGGCTCCCTATCTCATGGGTGAGCGGACGCCGCATCTCGATCCAAGGGCACGTGGGGCGCTCGTCGGTTTGATCGCGAACCATACTCGAGGCCATGTGGTTCGTGCCATTCTCGAAGGTGTAGCGTTCAGTTTGAAAGATACGCTTGCACTCTTCGATGAGATGGAGGTACCCGTTCGCAGCATTCGCCTTGGGGGAGGTGGCGCCCGTTCAACTCTGTGGCAGCAAATTCAGGCAGACATTTACGGCCAGGAGGTCGAAATCGTTGAAGCGGAGGAAGGCGCAGCCCACGGAGCGGCGCTACTGGCCGGAGTGGCCCATGGAGTCTGGAATTCAGTAGAGGAAGCGTGCGAGTGCGCAGTGCACGTTGCAACGCGCGTATCGCCACATCCAGCGGCAATGGACGTAATGCGACGCCAATACGAAATATATCGGACGCTTTACCCAGCCTTGAAGCCAGTTTTCGCGAGACTGACTAACAACCAATCACGTGAGATGCCGAATTGATTGTTGTGGGACGCCGTACTAGCACTCAAGAATCTCGTAAAACTCTATCCAGGCATCCTTGAAAAAGTGCTTCTGTTTCGAAGAGTTTGAGGGCCGCTTGCGCCGCACACAGGTCTTTGAAGGAGGCTTGCCAGATAAGAGTGTTTGCCGGATCGCGGCTGGAGATAGGGAGCAATCGTTCCCCCCTGGGTAGAACGCCACGATCTTCCAGCCCCGCAAATTCTTTCTCGAGCGCGATGAACTCCTGTTTCTTCGAATGTTCAAACTGCTGAACCAGACGCATGATAACGGCCACAATATCCCCCTCAGCCCCGACTTACAAAGGCTCCTTCCTTCTTGAAACCAGATAACGCGCTAAGTCGTGATTACTCCCGCTCGTGCTTCTGTCTCCTCGGGAACCTCAAACGAAACCAGCTCCGAGCGGAACCCGCGGGTTCGGAACGCACCATAGCCGATTCCCAATAGCATCCAAATGATGCCTGCAATTTTCGCGGGTTTACTCA
>Ga0209808_1000745_pt1 | contig 16251 bp, 14 predicted proteins | sample GraSoiAngelo_157_FD_186171 | JGI IMG/M metagenome (GOLD analysis project Ga0209808, IMG submission 186171) | Grasslands soil microbial communities from the Angelo Coastal Reserve, California, USA - 14_1009_16_20cm (SPAdes) (version 2) | ecosystem: Environmental > Terrestrial > Soil > Grasslands ... | reverse complement strand
TGAGCACGCCGTACTGCTGTGCCGTGGCATACAGAACGTGCTTGAGCCGTTGTTCCACTTCACCGACAAGAACTTTGCGGCGATACTTCGGGCAGAACACGATGTGGTACGACAGGTTGAAGACGGCTCCGGCGTTCTTGACGTAACGACTGTCTTTTGGAGGCTTAAGTCCTATGTTATAAGCCTGCCACGCTCCTATCTATTTTTCAAGTACTTGTACGCCCTCACCTGCCGCCTAAAGTCGGCAGTCCGACGGGCGGTCACTTATCGCAACTCTTCCTTGGATGCTCCCAATTCACTGCGGAACCGATGCTTGCTTTCATGGACCTCGAGCCGGTTCTTAAGAACCAATTTTGCTTCCTCAGCCGCGGCCCGCAATTCGGGATGCCGGTCCATGTCGCCGGAGGTCATGACGGCATTGGCCAGGCGCCAGAGGCAGTTCTCCAATTCTGTAATCCGCGTCACGACCTCGGGCGCCGACGTCTGCGCCTTGACGTAAGTATCAAGCGCGACTTCACCTTCGATCTTCTCAATCGGTTCGCTGATGGTGGTTTCGCCGTCGTTGACCGGATGCACGACCTGCGGTACGACGCCTGCCAGTGGATTAGGGTTCGCCATGACTGGATTATAAAGCGCAAATTTGCCAGGCGGGAAGCCAAGAGGAGGCACGAAATGATAAGCCAGAACTTAGCAGAACGCGCACAGAAAGGACAATTCCAGGCAACCGATGCCGTACCATCAAGCGTGTTTTGGGGCACCTGTTGGCGGCTCAGCGGATGGAATTAGCATCTGCACTTCCAAAGAATACGGGGAGGAGATGCCGACACTGACTCTACGGAGTTAGAGACTACCACGAGTCACAAGTCACGAAGTACGAGTCACGGCCTTGGCACCAACTGATAGCTCACGAACGCCAACTGGCTCCCATCCGGCGACCACGACGGAACGTTGATGGTCCCCTGTCCGCCAAACAATTTCGCGAGCACGGTAATCTTTGCGTTTTTGAAGTTTGCGCCCGCGGCGCCGGTCTCTTTCAGCGACATCAGCCGCAGCATCACATCTTTGTTTTCCGGATGGCCGCTTACGCTCCTGTCGTAGGTGAGAAACACCATCCACTCGCCGTTTGGCGAAATGTGCGGGAACCAATCGTTTTCTTCGCCATACGTGACCTGCTCCTGCTCGCTCCCATCGGCGCGCATCCGCCAAATCTGCATGTGTCCGGTGCGCTCCGAATTGAAGTAAATGTACTTTCCGTCTCGCGTGTATTCTGGGCCATCGTCCAGTCCCTTGGCCGTTGTCAGCCGTGTCTCTTCCCCGCCCGTTGCCGGGATAGCGTAGATGTCGAAGTCGCCGTTCCTTTCACCGACGAACGCGAGTGCCTTCCCATCCGACGACCATCCATGCAAGTACGATGGCGATTTCTCGGTGATGCGCCGCGGCGTTCCGCCCTCAATCGGAACAATGTAAACGAGCGACTGATGATTCTCCTGCGAATTGTCGCTGATCCCCAGTTGCGTGCCATCCGGCGAAATCAAATGGTCGTTGTTGCAGCGCGTCGCGAATCCAGTGTCGAGAACTTGGGGCGTGCCCCCCGTCGCCGGAATTTTCTCGATGCGGCCGTTTCGGTTGAACAAGAGTGTCTTGCCATCCGGCATCCAGTTCGGCGCCTCGAAGCGTTCCGGCACAATGTAGACCACACGTCGGTCCCTCGACGCCACCGTAACAATTTCCAGCGCGCTGTAAACCGTAGTCGCCGTGCTCTCGTCGGCGGCGTGCTGCGCTTCCGTATTCAAATACACATTCGAGAAGACTGCTTTCTCGATTACGTTCGCGTCATGGCTGCATACACCGACGCCAACATAGAAAGGTTCCTGTAGCGCAATGCGTGTCGAGCCGCCGGCCAGATGAAACTCTCCGCCCTTGTCTGCCAGCCACATCGAAAAATACGCGCCGCGCTTCACCAGGCGCAGCCGCTTCGGAGCTGAGACATTCGCTTGAATCTCATGCGTCGCCGCGCCTTTTTCTTCGCGGTATTGCAACGAGGTTAGCCCGCTGCCGTGTAGCGCCACATCCACATACGGCGAATCCGCGTCGATGCCCTGGCGCACCATCAGCACCGCTTTGCGGTGTTCGTTCACGCCGGTGCCCAAAAACGAAACGTCCGCCGTGAGCGTCACGTCTCCAGATGCTTGCTTCCATGCAAAGTGAAAGGCATCTTTCCCGAACCACATGTTCTCGCCGCTGGCCGCAATTGTGTATGTACGCTTCGTCGCGTCGTATTCCACGGAGCCGGCGCGCAGCACATTGCCGACGTCTCTATGCCCCTCAAAGATTCCGACGGGATTCGCAGGATCGGTCGTCGGCAGCGAGGCCTGCCGCGCCCTCTCTTGCGCGGCAATATAGTTGCCTGCTGTGAAAGAGATCGCGAGAATGCCGGCAATTGAGAGAATTTCCGCTGCCGCCGCGGCCCATTGAGCAAGCTGCTCTCCTTTCGTCCATCGAGCCAACTTTGTCGGCTTCACGCTCACCCTCCCTCTTCGATGATCAAGGGTGAAACTATGCTTCCTTCGCGCGCTTGTCAATTTGGTCGGCGGCCAGCCAGCAGCAGCGTCGCCGCGCAACACTCATCGTTGTTTTCTGCCGGGATCCCCGATCACGGATCACGTTCTTGTGATTTCCCTTTTTCTTCACCGTATGATATCTTCGCCAGCGCAAGGGGAAATCCATGTCCGTCAATAAAGTGATGATTCGCCAAGAATCGTCATCCCGAGGAGCATAGCGACGAGGGATCTCTCTTCCGGCCGCCCGCAGGCATCAAGAGGAGACGCATCATGTCCGTCAATAAAGTCATTCTCGTCGGCCGTTTGGGCCGCGATCCCGAAACGCGCTACACCGGCAGCGGTCAGGCCGTCGCAAATTTCTCCGTGGCTACTGACGAGTCCTACAAAGACCGCAATGGCGAGCGACAAAAGCGCACCGAGTGGCACAAGATTGTCGTCTGGGGCAAGCAAGCGGAAATCGCCCAGCAGTATTTGAAGAAAGGCTCGCTCGTCTTTATCGAAGGCCGCATTCAATCGCGCGAATGGCAGGACAAGGAAGGTCAGAAGCGCACGAGCTTCGAAATTGTCGCCAACAGCTTCCGCATGCTTGGTGGCCGCGCCGAAGGCGCCGCTGCCGGTGCCGCTGCCGGTGCCGCTGCCGCTGCCGGTGCCGGCGCGATGGGCGGAGCCTCACCGCGCGCTGGTGACGACTTCGATCAATCCGCTCCCGCCGAAGAAAGCTACGGCGGCGGCGGCCAGGCTGGCCCGGAAATCTCCGACGAAGACATTCCCTTTTAGCTGCTCTCTGGCCCAAGGTCATTCCCAGCCTGCCTGCGCAGACCGGGCAAAGCGAGGAATCTGCTTTTTAAATCTGCGGACGATAATCCATTGAACGTGAGCACGATCAACCGACAATTCATTCTGCAATCGCGGCCCAAAGGCTTTATCGCGCCGGGCGACTTGAAGCTCGTGGAGACACCGGTGCCTGAGCTGCAAGATGGCCAGGTGCTTGCACAAGTGAAATATCTCTCGATTGACCCGACCATGCGCATCTGGATGGCCATGGACAGCTATCTTCCCGCCGTGGCCATCGGCGAAGTGATGCGTGGGTTCGGGTCTGCGGAAATCGTTGAGTCGCGGCACCCTGAGTACAAAAAGGGCGATCACGTTACCGGCCTCACGGGACTTCAGGAATACGTGGTGATGAGCCCGAACAATGGTCGGCCGCTGTTCCAGAAGGTTCCCAAGATACCGTTCGTTTCCGACACGGTGTTCCTCGGCACGCTCGGCGTCAATGGACTCACTGCATTTTTCGGCATGGAAATCGCGCAGCCAAAAAAAGGCGAGACGCTCGTCGTCTCCGCCGCCGCAGGCGCTACCGGCAGCATCGTCGGACAGATCGGAAAAATTCACGGCTGCCGAGTCGTGGGCATTGCCGGCACCGACGAAAAATGCAATTGGCTCACGAAGGACTTGGGCTTCGACGCCGCCATCAACTACAAGCATCCCGACTGGAAGGCCAAACTCGCTGCCGCCGTTCCCCACGGCGTCGACATCAACTTCGAGAACGTCGGTGGCGAAGTCATGAACACGGTTCTCGGGCTCATGAACCTCCACGGTCGCGTGGTTCTCTGTGGCTTGATTTCCGGCTACACCAAGGAAGATCCCGGGCTGGCCAGTTTCGGCACGCTCCTGGCGAAGCGCCTCCGCGTGGAGGGCTTCATTGTCCTGGACTACGCTTCGCGCTTCATGGAAGCGGGCACGCAACTCGGCCAATGGAAAATGTTCGGCAAAATCAAGGATCGCGAAACCATTGTGAAAGGCCTCGAGAAGGCTCCCGATGCCATCAATATGCTCTTCACCGGCGCTAACACCGGCAAACTCATCGTCAAAATCTAAACTGCAGTTGCAGCTCTAGCTAACTGAGCCCGACACGGCGAAGCAGGTTCTCAAAGAGCGGATCGCCGCGGATGGGATCAAAGTAGGGATGGACTTTGAGCCACTGCAAGATGTTGGATTGCTCCTGGTACGCCTGTTCGAGCCAGAAGAACGCATCTTCGTCATTGCCGAGTCCTCCATAAGCGTTCACAAAGGCAGCGGGAGGAACGTACCCTGCGTGCCTGCGCTTTTTCAGCTCGGCGAGGAGCCGAAGGGCGTCCGTGCGCCGTCCCGCATGGGCATAGGCCCTGATCAACACTCCGATAACCCCTGGACTACGGTCGGAACCAGAAAGCGCCTTCTCCAAAACGGGGATTGCTTCCTTCGCTTGATTGTTGGCGATCAACGCAAATCCAAGAAGCCAGAGAGCAAAGGCATCGTCGTAACGGCGGGCCTGGAAGAGGATCCACCCGATGTCAACGCCGGAAATCGCAAGGGGGTCGAGTTCCCGGCCTCGCTGAACCCACGTCAACGCCTCTTCCGTTCGCCGGTGGGATACAAATGCGTGCCGCACCATGAATTAGGCATGACGGGCGTGGTCATCGTGCTGCCTTAACGAATCACCAAGAAAAAAATGTAACCCTTGCATCTGGCGACTCGTTAAATTGTGCCACGGTACCGTGCCGATATGGCGATGGGTTCGATGTGCTTGCGCTCTTTTTGTCGCTCACGCAAGCACACTGACAAACGCATTGCAATTAGCGCGTTATTTCGGGGCGTTGCGTTTTCTTTCTTCGTCCAGCTTTTGGAGGAATTCTTCGAATTTCGGTTTCTGCTCCGTCGTGAGAATCGCGCGGATCTGGTCCCGGCCTTTCTGACGTAGCTGTTCGATCTGCGCATCGGACTGGTCGTGAATGGCTTTCATTTCGCCATGCCATTGCAGCAGAATGGCGTCGAGCTGTTTTGCCTGATCGCTCGTTAAACTCAACTTCCCGGTCAACTCGGCAACTCGCTTCGCGCGGCGCTCGGGCTCTGGCAGAGGCCTGCTGGCGGCTGCGACGGAGTGATGCGCATACCCATAGCCGAGCATCGCCCCTCCTGCAACACCCAGCAGGAATACCACGATCACCCAAATGGCGGCCTTACGCGTTGCCGGCGTCTCGCTCACGGATTATCCCCAGCCATGCCGATCAAGATATCGTCTGGAGGAGTGGTCTGTTGCGGCGCTTCAAAAATGGATTCTTGCGACCCAGACGGTGCGTAATTCGGAGCCCGCACCACGCTTTCGTAGAACCACGTCGTACCCGCTAACAAGAGGATCGCCGCAACCCAGGTGAGCCGCGATGCAAAACGCGGGAATTCCGCCCACGCACTCACGCGCTCTGCCAGTTCCCTTTCGCGTGATGCGATGGCGGTCATCACGCGCGCCGCAAACCAGGGCCTTTCTTCTTGCGCGAAGCTGCGAGCTCCCTGGAATAGTTCTTTCGTCGCCACGAGTTCCCGGACAGCCTCCCGGCAATCGCCGCAAATTTCGACGTGCTTGCGCTGGTCCGCTGTTAAAGCCTCCATCCACCTTTCGACACTCACGGCTTCGGCTTGCTTTGCCGCCGCTTCCTCGACGGCATCCCGGAAGCTCCTACATGAATCGGTGTTTTCTTTCCGTAGGTTCCACATACCGGCCTCCTGGCTGGCCGCCTTTCATTCTCTCAGCTTCCTTGCCCTTTACCTGGTTCACGACGCGGCGCCGTGCCCGAAAGAGCCTCACCTTCACGGTGTTCGCGTTCAAATCCAAAACTTCCGCAATTTCTGCAATCGAGAATCCTTCCACTTCTTTCAGAACCAACATGAGCCGGTCGCGCTCATCCAATCCATCCAGTAATCGCTCGACCCGCTGCCTGGTCTCCAACCGCTCGCTGATGTCCGGGTCCTCTTTACCCTTCTCCGCCGAGCTGAGCACCTGCCTAGCCTGCTCTTCGCTCAGGTCCGCTTCGTACACCAGCGGCCGGACCTTCCGCTTTCTCAACATGTCCCAGCATTCATTCACCGTAATCTTGTAAAGCCAGGTGCTGAATGCCGCGCGCTGGCCAAAGCGCTTCAGCGAGAAATACGCTTTCACGAAGACCTGCTGCGCGATATCTTCGACGTCCTCGCGCCGCCTCACAATCCCACCGGCTACCGCAAATACCCGATGCTGGTGCCGCCGGATCAGTTCCTCAAAGGCCTCCTTGTCCTCGCCTTGCGCCCGCCGCACCAGCTCCCGGTCGTCGGAAGCTTCGATCGGATGAACAGCACGACCCCTCCCAGCCTTCGCCGGGACGGGTGCGTCCAAGGGCTCTGTTTTTGGGACGTGTGCCATAGGTTTTTGGTTACGCCATTATCTCCGGATTGCCTTGCATTGCACCCCTGTTTCGTTTGGCCCTTAGAAAGTTTGTACTTGCTTCTTTTCTTACTCCTATGAAATAATACCTTCATGATCATCGGTGATCGTCTTCGCGCACTCCGCGAAGAAAAGAAACTCTCGCAAGGCGACATCGAGAAGCGAACCGGGCTGCTTCGGTGCTACATTTCGCGCGTGGAAAACGGCCATACTGTCCCCGCGATCGAAACACTAGAAAAGCTGGCTCGGGCTCTCGAAGTACCTCTCTACCAACTCTTTTATGACGGTGAAGAACCGCCACAGCTGCCGAACCTCCCCAAGCGCAAGTCCTCCGACGACATCGCCTGGGGCAGTGTCGGTAAAGAAGCCCGCTTTCTCAATAAGCTTCGCCGCTTGCTGAGCAAGGCGGACGAGGGCGATCGCAAGCTAATTCTGTACATGGCTCAGAAGATGGCTAACCGGTAGTCCCGCGATTATCGCCTTGAGCACGACCATAGAGGGGAAGGAGAGCTTTTTTTGCGCCTAATTTCTCCCGCGGAGACCCTCTCACAATCCCCTGGAAATTCCCGCTCCCCCTTTCCCTTTCCCGCGTAAGCCCTGGTGGCTTCGTTCCCTATTCCCACTCGATGGTGCTCGGTGGCTTTGAGCTGATGTCATAAACGACGCGAGTCACGCCCGGGACTTCGTTCACGATCCGCGTCGAGATACGCTCCAATACCTCGCCAGGCAGCTTCACCCAGTCTGCGGTCATGGCATCATCCGACTCCACAACTCGGACGACCACGGTTTGGCCATAGGTTCGGAAGTCCCCCATCACTCCGACGCTGCGCACGGGCAAAAGGACAGCAAACGCCTGCCATACCTTCTCGTAAAGGCCCGCCCGGCGAATCTCCGCAACTACAATGGCATCGGCCTCTTGCAGGGTAACGAGTTGGGTGCGGGTCACCTCGCCGAGCACGCGTACCGCCAGTCCCGGGCCGGGAAAAGGGTGTTTCACCAGGACTTCCGCAGGCAGTCCCAGGTCTCTGCCAATTTGACGCACTTCGTCCTTGAACAGGTCGCGCAAGGGTTCGATCAAAGCAAATGGCATTTTTTCCGGCAAGCCGCCCACGTTGTGGTGCGTCTTGATGGTCGCCGACGGGCCCTTCACGGACACCGATTCGATCACATCCGCGTACAGGGTTCCCTGCACCAGGTAGCCGATTTCTCCGCGGGCCTCTCCGGCTCGCAACTTCTGCGCTTCCTCGGCAAATACGGCAATGAATTCCCTGCCAATGCGCCGCCGCTTCTGCTCTGGATCCGTGATTCCCTTCAATTGAGCTAGGAACCGGTCCGAAGCATCCACGCCGATGACGCGCAGCTTCAACCGGTCGCGCAGCATTTCCAACGTGTTTTCAAACTCGTTCTTTCTCAGCAGACCAGTGTTCACAAAAATGTTCGTCAGCCGATTGCCCATGGCACGGTGCACCAACACCGCGGCCACGGTCGAGTCCACGCCACCGCTCAGTGCGCAGATGCCCCAATTGTTTCCGACTTTCTCGCGAATCGCAGCGATCGTTTCTTCGATAAACGCCGCTCCGCTCCATTTCGGCTCGGCTTTGCAAACACGGAAGAGAAAATTCCTCAGCAGCTCCGTTCCGCGCTCCGTGTGCTTCACTTCGACGTGAAACTGCGTGGCGAAAATTTTGCGACTGCAGTCCTCGATGGCGGCAACGGCGTTTTCCGTGTGTCCTAGCGCACGAAATCCTGCCGGAAGCGCGCGCACGTGATCGCCGTGACTGTTCCAGATGCGCAATGCCGCAGGCGTTCCCGCGAACAGCGGAGAACTCTCCGGCCCGCCCTCGCAGTCCACTTTGAGTTGCGCGCGACCGTATTCTCGCCGCTCTGCTTTTTCGACTTTCCCGCCCAACATGTGCGTGATCCACTGCATCCCGTAGCAAATTCCAAGGACAGGGATTCCCAGCGCCAGCACCCTGGGATCGCACTCCGGCGCGTCCGCGTCGTACACCGAACTCGGCCCGCCGGACAAAACGATCCCGTTCGGCTCCAGCCTCTGAATTTCTTCAATCGGCGCGGTACACGGCAGAATCGCGGAGAAAACCTGCTGTTCGCGGATGCGGCGCGCAATGAGCTGCGTGTATTGCCCGCCGAAGTCCAGCACGACCACTCCGCCGAGTTCCGCCTTCATCCTGCCTCCCTGCTCTTGCGCCACCACCGGCTTCGCCGCACTTTCTGGCATACCGCCTCCTGGGCCAACTTGGCGAAAAGAAAAAACACGGGTCTAAAGACCCGCCACTACAAAAACTGCGTGCTAATCACCCAAGACAAGATTCAGCAATCTGTCCGGCACATAAATCTGCTTCACAACGCGCTTCCCGTTCATATGCTGAGCGACGGCGGGAAGCGCCAGCGCCACGCGAGCCACTTCCGCCTCGGTCGACCCCGCCGCAACTTTGATCCTGCCGCGCACGCGTCCATTCACCTGGACGGGAATCTCCACTTCCTCTTCGCGCGCGAGTTCCTGGTTGAACGCGGGCCAGCTTACCTTCCACAGCCCTTCGCGGTGCCCCAGCATTTCCCAAAGTTCTTCGGCGAGGTGCGGCGTCATTGGGGCAAGCATCAGCGTCAGCAACTCCAGCACTTCTTTGCGCACTTCGGGCCGCACGCCTTGCTCCAGAGGCTCGTGGTCGGAGATCTCGTTCGCCAGCGCCATGATCAGTGCAATCGCCGAATTGAAATGCCATCTCGTCTCGAAGTCGCTGGTCACGCGGCGCAGCGTCTGATGCACTTTGCGGAGCAGCGTTTTCTCTTTGAGCGATGCGGACACGGCATCCACCTTCCCGCCCTTCACCCCGCGTACCGCTACCGCATGCCGCTCGATGAGGCGGTAGATGCGATTCAGAAAACGCCAAGAACCTTCGATGCTCTCTTCGCTCCACTCCAAATCTTTTTCCGGGGGAGCAGCGAACAGCGTGTATAGCCGTCCCGTATCCGCGCCGTACTTTTGGGCCATTTCTTCGGCGCCGACGACGTTGCCGCGCGACTTCGACATGGCCACGCCACCCTTTTGCACCATGCCTTGGGTAAACAGCCGTGCAATGGGTTCGTCATGCTCGACCAATCCCAAATCACGCATCACCTTGCACCAAAAGCGCGAATAAAGCAGGTGCAGAATCGCGTGCGTGATTCCGCCGATGTACTGGTCGATGGGAAACCAATACGCGACTTTGGCCGAGTCATACGGTGCCTTGTCGTTGTGCGGATCACAGTAGCGGTAGAAATACCACGACGAATCCACGAACGTGTCCATCGTGTCCGTTTCACGGCGCGCGGGTCCGCCGCATCTTGGGCACTTCGTGTTTACAAATTCGGGCGCCCCAGCAAGAGGGGATTCGCCTTCGCCGGTGAGCTTCGGATTCGCCGGCAGCAGCACCGGCAAATCCTTATCCGGCACGGGAACCATTCCGTCTTTGGCGCAATAAACGACGGGAATCGGTGTGCCCCAATAGCGTTGACGCGAGATTCCCCAGTCGCGCAGCCGGTAGATGGTTTCCGCCTTGCCAAATCCCTTTTGTTCCGCGACCGCAGCCATTTTCGCGATGGCGTCTTCCGGCGAGAGCCCGTTGAACGGCCCGGAGTTCACCAGCTGACCCTGCATGTGCTCGTCGAACGCAGTCGTCAACTTTTCTGCCGTGAGCTCTTCGCCTTCGACGGGTTGCACAACCACGCGGACTGGTAAGTTGTATTTTCGGCAAAATTCCAGGTCGCGCTGGTCGTGCGCAGGCACGGCCATAATTGCGCCCGTGCCATACTCCATCAGCACGAAGTTCCCAACCCAGATGGGAAGCTTTTCGTCGTTGAAAGGATTCAGCGCGTAGCGACCGGTGAAGAAGCCTTCTTTCTCCATGGTCGCCAGATCTTCCGTTTTCACGGAACTCTGGCGCATCTTGGCCAGCTTCGGCTCCGCCTCGGCGCGCGCGGGCGAGCCTTCGAGCAGCTTGGTCACCAGGGGATGCGCCGGCGCAAGAATGATGGCCGTTGCCCCGTAAATCGTGTCGATGCGCGTGGTGAAGATTTCAATCGGCCCCGCGCCTGCGGCGCCTGCCACCGCAAATTTCACTTTGGCACCCTGCGATTTGCCGATCCAGTTTTTCTGCATCAGAACGACGCGCTCGGGCCATGTGCCTTCGAGCTGCTTCAGGTCGTCCAGCAATTGATCGGAATACGCGGTGGTCTTCAGAAACCACTGCTCGATTTCGCGCGACACCACGCGCGTATCTTCGTGGCGCCAGCAATAGCCGCCGTTGATCACCTGCTCGTTGGCCAGCACCGTGTAGCATTTCGGGCACCAGTTCACCAGGCTCTTCTTCCGATACGCCAGGCCGCGATCCAGCATGCGCAGGAAAAACCACTGGTTCCAGCGGTAATACTCCGGTTCGCAGGTGGAAATCTCGCGCCGCCAGTCGTAGCTGAAGCCGAAGCGCCGCAGCACTCTCTGGAATTGCGCGATGTTGTTGTTGGTCCAAACGCGCGGATGCGTGTTGTTCTTGATGGCCGCGTTTTCTGCGGGCAAACCGAAGGCGTCCCAGCCCATGGGGTGCAGCACGTTGAAACCGCGCATGCGCTTCACGCGGGCCACCACATCGCCAATCGCGTAGTTGCGCATGTGGCCCATGTGCATCGTGCCGCTGGGGTACGGCAGCATTTCCAGAACGTAGTATTTCGGTTTCGAAGGATCGGCTTCGGTCTCGAACACACGTTCCTCGGCCCAGCGCTTCTGCCACTTGGTCTCAATCTTCTGCGGGTCGTAGCCGCTCGCCGCTCCGGCTCCCGTTGTGTTCTGCTCCGCCACCGCGACTATCCTCTCCTCCGCGCCTTTTTCGCCCTGTGCCCTGACTTACTCCTGTGGACTGATCCGCCGACCTTCGGCCTAGAGGCCTTTTCTCTTCTCCGTGAACTCCGTGCTTTCTGTGACCTCTGTGTTGAGAGCTTTTTTTTCAGTGCCGGGGTCAGCATCGAAAATCCTTTCTCCGCCTCCGGCGCCTGATCCTTGAGCCCAGCCAGCTCCCATAGCCTTGCAACATTGCGCCGGTCGTCGCCCGGATCATCGATCGGCGTCTCCGCCAGAAATGCGCGCCCCGCTCCTTCTCCGATTGCCGCGCTCAATTGAGGGTGCTGCAGAATTCGCGCGAAGGCCTCTTTGCCGATTTTCCCCTTGCCGATGTGCTCGTGGCGGTCGACGCGCCCGCCCAACGGGATCTTCGAGTCGTTTGCGTGGAAGACGGGCAGGTTTTCCAACCCGACCGTGCTTTCCATTTGGTCGATCGTTGACGCGAGCCCGCTCTCACTCTTGATGTCATAGCCCGCTGCAAACAGATGCGCCGTGTCCAGGCATGCCCCTGCCGGCAGGTCGCGCAGCAATCCGGCAACGATTCCTGCAACTTCCTCAAGCCGCGAGCCGATCGCCGTTCCCATTCCCGCGGTGTTTTCAATCAAAATCTTCAGTCCGCCCATCGGCACGCGCTTCGTGGCCTGCTTCACGGACTCGACTATGGTCGAAATCGCCTGAACTGCGCCCCCCTCGCCCCGCGCGCCTGGATGCACCACCAGAAAATCCGCTCCCAGCGCCACGGCTCTCACGATCTCATCGTGGAAAGCTTGGATCGACCGAGTTCGCAGCATAGGCTGCCCGGCGGCCAGATTGATCAAATAATTCGCGTGAACCACCAGTGGCCCCAGCCGCAGGTCTTGCCTTCTCGCACGAAATGCGGAGGCATCCAGTTCCGGGATCCGCGTTGGTCCGCCCTGCCACATTCGGGGGCTGGCGGAAAAAATTTGCAGCGCGTTGCAGCCTAGCTTTCGCGCAGACTCCAGCGCGTTGAGGTAGCTTCCCGCGATCGACGTGTGGATGCCGATGCGAATTCGCCCGTCCATCCAGGAAGGTGGCAGCGGTTCGGGCTCAGGTTCTGGGCGGTATTCGTCTTCGGGGTCGAACTCGATAGGTACTGCGATGCGTTGTTCTTCGGGCATGCCTGTCGGGATTTCTGCTTCGTTTATAAACTCCCTATTCTAGCACACGCCCATTAATGACCTCTCGCGCGGATTTTCTAGCTCACCTTGTATGAAGACGACGCTAGAGATTCCGGACACAATCTTCCGACGGGCAAAGTCCGCGGCCGCCCAGCGGGGCATCCCGTTAGGCCAATTTGTGACCGAGGCCGTGCGGGACAAGCTCCGAACACCCTCGATTTCCGCCGACAAACCATGGATGCAGTCCTTCGGCAAATTGCGTCTATGGAATCTGGCAGTCGCGGGAACGCGGGCCCTACGAACAGTGGCTTACTGAGTCGATTTCAAATGACAGAATTCTTGATGTAGACGAGGAGACCGCCTCCCAGTACGCATTTATACGGGCAGAGATGAAAAAGGCGGGAACGCCTATCCCCTCGAACGATGTGTGGATCGCGGCGCTCTGCCGCCAGTATGCCCTCCCGCTCCTGAGTCGCGGCAAGCACTTCGATTCGGTGGGTGGGCTTCAGCGAATCGCATGGTGAACCTCCGCTAGCGTTCCCTGCCAAACATGGAAAAAGGCATCGAGCGGGGCTCATCTTCCTTGAAGTTGCTGGTGGCCGCGGGAATCGACGGGTGAATTTTTTGGTCCAGGGAACGGCCTGCGAGGCGATCCAAGGCATCCGCAATCCGCGACAACTCATACACTATTTGGTCGCTCACCGCGGATCGTTGCAAAACGACCGCTCGCCTGCGACGGACTTGCAGCACACCCCAGGTCACCGCCGCCACGAAAAGGAACACGAACGCCAAGAACTGCTCGCGGCCTGTAATGGTGATCGTGCGGCCCAAGAAATGAAATGGATAATCCGAGAGCACCTTATCCTCCCGGCTGGGTCTTCTCTTATATCGTAGGATCCCATTGTGGCTTGTCAAGCCCATGAAATCAATCGACTACGCCCTTTCGGCTGTCCTCTGGATTTGCGGCGCTTCGCCGCGTTGCCGTAAACTTAAGCTCTACTCCGAGCGCCGGGGGAACTACGCATGCTGGTCGTCATGCAGTCTCATGCCACCGAGGAGCAGGTGCGGGCGGTCTGCCAGCGCATCGAAAGCCTTGGCCTCAAAGCTCACCCGATTCCCGGTTCGCTGCGAACCGCCATCGGCATCACCGGCAATAAGGGCGAGATCGATCTTGGCGTTCTGGAATCCCTTCCCGGCGTTGTGGAATGCATTCCTGTCAGCAAGCCTTACAAGCTGGTTAGCCGCGACGCCAAGGAAGAAGACACCGTTCTGCGCATCCCCACACCTTCGGGCGACGTCGTTGTTGGAGGCCAGCACGTGGCCTTGGTGGCAGGCCCCTGCGCCGTGGAGACTGAGGAACAATGCCTGGCCATCGCCGAACGCGTCAAGAAATCCGGCGCGCGGCTTTTTCGCGGTGGCGCTTACAAACCCCGCACTTCCCCGTACAGCTTTCAGGGGCTCGGGGAAGACGGCCTCAAGATTCTTTCGAAAGTGCGCGCCACTCACGGCTTCGGGATCGTCACGGAGGCGATCGACAATGAATCGCTCGATTTGGTCGAAGAATACGCCGACGTCATCCAGATTGGCGCGCGCAACATGCAAAATTTCTCTCTGCTCAAGCGCGCCGGCCGCGCCAAAAAGCCCGTTCTTCTCAAGCGCGGAATGGCCGCCACGCTCGATGAATTCCTAATGGCCGCGGAATACATCCTCTCCGAGGGCAACTACAACGTGATGCTCTGCGAGCGCGGCGTTCGAACGTTCTCGGATTTTTCGCGCAACACCCTCGACCTCGCGGTGGTCCCGGCAGTGAAAAAGCGCAGCCACCTGCCCATCTTCGTCGATCCCAGCCACGGCACCGGCAAGCGCCATAAGGTTTTGCCGCTCTCTCGGGCCGCCGTCGCAGTCGGGGCCGACGGATTGCTCATCGAAGTCCATCACGAGCCCGACAAGGCTCTCTCTGACGGCATGCAGTCGATTCTTCCCCAAGAGTTTGCCGACCTGGCGGACGAAATGCGCCAAATCGCTGCGGTACTCCATCGCACCATAAACTGACCACCAGATCAAAATACCAGTCGGGCGGCCCTACTGAGGCGATTCGTTTTCAACAGATAGGTTGAGGGGTGTACAAAGCTGAGCCGAGCGACTCTGCTGATTGGGAGACAACTAGCGACACTAAGGAGGCTCCTCGCTTCAGAGCGTATATTACATCGGCCGGGCTGCTAGATGTTCACAAGCGGATCATCGGCCACTGCGAATACCTCGAACCCGTCAAAAACAAACTGCGCAATCCTTCGACAGCGATGGGTGAGCGCCTGTCCTGTCAAAGCGACAGGTGACACCTGCGGTGACGTAGTTACTATTCTTCCCCACGCCAGGAAGAGAGGGCCCAACGGCGGTTTGAGCCCAGGGATGAATCCCACGAGGCACCGCTGACCAGCATCTCCACTGCAGTGAGAGCGTACCTCTCAGCCTCGCGGGAACCAATAACTGCCCCAACCCATGCAGCGGGCCACCCTTTGCGCGTAAGGCTAAGCAATAGCTACTTGAACCCTTCTTCTGAAATTGCGGTCCCAGTTCCCGCCTGGCTGAAACTGAAATATGCTTTCGTAGAACTTACAGCTACGAAGAAATTAATCACGACACTCCCGAATGAACACGCCCCTGAGCCTGGAGTTGTGGTTAGAGTTGTCGCTGTCAGTTGTCCGAAGGCCGTCTGTCCAGTCTGCCCAATTGCCTGATATTGACCGATGACCGAAGCAGGACAAGAATCTACAAAAGTGAGAGTGCCGGTGAGATTGCCATCGCTAGCGTTGATGGCTCCAACAATCGGTCCATTTCCGAACGCAAAGGTTCCGCTGAACTGGGGATTCTGCCCGTGAACCGGAGGTGGGTTAACTACATTGAACGACCCTCCTCCGCACCCCCACCCTACAATTAGAACTGCCATGGCCAGTACAGCAACTCTCATATTCCCTCCTCTTCTTCTGCGGCACAGGACTTCCAAAGCTCCGCTTGTTTCTGCTCTCTATGTATGATTCCATCGGATAGCCGGGGGATCAAGGATCTTCCTGACCGTCACGCGCGTCCGGCATATTGCTCTCACATAAAATAATGCAATAATGGGATCTCCGCATGACTGGAGGTGCCTGTGCGACCCAAGGGTTCGGCCGACTTGCTGTCCGACCGGCGCAGGCGTGCGCTGAAACTTCTTCGCGCGGAATTGTCCCTGAACGAAGTGGCTCGACGCATCAGGTGTGCGGCCAGTTCCGTGATGCGGTGGCGGAATGCGTGGCGACGACACGGCGCCGATGCCCTCAAGGTGCGATTTTCTCCGGGCCGCCCGAGAAGACTCACCCGCCGGCAAGAGAAACGCCTGGTCCGCATCTTGCTCCGCGGAGCCCTAGCCAATGGCTACCGCACGGAAGT
>Ga0209808_1000743_pt1 | contig 16264 bp, 11 predicted proteins | sample GraSoiAngelo_157_FD_186171 | JGI IMG/M metagenome (GOLD analysis project Ga0209808, IMG submission 186171) | Grasslands soil microbial communities from the Angelo Coastal Reserve, California, USA - 14_1009_16_20cm (SPAdes) (version 2) | ecosystem: Environmental > Terrestrial > Soil > Grasslands ... | reverse complement strand
TTGGGGACGGCGACGCCGACGGTGGCGAGCGAGACCGACACGTAATCCCACCCCCGGTTCTGATGGATCGCGGCCAGGATGCCGAGCATGAGACCACCTGCCACCGCGAGCACGAGCGCCATGCTGCCCAGAAAGAGCGAGACGGGGAACGTCTCGCGCAGGATCTCCGCCACCGTCCGCGTCTTGTAGACGAACGAGAAGCCGAAGTCGCCGCGCACGGCCTTGCCCACGAAGATCGCGAACTGCTCCCACAGCGGCTTGTCGAGCCCGTAGTACGCCGCGAGGGCCTTCTGCCCCTCGGGCGACAACGGGTTCGCACCCTCCGCCACCGGATCGAGCGGGCTGCCCGGCGTGGCGTGCATGACGAGGAACGTCACCAGCGCCATCGCGAGCAGGGTCGGCACGAGCCAGAGCAGCCGGGAGATCGCGTAGTGGAGCACCTGAATCCTCCGGAGTTCCGCTACTATACCCGAAGCGGGGATGACGGAGGAGCATCGGCGACTCGAGGAAGCGAGGCGACGGTCCGCGCACTGGCGGCGCTGGGGCCCCTACCTGTCGGAGCGGCAGTGGGGCACCGTGCGCGAGGACTACAGTCCGGGGGGCACGGCGTGGGAATACTTCCCCCACGACCACGCCCGGTCGCGCGCCTACCGCTGGGGCGAGGACGGTCTCGCCGGCATCTCGGACAACCACCAGCGCCTCTGCTTCGCGCCGGCGCTGTGGAACGGCCGCGACCCCATCCTCAAGGAGCGCCTGTTCGGGCTCACGGGCCATCAGGGCAACCACGGCGAGGACGTCAAGGAGTACTACTTCTACCTCGACAGCACGCCCACGCACTCGTACATGAGGTACCTCTACAAGTATCCGCAGCGCGCGTACCCGTACACGGAGCTGCTCGAGGAAAACGCGCGGCGCGACCGCCGGCAGCCGGAGTACGAGTTGCTCGACACGGGCGTGTTCGCCGACGACCGCTACTTCGACGTCGTCGTGGAGTACGCGAAGGCCGGCGTCGACGACCTCCTGATCCGCATCGCCGTCACCAACCGCGGGCCGGAGGCGGCCGGGCTGCACGTGCTGCCGACGCTCTGGTTCCGCAACACGTGGACGTGGGAGCCCGGCACGGCACGGCCGCGACTGCGCGCGGTGTCCTCGCGCGTGGGCCTCAGCGTCGTCGAGGCCGAGCACGAGACGCTCGGCCGGCGCTGGCTCGTGTGCGACGGCGCCGCCGACCTGCTGTTCACCGAAAACGAGACCAACGCGCGCCGGCTCTGGGGCGTGGCCGGCCCGACGGCGTACGCGAAGGACGCCTTCCACGACTACGTCGTGCACGGCCGCGCGCTGGCCCCCGGCCAGACGCGCGCCGTCCGCCTGCGGCTCAGCGACGGCGCTCCGGCCGCGGCGCCGTTCGGCGACGCCTTCGACGCGCTGATCGAGCAGCGACGGCGCGAGGCCGACGAGTTCTACGCCACCCTGGTGGACGCCGCGTGCTCGGACGACGCGCGCGCGGTGGCACGGCAGGCCTTCGCGGGGATGCTGTGGGGCAAGCAGTTCTACCACCTCGACGTGAAGCGCTGGCTCGCGGGCGATCCGGGACAGCCGACGCCGCCGCCGGCTCGGCGGCGCGGCCGCAACGCCCAGTGGACCCACCTCTACAACGCCGACGTCATCTCGATGCCGGACAAGTGGGAATACCCGTGGTACGCCGCGTGGGACCTCGCCTTCCACACCGTCGCGCTGGCGCCCGTCGATCCGGACTTTGCGAAGTCGCAGCTCATCCTCTTTCTGCGCGAGTGGTACCTGCACCCCAACGGTCAGATCCCCGCCTACGAGTGGGCGTTCGCCGACGTCAACCCGCCGGTGCACGCGTGGGCCGTGTGGCGCGTGTACAAGATCGACCGGCGTGTGACGGGCGTGGCCGACCGCGATTTCCTCGAGAAGGCGTTCCAGAAGCTGCTGCTCAATTTCACGTGGTGGGTCAACCGCAAGGACACCGAGGGCATGAACGTCTTCGAGGGCGGCTTCCTCGGCCTCGACAACATCGGCGTCTTCGACCGCTCGTCGCCGCTGCCGACGGGCGGCCACATCGAGCAGTCCGACGGCACCTCGTGGATGGGCATGTACTGCCTCAACATGCTGGCCATCGCGCTCGAGCTGTCACAGGCGAACCCGGCGTACGAGGACATCGCCTCCAAGTTCTTCGAGCACTTCGTCTACATCGCCAAGGCGATGAACGACCTCGGCGGCGACGGCATCACGCTCTGGGACGAGCAGGACGGCTTCTACTACGACGTCCTGCACACCGACCGCGAGGCGCGTCAGCTCAAGGTGCGCTCGATGGTCGGGCTGATCCCGCTCTTCGCGGTGGAGACGCTGGAGCCGGACGTGATCGACCGGCTGCCGGGCTTCACGCGCCGCATGCAGTGGTTCATCGACAACCGGCCGGAGTTCCGCGCGAACCTCGACACCGTCAGCGCGTCGGGCGGCGGCGTGCGCCGGCTCCTGTCCATCGTCAACCGCACGCAGCTCACCCGTGTGCTGCGCTACATGCTCGACCGTGACGAGTTCCTGTCACCCCACGGGATCCGCGCGCTCTCGCGCTATCATCGCGAGCATCCGTACACGCTGACGGTGGACGGCGTGGAGCATCGCGTGGACTACGAGCCCGCGGAATCGCGCACGGCGCTCTTCGGGGGCAACTCGAACTGGCGCGGCCCCGTGTGGTTCCCGATGAACTACCTGCTGATCGAGTCGCTGCAGAAGTTCCACCACTTCTACGGCGACGACCTCAAGGTCGAATGCCCGTCCGGCTCGCACCGCCTGCTCAACCTCTGGGACGTCGCGGGTGAGCTGTCGCGCGGGCTCATCCGCCTGTTCCTGCGCGGCCGCGACGGCCGGCGCCCCGTGCACGGCGCCGCCCGGACGTTCCAGATCGATCCGAACTGGCGCGACCTTCTCCTCTTCTACGAGTATTTTCACGGCGACGAGGGCGCCGGCATCGGTGCCAGCCACCAGACGGGCTGGACGGGGCTCGTCGCCAAGCTCATCCAGCAGAGCGGCGAGTGACGTGGCGACCGGCCGGCCGGGCCCCGCGCGGTATGCTGGATGCCTGGTGACCGACGTCCACGCGCAGCGCCGTTAGGAGGGCGCACGTCATGAGCGAACGAGTGAGAGAGATCCTGTCCTGGTACGGCAGCGACAATCCCGGCACGCTGACGAACCTCGCGCGCCTGTTGAACGCGGGCACGCTCGCCGGCACCGGCCGGTTCGTGATCCTGCCGGTGGACCAGGGCGTCGAGCACGGCCCGGCCCGCAGCTTCGCCGTGAACCCGGACGCGTACGATCCGCGTTACCACTTCGAGCTGGCCATCGCGGCCGGCTGCAACGCCTACGCGGCGCCGCTCGGCTTCATCGAGGCCGGCGCGCGTGAGTTCGCGGGCCGCGTGCCGCTCATTCTCAAGACCAACAACCACGACGTGCTGCTCGAGGAGAAGGACCCGAATCAGGCGATCACGGGCTCGGTCAAGGACGCGCTGCGCCTGGGCTGCGTGGCCATCGGCTTCACGATCTATCCCGGCTCGGAGCACCGGCTGGAGATGTACGAGGAGATCCGCGACATGGCCGTCGAGGCGAAGGCCAACGGGCTCGCCGTCGTCATCTGGTCGTACCCGCGCGGCTCCGGGCTCAGCAAGGACGGCGAGACGGCCCTCGACGTTACCGCGTACGCTGCGCACATCGCCGCGCAGCTCGGCGCCCACGTCATCAAGGTGAAGCTGCCCTCGGCGCACCTGGAGCAGGCGGCGGCCAAGAAGGTCTACGAGTCGACGCAGGTGCCGATCGGCACGCTGGCCGAGCGCGTGCGCCACGTAGTCCAGGCCGCCTTCAACGGCCGGCGCATCGTGATCTTCTCGGGCGGCGCCGCCAACAAGGACGAGGCGGTCTTCGACGAGGTGCGCGCCATCCGCGACGGCGGCGGCTTCGGCTCGATCATCGGGCGCAACTCGTTCCAGCGGAAGAAGCCCGAGGCGCTCAAGTTCCTCTCGACGGTCATGGGCATCTACGCGGGGACACAGAAGTAGCGTGATCCTCGCCGGCGACGCCGGTGGCACCAAGACGATGCTCGCGCTGTTCGAGCCGGGCGGCCGCGCGCCCGTGCTCGTGCGCGAGGCCACCGTGCCGAGCCGCGAGTTCGACTCACTCGAAGCCATCGTCGAGCGTTTTCTCGCCGCCGGCCCGCGCGGCGACATCACGGCGGCGTGCGTGGGCATCGCGGGCCCGGTGGTGGACGGCCGGGCCGTGACCCCTAACCTGCCCTGGGTCGTCGACGAGCGGCGGCTTGCCGCCGCGATCCCCGCCCCGCGCGTGCGGTTGCTGAACGACCTGGAGGCCACGGCGCATGGCATCTGGGCGCTCGGCGAGGACGAGCTGGTGTCGCTCCAGCCGGGAGCGCTCCGGAGCGGCAACCTCGCCGTCATCGCTGCCGGCACCGGGCTCGGCGAGGCCATCGTCGTCATCGACGGCGGCCGGCGCACGGTCATCGCCACCGAGGGCGGCCACGCCGATTTTGGCCCGCGCGGCGAGCTGGAGGAGGACCTGCTGCGTTACCTCCGCAAGGAGCTCGGCCGCGTGTCCTACGAGCGCGTGCTCTCGGGCCCGGGCCTCGTGAACGTCTATCGCTTCCTGCGCGACACCGGCGTCGCCGGGGAGTCGTCGCAGACGGCCGAGCGGATGGCCGCGGGCGATCCCGCCGCCGTCATCACCGAGCTCGGCGTGGACGGCGCCGACCGCCTGTGCGCGATGGCGCTGGCGCTCTTCGTCTCCGTCTACGGCGCCGAGGCGGGCAACCTCGCCCTCAAGGCCCTCGCCGTGGGCGGCGTGATCCTGGCGGGCGGGATCGCACCGCGGATCCTGCCGGCGCTCAGAGCGGGGTCCTTCGTCGCCGCCTTCCGCGACAAGGGCCGGCTCGCCTCGCTGATGGAGACCATCCCCGTCTTCGTCACGCTGAATCCGAAGACCGCGCTCCTCGGCGCCGCCCGCGTGGCGGCCAGTCTGTAGACGTGGGGGGCCCCGATATGGCCCCCCACACCCCCCAGCCTTCGGAGCGTCCCGGCGAAGCCGTGCCGCTCCTCTAGACCGCGCCAGCCCAAGGGGGCCCCGACATGGCCCCCGTACCCCAGCGATCGGAGCGGCCCGGGTCCCACCAGGCAGCTCCTCGATTGCGCGCCTACCCGCTGCGCTCCGCCGATTCGTCCTCGAGTCGTAGCGGCAGGGCGACGGTGAACGTCGTGCCGCGTCCCACTTCGGTCTCGACCTCGATGGTGCCGCCGTGACTCTGCACGATGCCGAGGCTCACCGACAGCCCGAGCCCGGTGCCGCTGACCTCCGGCTTCGTCGTGAAGAACGGATCGAAGATCCGGTCACGGTGCTCGGGCGCGATGCCGGGGCCGGTGTCCGCAAAGGCGATTCGGACCCCGCCGTTCGCCGTCTCGGTGCGCACGGTCAGCGAGCCCCCGTTCGGCATGACGTAGACGGCGTTGTTGATGATGTTGAGGAACACCTGCTTGATCCGCGACACGTCCAGCTCGACGGCGGGCAGGTCCGGCTCGTAGCGCTCATCGACGGTGATGACGTTGAGGGCGCCCTGGCGGCGCACCATCGCGATGACCTGCTCGAGGACCGTGTTGACGTCGGCGCTCTCGGGCGAGAAGTCGCGCTGCCGGCTGAACTGTAGCAGGTCGCGCACGATGTCGCGCGCCCGCGACGCCTCCTCCTGGATGAGCCCGAGCTCCTCGCGCATCGGATCCGTGGGCGCGATCCGCTCGGCGAGGAACGAGGCAAAGCCCAGCACGGTGGTGAGCGGGTTGTTGATCTCGTGCGCGATGTTGGCGGCCAGCTCGCCGATGGCGGCCAGCTTCGTGGACTGCACGAGCTGGGCCTGCGTGCGCTTGAGCTCGGCCATCTGCTCCTTCACGCCCTCGAACAGGCGAGAGTTCTCGACGGCGAGCGCTCCCTGCAGCGCGATGCCTTCGGCGAGGCGCATCTCGTCGGACGAGAACCGGTGCCGATCCCGGCTCCACAGCACCGTGAAGCCGCCCATGACGTGGCCCTTCCAGAACATCGGCTGGATGAGGATGGACTTGTGGTCGATCAGCCCCGCCATCGGCATGTCGTTCCACTCACCCGACGCGCTGTCGCTCACGGCGAGCGTGCCGTGCGCCCGGAGACGCTCGAAGAAGGGTGTGTCGCGCCGTAGGGCGAGGCTCGATGCCTTCGCCACCAGGTCCTTGGGTACGTGGTAGCCGACGAGCGGCACCAGTTGTTCGGTGCCCGGTGTCACCAGCCACGCCACGCCGGTGTCGCCACCGAGCGCGCGCACCATCTCGCGCGTCGCGCGGCGCAGCACCTCGCTGAGATCGAGGGTGGCGCCGACCGCCTGGCTCACGGTCACCAGCGTCTCGGTGTGACGCAGGCGCAGCTGGGTCTCCTCGTGCAGCCGCGCGTTGCGGATGCCGACGGCGGCGGAGGTCGCCAGCGCCTGCGCGAGAGCGACGTCGTCCGACGTGAAATCCCGGCGGTGCCGTGTCCAGCAGAGCAGCACGCCGATCGGCACGTCGTCGAGCATGAGCGGCACGCCGACGAACGACAGCAGGCCCTCCGCCTGCGCCCACGCGCGCTCCCGGAAGCGCGGATCGACCTGAAGGTCGGGGATCTGCAGCGGCGTGAGGTGCTCCATGATCCGGCCGACGGCGCCCTCGCCCGGCGCGAACCGCATGTGCGCCAGCTCGGGCTTTTCCGCCAGGCCCGCCTGCGCGGCCAGCCGGTAGTCCGTGTCGTGCTCGTGCAGCCAGATGCGCACGACGTCCACGCGCAGCCGCGTGCGCACGAGCTCGGTGAAGCGCTGCAGCACCTCCTCGACCTTGAGCGTGCTGGCGAGCAGGTGGCCCGCCTCGACGAGACTCTGCTGTTCCGCCGCGCGCCGCAGCACGCCGTCGTAGAGGCGCGAGTTCTCGACGGCGATGGCGACCTGATTGGCGACGATGTTGAGCAGCTGCTCCTCGTCGGCCTTGGCGCCCGGCGGCAGCACCAGGCGCGCGGTCATCTGTCCCACCGCGCGGCCGCGCACGGTCAGCGGCAGCCGCCACTCCGCCTCCATCCAGTCGTCGAGCGGGGCCACGCCGGAGCCGGTCAGCACGCTCCGCGGCCGGTCGGCGGGCGGCGCGCCGGTGACCGCCACGCGCACGTCGGCCTCGGTGATGGTGACGGCCAGCTGCGAGGTGCCGAGGGCGCGCGCCAGGTTGGGCAGCAGCTGTTCGAGCATCGCCTGCACGCCCAGCTCGGAGGTGATGTCCTGGACGGCGCGGTGGAGGTCGGCCAGCTGGGCGGCGCGGCGCACGAAGTGCTGGTTCAGCCGCTTGAGCTCCTCCACCTGGTTCACCAGCCGGTAGACGAGGCGCTGGTTCAGCTCGCGCAGGTAGACGCCCTGCTCGCGCTCCTCCACGTGCTCGCGCTTGCCGTGCAGGAACTCGGCCACCTGGCGCGGGAAGGTGTCCACGTCGATCGGCTTCTGGATGTAGCCGTCGCAGCCCGCCACCAGCGAGCGCTGCCGGTCGCCCTCCATCGCGTACGCGGTCACCGCGATGATGGGCGTGGTGGCGAAAGCCGGAAACGACTTGATGATCGACACCACCTCGTAGCCGTCCACGGCCGGCAGGTTGACGTCGAGCAGGATGAGCGCCGGCTCCTCGCGGATGGCCGCCTCGATACCCGTCAGCCCGTCCTCGGCGTCGATGATGGTGTAGCCCTCCGCCTCGAGGATGGCCCGGACCAGCATCCGGTTTTCCGGGTTGTCCTCCACATGGAGGATCTTCGGTCGACTGCCGTCCTTGCGAACCGATGAGGGCATGACGTCCTCTAGTTCGCCGCCGCGGCGAGCGGCAGCGTGAAGTGAAAGGTCGAGCCCTGGCTCTCGCGGCTCTCCGCCCAGATGTGTCCCCGGTGCAGCTCGACGAACTTCTTGCTGATGGCCAGGCCGAGGCCGGTGCCGTCGGCCTGCTGCGCCAGCGGGTTGTCGAGGCGCTGGAACGGCTCGAACAGCCGGCTCAGATCGGCGCCCGAGATGCCGATGCCGGTGTCGGCCACCGAGACGTGCAGCGCCTCGGGCTCGCACCGCACCTGGACGAGGATCTTGCCGGCCGCCGTGAACTTGATCGCATTCGACATGAGGTTGAGCAGCACCTGCTTGATGCGCGTGCGGTCGGCGGCGATCTCCGGCACGTCGAGCGGTACGTCCTTCTCGATCTTCAGCCGCTTGTCGCGCACGAGCGGCAGCGACGACTCGATGCATTCGTCGACGAGGCTCAGCATGTCGACCTTCTCCGGGCGCATCTCGAACTTGCCGGCCTCGATACGGGAGAAGTCGAGGATGCCGTTGATGAGCTCCAGCAGGTGACGGCTGGAGTTGTGGACCGAGCGGATGTACGCCTCCTGGCGCTCCGTCAGCTCGCCATCGAGGCGGTTCAGCAGCACCTTGGAGAAGCCGATGATCGAGTTCAGCGGGGTCCGCAGCTCGTGCGACATGTTGGCCAGGAACTGGGACTTGAGCCGGCTGGCCTCCATGAGGCGGACGTTCGAGGTCGACAGGCCCTCGTACAGGCGCGCGTTCTCCAGCGAGATGGCCGCCTGGGTGGCGAGCAGCGAGAGCACGTCCAATTCCTGGCTATCGAAGATCTCGCCCGAGAGCTTTTCGCCCAGGAGCAGGATGCCGTTGAGCTTGTTCTCGATCTTGAGCGGCACGATGAGCGAGGCCTTGATGGCCTCCAGCTCGCCCTCGGCCGTCTCGAAGTACTTCGCGATGCGCGGGTTGAGCTTCACCTCTTCCTTGACCAGCAAGCCCTCGGTCCGCGTCAGCCACTGCACGATCGGGCTGTCGGCGCGAATGCTCTCGACGCCCGCGCCCTCCTCCAGCGTCGTCTCCTCGCGGTAGGAGGCGAAGGCGTTGGTGGTGGCGTCGTAGATGAGGAGGGTGGCGTGGGTGACCGGGATGCCGCGCACGAGCCCGTGCACGAGCGTGTCGACCAGCTCGTTGAAGTTCAGGATCGCGCTCATGCGCTTGCTGAGCGACAGCAGCGTCTCATAGCAGCCCTGGCGCTTGCTGAACATCAGGCGATGGATGCGGTCCTCGAGGTGCTGGCCCCACGGCGTCAGCAAGACCGTGATGACGAAGCCCAGCGGCACCACGAGCCAGATGGTGTCGATGTCGGCGAGGTTGAAGGCGCGCTCGATCGTTCGCGTGACGGTGTAGAGCACGGCGGTGACCACGGTGCCCACCACGCCGTACACGGCCGCCTTCTTCACCGCGAGGTCCACCGCGAAGAGACGGTAACGGACGATCGAGGTGCCGAGCATCAGCGCGAAGACCATGTTGGCGGGGATGCCCATCGGGTAGACCTGCTCGGCGGCCGGGATGGACTTGGCGGCGACGAAGCGCGCGAAGTCGATGAAGCCGCCGGCCAGGCTGATGAGCGTGCCGAGCATGATGAGCGTGCCGCGGTTGCGCCGGAACGACGAGTCGATGCCCCGGTTGGCCTTCACGAGGTGGCGCAGCCCGTAGATCATGAAGAAGTTGAAGACGACGACGAAGGGTAGGTACAGAGGGCCCGTGGCCGGCGCCCAGCCCCAGTGGGTCCACACCACGCCCTTCATGAAGAGCGGCGAGCGGCTGAGGTTCACGAGGCTGTAGACGAGCGCGATCGCGTAGGCCGCCGTCAGCGAGGGCCGGTGGCGCGTGGTGGCGTCGAGGAAGATCAGCACGAAGTGGTACCAGAACGCCGGCACCAGCAGTACGCCGGTGTGGATGACGACCTCGGAGAACACCGCGGCGGAGGCGTCGGGGCTCGTGCGCAGCATGAACGAGCCGATGTTCCAGAGGGCCATGGCCGAGGCGAAGTAGGCAAAGACCCGGTTCAGCCGGCTCCCCGGGTTCCGCAGCAGCGAAAGCCCGGCGAGGGTGACGTTGAGGAAGAACGCTACGAGCGGGAGAAGGCTATGTGGGCTCAATCACATTCCCCTCGGGCTCGTCGAGAGGAAGGTAGACTCTGTCCCTTTTGCGCACCGCCTCGATCTCGTCCTTGAGGATCCCGAAGACGACCACGTCCCAGTAGCGGGTACCGTCGAAGCCCGCCTGCCGCAGCACGCCTTCCTGGTGGAAGCCGTTGCGCCGGAGCGAGTTCATGCTCAGCACGTTGTAGGCATAGACTTTCGCCTCGATGCGGCGGACCCCCAGGACGTCGACGCCATAGTAGGAGATGAGCTTGCCGGCTTCAACGCCGTAGCCCCGCCGGATCGCACGCCGGTCGGTGATGATGGTCTCGAGGAACGCGTAGCCTTCCAGCATGTGGATGTTGAAGAGCCGGACCACGCCCACGGGCTTGGTCCAGCCACGATAGGCCTCCACGATCAGCACGACCTGCGTGGGATCGCTCATGACGGCGTTGTGGAAGCCGGGTCCCTTGTCCCAGTCGTGCTTGAAGGCATGCAGGAATTCGCTGCCGACCATCCGCTCGAGATACGGGTCGTCGACCCACTCGGTGAGCCAGGCGAGATCGCGGGGGGTGAACGTGCGCAGGTACACGCGCGTGCCGCGCGAAATGACGACGCCCTCGTCCGGGCGCCGGATGTCGGCCGGCACGGCGAGCGGGGGGTCGTCCACCCCGATCACATTCCCCAAGAGTTCCAGCATCGGATCCCACCGTTCCTCAAACGGCTTCGCCTCGCTCGCTCTGGCCACCATCGGGAGGGGGCGCGCCCCCCGTGCCGCGGCGTGCCTCAGAACGAAATTTCGAACTTGACCGTCGGGTACCCGATCGCCATCTCGTTGTCGGCGACGCACGAGACCCCGAACGTCGGCGGCGCGCCGAAGTTAGCAGGATCGACCAGGTACAGCGGACGCTCCGCCTGCAAGCAGAGGACACTTGCGAGCGGCGAATACAGGAACGGCAGCCGGAACACGCCGGTGAACGGCGCCCGTCTCGAGAAACCGTCCAGCGACAGGTGACCCACGACCGTCCCCAGCGGCACCTGATGCAGGATCGCCGGCGAGAAATCCATCTGGCCGCGGAACGTTCCGTGCGCGATGACGACCTCCGGGCTGTCGGGCGTGTTCTTTTCTTGGACCACCACGGTGATCGTCCCGCCGAACTGGCCGAGGCCGTTCCTCAGGCTGATGTTGTCCGAACCCGTCGCGTTGATTACGCAGTAGTCGCTGTCCTTAACGAGCGCCTCGGGGCATAGCGGGGTGCCCGGCAGGGCGAAGCCCAGCAGCGCCGAGGTCGCCAGGCGGCGACCGCCGCGCAATGCCCGCATGCTCATGTTCTCCGTCGTCTCATAGAGCACCGCGCACGGGCCCGTCCCGTCGAGGCAAGCCTTCTTGGCGTTCTCGTCCGGCACGGGCGGCGCTGCGACGGCATAGCTCGGAGCCCCGAAAGCCACTGCGAACAACAGTAGCAGGAAGCCTGTCCCCCGGATGCACGTGGTCATCGCTCTGTCTCTCCCAGCTAGTCCCCCGACGAGGGGATCCATCCCCGCTGATACGGGGACGATATACGCAGAGCAATCCGGGTACCAAACCGTTGCATACAAGCCAAACTATTGAAACTAAAGTCAGAAACACTCCTGAGGCAGAATCGGAGTCGGGCGAGAATTGAGTGATTCCTATTCGATTTGCCCGTGCCCGATGGCACCGATCGGATGAAAACTAGCCGCGGACTGACAGGGGAACGCGCGTCCAGGCCAGCCGGCTGATACCGCCCAGAAACGTCTCGCGGACCTCGAGGATCTCGAAGCCGGCACCGGTCACCGCCGCGCGGAAGTCATCCTCGCTGAGATAGCGACGGTCGACGTGCCGCAGGGTCTCGAAGAGCGCGGTGGGCAACAGCCAGCGTAGCGCGCGAAGCGCCTCCACGGTGCCGTAGCGCGCGCGGATCGCGCCGAACGTGTCGCGCACTCGCGCGGGCCGCCCGTAGGTGAGGAAGATCGCGTGACCACCGGGCTTGAGCGCGCGGCGGCACGCCGCCAGCAGCGCCTCGGGGCGCGGGTGCCAGTACAGCGTGTGCATGCTCACGATCGTGTCGAACGTGCCGTCCCCGGGCGGCGGTTCGTACGCGATGTCGCGGTGCTCGAATGTCAGCGCGCGGCCGGGGTCGGCCCAGCGGCGGCGTGCGACGTCGACGAGGTGGCCGACGGCGTCCATGCCGGTGACGCGGTAGCCCAGCGCGGCGATGCGGGCGGCGACCGTGCCCGTGCCGCACGATACGTCCAGCACGCTGGACGTGACAGCAGCGGGCGCCGAGCGCGCGACGAGCGTGGTGATTTCCTCGAGCAGCCGTTCGTAGGGCGGAAAGCCCGCGACGACCGCATCGTAGGTGAGCCCGTAGCCCACCGCGATGAGACGCTCAGTCGCCGTGCGCACCGGCGTGTGTCGTGCGCCGCTCCCCGTCAGGAGCTCGCGCGTCAGGGCCTCGGGGCCGGCTGGTGGTCGCGTCATTCACGACGCCTCGACGTCCCGACGCGCCCAGACGAGCACGCTCGCGCCGTTGAGGAACGTCCGGCGCGTCTCGAGGACGGTGAGGCCGGCCGCCTTCAGATTCGTCGCGAACTCGTGCTCGTCCCAGTAGTGCGGACCGATGCGCTTGCGAGCGATCTCGAAGATCGAGTTGGGCACGAGCCACAGCAGACTCGCCATCGCCGCGCGCAGGCCGTCCCGGTTCTTGATGTCACGGAACGTGGACCAGTGGCCGACGTGGCGGGTGGGGTTGACGAACACGGCGCAGCCGCCCGGCTTGAGCACCCGCCGCGCCTCGCGCAGGAGCGTCAAGGGCTCGGGGTGCACGTAGAGCCCGTGGATGCTGACCACCACGTCGAACGAGCCGTCGCGTCCGCCGGCGCCCTCGGCGAGCTCGCCGTGCCGGAACGCCAGGTTCGCCAGGCGCTTGGCGCGACGCTTCTCACGCGCCAACTCGACGAGCGCGGCGTATGCCTCGAGGCCGATCGTGGAAAAGCCGGCCTCGGCGAGCACGAACGTGAAGTTGCCCGGGCCGCAGCCGACGTCCAGCACGTGCACGTCGCGGCGTGGCGCGTCGGGCGCGCTCTTCTCGACGAGCTCGAGCACCTCGGCCTGGAGATCCTGGTACGGGGGGAAGCGTTCGAAGATGGCGTCGTACACGACGCCGTAGCCGACGGACAGCATCCGGTCGAGGCCCCACTGGAGGGCCCGCACGACGGCACGCATGATGCCCTCCGCCGCGGCCGGGCCGCGGGTCTCCGCGCCAACCGTGGGCATCAGCGCGCGTCCTGCTTGCGGTCCGTGAGGACCTTCTCGACGGTGCCGCGCAGCTCCTCGGACGTGAACGGCTTCAACAGGATCGAGTCGAAGCCCATCCGGTTGGCCTCGGTGACGACTTCCGGCGAGCCGTGGCCCGTCACCAGCACGACCGCGATGTCAGGGTACAGCCCCTTGGCCTGCTGATACACGTCGAATCCCGTCATACCCGGCATCTTGTAGTCGAGGATCATGAGGTCGAATCGCTCCTTCCGCAGAAGCTCGACCGCGGTCTCGCCGCGGTTCGCGCCCTTCACGGCGTACCCCAAGGCTTGCAGGACGTTGACGCAGAGCACGACCACGGGCCCCGCGTCGTCGACGATGAGGATCCGGGTTTTGGCCGTCAACTTACGCGCGCCAGCTCGCCTTCCCCGGTCCGGAGGGGCGCGCTGACGAGCGACTCGTAGTGCCGGGTGATCTCCACCAGGCGCTCGGTCGGGATGCTCGCGAAGGCGTCCGCCACCTGCGGGTCGAAGTGGGTGCCCCGGCCGCGGGCGATCTCCTCGCGCGCGGCGTCGACCGGCAGCGCCGTGCGGTACGGCCGGTTCGACGTCACGGCGTCGAACACGTCGGCCACCGTCACGATGCGCGCCACCAGCGGGATGTCCTCGCCCTTGAGGCCGTCCGGATACCCCGAGCCGTCGAACTTCTCGTGGTGGCTGCGGACCGCGCACGCCTCCCGATTGAGGAAGCGCAGCGGCTTGAGGATCCGCTCGCCGACCACCGGGTGCGCCTTGATGATCGCGAACTCCTCCTCGGTCAGGCGGTCCGGCTTCCGGAGGATCGTGTCCATGATGGAGAGTTTACCCAAATCGTGGAGCATTGCGCCGCGGCTCACGATCTGGATGGTTTCGTCGTCCAGTGCCATCACGGTGGCGATCTCGGTGGCGTAAAGCGCCACGCGCGCCGAATGACCCTTGAGGTACGGATCCTTCGACTCGATGGCGTTGACGAACGCGGTGATCGTGTCGATCAGGTGTCGCTCGAGGTTCTCGCGCAGCACGAGCTTCTGGAGGGCGACCGCCGTCGTCTGAGCGAAACCCAGCAGCATGTCGCGCTCGTCGGGCAGGAACCCGCCGTTCATCGACAGCCGCGCCAGGCACACGACGCCCATGCAGCGGTCCACGCCCGGGATCGCAGCCGCCACGACGTCAAGCCGGTGGCCCTGCCGCGTGAGGGCGACGGCCTCGCGGCCCCCCGTCGCGACCACCCGATCGAAGCCGAGCTGCAGCAGGCCGAGCAGCTCGCTCACCACGGGCGGCGCGCCGCTCTGTGCCGAGGTGAAGTGGCCATGCTCGTCGCGCAGGAGCAGCAGCCCCCCGTCGTTCCGCAGGCTCTCGGTGGCGAGATGCAGCGTCTGCTCGAGAAACGCCTGTGGAGCGAGGCCCTGCAGCGCAAGGTCGCCGACACGGAGCAGCATCTCGACGCCGGCCTCCCGGCGATGCAGCTCCTCGGCGAGCCCGGACGGCAGCGGCGTCTGGCCGTTCCACTTGGCGCGGTCGGCGCGCACGCGCTCGACCAGCCCCTGGACTTCCTTGATCGAGAACGGCTTCGGCAGGTAGTCGTACGCGCCGTGGCGCAGCCCGAAGACCGCGGAGTTCACCGAGGGCGCGCCCGTGATCAGCACCACCGGCGTGGCCGGCTGCTTCGCTTTCACCGCGCGCAGCAGGTCGAGGCCGCTCAGGCCCGGCATCTTGATGTCGGAGACCACGAGGTCGAACGCGTCGGCCTCGATCCGGTCCAGCGCCTCCTCGGCTGTGGGCGCCGCGGTGACCGCGCAGCCGCTCGCGTTGAACGCGGAGACGAGGAAGCGCAGCAGCGACGAGTTGTCGTCGACGGCGAGCACGCGAAGCGAGGAGACGGCTGTCATGGCGTCCTTTCCCTGGCTCTACTTGCTCGAGGCCATCTGGTTCAGAAACTCCATCCACTGGCGCGTGAGTACGCCGTCGTTCGGGAATTTGAGGCCCTCGAACTCCTGCGGCATGCGCGGCTCCGCCGGTTCGGCCGTGGCCGGCTTCACCGCGGGCGTTCGGGCGGCCGCCGCCGCCGGGGCCGGCGCGGCCACGGTCGGCGCCTTTGCCGCCGGAGCGGCGGCCACGGGCTTGAGTGCCGTCGCAGCCGCTGCGGACTTGGGCGCTGCCGGGGCCGCCTTGGGCCCCGCCGCAGCGAACGCCGACCTGGGCGCCGCGGCGATCATCGGCTGGGGCTTGTCCTCGACGACCGGCTTGATGACCGGCGGCTTGATCACCGGCCGGACGACCGGCTCGGCGGCCGTCTCCTTGACGAGGGCTGCCACGGCCTCCTGAATCTCCAGGTCGGCGGGCACGTCCTCGACGGCGACGGCGACGTCGGTCTCAGCGACGGCGTCGGCCGCGGCGGCGGCGAGAGCCTCGAGCGTCGCGCGCGTGATCTCCTCCACGGCAGGCCGCGGGATCACGGAGGGCGCGTCGAGACGGGGCGCGGGCGCCGACGTCCCGAGCAGCTCCTTGGCGATCTCGGCGAACGACACGCGCGGCTCCGGCGCCTGGGGCGCAGACGCGGCGGCCGGCGTGGGCGCCGGGATGGCGATGGCCTCGCGCAGTGTGAGGCGCGCGGTCGGCTCGACGACGGCGGCGGGCGTCTTCACGCGCGGGGCGGGGATCTCGATCCGCGGCGCGGGCGGGACGACGGCGGCCGCGGCGAGTTCGGCGCGCAGCAGTTCGAGGGGCGGCAGCGCGGTCTCGACCTGCGGCCGCTCGACGCGCGGCGCGGGCTTCTCGACCTGCGGCGTCTCGATGCGCGGCGTCTCGACCGACGGCGTGGCGATCTCCACGCGCGGCAGCTCGATGCGCGGGGCCGGTGTCTCGATGCGCGGGGCCGGCGTCTCGATGTGCGGCGTGGGCGTCGCGATGT
>Ga0209808_1000741_pt1 | contig 16278 bp, 14 predicted proteins | sample GraSoiAngelo_157_FD_186171 | JGI IMG/M metagenome (GOLD analysis project Ga0209808, IMG submission 186171) | Grasslands soil microbial communities from the Angelo Coastal Reserve, California, USA - 14_1009_16_20cm (SPAdes) (version 2) | ecosystem: Environmental > Terrestrial > Soil > Grasslands ... | reverse complement strand
CCTCGTCCATGCCGACCGTGCCCGTGCGGGCGCCGGCCACGACGTCGCGCGAGTCACCGAGGCTCGCGGCCGGCCACGGCCCCACGCCCGCGAGGCGTACCACCGCGAGCCCCGTCTCGAGATCGATGCCCACGAGCAGCGCGGGCACCATGCGGCCGTCGCGCAGCTGCGCCTCGATGGTCTGGGCGTCGACGACGAGATAGCTGACGGTGACCACGTAGCCGCGCGCGTCGAAGATCACGCCGCTGCCGGCGCGGCGCGCGCCCAGCCGCTGTGACGACGGCGCGTCGGCGCGCGCCTTCACGCGCAGCCCCACCACCGCCGGCTCCACCCGCCGCACGTACGAGGGCAGCGGAGACACCGCGTTGGGCGCCAGGCGCGGCGCGTCGGGGCGGGTCACGGCGCGGGCCGGCAGCGCGAGCACCCCGAGGGCGGGGGCCAGGAGCAGCACCGCGTGGAGCGCCGCGCGCAGGCGTCGCGTCATGGGACCTCCGGGGCCAACGGTTGCCGTACTGGCGCTCGTACCAGGCGCGGAAATCGCCGGACTTCAGCGGCCGCCACCACGTCTCGTGCTCGCGATACCAGCGCACCGTCGTCTCGAGCGCAGAGGCGAACGGATGGCGCGGCGCCCAGCCGAGCTGCCTGATCTTCGTGGAATCCACCGAGTAACGGCGGTCGTGGCCGGGCCGGTCGGCCACGGGCCGGATGAGCGTGTCCGGCCGGGCGGTGAGGCGCAGGATTTCCCGCGTGAGGACGATGTTCTCCACCTCGTGGCCGCCGCCGATGTTGTAGATCTCGCCGTCGCGTCCCCGGCGGAGCACGAGGTCGATGGCCGCGCAGTTGTCCAGCACGTAGAGCCAGTCGCGCACGTTGCGGCCGTCGCCGTAGAGCGGCAAGGGCGTGTCGTCGAGCGCGTTGGTGACGAAGAGGGGCACGACCTTCTCCGGATACTGGTACGGCCCGAAGTTGTTCGACGAGCGCGTGATCACGACCGGCACGCCGTGCGTGTGCCAGTAGGCGAGCGCGAGGAGATCGCCACCCGCCTTCGACGCCGAGTAGGGATTCGACGGGTGCAGCGGGTCCTGCTCGGTCGAGGAGCCGTGCGCGATACTGCCGTAGACCTCGTCGGTGCTGACGTGCAGCAGGCGCGGGATCTTGAGGTCGCGCACCGCCTCCAGCAGCGTGAACACGCCCGAGACGTCGGTCCGCAAGAACTCGTCGGGCTCGACGAGCGAGCGATCGACGTGCGTGCAGGCCGCGAAATTGACGACGGCGTCGACGCTGCGGGCGGCGTCGCGCACGCACTTGGCATCGCAGATGTCGCCGTGCACGAAGGAGTAGCGTGGGTCGCCCTCGACGTCGACGAGGTTGGCGGGGTTGCCCGCGTACGTGAGCTTGTCGAGGTTGACGACGCGGTCGTCCGGATGCGCGTGCAGGACGTGACGGATGAAGTTACTGCCGATGAAGCCCGCACCGCCTGTCACCAGAAGCTTCATGGCTAGCCTCGCGCGATCTCCCAGACGTCCTTCCCGGCGAAATCCCAGGGCAGCCGCCCCTCGTCGCACGTCGCCGGCTCGGGCGAGAAGTGCAGATCGGTGAGGTAAACGATGCGCCCGGTGGCCTCGCCGAGATTGCGCACGCCGTGGGCGACGCCGGGCGGAATCACGAGCAGACGGGAGGCGCCGTGGCCGAGCACGACACGCTGGCGGACGTTCTCGCTGCGCGAGCCCTTGCGCACGTCGAGCAGCACCACCAGCATGCGGTCCGACGGCGGCACGAACCACACGTCGGTCTGGCGCGCGTGCAGGTGGAACGCCTTGATGGCGTCCGGCGCCAGCTCGCTGTAGTTGACCTGGCGCACGGTGAAGTCGCCGAGGCCGGCCGCACGCCCGTCGGTGAGCCGCGCCAGCTCGGTCATGGCGCCGCCGTCGTCCGCGTGGCGCGCGAGCTCGACGACGCGCACGCCGTCGATGGTCGAGGCGGCGCCGTACGTCTGCACGTGGAACGCGCGCTTGGCGTCGGGCGAGAATTCCATCGCTACACCGGGCGGGAGTCTCGCATGCTAGAACTCGTCCACCAGACGGCGCAGGTACTCGCCGTACGAGTTGTCGCGCATCGGCGCGGCGAGCCGCCGCACGTCGGCGGCGGTGATGTAGCCCATGCGGAACGCGATCTCCTCCACGCACGCGACCATGAGCCCCTGCCGCTCCTCGAGCGTCTGGATGAAGCTCGACGCCTGCAGGAGCGCCTCGTGCGTGCCCGTGTCGAGCCACGCGATGCCGCGGCCGAGCCGCTCGACGTGCAGCTCGCCCGTCTCGAGGTAGGCGAGGTTGACGTCGGTGATCTCCAGCTCGCCGCGGCCCGAGGGCTTGAGCGAGGCGGCGACATCCACCACGCGGTTGTCGTAGAAGTACAGGCCGGTGACCGCCCAGGGCGAGCGTGGCTTCGCCGGCTTCTCCTCGAGCCCGACCGCCCGGCCGTCGCCGTCGAACTCGACGACGCCGTAGCGCTGCGGATCGCGCACCCAGTACGCGAATACCGTCGCGCCGCGGGGGCGCCCGGCGGCGCGCTGGATCGACTCCGTGAACCCGTGGCCGTAGAAGACGTTGTCGCCGAGCGCCAGCGCCACGCGCCCCTCGCCGATGAACGCGCTGCCGATGAGAAAGGCCTGGGCGAGGCCGTCGGGGCTCGGCTGCACCGCGTACTCGATCGACAGGCCGAGATGGCGGCCGTCACCGAGCAGCCGCCGGAACGCGTCCGCATCGTGCGGCGTGGAGATCACGAGCACGTCGCGCACGCCCGCGAGCATCAGCGTCGAGAGCGGGTAATAGACCATCGGCTTGTTGTAGATCGGAACCAGTTGCTTGCTCAGGGCCAGCGTGACGGGGTAGAGGCGGGTGCCGGAGCCGCCGGCGAGGATGATGCCTTTCGTCGAGGTACTCGCCATGAATCCTTGCGAGTATAGCAGGCGTCACAGGGGAAATAGGGGTAACATCAGCCCCATGAAAACACTGAGGGAAATGCTCGCCGAGGCCCGGCAGGTGGTGCCCGAAGAAGGGCCCGAGGACCTCCAGCGGCGCCTCAAGTCGGCTACCCCGCCCGTCGTCATCGACGTGCGCGATCCCGACGAGTACCGCGACGGCCACATCGAGGCGGCCACCAACATCAGCCGCGGCTTCCTCGAGTTCCGCATCGCGGGTGCGGTGAGCGATCCCTCGACGCCGATCGTCCTGTACTGCCAGACGGGGCTGCGCTCCGTGCTCGCCGCCAGGCAGCTGAAGGAGCTCGGCTACCAGACGGTCATCAATCTCCAGGGCGGCTTCCAGAAGTGGGCGCAGACAGGGCTGCCGGTCGTGAAGGACGTGGCGCTGACGCCGGACCAGATCCAGCGCTACAGCCGCCACTTCCTGCTGCCGCAGGTCGGCGACAAGGGACAGCGCAGGCTCCTGCGCAGCAAGATCTTGCTGATCGGCGCGGGCGGGCTCGGCTCGCCGACGGCGCTCTACCTCGCCGCGGCCGGCGTCGGCACCCTCGGCCTCATGGACGGCGACGTCGTGGACATCACAAACCTCCAGCGGCAGGTGCTGCACACGACCGCGGACATCGGCAAGCCGAAGGTCGAGTCGGGCACGCGCACGCTGAAGGCGCTGAATCCCGACGTGAACGTGATCGCGCTACCCACCCGCATCACCGTCGACAACGTGATGGAGGTCATCAAGGACTACGATCTCGTCGTCGACGGCTCGGACAATTTCGAGACGCGTTACCTGGTCAACGACGCGTGCTACCTGGCAGGCAAGACCAACGTCCACGGCTCGATCTTCCAGTTCGAGGGCATGGCCACGGTCTTCGCGCCGAACGAGGGGCCGTGCTATCGCTGCCTCTACCCGTCGCCGCCGCCGCCCGGCCTCGTCCCCAGCTGAAGCGAGGCCGGCGTCCTGGGCGTGCTCCCAGGAGTGGTTGGGCTGGTGCAGGCGACGGAAGCCGTCAAGCTGATCCTCGGCATCGGCGAGCCTCTGGTCGGTCGTCTCCTCACCTACGACGCGCTGGGCATGCGCTTCCGCGAGGTGCGGCTGCGGCGCGATCCGAACTGCCCGCTCTGCGGCGGTTCGCCGACGATCAAGGACCTGTCGATCCATCGCGCCGGCGGCGACGCGTGCGCGGCGACGCCGAACGGCCATCCCGCGGCCGCGGGAGCGCCGGCACCGGCGCGGGCTGGAGGCTAGGACAGGCTCGAGCACCTCGCCGCCGGCGAGCCCGCGCACGCGGTCCGGGACCGCGCGCGGGGCTGGCGACCGGCGGTGGCGCGTGGCTTACTGGCGGTCGAGGACGAGCAGGAACGAGGGCGAGGCGTCGATGCGGCCGTAGAGCCGCTCACCCACCCGCCTGAATCGCAGCAGTACCGCGGGACCGTCTTCGTAGCGCGCCTGCACCTCGCTGCGGGAAACGCGATAGCTCATGGGGATGCCCATTGCGCCGATATGGCGCACGATCTCCGGCACGCCGAGGGCGGCCACCGTGTCGGCGAGCTTCATGCGGCTCGTCCCCTTCGTGCCGTCCTGCACGAAGACCATCTCGGCGTCGCTCTCGCGGCGGTCACCCCACACACCGCTGGCCATCCAGCGGCCGCGCCAGCGACCCGTCAGGTCCATGACGTCGGTCGGGACTGGGTCCGGGGCCGGCGTTCGAACGGAGGCGGCCACGACCGTCGCCTTTTTCGCCGGCAGGATCCGGCGCCACCATGCCTCCTTCGGCGCGACGACCGCCGCGGAGGTTGGCGTCGACGCCGAGGCTGGATCCGACACGGAGGCTGGATCCGAAGCGGAGGTCGGATCCGAAGCGGGGGCGGCGGCCACGACCGTCGCCTTCTTCTCCTGCGGCATCAGCCGACCCCACCATTCCTCGCGCTCCGCAGTCTTTATATCGGCCTCGCTGATGCTGGCCGTGGTGGGGTGGCTCTTGGCGGAGAAGGCCAGATGATTGGCGGAGGCGAAATGCGCCGGATGCCCCGCCCACATCTGCCAGTCGGCCCGCGTCGCGCATCCGGACATCGAGAACATCACCGCGGAGAGCAAGAGCAACCACCACTGCAGACGTTCCATCAGGCCGCCCTCCAGCCATCGAGCCCGGTCCGATGCGGACCGCATCGGGCCTTTGGTGCAAGGCGAGGACCACGCACGGTCTCATAAGATTTCGCGGGGTTGGCAGCGGGTGCGGCGCCGGGCGTGCCGCTCTGGCGGCGCGCGGCGTCGAAAGTGTCGCTTCGCCGACGGTGCTACCCTGCCGGACATGGCTCGCTCGCTCGGTCCCCGGCTCTCGTCGGCGCTCGTCGAACGCCTCTCGCAGCACGACCTCCCGGCACGACTTGGGGTGGCGCTGCCGTTCGTGACGGTGGACCGCGAGGGCAGGCCCCACGCGATGCTCGTGAGCTACCTGGAGCTCCGGGCGTACGACTCCGGCACGCTTGGGCTCGTGATCCAGGCGCGCAGCGCGAGCGCGCGCAATCTGGCCGAGCGCCAGGCGGGCACCCTCATGATCCTGGAGCCCGATACCGTCGTGTACGTGAAGACGCGCGCCGTGGACGGTCCGCTCGACGTGGCGGGCGACGAGGGGCTGGGACTGGGCTACTTCCTGCTCGGCGTCGAAGACGTCCTGGAGGACGCGGCAGCGGAATGGGAGGGCAGAATGCGGATCACCGGCGCCGTCACGTACGCGCCGCCGCCGGCGCTCGCCGCGGCGTGGGCCCGCGCGACGCTCGCCGCGCTGGCGGCGCCGCGCGCCCGCGCCTGACTCACTCGCCTTTCGGAGAGTCTTTCGGCGTGTCCTTCGGGTTCGCGGGCGCCTCCCGCTCGCGCGAGGCCTCGCGCTCCTTGTAGAGGCCGATCGTCACCTCGACCTCGGTCTCGCGGCCCTCGCGCAGCAGCACCACCCGCACGCGCTTGCCGACCGGCGTCGAGGACACGACGCGCTGCAGGTCCCGCGGGCTCTCGAGAGGCGTGCCGTCCACGGCCACGAGCACATCGTCGGCCTTGACGCCGCCCACCGCGGCCGGCTCGCCGGGCATCACCCCGCGCACGAGCACGCCGCGCGCCTCGCGCAGCTTGAGCCGCGGCACGTCCTCGTCGGTGACCTCGGCGATCGACACGCCCAGCCAGCCCCACTCGACCTTGCCTTTGGAGGCGAGCTGCGGCACGAGGAGCTTCACGAGATTCGACGGGATCGCGAAGCCGATCGAGCCGTTGCGCGCGGCCATGCTGTTGACGCCGATCACCTGCCCCGCCATGTTGACGAGGGGCCCGCCCGAGTTGCCGGGATTGATCGCGGCATCCGTCTGGATGAAGTCGAACCCCGGCGCGGCCACCGTGAGCGGCGCCCCCTTGCGGCTCACGATGCCGAACGAGACCGACTGCTCGAGGCCGAACGGGTGGCCGAGCGCCAGCACGAACTCACCGACGCGCATGCGGTTGGAGTCGCCGAGAGGCAGCACGGGCAGCCCGCTCGCGTCGATGCGGACGAGGGCGAGGTCCACGCGGCTGTCGAGCCCGACCGTGCGCCCGTTGAAACGGCGGCCGTCGGCCAGACGCACCTGGATCCACTCGGCCTGCTCGACGACGTGCGCGTTGGTGACGATGAGGCCGTTGGACTCGATGATGAAGCCGGAGCCGGTGGAACGGCGCGGCTCGGCGGGTGAGTCGTCGTCCTTCGGCGCTGAACCGGCGCGGCGCACGCGCACGTGAACGAGCGCCGGCCTCAGCCGGTCGGCGAGATCGGCGAGCAGGTCGTTGAAGCGCGTGAGCTCCGGTGCGGCCGCGGACGCCGGCGCCTCCTGCCAGAGCTTCGCCTGGTCGGCGCTCGTCGGACGCGCGCAGCCCAGCGGAAACATGACGAGCGCGACCAGAGCGAGCACCGCGCGGACGCGTACGGCCATAAACGCCAACCTCCTTGTGTCGCGTCTCAGCAGTATAGCGCGGCTAGCGGCTCGCCTCGCGCAGCAGGTGCCCGAGCTCTGGAATCAAGAGCTTGTCGAGCGCCAGCCGGCAGGCGTTGGGCGAGCCGGGGAGAGAAACGACGATACGCCGCGCGTGGATGCCCATCTGCGCGCGGCTGAGCATGGCGGCCGCCCCGATTTCCTGGAAGGAGAGCATGCGGAACAGCTCCCCGAAACCGGGCAGGCGCTTGTCGAGCAGCGCCTCCACCGCCTCGTACGTGGAGTCGCGAGAGGTGATGCCGGTGCCGCCGGTGAGAATCACCGTCTGGACGTCGTCGCGCGCGCACGCGTCCCGCACGAGGCGGGCCACCTCCGCCGGCTCGTCGCGCACGATGGCCGAGCCCGCCACCCGGTGGCCGGCCGCGGTGAGGAGCTCGCGAATGACGGCGCCGCTCGTGTCGGTCTCCGGATTCTTGGTGTCGGAGACGGTCAGCACGAAGCAGCCGACGCTCTTCGGCGCCGTGGCCTTGTGCTCCCGCGGCGTGGCGTCGCGACTGGTCACGGCCCCGATTCCGGCTGGCGTTCGCCCGACCGTCGAGCCGGCGTGCGAGCCGCAGCCGCAGGCGAGGCGAGTCTGCGTGAATCGCCCTGCGAAGGCGCTCCGACGGCAAACTTCAACCGGCGAACTCTACGCTGAGTCGTGTCCATACAACCGGTCGAGGATCTCGACGATGTGCAGCACGCCCACCGGGGAGCCGGCGGCACGCAGCCCCTGCTGAATCTGGAGGATGCAGCCGGGATTGGCGGTGACCACCGCGGCCGCCCCGGTGCCGAGCACGTGACGCACCTTGCGCTGCAGCAGCCGGCCCGCCATCTCGGGCTGCGTGAGGTTGTAGATGCCGGCGGAGCCGCAGCACCAGTCCGATTCCGGCAGGTCGACGACGCGCAGCCCCGGGATCTGCGCCAGCAGCGCGCGCGGCGCGCTGCGGATCTTCTGGCCGTGCACGACGTGACACGGATCGTGGTAGGTGACCGTCAGCGGCACCGGCGCCAGCGGCCCGCGCAGCGGGGCCGTCGCGAGGAACTCGGCCACGTCGCGCACCCCGGCCGAAAAGCGCCGCGCGCGCTCGGCCCACGCCGGATCGTCGGCGAGGAGCACGCCGTACCCTTTCATGTGCGCGCCGCAGCCCGACGTGTTCACGATGACCGCCTCGACACGCTCGCCCTCGAAGGCCTCGATCGTGCGCCGCGCCATCTCCACGGCGCGCCGGTGGTCGCCGCCGTGCGCGTTGAGCGCGCCGCAGCACCCTTGCCCGGTCGGGGCGCTCACATCCCAGCCGTTCTTCGCGAGCACGCGCGCGGTCGCGCGGTTGTGTGCGCCGAAGACCACCGACTGCACGCAGCCGGTCAGCATCGCCACGCGCCCGCGGCGCGCGCCCTCGGCCGGCGTGAATGCTGCCAGCGGCGCGCGCGCGGCGGCGGCGGGCAGCGACGGCAGCAGCGACTCCCACGCCGGCAGCGTGCCCGGCAGCACGCGGACGAGGCCGCTCTTGCGAACGAGCGTCTGCAGCCCGCTGGCCTGATAGAGCCGCAGGCCGGCGCCGGCCAGCCGCAGCATGCGCGGATGACGCAGGAGGAGGTCGAAGTTCACCCAGCGGAACGCGCGGCGCAGCAGACCGCCGGGGCGCTGCCGCTCGATCTCCGCCTTCGCGGCCTCGATCAGGCGGCCGTACGGCACACCGGCCGGGCACACGGTCTCGCACGCGCGGCAGTCGAGGCAGAGCGAGAGGTGCTGCACGGTCGAGTCGGACAAGCCGATCCGCGCCTCTGCGAGCGACTTGATCAGGAAGATGCGGCCGCGCGGCGAGTCCATCTCCGTGCCGAGCTCCGCAAACGTCGGACACGATGCCAGACAGAGCCCGCAGTGAACACACTGGTTCACGCCCTCGACGCTGAGGCCGTGCAGCGTGAGCGGCGCCGGAGTCTCGGAGGTCATGTGCGCCATCGGTCAGATCCCGCCCACGAAGCGGCCGGGGTTGAGCACATTGCTCGGATCGAGCTGCGCCTTGATGCGCTGCATGAGACGGCCGGCGGCGCCGGCGTCGTCCCAGACACGCAGCGCAGACTTCACGGGCAGCGGCGCCCACGTCACCGAGGCGTGGCCGCCACCGGCGCGCGCGGCGGCGCGCCAGACCTCGAGGACGGCGGCGACGGACGCCGGATCCTGCCGCGCCCCTTCCGCGCGCAGGGTCGCGGTGAGGTGGCCGACGCCGGCGTGCGCGCACCACGCGCTGGCAAGCCCGCGCTGCCGCGAGGCCTCCGCCCCCTGCTCCATCGTGTCGGCGACGACGGCCGGCAGCACGCTCAGCGTCATCATCGCGGCCGGCGCCCCGAAGGCGTCGCGCGCCGCCGACGCCAGCCGTTCCCACGTCGGGGGCGGCAGCGCCACGGGTTTGGCGCCGCCACACGGCGCGACCAGGCTCGCCAGCTCCGCGACCTGCCAGTCCACCTGGTCGCCGAGGCCGTCGAAGCCGACGGCGAGCGTCGCGGTCGCCGGCGGCAAGCCCAGGGCGGCCGTCGACGTCGCATCGAGCAGCTCCACGGCGTTCGGGATGAGATCGCTCGCGAGCAGCGCGCGGACGGCGGCGCCCGCGTCCGTGAGCCGCTCGAAGCGCGTGGCCACCAGGCGCTCCTCGTCGGGCACCGGCCGCAGCTTCACGGTGGCCTCCACGATCACGCCGAGCGTGCCGAAGGAGCCGACGAACAGCTTCGGCAGGTCGTAGCCCGCGACGTTCTTCACGACCTTGCCGCCGCCGCGCACGACGGACCCATCCGCGGTGACCACCGTGACACCGATGAGCACGTCGCGCGCGGTGCCATAGAGATGCCGGCGCGGCCCCGAGGCGTTGGCCGCGAGGACGCCGCCGAGCGTCGCGCGCGCGACGTCCGGCGGATCGAGCGAGAGCCACTGCCCGCGGGCGCGGAGCGCGGCCTGCAGCGCGGCGAGGGTGATGCCGGCCTGCGCGGTCGCCGTGAGGTCGCCGGGCTCGTGCTCCACGAGCGCGTCGAGCCGCGTGAGCAGGAGGACCAGCCCGGCGCGCGCGGCAGGCACGCCGACGCCGATGGCGCTGCCGCCGCCCCACGGCACGACGGGCACGCCCGCCTCCGCCGCCTGCACGATCACCGCCGCCACCTCGTCCACGCTCCCGGGAAGCACGGCGGCCTCGGGCGTGCGTCCCTCGATCACGAACGGCGAGAGCTCGACCCCGGCGAGCACGTGGGCGGGGCCGACGATGGCGCGGAGCTTGTCGAGCAGCGGCACGATGCGCCCGGCGCTAGAAGCGCTGCGCCAGGCCCTGAGTCTCGATGGCGTGGGGGCGGTACGCCACGGGCCCCGTCTCGACGCACGACTTGCGGGTGGGGAAGACCTTGCCGGGATTGCAGAGGCCACGGGGATTGAACGCATCCTTGAGGCGCTGCATCAGCGCGAGATCGGCCGGCGAAAAGATGAACGGCATGAAGTCGGCCTTCTCGAGGCCGATGCCGTGCTCGCCCGAGATCGAGCCGCCGACCTCCGCGCACACCTTCATGATCTCGGCCCCGGCGGCGACGACGCGCGCCTCCTCACCGGGCGTGCGCGGGTCGTAGAGGATGTTCGGGTGCAGGTTGCCGTCGCCCGCGTGGAACACGTTGCCGACGCGCAGGCCGTGCGCGGCCACGATCTCGTTCACGCGCGATAGCACGTACGGCAGCTTGGTGCGCGGGATGACGCCGTCCATCACCATGTATGCGGGTGAGACGCGGCCGTAGGCGCCGAAGGCCGACTTGCGGCCCTTCCAGAGGAGCTGGCGCTCGGCCTCGTCGGCGGCTGCGCGCACCTCGCGCGCGCCCGCCTCACGGCAGGCGGCGACGATCCGGTCCGCCTGCGCGGACATGCCCACCGCGAGCCCATCCAGCTCGATCAGCAGCGCGGCGGCCGCGTCGCGCGGGTAGCCGCACCCGAACGCGTCCTCGACGGCCTGGATGGTGAGCTGATCGATCATCTCCACCGCCGCCGGCACGAGACCGGCCGCGATGATGGCGGACACCGCCGCCGACGCCTGCTCGATGCGGTCGAAGACCGCGAGCACGGTCTTCACCGCCTGGGGCTTCTTGAGGATGCGGACGACGATCTTGGTCGCGATTCCGAACGTCCCCTCGGAGCCGACGAACACGCCGGCGAGATCGTAACCGAGCGCGTCGCGCGTCTTGCCGCCGAGCCAGACGATCTCGCCGTCCGGCAGGACGACCTCGAGACCGAGCACGTGATTGACGGTCACCCCGTACTTGAGCGTGTGGGGACCACCGGAGTTGTTCGCGATGTTGCCGCCGATGGTGCACGCCTGCTGGCTCGACGGATCGGGCGCGTAATAGAAGCCGCGCGGCCCCACCGCCCACGAGAGGTGCAGGTTCACGAGGCCGGGTTCGACCACGGCGATCTGGTTGTCGTAATCCACCTCGAGAACGCGATTCATCCGCATCATCGAGATCACCAGACCGCCCTCGGCGGGCAGACACCCGCCCGACAGGCCCGTGCCGGCGCCGCGCGCGACGAAGGGAATGCTCTCGCGGTTGGCCAGTCGCACCACGGCAGCCACCTGCTCGGCCGAGGTCGGGAAGACCACGAAGTCGGCGAGAGCGCGGAAGAGCGTGAGCCCGTCCGACTCGTAGACGAGCAGCTCCTCGGGATCGGAGAGCACGCCGCCGGCGCCGACGATCGTCTCCAACTCGCGGCGCAGGACGGGCTTGCGAGCAGCGGTCAGCGTGGCCATGGCTCGGCCAGAGTATACCGCCCGCGGTCAGGCGGCGCGCGCGGCGAGGACGGGTGGGATGCGCTTGAGGTCGGCGACGAAGCGCTCCATCTCGGCGTGGCGCGCGGCGTCGTCGGGCGCGCGCAGGATCGCCGAGGGATGCACGGTGGCGGTCACGTATGGCGCCCAGCGCGCCTGCACCCACTCGCCGCGCTGTTTCGTCACGCGGAACTTCGGACCCAGCAATGCTTGCGCGGCGGTGGCGCCGAGGCACACGAGCACCACCGGCTTGACGACGTCGAGCTCCGCCTCGAGCCACGGCAGGCACGCCGAGATCTCCATCTGGTTGGGCTTGGCGTGGATGCGGCGCTTGCCCTTGGGGACCCACTTGAAGTGCTTCACGACGTTGGTGACGTAGACGTCCGTGCGTGCGATGCCGGCCGCCTCGAGGGCACGGTCGAGCGCGCGGCCGGCGGGGCCGACGAACGGCTTGCCGGCGAGGTCCTCCTCGTGGCCGGGCTGCTCGCCGACCAACATCACGCGCGCGCGTCGCGGGCCCTCGCCGAACACCGTCTGCGTGCCGCGCGCCCACAGCGGGCAGCCATGGCAACGCGCAGCCGCCGCGCGCAGCGCCGGCAGCGTGCGTCGCTCCGGCAGGAAGTCTGCCGCGGAGCCGGTGGCGGGCATGCGGCTCACGCCACGCTCCAGCCCAGACGCCACAGGTCTCGGGGTAGGCGGCGTCCCGAGGCGCGCCGGCTGGCCGCCACGCGCGCCGCCGCCGTCGCGAGCCGCTCCGTCACGCGCGCGCCGAGTCCGATCATGCGCGCCAGCGGCAGGTCGGCGTCGAGCGCGGCCAGCACGAGGTCGTCGAAGTGCACCTCGTGGAAGTGGGCGGCCGGATACGGATTGTCGCAGACGAGCGCTTCGAGCACGGCACGCACGTCGCCGCGCCGCGCCTCGAGCGCCACGGCCAGCCATTGCCGAGCGTCGGGCAGCAGCGGGAGCACGCGCATGAGCGCCGCGCGCTGCCGCGCGTCGCCCCGGCGGCGCCGGCGCTCGATGAGTCCCTCCAGGTCGGCGGCCGCGCGCTCCGCGACGAGCAGCAGCCAGACCGCGCGGGCGGCGTCGTCGATGCCCCACGCGTCGAGCGACCAGTCGACGCCGAGCGCCGAGAGCGCCGCGCGCTCGGCGTCGACCGGCGTGAGCGGGGCGGCGCCGACACGGCGGCTCGTCTCCGCGAATGCGGTCTCCAGGGTGTGGGCGTCGGCGGCGGCGGCGGTCTCCCGAAGCCACGGGCGCTGGGCAATGGCTCGCCGCTCGACGAGGTCGAGCAGGCACGCGGAGAGCGGCGATCGCGGGAACGTCACCACGGCTTTCGTCGTCACCCCCCGGGCGGCGGCGGTGCGCCGACCGCCTTGTTCGACTGCCAACGGCCGCGCCACCGCGGAGGAACGTTGGTCGAGCTCGTCCTCGACACGGAGCAAGGGGAATGCCGCCGACTCATAGGGCGAGCAGCGTGCGGGCGGCGGCCACGATGGCCGCGGCGTCGATGCCGTAGTGGCGGTAGAGATCGGCGCGGGCGCCGGATTGACCGAAGTCCTCGACGCCGAGCGCCTGCTGCGGAACGCCGAGCGCGGAACCGAGAAAGCCGAGCGCATGCGAGTGGCCGTCGAGCACGGAGACCACCGGCACGTCCTCCTCGTCGGCGGCGACGAGCGTCTCCAGCCACGGGCGCGGCGCGCGAAGGCCGCGATAGAGGCGATCCGGACTGGTCACGACGAACACGTTGGCGAAGACACCCTGCGCCGCGAGCGAGCGCGACGCCGCCAGCGCCTCCGTGACCATCACGCCCGCGGCGAAGACATGCACGGCGCGATCAACGGCATAGGCCGGCGCCTCGCGGGCGTCGCTCAGCCGATAGCCGCCGCGCAGCACCGCATCGCGATACGCCTCGGACGGCGGCGGCGCGAGGGCCTGGTCGACCGCGCGCGTCGACAATCTCAGATAGAGGCTCTCGCCCTCGCGCGCCGCGATGGCCGCGAGGCCGTCGAGGAGGATCCACTCCACCTCGCGCGCGAACGACGGCTCGAAGTAGGCGATGGCGGGCAGCGCCACGCCGATCGAGGGCGTGATCACCGACTGGTGAGCGCCGCCCTCGGGCGACAGCGTGACGCCGGACGGCGTGGCGGCCACGACGAACCGGCCACCGGCGTAGAGCGCGTGATAGAGGGCGTCGAGGCCCCGCGGTACGAACGGGTCGTAGAGCGTGCCGATCGGCAGCAGCGTCGTGCCCGACACCTCCGCGGTGAGGCCGAGCGCTCCGAGGAGAAGAAAGAGGTTGTGCTCGGCGATGCCCAGCTCGATGTGACGGCCCGACGGCGACTCGCGCCAGGCCATGGCCTGCGGCGCGTCGGCGAACGGATCGGGCCGCGCGTGCAGCCCGTACACGCCCGTGCGGTTGATCCAGCCCGCGAGGTGCGTCGTCACCGCGACGTCGGCGGAGACGGTGACGATCGCGTCGCCCTCGGGGCGGCGCGCGAGCGCGCCGAGGACGCGGCCGAACGCCTCCTGAGTGGACATTGCGCCCTCGTACGTCTCGTCGAGCGCGCGCGGCACGGCGGGTGCGGCCGCACGCGGCGGCGGCATCCACAGCGGCGGCAGCCGGCGGACGTACGCCGCCTCGTCGCCGGCGGGATCGAACCCGGCCCATTCCTCGCCCGGCACGATGCCGAAGGCCTCGCGCAGCTCGGCGATCTGGGCTGGGCTCGTGACCATCGTGTGGTTGAGCGGATCGGCCGCGGAGGGCAGTCCCCAGCCCTTGATCGTGTGGGCCAGGATCACCGCCGGCCGGCCGCGCTCACGCTCGGCCTCGTCGAGCGCCTCGAGGATCGACGCGAGATCGTGGCCGCCAACATCGGCCACGAGCGAGGCCAGCGCGTCGTCCGGGAAGCCGGCGAGGGCGCGATCGAGGTCGGCGTCGAGCGCGCCGGCCGGCGTGGTGACGAGCGTCTTACGCACGGTGCCCGGCGGCAGCCGCAGCAGCCGCTGATACTCGCGGCCCGGCATCGCCTCGAGGCGGCGGCGCAATCGCTCGCCGCCCGGTCGACGAAACGCGGCCTCGAGCCGGCCGCCCCACCGCAGCTCGCGCACGCGCCAGCCGTGGGCGCGGAAGAGATCGGCGAGCTGGCGCGTGCGCGCATCGGGGATCACGCGATCGAGGCTCTGCCGATTCACATCCACGATCCAGAGCACGTCACCCAGCTGTGCGAGCGGCTCCTCGCCCAGCGCCTCCCACACGTTGCCTTCGTCGAGCTCGGCGTCGCCGACCATGACCACGAAGCGCTCGGGCGAGCGCGCCGCGCCATGATCGACGAGGTAGCGTGTCGCGAGAGCGCCGAACGTGGTCATGACCGCGCCGAGTCCCATGGAGCCGGTCGAGAGGTCGACGACGTCGGGGTTCTTGCGCCGGCTCGGGTACGCCTGCAAGCCCCCAAATTCGCGCAGCGTCGTGAGACGCGCGCCGTCGAGCCGCCCGCGCAAGAACTGGATGGCGTAGAAGGCCGGCGCCGCGTGCGCCTTCGTGGCGACCACGTCGCCGGGCCGGAGCGCCTTGAAGTAGAGGGCGGTGAGGAGACTCACCACCGAGGCGGAGGATGCCTGGTGGCCACCGACCTTGGCGCCGTCCACGCTCGGGCGCGCGTTGGCCTCGTGCACCATCCACGTGGAGAGCCAGAGCACGCGGCGCTGGATGCGCTCGAGGATCTCGAGCTCGGTCACCCGGCTCTCCGTCCCCAGAACTGGGCGAGGCTGTCATCGCCGCCGCCCTCGACCTGCGCGTACGTGCAGAGGCGCGGCGCCTTGTCGGGCCGCCAGCGCAGGAACTTCGTGCCGTGACGAAAGCGGCCGCCCGAGAAGTGATCGTAACGGACCTCGCACACGAGCCGCGGCGCCAGCGGCTTCCACTCCGTGTTGCGTCCAGCGCTCCAGCGACTGGGACCGCCGGGAGCGCCGCCGGTGAAGCCCGGCGGCTCGACGAGCGGCTCCAGCACGGGCTTGAGCGCGCGGCGCTCGGGCACGGTGAAGCTCGCGCTGAAGCCGACGTGGTGCAGCAGTCCGGCGTCGTCGTAGAGCCCGAGGAGCAGCGAGCCGATCTCGCCGCCCGTCTGCGCGTAGCGGAAGCCGCCCACCACGCAGTCGACCGTGCGCATGCGCTTGACCTTGCGCATGGCCGTTCGCTCCCCGGACGCGTAGGCCGCGTCCGCGCGCTTGGCCACAACGCCGTCGAGCCCGCCCGCGCCGAGCTCGGCGAGCCAGCGACCCGCCAGCGCACGGTCGGCGGTGACGGGGGAGAGCCGCAGCGTCCCATCCGCCGGCACGTGCGCGAAGAGTTGCTCGAGCCGTCGCCGCCGCTCCGTGAGGGGCAGCGCGGTGAGATCGCGACCGGCGTCGTCCACGAGCGCATCGAAGACGAGATAGGTCACCGGCGTCTCGCGCGCGAGCTTCCGCACACGGCTCTCGGCCGGATGGATGCGCTGCAAAAGGGCGTCGAAGTCGAGCCGC
>Ga0209808_1000740_pt1 | contig 16294 bp, 15 predicted proteins | sample GraSoiAngelo_157_FD_186171 | JGI IMG/M metagenome (GOLD analysis project Ga0209808, IMG submission 186171) | Grasslands soil microbial communities from the Angelo Coastal Reserve, California, USA - 14_1009_16_20cm (SPAdes) (version 2) | ecosystem: Environmental > Terrestrial > Soil > Grasslands ... | reverse complement strand
TGCGGCTGCAGGCGGCGCGTCGAGGGCGACAGGCCATATGTATCCTTGAATTGTCGTGAGAAGTGCGCGCAGTCGGCGAAGCCCGCTTCGTTGGCGATGTCCGTGACGGAGCGGTCGGTGTTCTCGATCAGCCAGTTCGCGTAACGCATGCGCAGCTGCCGATAGAGCGAAGCCGGACCCATGCCGACATGCTGCCGGCAGAGCCGCTCGAGTTGCCGCGCCGAGAGTCCGAGCTCGGCCGCGACCGCCGCGACGGCAATGGGGCGCGCGAGGTTCTGCTCCATGAGCAGCAGCGCACGGCGCACGCGCGGCTCGGCCACGGTCTCCGACAGCGGCGGGTGTGGCTGGCTGTCGCTCCCGGAGCGCGGGCGGTCGAACAGCAGCACCTGGCTGGCCTTCTGCGCGACGGCGCGCCCGAGATGCTGCTCGATGAGGTGGGTTGCCAGCGCGGCGGTCCCGGCGCCGCCGGCGCAGGTGATGCGCGGGCCGTCCGCGAGGAACAGGCGATCGGCGATCACCTCGTAGCTCGGAAACGCCTCGAGAAAATCCTGGTAGTGATACCAGCTGACGCAGGAGCGCCGCCCCTTCATCAGCCCGGCGCGGCACAGGATGAAGCTGCCGGTGCAGATGCCGATCAGGGGCACCGCTGTCGCGCCCACTTCGCGCAGGTAGCGCATGGTCGTCTCGTCGATCTGTGGTCCCGCGTGCAGGATTCCGCCGATGACGACCACGTAGTCGAGCAGATCGGGGGAGAGCAGTGCGCTCGTCGGCTCGAGCAGCACGCCACAGCTCGCCGGCACCGACTCCGCCCGGCTCGACATGATCGACCATTGCACGTGCAGCGGACGACTGCGATCGCCCTCATCGGCGGCGAGACGCAGGTGGTCGATGAACACCGCAAACGCCGACAGAGTGAAATGATGCGCCAGGATCACCCCGACGCGCAGCGGCGGGCGCGCCCCGCGCTCGACCGAAGGGAGTCTGTGGTTGGCGCTTGAGTGGGGCATTGAACGCTCACTCAATGGTTATGGTTCCCCTGACGCGGCTATATTCCACCAACGCCGAAACAGACGCAAGACGAGCCTCGTACGGTCAGGAACATTACACCAAACAAGAGGATAGCCCGCGCGTGGCCTGAGCGCTGATCGCGAATCGTCATTGAACGCCCGTTCAGGAGGGCGGGACTGAGGAGCTCAGCGCAGGACCGCCAGCCGGGCGAGGTTGGCCTGGACAACCGTGTCGTGGCAGGCGCTGCGCGCGTACCAGCGGCGCGCGGCTTCCACCAGCGCGGTGCACATGTCGACCGTCTCGGCTTGCTGGGGAGCGAGATTCTCGCTGCGGCTGACGGAGAAGCCGCGCGGGGGCGTGCGCATATGACGACGGAGGCGCAGCCGCTTGAGCGCACGCGTCGGGACCGATTCCGGGGTCGCTCCGCCCTCCTGCGCGACGCGCTCGCTCACGCTGCGACCGACGCGTTCGTAGTCGAGTCCGCCGGCTGCGCGCTCGTAGCCAGACGGCCCGATCCATTGCTGGCACCAGCTCTTCAGCTGCTCCCCCGAGCAGCGCAGCTCCGGGTCGGTCAGCGCCACCGCGATGCGCGGCAGATCGAAAGCCTCGCGCAGCGCCGCCTCGCCGTGCTGCTCATCGAGCAGCTGCTCGATGTCCGTGAGGTATCTCGCCAGCATCCGCGAGCTCGAAGGAGAACCGGGCTGGTCGTGCATGAGGCAGTCTCCTGATCCGTCAGGCCGCCCGGTCGGCGGGAGTGACTGCCGCAGCCGGTGCGCCCTCGTCCCTCGGCGCGTCGATCAATTCCGGTGAAGCCGGGACGGAAGCGGGTGCCGGTAGCTGCGGCGCCGGGCGCGACGTCCCCGGGCGTTGCCGTGGCCGCGGCGCGCGCAGCGGACGGCTCGCGGAACGCACTGCGGCGCGCCGCCTCGAGACCGGCTGCTGCCGCGCGCGGCGGGCGGGGCTTGCGGTCACCGCACGGCGCTCCGTGCCCGGTGGAGCCGCACGCCGTGTGGCGGCGGGGCGCCGAGCGCGCGCGGGGGCCTTGGCGGGGCTCTTCGCAGCGGTCGTCGCCGCTCCGCGCTTCGCGCGCCGCCCGGGCTTGCGTTTCTCTTTCGAAGCGGAATCGTCTTTCTGGGCGCGGCGTGCGCGCTTCCACGCCTTGCGCGCGACCGCGGCTTGCTTGCGTGCGCGCCTGGCCTCCCGTTTGGCCTCCTTCAAGCGCTTGCGAGCGCGCTTCAGCTCTTCTTTGGCGATGCGGACGCGCTGCTTGGCGACGTCCGCCTGAAGCCGCGCGCGCTCGAGAGGCTCGGCCGGTGAGTTCTGTTCGCTGCCGGTCTTCTTCATCGGGTGGCTCGCGAAGCGAAAGGAGCGGCAGTCTCACACAAGCGCGGGGCGCTTTCCACCGCGTGCAGTTATCCACAGAATTTGTGAATAACCGTGTGGACAGACGGTTCCGCAGCACGCAAACGCCCAGCCCGGGCAAGGGCTTGCGTCACGGTGCACGGGATTTCGCCAGGCGCGATCACTCGCCGGTGGCGTTGAGCATCGTCGCCGTCACTCGATTACGCCCCGCGTTCTTGCTGCGATACAAGGCGGCGTCGGCAATCTTGAGCACGCGCTCGGCGAGCCGCCGCTCGCCGCCGGGTACACGATCGAGTCCGCACAGTCCGAAGCTGGCGGTGACCTCCATGGTTTTGCCCTCGGCCGTGTACGGGGGCTGGGCGACGACGGCACGGAGCTTGCGCGCGACGTCGAGCGCCTGCTGGTAGCCGGTCTCGGGCAGCACCACCGCGAATTCCTCGCCGCCGATGCGCGCCACCCAGTCGATGCCGCGGCGCAGGCTGAGTTGCAGCCGCGCGCCGAATTCCCGCAGCACCTGATCGCCGCAGGGGTGACCGTGAGTGTCATTGATGCTCTTGAAGAGGTCGATGTCGCACAGCACCAGTGACAGCGCGCGCCCGTAGCGCGCCGCGCGCTCTACCTCGCGCGGAAAATGCTTGCTGAAGAAGCGGCGGCTGTTGACGCGGGTGAGATCGTCGGTCGCCGAGAGCTTGCGATTCTCGGCGAGCGTGACGCGCAGCACGCTCTCGAGCTCCGCGATGCGCCGTGCGGCGGCGAGGCGCGCGTCGAGCTCGCGCGAGGAGGTCCGGCGGCCGACGCACTCGTCCGCGCCGGCGGCGAAACCGGCCTCGCGACCGGCGGTGTCGTCGAGCGGCGCCACGTACAGGATGAAGGGCGTCCGCACCGTGGCGCGCGCCCGCAGCCGCCTGACCAGTTCGAGCGAATCGGTCACGACCACGGGACGGAACTCGCTCTCGAAGCGGCGCAGCGCGTCGTCCTCGTCGGCGAGCGACTCGTAGTCGAGCATGTCGGGTGGGATGCGCCGCGCGAGCTGCTCCAGCAGTGGCGCGTCCTGACACACCAGCAGCGCCCGGGGCGGGGGCATGACGCGCAGCATGACCGCGATGGTGGCGGTGGTCTCCTCGGGAGTCGCCTCCGCCGCGCGTCGCTCCAGAATGCGCTGGATCACCGTCGTGTGGCCGCCGGCTCGCATGACCGCTCTGAACGCCTCCGTTGCCCGAGGAGCAGATTACAGACCCGCGCCGCAAAATGCGCGCTCCGGTGACGGGCGGCGGCGCTGTATGATGGCCTCATGGACCCGCCGGGCATAACGCGCCACCGCCGGCCGTTTCTTGCGCCGGTGTGGCTGACGCTGGTGGCTGCGCTGGTGATTGGCGGCGTGGCGGTGGCGTTCTATCGCAGCGCCACCACCACCGTCGTCCTGCTCGTGCCGCCGGTGGAAAAGGAGCCCGGAACCATCGACGATCCGCCGCTTTCGCCCGAGGGCGAGCAGCGCGCGCAGCAGCTCGCGCGCATGTTCGGCGACGTCGACGGGGGCGGGCGGCTCGACGCGATCTACGTGAGCGACGACCGCCGCGCCCGCCAGAGTGCGGCGCCCCTGGCGGAGCGGCTGCACCGCACGCCGGTCGTATTCAGCTCCCGCGAAGCGCGGGGCGCCGCGGCCCGTGTGTTACACGAACACCCGGGCGGCACGGTGCTGGTCATCGGCAGCGGCGCAACGCCCGCGCAGATGATTCAGGAGCTCGCGGGTGCGAACACCGTGCCCGCGGGGCAGGGCGCGTCGGATGCGATCTATATGGTCAGCGTGCCGAGCTTCGGCCGCGCCCACGTGGTGCGCATCAGGTTCTGAAGCTGCCACCGTCCTATCGATAACGCTGCGCGGTTGGCCAGTCAACGAACCGAGCGCGCACGGCGCGTGCCACCGGCGCTCAGCGCCACGGCCCGGTGGATAAAATCCTCGTGCTGACTGATGCGGAAGTCGGCGAGCACCGCGGAGCGGATGTAACGCGCCTGGTCGACGAGGTAGGTGGCGCGGCGCACTCCGAATCCGAGCGGCCCCCGCACGTCGTACATGCGGATGACGCACTTGTCCACGTCCGAGAGCAGGACGAACGGCAGCTTGTGCTGTTCGCGGAAGGCGCGGTGACTCTCGGGCCCCTGCGGGCTCACGCCCGCGACACTGAGGCCCGCCTCCTGGATCTCGGCATGCAGGTCGCGGATGAAGCAGGCCTCGCGGGTGCAGCCCGGAGTGAAGTCGGCGGGATAGAAGTACAGGATCAGCGTCCCGTAGCGCAGCAGCGCGCTGAGCGACACGCTCTGCCCGTCCTGGTCCGGAAGTGTGAACTCCGGCGCTCGCCCACCCGTGGCCAGCATGCCTGTTCCCCGATCCGCAGCTCCTGCGGGCCTCAAGGCCGTCGATCATAGCTGCATCCTGAGGCGCAGGGTCAAGACTTCGTTGGAGCGGCCGGATCGCGATGCTAGAATCGCGCGCCGGCCCGGGGTCCCCGCGAAATCGCGCATCTTGATGGCGGGCATTCGCTCGCTGTTTGCGACGAGCGTGATTTCGCGGGGTGGTTGTCCGGGGCCGCCGCGAAATCGCGCATCTTGATGGCCGGGCATTCGCTCGCTGTTTGCGACGAGCGTGATTTCGCGGGGTGCTTAGCCGTGGGGCGGTAGCTCAGCTGGGAGAGCGTCGCGTTCGCAATGCGAAGGTCGAGGGTTCGATCCCCTTCCGCTCCACCATTAATTCCAGGGTTTGCGGCGGTCCCTTGCAGGATGCCGAACTCCTCTGTCGCTATCCGGACCGCTTCGCGCAATGGCACCGCCGACGATGTGTCAGGTAGGGGGTTTGACAGATCCCTCAGCCACTTGAATGTGATTTTGAAAGGGTGGGTCAATGAAATATCTAATGATGTTGAGTGCGTTGGGGCTGGTAGGCTGCAGTGTCTATTCGCCTGATGCTGGGCATGAAGTCGTATTGATCGAAAAGCCATGGATTTTTGGCCATGGCGGAGTCGATTCTGATCCGGTGAAGCCGGGACGAACGTTCGCAGCTATCACGACTGAAGGCGTTGATGTCTACATGCAGCCTCAGAAGTTCGATACTGAGATGCACGACACGATGACCTCGGATGGCGTACCGATCAGTTTTCATGCCATCGTGGTGTTACAAGTCACGGATTCGGTAGTGTTGATCAAGAATTTCGGACCGAACTGGTATCAGAACAATCTGGAAGAGCAGTTCAAGACGATGGTTAGACAGGCTGTGCGCAAGCGCGGCATGAACGAAACGGCGATCAGTACGACAGCCTTGGATGCTGTCGATGCGGAGATTCGAGACGCTTTGAAGGCATTCATCAAGGAAAAGGGATTGCCGATCCAGCTTGTTACGATGACTGTAGGACGAGCCAATCCGCCTGATGCCATCAAGAATCAGCGGATTGAAACGGCCACACAGGAGCAACGCATCCAGACTGAGCAGCAGACCAAGTTGGCAGAAGTTCAGCGCAAGTCGGCTGAAGAGGCTCGGGCGGCAGCAGACAATGCTTATCGACAGGCTATCGGTCTATCACCCGAGCAGTATGTCCAGTTGAAGCGGATCGAGATGGAGAATCGCGTGTGCGCGGATGGCAAGTGCACGTTCATTGAGAATGGCGGAGCGGTGCCTGCATTTAGTGTGAAGTAGCGCCCGCCTGCGAGCGGGCTACGCATCACGGTCGGCATCGGCATGACGCTGGTTGGCGGGGTCACCGGTCTTCCCGGGCGTGAAAGATACGCAGTACGATAACGTCGCTGTCCCTCAGCTCGTAGCGAATCTCGTACTTCGCGGCGAGCACGCGCCTGACTTCTCGGGGCCCGAAGCGCGGCAGCCGCTCCCCTAGGCGCGGCTGGGCTGGAATGCGCTCGACGCGATTGAGACGCACCGAGCGGACGGCTGCGCCGGGATTGACGGGCTCCAGGAACTCGTACAGTCGGCGCAAGTCCCCGTAGGCTGATTGCGTCCAGCGGAGCGCCACGGAATCAGCGCGACGATTTGCGGCGACGGGGGTACCAGACTGCGGACCCAAGCACGGACCTCGGCATGGTCGATCGTCGCACCACCATCGACTTCGGTGAGCGCGGCCAACGTCTGCCGACGACGCTGCTCATCGAGGGCGAGGTAACCCTCGAGCGCCTCCTTGACGACCCACCCCCGGGGGCGCTCGAGGCGCTCGGCGAGACTGTCCAGCTTGCGGGCGAGCTGATCAGTTGGGTACGGCATGAGGTATCGGTAACGAGCCAGCATCAGCGCGGTACCGCCGACCACAACCTCGAGCGGCGCCGTAAGTGCGCCAACGCAGCGTCGCGCTTGTCCGCGCCACGTGCAGCGTAGCGATGCGACCGTCGGCTCAAATAGCCAAGGACCAGCACGAGCAGTGATAATGTAGGCAGAGAGGGGGCGCAATTGCGACGAATGGATGCCGAGCGGCGCGGTGCGCGGGAAGGGCTGAGCGCGAGCGAGGAGCGCATCCGCCTCATCCTCGATTCGGCGCTGGATGCACTCGTCACCATCGATCACACGGGGACCATAACCGGCTGGAGCCCCCAGGCCGAAACCCTGTTCGGCTGGAGCGCGGGCGAGGCGCTCGGGCGGTTGCTCTCGGAGACCATCATTCCCGAGCGCTACCGTGCCGAGCACACGCAGGGACTCGAGCGCTATCTCGCCACCGGCGAGGGTCCCCTGCTCAATCGCAGAATTGAGGTCTCCGCCCTCCGGCGTGACCAAAGCGAATTCCCCATGGAGCTGGCGATCACACCTATCCGATCCGGGAATAGTGTCAGCTTTAGCGCATTCGTGCGCGACGTCACGGAGCGCAAGCGCGCCGAAGCGGCGCTTCGCGAGAGCCAGGAGCTGCTCGAGGGAATCGTCAACTCCTCGGACGACGCCATCATCAGCAAGACCCTCGGGGGCATCATCACCTCGTGGAATCCCGGGGCGGAGCGACTCTTTGGATACACCGCGCAACAAGCGATCGGTCGGCCGATGCTGATGATCTTCCCGCCGGAGAGGCAGGGGGAGGAACCGGAAATCCTGGCGCGCATCGGGCGCGGCGAGCGTGTCGATCACTTCGAGACCGTCCGGGTCCGCGCGGACGGAACGCGTATCGATATTTCCGCGACCATCTCGCCGCTCAAGGATGCCGGCGGCCGGGTCATCGGCGCCTCGAAGATCGCGCGCGACATCACCGAGCGGAAGGCTCATGAGCGCAAGCTCCAGGCGCAGCTCGCACGGCTCCGCCTGCTCGAGCAGATCACCCGCGCGATCGGCGAGCGCCAGGATCTGCACAGCATCTTCCGGGTCGCCATTCACAGCCTCGAAGAGCACCTGCCGATCGACTTCGGCTGCATCGCCCTGCACGAGGTTGCGGGCCAGCCGCTCGAGGTCGCATGCGTGGGCACCCGGAGTCAGGCGCTGGCACCCGAGCTGGCGCTGGCGGAGCACGCACAGATCAGGAGCGATGAGAATGGACTTGGGCGCTGTCTTCGAGGCGAGTTCGTCTACGAGCCTGACATTTCCGGATCGCCGTTCCCCTTGCCCGCACGTCTCGCGCGTGGTGGCTTGCGTGCCCTGGTGATCGCCCCCCTGAGCGTCGAGAACAAGGTCTTTGGTGGCATGATCGCCGCCCGGCGCGAGCCGGCAAGCTTTGCGAGCGCCGACTGCGAGTTCCTCCGTCAGCTGAGCGAGCACCTGGCGCTCGCGGCGCATCAGGTGAGGCTCCACTCCGCCCTGCAGCGGGCGTACGAGGACCTGCGTCAATCGCAGCAGGCGGTGATGCAGCAGGAGCGGCTGCGGGCGCTCGGGCAGATGGCGAGTGGCATCGCCCACGACATCAACAACGCGCTCTCGCCCGCCTCGATCTACGCCCAGTCGCTGCTCGAGCGCGACGAGACGCTCAGCGAGAGTGCCCGTGAATCGCTCCGGGTCATTCATCGGGCCATCGACGATGTCGGGCAAACGGTGTCGCGCATGCGCATGTTTTATAGTCAGCGCGAACCGCAGCTCGCGCTGGCGCCGCTCGATCTCAACGATCTGTTGCAGCAGGTCGCGCGGCTCACGCGCGCGCGCTGGAGCGACATACCGCAGGAGCGGGGAATCGTCATCGACCTGAAGACGGATCTCGTACCCGATCTGCCCCGGATCATGGGAGCCGAGAGCGAGATCCGCGACGCGCTCACGAACCTGGTTCTGAACGCGGTCGATGCCATGCCCGAGGGCGGCAGGCTCACGCTGCGCACGGGCGTCAGTAACGGCACCGGCCGCGAAGCGGGCGCCGCGCCGCAGGTGCGGGTCGAGATCCGCGACACGGGTGTGGGCATGACGGAGGCGGTCCGAAGCCGCTGTCTCGAGCCCTTCTTCACGACCAAAGGCGAGCGGGGCACGGGCCTGGGGCTCGCCATGGTCTATGGCATGGTGCAGCGTCACAGCGCGGAGCTCGAGATCGAGAGCGAGCTCGGGGCGGGGACGACGATGCGGGTCATCTTTCCCACCGCGTGGCTCCGGGACGCACAGCAGCCGGCGCCTCGCGTCCGCGCCCCAAGACGCCTGCGCATACTGCTCGTGGACGACGACCCGCTCCTGCTCAAATCGCTCCAGGACGTTCTCGAATCCGACGGACACTCCGTGCTGGCCGTCGACGGAGGCCAGCGGGGCATCGATGAGTTCCTTACGGCACGCAAGCGGGCCGAGGGCTTCGAGGCGGTGATCACGGATCTCGGAATGCCGAACGTCGATGGCCGGACGGTTGCCGCGGCGGTCAAGAGCGCAGCCCCGGGCACGCCCGTCGTTCTCCTTACCGGCTGGGGACAGCGCATGCGGGGTGAAGGCGAACTGCCGGATCACGTCGATCGCGTGCTCAGCAAGCCGCCCCGGCTGCCGGAGCTGCGCGCAGCGCTCGAGGAGCTGGTCGCGCGCGGTTCCCGGACGCACTGAATCTGACATAACAGCGCGCTGCGCGCGCCTGAGTCTCGGGCTGCCGAGCCGGTGCATTTGAGCTTCGTGCAGACGCAACTGCGTGCGTAGCTGCCTCGATACCAACCTAAGGTCATACGCATTCCCCACTAACACGTATCTATATTCCGCGATGCCCGAGCCGCGCCAGGCCTGCCAGACCCCCCGCGTCAGCAAACCCACCTGGGAGGGCATCATGGCCCCGGGCCGGACGGGTGATCCGGCGCTCTCCGCCCGCGGGCGCGAGATCTATCAGCACGGCATCGAGTCCGAAGGGGTGCCGGCGTGCGGCAGCTGCCACGGGCCCGACGGACACGGCGTCGCCGACTTTCCGCGGCTCGCGAGCCAGCGCTCACAGTACATCCTCAAGCAGCTCGCTTCCTTTCAGAGCAACATGCGCAACGTCGCCGTCATGCACGGGGTCGCACAGAACCTGCGCACGAACGAGATGCAGGCGGTCGCGGCGTACCTCGAGGGCCAGCCCTGAGGACGAGCTGCGCGGGAAACTGACGCTGGATGCGCCGCTGCGGAAACCGCGGCTCTATTGGAGCTTGGAGAAACCCGCCGTCGGCGCGGCGGCCGCCGCGGCGGGAGCCGCCACTGGCAGGTAGCGGTCGAAGCACATGGCGATGACACGAAGAAGCAGTCGTCCGCGCGGCGTTGCACGGATGAGGGTGCGGCTTGCGGTCGCGAGGCCGTCCTCGACGAGCGGGCGCAACCGCTGCAGCGCGGCTGCGAAATAGACTCCGAAGTCGATTCCGTGGCGCCGCTCGATTCCCTCGATGTCGATCTCACCGCGGCACATGAGCTGCTGAATCGCGTCCGCGCGCAGCAGGTCGTCGGTACCAAGCTCCAGGCCGCGAGCCACCGGCAGACGGTGCTGCGCGATGGCCGCCTGCCATCTGGAGATCTCGCGTTGATTCTGGCTGAAGCTGCTGCCGATGTGGCTGATCGCGCTCGGACCGAGTCCGATCAGGTCGCACCCGGCGTGCGTCGTGTATCCCATGAAGTTGCGGTGCAGACGACTGTCTTCCTGGGCCCGTGCCAGATCGTCTTCCGGCAGGGCGAAATGGTCCATACCGATGTGGCGATAGCCGGCAGCGCCTAGCCGTTCCACCGCCACCTGCAGCAGCGTCAGTCGCTCTTCCGCCCCAGGCAGATCGGCGCTCGCGATCTGACGCTGGGCCTTGAAGAGGGCCGGCATGTGAGCGTAGCCATAAACCGCGACACGCTCCGGCCGCGCCCCGACCACGGTGTCGAGCGTGTGCGCGAAACCCGCGGGCGTCTGCAATGGCAGCCCGTAGATCAGATCGAGGTTGACCGATCGCAATCCCGCGCGGCGACACGCCTCGATGACCGCCAGAGTCTCGGCGACGCTCTGCACGCGGTTGATGGCCTGCTGCACTCGCGTATCGAAGTCCTGGACACCGAGGCTGACGCGATTGAAGCCCAATTGCGCCAGCATCGCGACATCACCGTCATGGACGTGGCGCGGATCGAGCTCGATCGAAAACTCACGCTCGGCGACCCCACTGAGGCGAAACCCGTCAGCGAGCGCGGCGAGCAACCGGGAGAGCTGGGTCGGGCTCAGGAAATTCGGAGTCCCGCCCCCGAGGTGCAGCTGCATCACCTCACGGCGTGTGTCGAACAGCGGCGCAACCAGCCGCAGCTCGTGCAACAACCGCTCGACGTAATGCTCTCCCCGGACCGGGTCACGGCTGATGGTGCGGTTGCAGCCGCAGTAGAAGCACGGGCTGAAGCAGTAGGGGACGTGAACGTAGAGCGAGATCGGGCGCGGCGAGACCTGGACGTTGCTACGCCACGCCCAGCGGCGCAACTGCTCCTCGCCGAAGTCCTCACGGAACTGAGGCGCGGTCGGATACAAGGTGTACCGGGGGCCGGGGGAGTCGTAGCGAGACAGCAGCCCGATATCGAAAACTGGCTGCGTGCTCATCGGCCACAGCTTGGACCCCGTGCCAGGGACTGCCTATCGTGGAAAGCCGCACGAGACCCTCACCGTCATCGGGGATCATCCGTATTGTGATGTCGCGCACGTCGAAAGCCGCGAGCCGGCCGCACGAGCTTCAGCCCGGTCCCGGCCGGGGGTTGCCCGGCCCCGCAGCCTCCCCGAGATCGAGGACCATGCGCACCAGTTGCGCGACCGAGGAGGCGCCCATCTTCTCCATGACGCGTGCGCGGTGAATCTCGACCGTGCGCTGGCTGAGGCCGAGGTCCGCAGCCATCATCTTATTCGCCTTGCCACTGGTCACCAGCGCAAGCACTTCCCGCTCGCGCGGCGTCAGAGAGTCGAGCCGCTCGCGAATGCGGGTGCGCTCACCGAGCGCCGCGCGATTCTCGCGATCCCTCTCCAGCGCCCGCTGAATGCGGTCGATCAGATCCTGGTCCCGGAAGGGCTTTTGCAGGAAATCAAAGGCTCCGTGCTGCATGGCTTCGACCGCCATGGGGATATCGCCGTGTCCGGTGATGAAGATCACGGGAATCACGGCGCCGCGCAGGTTGAGTTGCTGCTGCAGCTCGAGGCCGCTCATTCCCGGCATGCGCACGTCGAGTGCCAGACAACCCGGCTGCTGCGGGTCATAGCTTCCCAGGAACTCCTGAGCGGAGGCGAACACAGCCGCAGTCAGGCCAACCGATTTGACGAGCAGCCGCAACGAGTTTCTCACTGCGGCGTCATCATCCACGATGAATACGGTCGGCGATGGTGCTGTCATGCATTGCCTCCCCGTGTCGAAGGTAGTCGCAAAACGAAACAGGCGCCACAGGGAACGTTCGGCCGATAGCTCAGGGTGCCCCGGTGCTGCGCGATGATCGTTCGGCTGATTGCCAGCCCGAGTCCCGTGCCGTCGGGCTTGGTGGTACTGAACGGCTCGAACAGCTGCGGAAGGAGAGTCGCGGAGACCCCGGGTCCGGTGTCGGACACCGACAGCTCCACGTCCCCGTCGTCGGACCGCGAAGTGCGCACGATCAGCTCCCGATCCTTGTCGGGAGTCTCTTTGAGGGCTTCGACGGCGTTGTGCACCAGGTTCAGTATGACTTGCTGGATCTGAGTTCCGTGTGTTTCGACCTTCGGCAGCCCCTCGGTCAGCTCGAGACGATAGCGCACGTGGTGCGCCTCCGTGTCGGATTTCATCAAATCGCTGAGCTCCGTGACGAGAGTGTTGATGTCCGCCGGCTCGCGCGGACCGCGGTGCGGGCCCGCGAGCCCGCGGAGCCTGCGGATGATGTCACCGGCACGCACGGCCTGACTGGCGATCTCCCGCAGGGCCTCCCGGACCTCCTCGAGGTCCGCGCCCGGCCGGGCGAGCAGTCGTTCGCATGCCTGCGCGTAGTTGGCGATCGCCGCCAGCGGTTGGTTGAGCTCGTGCGCGAGGCCCGACGCGGTCTCACCCACGGTGGCGAGGCGGGACACGTGTCCGAGGCGTTCCTGCAGCCGACGTGCCTCCTCGCCGGTGCGGCGCTGGAGCGTCCGGTCCTGAATGAAGCCTACGAAGCGCGGCGGCTCGGTGTCGCGCACCACGCCGACGGAGAGAAATGCGGCAAAGACGCTGCCATCTTTCCTGCGGGCGCTGACTTCCCGGCCCGTGCCGATGATGTGCGGAACCCGCGTCGACACGTATCGCGCGAGGAATCCGTCGTGCGCGCTGCGATCCTGGTCGGTCATGAGCACGCCGACATTGCGACCCAGGACCTCCTGTGCGCGGTAGCCGAACAGCTGCTCCGCGGAGCGACTGAACGACTGGATGCATCCGAGGTGGTCGAGCAGGACGACTCCGTCAACGGCGGCGTCCAGCAGGGCCTGCACCTCGTCAGGGGGCTGGGCAGCGGCGGGCATGGCCGGATCCACTGAAGCTCATGTCGGGGTGATTATGCATATCGCTCAGCCACTCGTCGGCCGCGTGCCGTGTGCGGGATCACAGCAACTTAGCTTCGCTGGCTTGAGCCCTGCCATACGGGATTCTGCTTACGTTGCTCTAGGCTCAGCGGCATGTGTGTGGGGGCCTTCGCCGATGCTCGCCGCGCCGCCTGAGCACCTCGGGGCGGCGCTTCAGCTGCGTCGCGTGCCGGCGGGCTCATACCCCGGCCTGACTCTTTGCCCCCCCTCTTTTTTGAGGTATCGTGCGGGCGAGCGAACTGCACCGTTTTCTGCGGCGCTCGAGAGGCACGCCACAGGGTTCAGGCGCCCGATGCGCACACCAGCCAGTATCCCGGTCCCGTCCCTCCCTCCATGCAATCCGCTCCGCCCGAGTTGGCCCGCAGCGCGCTCGACGCCGCACCGGACGCGATGATCATCATCGACGCGTCGGGGGTCATCCGGTTCGCGAACCGCCAGGTCTCGGCGCTATTCGGGTATCCCCGCGATGACATCATCGGCATGGGGGTCGAGCATCTCATGCCCGAGCGCTTTCGCGAGCAGCACTTGGCGCACCGGCAGAGCTACACGCACAGCGTGCGCGTCAGACCCATGGGAGTCGGACTGGACCTGTTCGGACAGCGCGCGGACGGGACGGAATTCCCGGTCGAGATAAGTCTCAGCCCGATCGAGGATGGCAACAAGGTGCTGGTCGCCGCCGCGATCCGGGACGTGAGCGATCGCAAGCGCGCCGAGGCCGAGCTGATCGCGGCGCGTCGGGCTGCCGACCGTGCCAACCAGGGCAAGAGTCGCTTCCTGGCAACGGCCAGTCACGACCTGCGGCAGCCATTGCAGACGCTGTCGCTCCTCAACGGCAATCTGCGCCGACTACTCGTCGAGCCGGAAGCGGCGCAGATTCTCGCTCAGCAGGAGATTGCCATCGGTGCCATGTCACGGCTTCTCAACGCGCTGCTCGACATCAGCAAGCTCGAGTCCGGGGCCGTCAAGCCGGATCCCAGCGATTTCGCGGTGAACGCACTCTTCGAGGAGCTGCGGCTCGAGTTCGCGAGCCTGGCCGACAACAAGGGCCTCGGCTTCAAAGTGACACCGAGCGACGTGTGGATCCGCAGTGACCGGTCACTGGTCGAGCAGATCCTGAAGAATCTGGTATCGAACGCCATCAAGTACACGCGTCAGGGCTGGGTTGCACTGCGCTGCCTTTGCGAGTCGCCCTCGTCGGTGCGCATCGAGGTAATCGATACCGGGATCGGCATCGCGGCCGACCAGCTGCATCACATCTACGACGAGTTCTATCAGGTCGAAGGTTCGCCCCACTCCAGCGAGGGATACGGATTGGGCCTCAGCATCGTGCAACGCATCGTGACGTTGCTCGACGTCAAGCTCGGCGTGCAGTCCGAGGTCAACAAGGGCTCGGTGTTCGCGCTCAGCCTCCCGGCGGGTCATGGCCAGGCCGTCGGCCATGTGCTGCGCAAGAGCGCGGAGCGGCCGGTGCGGCCGGCGCCGGACCAGGCGCATGTGCTGCTGGTCGAAGATCACGCCGGCGTGCGCGAAGCGACACGCATGCTGCTCAAGAGCGAGGGCTATCAGGTCACCGCCGTCGCCTCCATGGCGGAGGCGCTGGCGCACGCGGCCAAGAACCCGCGCCTCGATCTGCTGGTGACTGACTATCATCTCCAGCATGGAGAGACGGGTATGCAGGTGATCGAGGCCCTGCGCCGGGCGCTGCACACGCCCCTGAGGGCCTTGTTGATGACCGGGGATACCTCTTCCGCCGTCAATGAGCTGCCCAGGGACCCTCACCTGCGGATCGCGAGCAAGCCCATTCATGCCGAGCAGTTGCTGGCGACGCTCAGAGAGCTGCAGAACGTCTGAGCTCGACGGCCCGGGCGGGCCCTCCGCGAAGTGGTGCGGGTCAGCCGATCAGGTCCCGGTAGGCGTGCCAGGTCGCGTAGCCGAGAAGCGGGGCGACGATGACCATGCCGACGAGCAGCGTCAGAAACCCGAGCGCCGTCATGGCCACGATCAGCGCCGCCCACAGCAGCATGGCCGGCAGGTTCGCCGCCGTGGCGCGCAGGCTCGCCCGGATGGCGTCGGAGGCGCCCGCGTGCCGGTCGATGATGAGCGGCACGGACACGACCGAGACTGCGAATACCATGCCCGCAAGGATCGCCCCGCATCCCACGTAGCCCAGAAGCTGTCCCGCGCTCATCTCCGCCGCTCCGCCCCACAGTGCGACCGCGAGACTCGGCACCGGGGCATTGAGCACCGATTGCAGCAGGACGGCGGAGAGGACGAACCACACGACCGCGATGAGGGCGAGCACGCCCCCGAAGTGCACGAGGCCGTCGGGGTTGCGAGTCAATCCACGCAGCGACTCATCGAACCCCACCGGCTCCTTCGCCTCGCGGCGACGCGCCAGCTCGCACAAGCCGGTGGTCATCACGGGCCCGACCAGCAGGTAGCTCGTAACGGCGGCCGCGGTGAGGTAGAGGTGCGTGCTGCCGAGCATCAGAAGCACCGCTCCGAGGATCGCGATCAGCGCTCCGTGAGCGAGACCGGCAGTGCGGATCTCCTTGAGGTCAGTCCAGCCACGATCCAGCCACTCGAGCGGTTGTCGCAACGGCACGCGGCGGACTTCGAAGTGCCGCGTCACCGGTTTCCCTGCGCTGACGGAAGTGGTCATGGCATCTCCTGACACGAAGGCCGCCTCCGCCTCGCAGGAGGAGCGCGTGTTTCGCATGGTACGCCTCCGGCCGCACCAGGGGGGATGGTGGTCGGGATGGTCGGGAGGGGGAGGGGGCCGGTACACTGCGCTCGCGCTGCGCCCCCGTAGCTCAGTGGATAGAGCAACCGCCTCCTAAGCGGTAGGTCGTCGGTTCAACTCCGGCCGGGGGCGCCAGACCACTGGTTGTCTATTCCGATGAGATAGGTGACGTACATGGTCGCTCCCGCCTTGCAAGGCGTTCCTCAATGAGGGCTGGCGGAGGATCAGATTGCAGCCGTACATCCGGACTTTCGTGAAGCCGTCTATTAGGCTTCGGTCC
>Ga0209808_1000739_pt1 | contig 16298 bp, 12 predicted proteins | sample GraSoiAngelo_157_FD_186171 | JGI IMG/M metagenome (GOLD analysis project Ga0209808, IMG submission 186171) | Grasslands soil microbial communities from the Angelo Coastal Reserve, California, USA - 14_1009_16_20cm (SPAdes) (version 2) | ecosystem: Environmental > Terrestrial > Soil > Grasslands ... | reverse complement strand
GAAGCACAGGCCATAGGGTCGATTTGGTTGACGCAGTCCGGCCACGTCTTTTATAGCCGAGTGGTTCACGTGGCCGGGCCGATTCTTTTCGGTTGGCCCATCGGTTGACGAGATTATTTTCGATGCAGCTTAAAGGAGGAAGAGAAATGTTGCAAACTAAGAACGCCGCCCCAAAAAGTCACAACCTTGCCCTCGCCAGTTTGCTGATTACAGGTCTGCTCATCGTAGGAAGCACTCTCAGTTTTTCCGCTAACAAGCCCGAGACGATTGATGCCACTGCGATGGGTACAAGCACCCAGATGGGATCTCAATTCGGCATTACGCTGAACATTTATAATTACTCTACTCCCGCAGACAAGCAGATACTGGTGCAGGCATTCGAGAAAGGCCAGAATCAGGGGCTAGTCAACGCGCTCAGCAAGATGAAAGCGGCGGGTCACATCGAGGTCACCGGCACTCTGGGGTATGACTGCAGTTACATCCGAATGATTCCAACCCCAACTGGACGGAAGATTCGCTTTGTCACCAACCGCCTCCTCAGATTCGGTGAGGTGTACTGGGACACCCGATCTACCGCCTACAATTTGACGGCTGGAGAATTTGACTTGAACGACACGGACAAAAGCAAGAGCACGGGCGTCTTGTACCCTGCAGCCGAGTTCGTGATCGATAAGCACGGCGACTTGCAAATGAATCTTATTGGGAACCCTTGGAACCTGGTTGACATTATCGATTGGAAGGGAACGCCCGGCGTCAACTAAACGCGGCGCTTGGACAGTGCACCGCTGCTTGATCAGCTTTTCTGTAACTGCCAATTCTTCAGGAGCCGGTGGAGCGTCAGCCGTTATTCAGCGGGGTGGTTGGCGAGAGTGGAACCTGGCGCTGGAGGCAGTTGCTCAGCGTCTGTAATGCGCGTGCCGCATGGCCTCTCTCCGATTCGGGTCGCGATTATCTTACCTTCGACAACCGGCTTGCGCTGGGTGCGGGTATCGCCGCTCGATATCTTCAACATCCCGTTATGCCGATTTTCGTATCTCAGCTGGAAACTCAAGGACCTTGCCCCGTCGGGCCGGCGGGATCCACTTCACAAGCTTGTGAAAGCTTGGGGGAATATAGAACTTGATCACCGGTGCCATAGCCATCCTCCGAAGAATCTTCTTTTGACTTTCGACAACTGGAGAGAGGCACCCCAAATGCCAAAGTTGTGATTGAAATTAACCAACGGGGTAAACGGGAGACCCGTCGTGTCGAAACTGTCGAACTCACCTTGAAGCCACTGAGCCGCTTGCGTTTGCGCGCGCATCGGAGATTCTGCTGAGACGGGCTGGAAACTTGAGTGTTGATGTGAGAACGGCGCCGGGAGCACATCTCGGGATTCGGCGGATGGCGAGGCGTCGGGATTTGGACAGAGCTGTCAATCGGGGCATGCGTGGTACTAGTGGTGCGCTCCGTGCTCCAGCAGCGTCATGTAGATGGTTGCGTGAGCACGGAAAAGCTTACCTTCGCTGTGCAGTATCTGCTAACCGCGTAGCTGGTCTGTTGAGTGTGAAGGATTTCCGAGGGCGCACCCGACACCTCTGATCTGAAAGCTTCGAATCGGCTGTGCGAGGCGGCAATCCTGCTACTAGAAAGCCGAATTTCGGTCTGCCGAAATCCTGGGCTTCGCAACCGCCGCCAGAACAGTTCAGCTTTTAGCCAAAAGAAGTCGCGCTGCCGCTACTGCGGTATCATGTTCTCGATTACCTGAGAAAGGTGGTAAGTATGGCTACGCCTACATCAACTACCATACCCACCGAGCCAACTGGCAGTATCCCAAGACCTCTGGATCTCATCAAGCGACTCGCAAAAGGCGACAGCGAGGATCTCCTAACCTCGCTCCTTTCTATGAGGATCCGATTCGAGAGACCATTGAGCGGTTTGAAGCCGCGGGCTCTCCGGTCGTTACGGACGGCGAACAGAGGAAGTATCGTGCCAGGGAGACGGTTAACCTTTAATTGAAGCGCGGGGCGACTGTTCCGCGTGGCAACCGGATGGAGTCAAATGGCTGCCGTGAACTTGATTGGCTCGTACAACTACGCGCTCGTGGCGCTTTCGGTGTTGATCGCCATGTTTGCGTCGTACGCTGCTTTGGATCTCGCAGGTCGTGTAACGGCCGCGGGCGGTTGGACTCGCGCGGTTTGGCTGCTGGGCGGGGCTGGTGCGATGGGGACTGGCATTTGGTCCATGCACTACATTGGGATGCTGGCGTTCATCCTACCGATTCCCGTGGCCTACCATTGGCCGACCGTTCTGCTGTCACTGTTTGCGGCCATTCTCGCGTCGGTCATTGCGCTGTACGTGGTGAGCCGACAGAAAATGGGTGCGTCCCGAGCGGTCGCCGGAAGTGTCCTGATGGGTGCGGGTATTGCGAGTATGCATTACATCGGCATGGCCGCCATGCGTTTACCGGCTATATGCCAGTTTAATTCCTTTCTCGTCGTCCTGTCCGTCGTGTTCGCGATTCTGATTTCTCTCGCCGCGCTATGGATTACCTTCCACTTCCGAGATGAGAAAAATGGGATCGGTCGGGAAAAGTTAGCCGGCGCTGTCGTGATGGGTGCTGCGATCCCCGTCATGCATTACACCGGCATGGCCGCCGCCAGTTTCACGCCCTCCGGCATGCCAGCGGACCTGTCTCATGCCGTAAGCATCTCCACACTTGGCACCGCCGGAATTGCCGCCGTCACCTTTATCGTCCTGGGGCTGGCTCTGCTGACGTCCTGGGTGGATAGGCGATTCGCTGTCCAGACCTTGGAACTGCAGGAAAAGAAGCTGCAGCGAAGCGAGGCGTACTTGGCTGAAGCTCAAGGGCTCAGTCATACCGGGAGCTTCGGCTGGAGGGTTTCCACCGGCGAGATCATCTGGTCAGAGGAAACCTTTCGAATCTTCCAATACGACCGAACAACGAAACCGACTGTGGAACTTCTTCTCCAACGGGTTCATCCGGAAGACGCGGCCCTCGTGAAACAGACCATCGAGCGCGCGTCGCAGGATGGAAAGAATTTTGAACATGAATATCGCTTGCTGATGCCGGATGGTTCCGTCAAACATGTCCACGTTGTGGCTCATGCCTTAAGCGATGAATCGGGCAGCGTCGAGTTTGTTGGAGCGGTGATGGACGTCACCGTAGCAAAGCAGGCCGAAGAGGCTTTGCGCCAAGCGCAGGCGGATCTCGCACATGGCAACCGGGTGACCACCATGGGAGAGTTGACTGCCTCCCTGGCGCACGAAGTGAATCAGCCGATTGCCGCGGCCGTCACCGACGCCAACACTTGCTTGCGCTGGCTTACGCGCGATCATCCCGATGTGGAAGAGGCCCGCCATGCTGCATCGAGAATCGTCAAAGATGCAACCCGTGCTGGGGAAATCATCAGCCGAACCCGCCTGCTCTTCAAGAAGGGTACTCCGCAATGGGAGTTGGTTGATATAAACGAAGTCATTCGAGAGATGATCGTCCTCTTGCGCAGCGAGGCAACGCGGTACTCCATATCAGTCCAGACGGAACTGGCAGATCTTCCGCAAGTCATGGGAGATCGCGTGCAATTGCAGCAGGTGCTGATGAACCTCATGACCAACGGCATCGATGCGATGAAAGATGTAGATGGGACGCGCGAACTCGCGATCAAGTCGCAGAGAGCGGAAGACCGTCAGCTGTTGATCTCGGTCAGCGATACCGGTGTCGGGCTGCCCCCGCAGCAGGCGGACCAAATCTTTAATGCCTTCTTTACCACCAAACTTCACGGCACCGGCATGGGACTTCGGATCAGCCGCTCCATCGTGGAGTCGCATGGCGGCCGCTTGTGGGCTGCCGACAACTCTCAGCGTGGGGCGAGCTTTTACATCGCTTTACCCACTCAAAGTCGAGGCGCGTGAATGACGTCGGCAGCCGTTCCCACTGTGTTCGTGATTGACGATGATGACTTGGTGCGGACGGCGATCCAGGGCATGCTGAAATCGGTTGGCTTGCGTTCCGAGACCTTCGGGACGCCGCAAGAGTTCTTGCGCAGCAAGCGTCCGGACGGGCCAAGTTGCCTGGTTCTGGACGTGAGACTTCCTGGCGTCAACGGCCTGGACTTTCAGCGCGAGTTGGCGGATGCGGGCATCCGGATTCCCGTCATCTTCATCACCGGGCATGGAGATATTCCGATGTCGGTGAAGGCCATGAAATCCGGCGCGGTGGAGTTCCTTACCAAGCCCTTCCGGGACCAGGACTTGTTGGATGCGATCCACCAGGCTTTGGACCGCGACCGTGTGACGCGCCAACAACAGAGTGAGCTTGGCGAGTTGCGAAACCGCTACGAGTCGCTGACCGCACGCGAGCGCGAGGTCATGGGACTGGTAGTTTCGGGCATGCTCAATAAGCAAATCGCTTATGACCTTGGGACTAGTGAAATCACCGTGAAGATCCATCGTGGCCACGTGATGCACAAGATGCAGGCTGACTCCCTGGCAGAATTGGTCAGAATGGCGGCGAAACTTGAGATTCCACCCGGTAAGAAGTAGGTTAGGCGTGCGCAAAAACGATTCTTACATCAACGAGTGCATCTCTCTCATGGTGGGAAAGCTTTTATCCACAACACAAAGATGCTTTCGGCGATGACTCATATGGTTACAGGAAAATGGACTGCACGGCCAGTAGCGTCTGCTGCTCTGCGCTATGGATTGGCCTTTGCATCGGTCGCAGTAGCTCTGGGCCTGGCGCGTATTTTTCTATACTTTCATCTGCCTCAGCCGTTTGCCGCATTTGCGCTATCCGCAATCGCGATTACGTTTTGGTACGGCGGCACTAAGCCTGGCATTGTGGCTGCGGTGCTCGCTTCGATTGTCCGTTACTTCCATTGGTCTGAAGTCGGTGCGGTGTCTCGCGTTCTTTATGATCTTGTGTTTGTGATTTTTGCGCTGCTGATGATGGGCGTGAACCGAGCACGAAGCGAGCTTGAAGTCAGAGTCGCACAGCGAACAGCAGAGCTGACTCGGGCCAATGAGGACCTAAGCCTTGAGATTGCGGAGCGCAAGCGAGCTGAAGAGAAGCTGCGGCAGAGCGAGGCCTATTTAGCGGAGGCGCAGAAGCTCACGCATACGGGGAGTTGGGTCTGGGAGGTAGCTGGAAGATGCGCCTTGCATCTATCCGAGGAATGGTATCGCATATATGGCTTCGATCCAGAAGAGGGCATGCCGGCTTGGGACAAACGGCTACAGCGCATTCATCCGGACGATCGAGCCAAGTGGCAACAGGCAATCGATCAAGCAATAAGTGAAAAATCGGATTACGAAGTTGAGTTCCGACTTCTTCTTCCAGATGGCAAGGTAAGACACCTCCACACTGTCGGACATCCTGTTTTGGACGCGTCCGGGAATCTGGTGCAATTCGTGGGTAGTTCTACCGACATCACCGAGCGCAAGCAGGCCGAAGAGGCTTTGCGTCAGGCGCAGTCGGACCTCGCGCACGTTAGCCGTGTCACCACCATGGGAGAGCTGACGGCCTCCCTGGCGCACGAAGTGAATCAACCGATTGCCGCGGCGATCACCGACGCCAACACCTGCTTGCGCTGGCTCAACCGCGATCATCCCGATGTGGAAGAGGCGCGCGAAGCGGCGTCGAGAATGGTCAAAGACGCAACCCGTGCCGCGGAAATTGTCAGCCGAACCCGCCTGCTGTTCAAGAAGGGTACTCCGCAATGGGAGTTGGTTGATATAAACGAGATCATTCGAGAGATGGTAGCCCTGATGCGCAGCGAGGTAACGCGACATTCCATCTCAGTCCGAACGGAGCTCGCGGAAGATGTCCCCCAGCTCACAGGAGATCGCGTGCAATTGCAGCAGGTGCTCATGAACCTTATGATCAATGCCATCGATGCTATGAAAGATGGAGACGGGACGCGCGAACTCGCCGTCAAATCGCAGAGGGCGGAGAATGAGCAACTCATGGTGTCGATCAGCGATACCGGCGTAGGCCTGCCTCCGCAGCAGGCGGACCAAATCTTTAATGCGTTCTTTACCACGAAACCTCATGGGACCGGCATGGGACTTCGGATCAGCCGCTCCATCATTGAATCTCATGGTGGCCGCTTGTGGGCTGCCGACAACTCTCCGCGCGGCGCAAGCTTCCACCTCACCCTGCCTGTCGAAGCCGAGGCGCACGAATGACGCACGCAGCGCGGTATTAGAGCCCTCATACCAAAGCATAATTGCGCGGTCCCTGCCGGAGCGTTACCTTGCAACTATGGCTACTCAGGCGAAGGCGAAATTGGTCGCGATTGTCGATGACGATGAGTTGATGCGCGGGGCATTGCAGGGCCTGCTGAAGGCGGTTGGATTGCCGTCGCGAGCGTTTGCGTCGGCGGAGGAGTTCCTGAAGTCCGGCCAACAGCACCAGACTGCATGCCTGATCGCGGATATTCGCATGCCGGGAATGTCCGGTCTGGAATTGCAGGCCCAGCTCAACGCTGAGCACTGCAGGATTCCGACCATCTTCATCACGGCACACGGCGACACAAAAATGCGCCTGCAGGCATTGAGAGCGGGCGCAGTAGAGTTCATGGCAAAACCGTTCGACGATGAAGTCTTGCTCGAGAATGTTCGAGCCGCTCTGGACAGTTGAACCCCTTAACCAGTGCGCACGCGTACCCAGGAGGTCCTCTGTGGGAGCTTTCCAAAGAGTCGAGAGTGGTGAGCAACTTTCTTATGAGCGCAGATTCGAGCAGGTCATAGGCAACAGTCCTGCTCTGGAAGAGGTGCTCGAACAAGTCGAACGTGTGGCACCTACGGATTCCACCGTTCTTATCCAGGGAGAAACAGGCACCGGCAAGGAGCTGATCGCGCACGCGATTCACAACATCAGCTCGCGCTGCGGACGTCCCTTCGTAAGGTTGAATTGCGCTGCTATTCCGCTGGATCTGCTGGAAAGTGAGCTTTTTGGCCATGAGAAAGGCGCGTTCACCGGAGCGATAGCGCAAAAGATTGGTCGTTTCGAGCTGGCCGACAAAGGCACGCTCTTCCTGGATGAAGTGGGAGACATTCCGCCCGCATTACAGCCCAAACTGCTGCGCGTACTGCAGGAACAGGAGTTTGAGCGCCTGGGTAGCACTCGCACCCACAAGGTGGACGTTCGGCTGGTTGCCGCCACACACCGTGATCTGACGGATATGGTGAAGCGGGGCGAGTTTCGCAGCGACCTCTACTACCGTCTGAATGTGTTTCCGATCCTGCTGCCAGCGTTGCGGGAGCGCCGCGAAGACATTCCGGCTCTGGTAGCCCATTTTGTGGAGATTTGTGGCCACCGGATGGGTAAGCAAATCGAACACATTCCCGCGACGACGATGTCTGCATTCAGCTCGTATACGTGGCCTGGGAATGTCCGCGAGCTACAGAACATGATCGAACGTGCCGTGATCCTTTCAAATGATGGCGTGCTTCCCAATCCCCTGCCGGCGGCAGGAACTCAGGGTGTCATCATCTCTCAGGCTGCAACTACTCTGAGGGACTCGGAACGCACTCTGATTCTGCACACGCTTCAAAGAGTCGGTTGGGTGATCGGCGGCCCGAAAGGCGCAGCCGCGAAACTTGGCTTGAAGCGAACTACGCTGATCCACAAGATGCAGAAGCTCGGGATTTCTCGGCCTTCTCCGCAAAGCAGCCCGAATGTGGTGGGCAGCGCAGACGCAGGATGACGCGCCGACGCAAGTCTAATTCATGGCGATCTGGATCCGTGACGCGACTCCGGAAAAGGTCGTCGAGGGACTATTCTGATGTTTTCACCGGCACTGATCCCCCGCTAAAGGATTCGGAAAAGCATCCACATCGTCGTTCGAGCTCGTCTCATCGCGGTGGAGACACTGAAAATCCTTTTCGATCAACAGAGAGGGGCCTCTATCATCGGCGCGGTCAACGGAGAGCGAGATTTCGTCTGATCCCGCCCATTCCTGCGCCACGTCGAGCGGCAGTAGAACGCGTATGCAGTCCTGGTAATAGTGGGCCTCCATCACTGTGCAGCGCGAAGAGGCTTCCAGCGTGTAGGTCAGCTGCGAACCTGGGCCAAAGCGTAGCGCGCCTGCGCAAATGCCCGTGTTCCGGAATTGCTCGACGTCAGAACGATTCAGTCGCAAACGCAGGGAGTTCCGGTGGATGCGAAGTTTCACTGAATTCTCCAATTCCCGGAATAGATGTTGAAACGCTCGCCGCGAAGGAAGCCTACCAGCGTCATGCCAAAACGTTGCGCCATCTTTACGGCCAGGCTGGATGGCGCGCCTACTGCCGCCAGGACCGGGATCGCGGCCATTACGGATTTCTGCACCAGTTCGAATCCTGCGCGCCCGCTGACCAGAATGAGTGAATCCCCGAGAGGTACCGTGCCGTCGCGCAGAGCGAAACCAATCAGTTTATCGACGGCGTTGTGCCGGCCGACATCTTCACGCAGGCCGAGCAGGCTGCCCTCGGGCGAGAAAAGCCCCGCCGCATGAAGCCCACCCGTCCGGTCAAATGTGTCTTGCGCGGAGCGCAGCAGGTCGGGCAAGCAATAGATGAGATCCGCATGGAATTGTGGGCCAGACTGCCGCATGAGACGTGACGGAGAAACTTCTATCGCGCCTATCGCGAGCTTCCCACAGACTCCGCAGCTCGAGCTTGTGTAGAAATTGCGCCGGATGCGGGCGGGGTCGATGGCGACTTCGGGTCTCAACCTGATTGTCACCCTATCGCCCGAGTTTTCAGAATCATCTTCCCCCGATTCGGCGCGCATCAACAAAATCTGACCAACATCGTCGATAATCCCCTCGGTGAAGAGGAACCCGGTCGCGAGATCCAGATCGGAGCCGGGTGTGCGCATGGTAATCGAGAGCGGGAAGCCGTTTAGACAAAGCTGCAGAGGCTCCTCGATGGCAAGCAAATCGGAGCGAGAAGAGGACAGGCCCTTCTCCACGGTGTGAATCGGGGCAGTGATCGTATCAAGGTTCATAGCGCAGGCTCATAGCATCCACGTCGTCGAATCTGCGGAGATGCACCCCTTCGTTAGGGATTGGAATTGCTGCTCACCAGCTTACCGCAGCATTCGGGCCGCTCGGGCAAACTTGAGCGGTCCCATCCCCCGCCCAAGGCCTGAATCAGCAACACCGCGCCCGCCATACGACGCCCCAAGATATTGACCGCTGTCACTTCATCCGCGAGCGCGGCATTTTGCGCGGTGATCACTTCGAGATAGCTGGTTACGCCGCCCGTATAGCGAGTGGTGGAAAGGTCGAGCGACTTCTGAGCCGCTTGCACTGCTGTAGCCTGGACGCCAGCCTCTTGCTCGAGAATCCGCAAGGCTGCGAGGCTGTCCTCAACTTGTTGGAACCCAGCCAGTACGGTTTCTCGATAAGACGCGACCGCAAAGTCGTAACCCGCCCTGGCCTCATCGGAGACTGCGCGCCGACGGCCCACATCAAAAAGCGTTACCACAGCCGACGGGCCCGCTGACCACAGAATGCTTGGACCTTGCAGTAACGTGCCAATCCGGCCGCTCTCAAACCCTCCCGCTGCTGCCAGCGTAAGCAGAGGATAGTAGGCGGCCTTGGCCAGCCCGACCTGAGCGTTCGCGGATGCTACCCTGCGTTCGGCGGCGGCGATGTCGGGCCGCCTTTCCAGCAGCTCGGAGGGTAGACCGACAGGAATCGATGGCGGCGGAGTTGTCAGCGGCAAAGGCGGAAGGGTGAACTCGGCCGGAGGTTTACCCACCAGCACGGCCACCGCATGCTCATACTGGGCGCGGGCTACGCCGACGTCGATCGCCTGAGCACGGGTCGTTTCCAGTATGGTCCTGGCTTGCTCGACCTCTACCTCAGAGGCAATTCCCCCCCGGAACCGCTCCTCATTCAATTGCAGTGCCTTTTCGTACTGAACGACCGTATATTGCAGCAGCTGTTCTTCGGCATCCAAGGTGCGCGCTGCGAAGTAATCTATGGCCAGATCAGCGTGCATGCTCAGGTTGACTACCGCAAGATCCGCGGCGCTTGCCTGTGCTTGTTCCCGATAAGACTCAACATTGCGGCGTACCCGGCCCCACACGTCGGCCTGATACGACAGATCAAGCGGCAGCACGAAATCATTGATAGTTTTGCCATTGCTGATAGTCGTGGTGCCGCGGTTCGAAGAAAACTTCTCACGAATCGCCGATGGACTTGCGGTGATAGTCGGATAATAATCTGCGCGGTTATAGCGTAGAGCGGCTCGGGCCTGCTGATACTGGGCCACTGCCACTTTCAGGTTCTGGTTGGAAACATTGATCTGCTGTTCTAAAGTGTTGAGCTGGGAATCCTGAAAAATTTCCCACCAGTTTCCGCCGAGCTTCTGCTCGCTGGGTTGGGCAGGCTTCCAGTTTCCTACCTCTTTATAGGCGGGAGGAGCCTGCATCGCCGGAGGGTGATACTTTGGTCCAACCGTGCATCCACTCAACTGGAGCACGGCTATCGTGAGCGCAATCGCCAGCCAAGTTACTTGCCCCCGGTTCTCAAACAAAATCGTCCTTCCAGCGGATTTCACTTGGAATCCCCCGGCAGGGTTGCCTGAACAATTTGGACTTGCTGCCCGGAAACCAGTGAGTCAGGTGGGTTGACAATAACCTGATCGCCCGTCTTCAGGCCAGCGACGATTTCAATCTGATTGCCGAAATCATGCCCAGGAGTTACGGCAGCGAGCACAACCTTCCCATCTTGCACTACGCCGACTCGTAATCCCTCCGAACGGAACAGCAGAGTGTTCACTGGAAGCAGGAAAGTAGACTTTTGGGTCGGGACTTTCAAGTGGACCTCAGCGTAAGAGCCTGTGAGAAGTGTGCTCTTAGGATTGTCCACCTCAATCTCGATCAGCAAGGTGCGAGTTGTCATATTGATGGCTTCCGCTGTTCGCACCAGCGTTCCCTGGAACTTGCGCCCGGGAAACTCGGCCAGACTGAGATCTGCTGTCATGCCCACTTTGACTCCTTGGGAGTACTCTTCTGGGACGTTTACGTACACACGCAGCTTTCCGGGCTGAGCGATATGAAAGAGATCGGTTTTTGGTGTGGCACTGCTGCCAGAATTAATAAGGTCGCCGATATCGGTGTTACGCGCCGTAATCACACCATCGAATGGAGCGTAGATCTTCTCGAAAGATACCAGTGCCGTGTACTGCTGTACGGTTGCCTTGTCTGCTTCGACAATTGCCTTATTTGCGTTATAGGTACCGACCGCGTTGTCGACGTCCTGTTGGGACACAGCGTTCTTTGTCAGCAGGCTCTGATACCGTGTCTTAGTGATGGCGGCAAGCTCGAGATTTGCCTGCGCGGTTAACAGGTTGCTGCGGGCTTGCTGCAGCTGCTGATCAACTTCCGGAGTCTCGATGACGGCAAGCAGTTGGCCCTTCTTGACGTGCGCCCCAATATCGAAGTACCACTTCCTCAGATAGCCGTTTGTTCGTGCATAGATCGGTGAAGAGATAAATGGTTGCACATTTCCAGGAAGAATGATTTCTTCAGCGGGCGCAGTTTGTTTTGGCGAAACAACCGATACTGGGGGGAGGGCTGTCTGGGCTGTCTCCGCGTTCAGAGTGGTGCGCGCCCTGACACGGGACCAGATGCCAGATATCAAAAGGGCGGCAACCGCGAGCAGCGCAATCGCCAGGGCAAGCCATCGTCTGCGTGGAGAATTCCCTACTGCCACATTATTCAACGGGACAGTTTGCCCGCCGATTGTATCTTCGGTTCGTATCTCTTCAGTTTGAGGCAACATAAATAATCGCTCCACACCTCAGGGTGCTTAATGCGCTTGTTCCTGTTTTGGTCGAATGCCAGCGTGCCCCTGCAGCACGCTGAAAAAAGCTGGGACAAAGAACAGCGTCGAAACCGTCGCGAAAAGCAGTCCACCTATGACCGCCCGGCCAAGGGGAGCATTTTGTTCACCACCGTCCCCGAGCCCGAGAGCCATGGGCACCATGCCGATAATCATGGCCAGAGCGGTCATCAGCACTGGGCGGAAGCGCGTGAAGCCTGCTTCCAATGCAGCGCTGACGGAATCACTACCTTCTATCATTTTTTCCGTAGCAAAGCTCACCACCAGAATACTGTTTGAGGTTGCGACGCCCATGCACATGATGGCCCCCATGAGTGCGGGCACGCTCAGAGTCGTGTGCGTTATGAACAAGAACCAGGCAATTCCGGCGAGTGCTGCCGGCAGCGCGGAAATCATGATGAAGGGATCGAGCCAGGACTGAAAATTGACTACGATCAACAGGTATACCAGCACGATCGAGAAGACCAGGCCGCTCAGTAGGCCGATGTAGGAGGCTCGCATGGTCTGGACCTGCCCGCGCACAACGACGCGAGAACCGCGCGGTAATTGTTGGCGGGTAGCGTCGATGATCTTGTTGATATCGCCGGCCACCCCGCCCAGGTCGCGTCCCGAGGCAGCGCCAAAAATGTCAATCACTGGCGCTACATTGTAATGAGAAACCACTCCCATTCCCGCGCCCCGCTGCGTTGATACCAGACTGGCCATTAGTGACGGAGGCGCCGTCGGGTCCGTGCCCGTGATCGGAATATTCTCTAGGTCCTGCAATGTGTCCGTGCGATATTGCGGTGTCTGAGTCGCAATCTGATAGCTGACATGATTCTTGGGGTCCACCCAAAAAGTCGGTGAAGTCTGAAAACTTCCGCTGAGTGACACCAGCAGGTTTTGCGCGATGTCATGAGCCGAAAAACCAACCTGTTCTGCTTTCGTACGTTCGACCCTGAGGCGCAGATAGGGTTGGTCGAAGGGTTGCTGAATCCGAAGATCTGCTGTTCCTGAGACGTACTTCAATTTACTCAGCAGGGTGTCGGCATAGCGCCTGTTTCCTTCCATGTCATTCCCCACAACTTGAACATCGATTGGAGCTGGTAGACCAAAATTCAGGATCTGGCTCACCATGTCGGCCGGCAAAAACGCGAACGTAACGCCCGGGAATTGCTTCGGGAGTGTCAGGCGAAGCTGGTGAATGTAGTTGTCGGTTGGGTGGTGGTTGGCTGACAGGGTCACGAGAACGTCGGCGTCGGCCGTGCCAACCGGGGCGGAATTACTGTAGGAGAGATTGATGCCGCTATAGGGTAGGCCTATGTTGTCGATGACGCTCTGGACTTCGCCGGCCGGAATCTGCCGCCGAATCGACTGCTCTACCAGATCACAAAGGTTGGCAGTTTCTTCGATGCGCATTCCGGTGGGAGCACGCACATGAAGTTTGAATGTGCCGCTGTCTACGCCGGGGAAGAAATCCTGGCCCAGCCACGGAGTCAGAATCGCCAAGGAGCCGAGGCAAGCCGCAAAGAACGCAATCAGGAAAGCCCTCCGGTGGTGGAGACAAATTTCCAGCAGGCTGCGATAGCTTCGACGAAATGTTTCGAAGGCCTCCTCAAAACGCTTCTGAAGCCGCACCAGCGGATTGCGGCTAGGCGCATTTCCCGCCTCGTTTTTCTCTCCCCGCAACAAGTACTTGGCCATGGTCGGAACGATGGTCCGCGACAGAAAATACGAGGCCAACATGGCGAAAACCACTGCTTCTGCGAGCGGTACAAAGAGGTACCGAGCCACGCCGGAGAGCAAGAACATCGGAGCAAAGACAATGCAGATCGAAAGTGTGGACACGAAAGCAGGAGTGGCAATCTGCGAGGCACTGTCCAGAACAACTGTGTCCATGTCCTTGTCTGGTTCCCTCTCCCGATTTCGGTTTATGTTCTCGACCTCCACAGTGGCATCGTCAACCAGGATCCCAACCGCCAGTGCGAGTCCACCTAGCGTCATGATGTTGATGGTTTCGCCGATCGCACTTAGCACGATGATGGAGGTCAGGATCGCAAGGGGGATTGAGGTCGCAATGATGACGGTGCTGCGCCAACTGCCCAGAAACGTGAGAATCATGAAAGCGGTTAGGCAGGCGGCAATCAGCGTTTCCCTGACCACTCCGCTGATCGCGCCACGAACAAAAATCGACTGATCAGCCAGGGGTGCTATGTCTAGTTGGGGTGGTACCGTTGTCTTAATTTGAGGCAGAAGGGCCTTGATGCCCGAGATCACGCTCAGCGTTGACGCATCCCCAGCCTTTTGGATAGTCAGCAAAACCGAGCGCTGCCCGTTGACGCGCACGATATTGGTCTGCGGGGGAAAGCCATCGCGCACCCAGGCAACATCTTTGATGTAGATAGTGGTGCTGCCAATCGTTTTAATTGGGACGCGGTTCAGGTCCGCAACCGTCTGCGGTGCGGCATTGGGAATGGAAACATCGTATTCCTTGGGCCCTATCTTCGAGGTTCCTGTGGGCAGGATCAGATTTTGTAGGCTGATCGCGTTGACTACATCCAGCGCCGACAAGCCCTTCGACTGCAATGCCGTCGTATTCAGATCCACTTGCACCTGGCGTTGTTTGCCACCATAGGGATAGGGCACCGATGCCCCCGGTACGGTGATGAGCTGCGTCCGAATGAAATTCAGGCCATAGTCGTTTAGTTCCTGCTCTGACATATTTTGGCCTGAGAGGGCCAACTGAATGACCGGCACACTCGATGCGCTGTAGGCAAGAATCAAAGGCGGCGTTGTTCCTGTAGGCAACTGCCTTAGTTGGGTCTGAGACACCGCGGTAATCTGCGCAATGCCCCGTTGAATATTCGCAGTGGGCTGCAAGAACACCTTGACCACAGCAGTTCCATACAGCGACTGCGATTCAATGTGCTCGATATTGTCAACGGTTGTAGTAAGCGCGCGCTCCGTTATGCTAACGATGCGGTCGGCCATGTCCTCAGGAACCATGCCGTTAAAATTCCAGATAATGCTGACGACCGGAATGTTGATGTTGGGGAAAATATCCGTGGGAGTACGCACGATTGCGAGCCCACCCATGATCAAGATGAGTATGGACACGACTACAAACGTGTAGGGCCGCCGTAATGCGAGTCGAACGATCCACATAGAATCTGTTCCTAGTTTGAGCTTACTTGCTTGCCGTACTTGGCAACGCAGTGCAGGTCAGAGCCGCACGACGTTGTGGCTCGAGGCCCCGGCGCATGAGCTGCCTGAGCTTCGCGCGTGCCCGTGCCACCTGGGCCTTCACTGTTCCGTCTGCTACTCCTAGAAGGTTCGCTGCCTCGCTCGTGGTCAGACCATCCAAGTCCCGCAACTGGAATGCCTTCCGCAATGGAGGCGAGAGCTGCGCCGCCAACTGTCTCAGACGCGCATTTAGTTCGGAATATCGGCACTCGTCTTCAGGATCTGGTCCGCGGTCCGCCAATCGGTCTGACATGGAATACTCCTGCTCCTCCCCGATCCGCTCGTCTAGCGACACGTGGACCTGGCTTGGCCGCCTGCGCAATTGCATCCGCGCACAATTGCTGACAATGGCGGTTAACCATGTCGACATCTGCGACTGCCCCCTGAACTGGTCCAAGTGCTTGTAAGCGGAAAGAAGTGCCTCCTGAACCGCATCCTCCGCGTCGGCTGGATTGCCCAGAAATCGATAAGCACTTCTGTAGAACGACGGTAGGCGGCGCGAGAGAACGTCCTCCATTTCCCGAGCTGCGCTTTCGCTGTTGGCAATGTCGAGACACTGTTCGCCTCCGCTGTATGCCGCTGCCTCTTGCATGTCGTTCCTCCTGGAACTACAGCAAGAGGCACGCTACTTTCCAATCAAGCGCCATATGATTTAATTGCGTATTTTCAGCGGCATAACTCGACTGCGTGGTTGGGGATCGCCCTATGAGGGTCAGGCAAGCGTCCTGCGGTTGACAGGATGTCCGCATTTCGACTGGCTTCGGACTTCAACGAGGCAGACTGCATTCCAGAGCGACGGACTGGACCTCGCTCGCCCGCGACCCGCAATGGCAACGCAGCTCGGGAGCCTTGCTACTGCTCCACAAACACAGGGAGCAAGCCGCCTTCGCAGTGGTGGGGATGAATCCAAGGAGGCAGGACTGCGAACGCGACCGTCGCTCTTGGCGAATTGCCATATGCGGTTGTGATGCCGTGACTCACAACTTTGTTGCGTTTTCACGCAAACCACTTCTGCGCCCACTTTGAATCGAGTTACAAGCTCTCTCCTCGCATCTTGGAACTGCAAATGCACTCAGCAGTTTTGCGATTCACGTTCTGTGACGAGGTGCAATGTCCCAGAGTCTCGCGGTATTTGGCCGCCTGCACGGGATTAGCGCTGGTATTCGGTGTTATTGGCGAGGTGTGCATGATGTTGATGAGGTGGAGCACCGTCAAGACGACTAAAGATGTGGTCTC
>Ga0209808_1000737_pt1 | contig 16311 bp, 18 predicted proteins | sample GraSoiAngelo_157_FD_186171 | JGI IMG/M metagenome (GOLD analysis project Ga0209808, IMG submission 186171) | Grasslands soil microbial communities from the Angelo Coastal Reserve, California, USA - 14_1009_16_20cm (SPAdes) (version 2) | ecosystem: Environmental > Terrestrial > Soil > Grasslands ... | reverse complement strand
TGTGCCAAAGCTGCCATATTGCCTCGGACGCGCATCTTGCGGTGACGCCGCTTCTTCCGTGACCGCGTGCGCAATGTCTGGTCGCGATCAAGAGAGGCCGGCTTTGCCGGCCTCGCTGCCCTTGTGGACACCAGCGAGGGGGCGCACGGGGGAAACCGGGTTTCCCCCGTGAAGCGAGCGCCCGCAGGGCGCGAAGCGGCTCAGCCGGACGGCCGGAGCCCGGCCAACCGCTCGACCAGCACGTCCACGAGCTCGCTCTTCATCAGGACGCCGTCGGCGCCCGCTTCCTTGACCGCCTCGTGCAGCTTTGGCGCCTCGTCGCCCGTCAGCGCGATCACGCAGAGGGTGGGATGGTGCTGGCGCAGGTGGGCGACGGCGGTGACGCCGTCGAGGAGCGGCATATGGACGTCGATCACGACCGCGTCCGGGTCGAGCTCGTCCGCTTGCTCGATTGCCTCGAGCCCGTTCGCCGCGAGACCCACCACGCCCAATTCGGGCTGGCGGTCGATCAGTTCGCGCAGAGCGTCCAGGAAAACCCGGTCGTCATCTGCCAGTAGGACTCGGATTTCCTGACGCTCGACCACGGCCATTCCAAGCAAGGGTAGTTTCCGCTGGGTGCGCGGGCAAGCGGACGGCCGGCCGATCGCCCTGATCGGCGCGAGCCTCGACCTCGGGGCCGGCCGGCGCGGCGTCGACATGGGCCCCTCGGCGATCCGGTACGCCGGGCTCGCGCCGCGGATCGAGGGTCTCGGCAGGCCGGTGTTCGACTGGGGGAACGTCGAGGGGGCTGTTCCCGAAGCGACGGCCGTGGGCAGCGAGCGTGTTCGCTTTCTGACGCCGATCAAGCAGGCGTGCGAGCGGGTGGCGCAGCTCGTCGCGCGCGCGGTCGAGGAGGGTCTGCAGCCGCTCGTGCTGGGCGGCGACCACTCGGTCGCGATCGGGACGCTCGGCGGACTGGCCGGCGCTCACGAGCCGGGCGGTGTGCTTTGGATCGACGCGCACGGCGACCTGAATCGGCCGGAGACCTCGCCGACGGGGAACGTCCACGGCATGCCGCTGGCGGCGGCGCTCGGCCTCGCAGGGTCCGAGTTCGAGAGCGAGGCCTGGAGGCTTCCTGCGGTCACACCCGAGCGGGTCGCGCTGGTGGGAGTTCGCTCGCTCGACCCCGCGGAGGTGAGCCTGATCTCTGAGCTCGGCGCCGAGGTCTACACGATGAGCGACGTCGACAGGCTCGGCGTCGAGCGCGTCATCCGTCAGGCGCTTGCACGGGTCGCCGGCCCCGGCTTCGTGCACGTCAGCCTCGACATGGATGCGCTCGAGCCGGACATCGCTCCGGGCGTCGGTACGCCGGTCCGCGGCGGCCTCTCGTACCGCGAGGCGCATCTGGCTATGGAGCTGGTCGCGGAGTCCGGTCTCGCCGGCTCGCTCGAGGTCGTGGAGGTGAATCCGATCCTGGACCGCGAGAACGAGACCGCAAAGCTCGCCGTCGAGCTGGTTGCGAGTGCGCTCGGCGCGCGGATTCTCTAGCTCAGCGCGGTGAGTAGCGCCGGCGCCAGCTCGCGCCAGTCGCCGACGAGGGCGACGTCGGCGGCCGCGAGCAGCGGCGAGCCGGCGTCTGACGCGATCGCGGCGATCACTCCTGCCTTGACCGAGCCCGTCAGGTGCTCGAACCCGGGCGTCGTCTCGATTGCGAGATAGACCCGCGGCGCGACGGAACGGCCCTGCAGGCCGATCTCGGCACCCCACGGCACGCGGCCCGCCGCGCAGGCCGCTCGATCGCCTCCGATTTCGGCGCCCGCACGTTGCGTCGCCTCCTGAATCGCCGCCGGATCGACGCCTGCACCGACGGCTACGACGATGTCGGTCTCGTCGAGCCGCCTCGGCGGCGGGTCGGCCTCAGCTCGCTCCAGGATCCGGGTTGTTCCCTCGGGCAGCGCCTGCAGCTCGATCCGTCGGACGTCGGCGCCTGCGTCCCGAGGTTGGAGCGGCTCGAACATCCGGGGACGGACGGTCGCCAGCTGCGGCGTCGTTGCGCCCATGATCACCGAGACGATGTTGCCTCCGTAGGCGGGCTTGTGCTGGATCAGCCGGCCGGCTCGGTCGATGCCGAGGTCGACGCAGTCGGCGGTCATTCCGAGCTCGAGCTCGCCCGCGACGCGCGGCCCGAGATCGCGGCCGCGCAAGGTGGCGGGAAACAGGAGCACGTGCGGGCGCTCACGCTCGACGATCGAGCGGACGGCGGCGACCCAGCGCTCGGGCACGTAGTCCCGCAGGGCCTCGTGCTCGGCGATCTGGACGATCTCCGCTCCGTGGCGCGAGACGTCTTCGACGGCGGGTGCGACGTCGTGGCCGACGACGAGCGCGACGTTGGAGCCGCCGAGCTTCCCCGAGAGCTCACGTCCCTTCGCGAGCAGCTCGAGAGAGGCTCGCGTCGCGCGGCCGCCGACGGTCTCGACGAACGTCCAGCAGTCGTACGACGCGCCGGGCTCCTCGCCCAAATGGCCGGGCTTCTCCCAGGCGGTCTCTCCGGCCGGCCGCTCCTCCGCCAGCTCGCGGACTCGCGAGGCCGCCGTCTCGACGGACTCGATCCGCTCACCGGCCCGCTCGGGCGTGACGTCCCGTACGGCGAGGACGCGCGTGGGCGAGCCGGTCTGGCCGAAGCGTTTGTCGTACTCGCGCACCTCGTCGACGAGATCGGTCGCAGCCCAGACGTCGATGCGGCCGTCTCCTGGCGCTGCGACCTGCGGCTCGCGGTCGCTCCGCGCGACCGACACGACGGCCGGGAGCGGCACCTCGACCGTCTCCTCGCCGTCGTCGGTCTCGCGGCGGACCTGTATGCGGTCGCTCTCGAGCGCAAGCCCGGTCGAGTTCGTCACGTGCGGGCGCCCGAGAAACGCGGCCGCCTCGGGCGGCACCTGCCAGGTCTCCGCGTCGAGCGTCTTGAGCCCGCAGAGGACGAGCTCGCAGCCCTCCTTTTCGATTGCCATCGCCAGCGTCCGGGAGGTACCGATCGTGTCGGCGAGCGCGAAGACGCGGTCCGAGAGGTGGATGCAGCGGTCGGCGCCGAGGGCGAGGCATTCGCGTAGCGCCTCCTCGGCCTGCGGCGGGCCCATCGTCATCGCGATCACCTCTCCGCCGACCACCTCGCGCAGCCGCACCGCCTCGGCGACCGCGCGCGCGTCGAACGGATTCAGGATCAAGGGCACGCCCTCGCGCTTCAGCGATTTCGTCTCTTGGTCGAACTCGATCGCGTCGGGGCGCGGGATCTGCTTGATGAGGCAAACGATCTTCAACGGCGGGAGACTAATAGGGCTTGCTCGGAATCCTCTACGACATCCACGGCAACCTGGATGCGCTCGAGGCGGTGCTCGCCGACGCGGAGGCCGTGGACGTCGACCGCTGGCTGCTGGGCGGCGACTACGGGACCCCGAGTCCGCACCCGCTCGAGACACTCGCGCGTCTGCGCGAGTTGCCGGACGCGACGTGGATCCGCGGCAACGGTGAGCGCTGGCTGCTCGAGCCGCCCGAGGATCGGCCGGAGGTGCGCGAGACGTACGGGCGGTTCCGGGACCAGATTTCCGCGGAGGAGGTGGAATGGCTCTTCAACCTGCCGCCGCGAGCCGAGCTCGACGGCATCCTCTACGTGCACGGCTCGCCGCTTGCCGACGACGATAGCTTCGCGGCCGAGCCGCACCAGGGGGAGGAGCGCCTCCTCGCCGGCGTCCGCGAGCGGACGGTTGTCTTCGGGCACAGCCACCTCCAGTTCCGCCGTCCCGGTCCGAACGGCACCGACCTCGTCAACCCGGGCAGCGTCGGGATGCCGCTCGACGGTGACCGGCGCGCGGCCTGGGCGACCCGGGACGGCGACTTCGCCTTCAGGCGGGTCGAATACGACGTCGAGCGCGCCGCCGCCGCGTACCGCGCCATGGGCGGCGGCTTCGGCGAGTTTGCTGCCCGGCGGATCGAGCAGGGCTCCGATTAGTGACGGGACACTGATGCTCGGGATCCTCTACGACGTTCACGGCAACCTGCCGGCGCTCGAGGCCGTTCTCGCCGAGGCCGAGGGCGAAGGCATCGACGAGTGGTTGCTCGGTGGTGACTACTGCGCTTTCGGGCCGTGGCCGGTCGAGACGCTGGCGCGGCTCCGGCAGCTCGAGCCCGCGACCTGGCTGCGCGGCAACGGCGAGCGCTGGCTCGTCGATCCGCCGACGGAGATGGCGGCGGAACAGCGCGCGTTCATCTTCGCGGCGCTCGCCTCGGCGATTGCGGAGCTTCCCGCGCAGGACGTCGACGCGCTTGTCGGCCTGCCGACGCTCGCCGAGCGCGAGGATGCGTTCTACTGCCACGGCTCGCCGCTCTCCGATGTCGAGAGCTTCCCGCCCGTGCCCGCCGAGGAGGACCTACGCCTCCTCGCAGGGGTGAAGGAGCGGCAGGTCGTCTTCGGCCATAGCCACCTCCAGTTTCGCCGCGGCGGCCCCGCCGAGACCGACCTCGTCAATCCGGGCAGCGTCGGGATGCCGCTCGACGGCGATCCCCGCGCGGGGTGGGCGATTCGCCGCGAGGAGGGCGACCTGGAGCTGCGGCGCACCGCCTACGACGTCACGCCGGCGGTCGCCAAGATGCGCGCCTACGACTGGGGCGAGCGCGTCGCGCAGCGGCTCCTGCACGGCCGCGACCCTTAGCGGCTACGAAGCGAGCGAAGCGTCGAGCGTGATCTCCGGCACGGCCGCGAGCGCCTTCGAGACCGGGCAGTTCTGCTTCGCCTCCTCGGCGGCCTGCTTGAACCCGGCCTCGTCGAGCCCGTCGACCTCGCCGTGCACGCTGAGATGGATCGCGGTGATCGAGAAGCCGCCGTCGGCGTTGTCGAGCGTAACCTGAGCGTCCGTCTCCAGCTTCGTCGGCGCATGGCCGGCCTGCGCGAGGCCGTTCGAGAGCGCCATCGAGAAGCAGGTCGCATGGGCTGCGGCGATCAACTCCTCGGGACTCGTCTTGCCGCCCGGCTGCTCGAACCGGGAGGAGAACGTGACCTGCTCGTGCTCGACGGCGTGGCTCGACTCGAGGTCGAACTCGCCCTGCCCGCTCTTCAGGTCGCCGGTCCACGTCGCCCGCGCGCTTCGTTCAATTGCCATTCTCCGCCTCCTCCTCGCCTGATCCGCTTGGCCGGTAGTACTTCCGACCCCGCAACTGTTCCGGCAGATAGTCCACGTCAAACCCTGCCGGGTCGCTGTGAGGGTAGATGTAGTCCTGCCCCCGGCCGAGCTTCTTGGCGCCGTAGTAGTGCGCGTCCCGGAGCTCGTCTGGGGGACGCAGGTGGCCGTGCTCGCGCACGTCTCGCGTCGCCTCCTTGATCGCGACGTAGCTCGCGTTCGACTTCGGAGCGCGGGCGAGGTAGATCGCCGCCTGCGAGAGGTTGAGCCGTGCCTCGGGCAGGCCGACGTGCTCGACCGCATGCGCCGCGGCGACCGCCACTTCCAGTGCGCGCGGATCGGCGTTGCCGATGTCCTCGGACGCGAGCACGATCATCCGCCGCGCGATGAAGCGCGGGTCCTCGCCGCCCTCGAGCATCGCGGCCAGGTAGTAGACGGAGGCGTCGGGATCCGAGCCGCGCATCGACTTGATGAAGGCCGAGATGAAGTCGTAGTGGGCGTCGCCGCCCTTGTCGTAGACCAGCGGGCGCTTGCGGGCGGCGTCCTCGATGTCGTCCTCCGTCGGGACCTGGTCCCGGGCCGCGGCCGTTTGGGACGCGAGCTCGAGGATGTTGTAGGCGTTTCGTGCGTCGCCGCCGGCGCGGCGGGCGATCAGCGAGACGAGCTCCTCGGGCACCTCGACGCCGAGCGCGGCCGCTCCCCGCCGCGCGATCTCCTCCAGCTCCTGCTCGCTCAACGGCTCCAGCTCGTAGATCTGCGCGCGCGAGAGCAGGGCCGAGTTGACCTCGAAGTACGGGTTCTCCGTGGTCGCCCCGATCAGCGTCACGAGGCCCTCCTCGACCGCGGGCAGCAGCGCGTCCTGCTGAGCCTTGTTGAAGCGATGGATCTCGTCGAGGAAGAGGATCGTCCGCTGGCCGCTGGCGCCGAGCCGCTCGCGCGCGGCCGCCAGCACCTCGCGCACGTCCTTGACCGTGGCCGACACCGCGGAGAGCTCCTCGAAGTGCGCGCCCGTCGTGTTGGCGACGATCCGGGCGAGGGTCGTCTTACCGCTTCCCGGTGGGCCGTAGAGGATCATCGAGCCGACGCGGTCCTCGGCGATCGCCAGCCGAAGCGCCGAGCCCTCGCCGAGCACCTGCTCCTGCCCCACGAACTCGTCCAGCGTCGAGGGCCGCAGGCGAATGGCCAGCGGTGCCACGTCCGAGAGCCGCGCCGCCGCCGCGTCCGAAAAGAGGTCGCTCATGCCCGAAGTATGCTGCCCCCGTGGCAGTCGACGACCTGTCCGAGCCGATCCTTCCCGGCCCCGGTGCGAGCGACTACGAGCGCTACCTGCGAACCGACGAGCTGCTCTCGCTGCAGCCGGAGCCCGAGAAGTCGGCTCACCGCGACGAGCTCCTCTTCACGACCGTCCACCAGTCCTCGGAGCTGTGGCTGAAGCTCGCCTGGCACGAAGTCGAGGAGGCAACGACGCTGCTCGAGGATGCTCAGCTCGGCGCGGCGATCCGCCTGCTGCGTCGCGCCCTGCTCTGTCTGCAGTTCGCCACCGGCCAGCTCGACATGCTCGAGCAGATGTCTCCGTGGGAGTACCAGGTGATTCGGAAGAAGCTCGGTCACGGCAGCGGCTTCGACTCGCCCGGCTTCCGCGAGATCCGGCGGGTGACCCCCGCGCTCGGGCAGGTGTTCTCCGCGCTACTGCGCGAGCGCGGGCTCAGCGTCGTCGATCTCTACGTCCAGGGCCGGGAGCACGAGGAGCTCTACCAGCTCGGAGAATGCCTGATCGAATGGGACGAGCGGCTGACGCTGTGGCGCATGCGCCACTACAAGGTGGTCTCGCGGATCATCGGCGACGAGGTGATCGGCACCCAGGGCACGCCGGTCGAGCTGCTGGGCGGACTGATCAAGCAGAAGTTCTTCCCGGAGCTCTGGGACGCCCGCAACCGGCTGACCGAGCTCGCGGGCTCAGCGGAGGACACGTAGCGCATGAGTAGCGAGGCCGCCGCGATGTGGGGCGGTGCGGACTACGAGCGGATCGCCGAACGGTTTGCGCCGATCCATGATGAGCTCGTCTCCGCGCTCGCTCCGCGCCACGGCGAACGCTTCCTCGACGTCGCGACCGGGACGGGCGAGGTCGCGCTCCGCGCCGCGCGCGCAGGCGCGGCCGTCAGCGCTCTCGACCTCGCTCCCGCTCTGCTCGAGCAGGCGCGCGCGAAGGCCGCCACGGAAGGCCTCGCGATCGACTGGATCGAGGGAAACGCCCAAGAGCTGCCCTATGAAAACGGATCGTTCGACGCCGTCGCCTCGAATTTCGGCGTCATCTTCGCTCCGGACCCCGACGTCGCGGCTGCGGAGTTGGCCCGGGTCTGCGCGCGCGGCAGCCGCCTAGGCATCACCGCCTGGCTGCCGTCCGAAGGGCTGCACAGCATCTACTCGCGTTTTATCGATGACGCTGGCGAGGATCCCACGGAGCGCTGGGGGACACGCGGCAGCGTCTCGGAGCTGCTCGAGGCCTGGTTTGAACTCGAGATCGAGGAGCGTGTCTGGCACCTCGAGGGTGAGTCGCCGGACGCGGTCTGGGAGCTGATGAGCTCCGGCGCTCCGCCGGTCAAGGCCTTGGCGGACGCGCTCGAGCCTGGACGGCGCAATGAGTTTCGGGCGGAGATGATCGAGTACTGGGAAGGCTTCCGCGCGAATGGCGCCGTCAGCGAGCCGCGCCGTTACCTGCTGGTGCTCGGCCGCCGGCGCTGATGGCGACGATCACACTGCGAGAGGAGGCCACCGACCTCCTGCAGCGGCTGATCCGTCTCGACACGGTCAACCCGCCGGGCAACGAGACCGTGGCGGCGGAGCTGCTACGCGATTACCTGGCCGAGAGCGGGATCGAGGCCGAGCTCTACGCAAAGGTGCCCGAGCGCGCCAACCTCGTCGCCCGGATTCCCGGCCGGGGCGAGGGCCCGCGCCTGGTGCTGCTCTCGCATACCGACACGGTGCTCGCGGACGCCGCCGAGTGGCAGCTCGATCCCTGGTCGGGCGAGCTCAAGGAAGGCGAGGTCTGGGGGCGCGGCGCGCTCGACATGAAGGGGCAGGTCGCGGCGAACGCGGTCGCGATCGCGTCACTCGCGCGCGAGGGCTTCGAGCCGAACGGCGACCTGATCTTCGCCGCCACAGCCGACGAGGAGGTCGGCGAGGACTTCGGCCTCTCCTGGCTCTGCCGCGAGCATCCCGACACCGTCCGGGCCGAGTACTGCGTCAACGAGGGCGCCGGCGACCGGATCGACTTCGGCAGCGGGCGCATCTTCTACCTCTGCTCAGCGGCCGAGAAGATGAGCTCGCCGTTCCACCTGCGCGTGCACGGCCGCAGCGGGCACGCCTCGATGCCGGGGATCGCCGACAACGCGCTCGTCAGGGCGGCAGCGCTGATCCTGCGCCTCGCCGAATTCCGGCCGGAGCCGCGCCTCGAGCCGGAAGTGGCGGCTTTCCTGCGGCTGCTCGTCGGCCGTGACGTCGGTGCGGACGACGCGCTCGAGGTCGCGCGCGGCGTCCACCCGCTCGCCGGCGAGCTGGTCGAGCCGCTCCTGGGGCTGACCCTCTCGCCCACGATCGTCTCGGCCTCGCAGAAACAAAATGTGATTCCGGCGCTTTGCCGGGTGATCTGCGACTGCCGGCTGTTGCCGGGCCAGACGCAGGACGAGGCGGAGACCGTTATCCGGGCGGTCCTCGGCCCGGGCGACTACGAGCTCGAGTGGATCGAGGGCCAGGGCGGCACGCGGTCGCCCCTCGAGACGCCGCTGTGGGCGGCGATCGAGAGTTTCGTGGCGGCGGAGGAGCCGGAGGCGAGGGTCGCACCGCTTTGCCTCGCCGGCTTCACCGACAGCCACTGGCTGCGCGAGGCGTTCGGGACGGTCGCGTACGGCTTCTTTCCCATCCGGACGATGGACCCGGAGCTCGCCGCCCGGCTCGTCCATTCCGCAGACGAGCGGATCGCGGTCGAAGACCTCGAGCTCGGCGTCCGCTTCCTGCGACACGTTGCGAAACAGATCGGAGGTTGACCATGGTTTCGGAGGCACCGCTGGAGCGCGGCGAGTTCGGCCTCGTCCCCAAGGGCGAGGGCTGGTTCGTCGTCAACGCGAAGGAGGCGCGCTGGCAGCAGCACGAGGCTTTTGGCTCGTGGACGACGTTCGAAGGCGATGCGCGTTTCAAGGAAATCGGCGTCAACATCGGCATCCTCCGAGCCGGCGAGCCGAACTGCATGTACCACCGCGAGGACGTCGAGGAAAACTTCCTCGTCCTCTTCGGCGAGTGCCTCTGGCTCGTCGAGGGCGAGGAGCGGAGGCTGAAGGCCTGGGACTTCGTGCACTGCCCACCGTGGACGAACCACGTGTTCGTCGGAGCCGGCGAGGGGCCGTGCGGGTTGCTCGCGCTCGGCCGTCGTGGTGGCGAGGGCATCGTTTACCCGCGCGAGGACGTCGCGCTGAAACACGATGCCGGTGTCGAGCAGGAGACATCGGATCCGAAGGAGGCCTACGCTCGGTTCGGTGATCCGGTCGAGATCCCTTACGGCGGCGAACTGGACGGCGGAGGCTAGTGGCCTGATCGGCAACGCCGGCCATGCTCCCTGGCCTGCGACCCAGAGAGCGGGCCACGTCACCGACCAGGCCACTAAGCTCTCGGCGTGCCCGAAGAGAAGATCAGGCTCGGCGGGATGGCGCTCGCGAACGGCGTGCTCGTCCACGGACCGACCGCGTGGGCCTGCGCGATCCGAACGGCAGAAGGCGAGCTGAAGGTCGAGTCGGCGCACAAGAGTTTCCGCGCCGCCGAGATCGAGCAGCCGCTCCTGCGCGGCCCTGCGCGCCTCGCCGAGGTGATGCTGCTGCTGCCTCAGGTCCGGCGCGCACTGCCCGAGGCGCGGCTGCCGTTCGAGCGCCCCCGCGTGCTCGCGACGATGCTCGGCGGCGCGATCGCGACACGGCTCGTCAAGACTTCGCGGCTAAGGCCGCTGGCCCAGGAGCTCCTCGCCGGCGCCTTCTCGCTCGCGCCGGCGGCGCTCGCCGTCCGGGGCTCGGACGTCGCTGCCTACCACGGCGCCGAGCACATCTCGATCGGCAGCTACGAGCACGGTGAGACGCGGGCGAAAGAGCACGAGCGCTGCGGTTCCCACATCGTCGGCCCGCTGCTCCTCAGCTCGGCCGTCGGCGGTGCGCTCGCCGCGCGTGCGCCCGAGCACCTGCGTGGCCCCGCTCGCGCGGCGGCTCAGCTCGGCGCCGTCGGCGTCGCCACCGAGCTCTTCAGCTGGATGGTCCGCAACCCGGACAACGGCCTCTCGCGCGCGCTCGCCAAGCCGGGCCACGAGCTGCAGCACCGGCTGGCGACCGAGGAGCCGACCCCCGAGCAGCTCGAGGTCGCCGAGGCCGCGCTCGCCGCCTGCCTGGAGTTGGAACATGGAGCTGCGGGAACGAAGTAAGAAGCGGCTGTCGCCCGAGGTCTTCGAGCTCCCCGTCGAGAAGATGCGGGAGGGCTACTACACCGACGCGTACTTCAATCACGCCCGGGCGACGCTGCTCGAAGATGGCCGCCGGCCTCGCGTCGTGATGCAGGTCTTCCAGAAGCGCCATGCTCATCTCGGTGGCATCGACGAGGCGATCGCGATCCTCAAGCTCTGCTCCGCGGACTGGGACGATCTGACCGTCCACGCCCTCTACGACGGTGACCGCGTTGAGCCGTACGAATCGGTGCTGACGATTGAGGGGGACTACACCTCGTTCGCGCAACTGGAGACGCTCTACCTCGGCGTGCTCGCGCGCCGAACGCTGATCACGACGAACGTGGTGCGCGTGCTCGAGGCTGCGAACGGCAAGCCGATCATCTTCATGCCCGCCCGGCACGATCATCACCGCGTCCAGACAGGCGACGGCTACGCCGCGTACGTGGCCGGCCAGGTCGTCGGGGCGCCGATCGGCGTCACCTCGGACGCCCAGGCATCCTGGTGGGGCGGCAAAGGCGTCGGCACGGTCCCCCACGCGCTGATCTCGGCCTACGGCGGCAACACCGTGCTCGCGGCGACGAAGTTCGCGGAGTGGTCGCCCGAGGATCTCAACGTCGTCGTTCTAGTGGACTTCGAGAACGACTCCGTCTCCACGGCGCTGGAGGTGGCGCGCGCGCTTGGGCCTCGCCTCTGGGGAGTCCGTCTCGACACTTCGGAGTCGCTGGTCGACCGCTCGCTGTGGGGCGAGCTGGGAGACTTCAAGCCGACCGGCGTCAACGAGCGTCTCGTACTGAAGGTGCGAGACGCCCTCGACCGAGACGGCTTCGAGCGGGTCAAGATCGTCGTCTCCGGCGGCTTCACCGTCGAGAAGATCCGCGAGTTCGAGGAGCGGGGCGTCCCGGTCGATTCCTACGGCGTCGGCTCGTCGCTGATCCGTGGCTCGAATGATTTCACCGCGGACGTCGTGCTCACGGACGGCCGGCCGTCTGCAAAGGCCGGCCGCCGTTTCCGCCCCAACCGGCGGCTGGAACTCGTTGAATGAGCCGCCGCACGATCAATCGGCGCACAGTCGTCGCACTCGCGTCATCCACGCGTCTCGACTTGCTGCGTAACGTTCCGGTAGGGGGCGTTCGGGCCCCTCATTGGCGGTGGACCGGGCGCGGGCGCGATGCCTGAGCTGCCGCTCCCGGCACACTTCGACCCGAGTCGCGTCGGCCAGGTGTGGCGCGTTCCGTACGAGCAGCGAGCCCGCGAGGCGGCAGCTTGGGCGGAGGAGCACGGCCTCCGGCCGGCTGCCGAGGACGCCTTTCGTCTCGGCCTCCTCGCCGTCGACGTACAGAACACGTTCTGCGTACCGGACTTCGAGCTCTTCGTTGCGGGGCGCTCGGGCAGCGGCGCGGTCGACGACAACCGCCGCCTGTGCGAGTTCGTCTACCGGAATCTCGGCGAGATCACGCAAGTCCTGCCAAGCCTCGATACCCACCATGCGATGCAGGTCTTCCACGCGATCTGGCTGGTCGACGAGGACGGCGAACACCCGGCTGCCTACACGCTCGTCTCGGCCGATGACATTGCCGCCGGCCGGTGGAGAGTGAACAGTGCGGTCGCCGAGGCCCTCGGAATCGACCCCGACTATGCGAATCGGCACCTCGCCCACTACACACAGCAACTCGCCGAGGGCGGAAAGTACGACCTCACCGTTTGGCCGTACCACGCGATGCTGGGCGGCATCGGCCACGCGCTCGTCTCGGCCCTAGAGGAGGCCGTCTTCTTCCACGGCGTCGCCCGGTACAGCAATCCCGAGTTCCAGGTCAAGGGCGACAACCCGCTCACCGAGCACTATTCGATGCTCGGGCCCGAGGTGACCGAAGGACCGGACGGCGACCCCCTGGGGACGAAGAACGCGGCCCTGATCGACAAGTTGCTCACGTTCGACGCCGTCGTCGTGGCGGGTCAGGCGAAGAGCCACTGCTTGGCGTGGACGATCGATGACCTGCTGGCAGACGAGCGCGTGGGAGAACGGCTCGCGGAGCGCACGTACCTGCTCGAGGACTGCACGTCGCCGGTCGTCGTGCCGGGCGTCGTCGACTACACAGACGATGCTGATGCCGCGTTCGAGCGCTATCAGGCTGCCGGCATGAACGTGGTTCGCTCCACCGACCCGCTCACCAGCTGGCCAGGCATGGCGACGCGGGTCGGGCGCTAAGGACGTTCGCGCGCGACGATTTCTCCAACCATTGACGAATCGCGGTCCCGCACCGATAACAAGATGGGGATGCACTGGCTGATCACCTTCCGCGACGGCGCCTCCGACTGGCTGCCCTTCCTGTTCGCGTTTCTGCTGGTCCTGATGGTCTACGTCCTCTGGCGCACCCTCGAGGTGATGCCGCGTGTGTCGGCCGCGAAGACGGTCACCTCCAGCTCGAAGGTGACCTGGTCCGACGTCGCCGGGCTGGAAGAGGCGAAGGAGGAGCTGCAGGAGGTGGTCGACTTCCTACGCGATCCGCGCCGGTTCGAGCGGCTCGGCGCGCGTGTCCCGAAGGGGATCCTCCTCTACGGGCCGCCGGGGACGGGCAAGACATTACTCGCGAAGGCGATCGCGAACGAGGCAGGCGCGAGCTTCTACATGCAGAGCGCCTCGGCCTTCGTCGAGATGTTCGCCGGCCTCGGCGCCGCGCGGATCCGCAAGCTGTTCGAAGAGGCGCGGCGCAACGCGCCGGCAATCGTCTTCATCGACGAGCTCGACGCGGTCGGCGCCGCCCGCAGCGGCCACGGCTTCAACCGCGAGCAGGACCAGACCCTCAATCAGCTCCTCGTCGAGCTCGACGGGTTTCAGGAACGCGCCCAGGTAGTGGTCATGGGCGCCTCGAACCGGCTTCAGGACCTCGACCCCGCGCTGCTTCGACCGGGTCGCTTCGACCGACAGGTGCTGATCGACGCGCCCGATCTTGCCGGACGCGAGGAGATCCTCGGCGTGCACACCCGGGGAAAGCCGCTCGCGGCGGACGTCGACGTGAAGCTGATCGCCCGCCAAACGGCCGGGCTGACCGGCGCCGAGCTCGAGAACATCGCCAACGAGGCCGCGATCTTCGCCGGCCGCGAGAAGCAGCAATTCGTCCACCAAGAGCACTTCGACGCGGCGATGGAGCGTGTGGTCGCGGGTCTGCAGAAACGCCGCGTCGTCACCGAAAAGGAGAAGCGGATCCTCGCGTACCACGAGGGCGGCCATGCGCTGATGTCGCACCTGGTCGGCGACCTGATCCCGGTGCAGAAGGTGACGATCGTCTCCCGCGGCCAGGCGCTCGGCTACACGCTGAACCTGCCGAGCGAGGAGCGCTATCTGCACACGACCGAGGAGTTCCAGGACCTGCTCAAGATCTACCTGGCCGGCCGCGCGGCCGAGCAGGTCGTCTTCGGCCGCGTTACGAACGGCGCCGCGAACGACCTCGAAAAGGTCACCGCGCTCGCCCGCGCGATGGTGTTCGAGTACGGGATGTCGACGGTCGTTTCCTCGCGGACGATGCGCGCCGACAACTACGCCCTGTCGGAAGAAACGAAGCGGGTCCGCGACCAGCAGCAGGCGCAACTGACCGACGCCGCCTACGATGACGCCCAGCGGCTGCTGCGCAAGCATCGCCCGACGCTCGACCGGATCGCCAACGCCTTGCTCGACAAGGAGACGCTCGACCGCGAAGAGCTGGACGCCATCATCGGCGACGTCGAGCCGGATTCCCGCTCGAGCGAGACGGTCGGCACGGTCCGGGTCGTCTCGTCGCTGCCCGCCGACTAGCGGAGCTCTCGCCGCAGCGGTCGAGGCGGGCGCCGCAGGTAGCATCGCCCGCGTGCAAGCCCGCGGGATCCATCATCTCGGCGTCGCGGTCGAGGACCTCGACGCGGCGGTGACGACCTACGAGCAGATTTTCGGCGCTCGCCTCGAGCATCGCGAGACCGTTCCCGACCAGGGCGTCGAGGCCGCTTCGCTGAAGGTCGGCGAGGGCCGGGTCGAGCTGTTGGCGTCGCTCGGCGAAGAGACACCCGTGGGTAAGTTTCTGACCAAACGCGGTCCGGGCATGCACCACGTCGCCTACGAGGTGGCCGACGTCCGGGCGGCGATCGACGAGCTCGCCGAGCGGGGAGTCGAGCTGGTCGACGAGGAGCCGCGGCAGGGTCTCTTCGGCCTCGAGGTCGCGTTCCTGCACCCCGACGCGGTTCACGGCGTCCTGGCCGAGCTGGTGACGGATGGCGCCCACTAGCGACGAGCGCGTGGCGGTCGAGATCGCCTTCGACGGTGGGCAGATCATGGGCGCGCGTCTGACGAGCGAGTCCGCCGACGAGCTCGAGCAGGCGCTCGCGGCCAGGAACGACGGGGCGCTGACGCTGGACGCCGACGACGGGCGCTACACGGTCCCCCTCGCCCGCGTCGTGTATGTGAAGCGGTTCAGACGAGAGGCGAGGGTCGGCTTCTCGAGCGGCGCCTGAAGCGTTCGCGTTACGAGTTAGGCGCGCCCGGGCATCCCTCGCACGATGACGAATGAAACTGCCGGCACGGCCGCGCTGAGCCGCGGCATCTCGTCAGACGAGCTGGCGCGACTCGTCGAGCGCGGCAAACAGGGGAATCGGGAAGCGCTCGAGGAGCTCTACCTGATCCATTTCGATCGCATCTACAGCTACCTGCACATGAGCGTCGGCAACCGCCACGACGCCGAGGACCTGACGACGCAGGTGTTCGTGAAGATGCTCGAGTCGATCGGCAAGTTCCGCTGGCGTTCGGCGCCTTTCTCGGCCTGGCTGTTCCGGATCGCGCACAACCTCGCGATGGACCACTTCCGCGCCAACAAACGCTGGCAGCCCGAGGAAGAGGTCCCCGAGCCGGATCCCGGCGACGGCAGTGCGGCCGAAGAGGAGGCGCTCGAGGCGATCGGCAGACAAAGCATGTTGGAGCTGATCGAAAAGCTTTCGCACGAGCAGCAGCAGGTGCTGACGCTGAAGTTCGTCTTCAACTTCTCGAACGCGGAGGCCGCGACGATCCTCGACAAGACCGAGGGCGCGATCAAATCGCTCCAACACCGGGCGCTGGCCTCCTTGCAGCGGCAGCTCGACAAAAACTAAGGCGCGCAGCATGGCTCTTTCGGTCGGCATTGTCGGCCTGCCCAATTCCGGCAAGACGACGCTCTTCAAGGCGCTCACCCGAACCGGGTCGTCCGTGCCGGGGAAAGAGAACGTGGGCATGGCGACGATTCCGGACGAGCGCCTGGAGCCGGTCGCTGCGGTCGAGAACGCGAAGAAGATCACGCCTGCCGCCGTGCGCGTGGTCGACGTACCGGGCACCGGAGCGCAACTGCTCGGGAACCTTCGCCAAGTCGATGCCCTGCTCGTCGTTCTCGATGCCTGGTCGGGGACGCGAAATCCGGACGACGACCTGGTCACGCTCCGGCTCGAGCTGCTGATCGCCGATCGCGACCACGTGGAGCGGCGGCTCGAGCGCGTCCGAAAGCAGGCGAAGTCAGGCGCCCCGCAATTGCGCGCCGAGGTGGAGCAGCTCGAGGCGATACTCGCTCACCTGGAGGCCGAGCGACCACTCTCGGAGTGGCCCGGCGAGCTGCCGCCCGGGCTCGAGCCGCTGACGACGAAGCCCTTGATCGAGGTCCACAACGGGCCGCGCGGTCTGGACGCAAAGCTCGAGGCGGA
>Ga0209808_1000731_pt1 | contig 16335 bp, 10 predicted proteins | sample GraSoiAngelo_157_FD_186171 | JGI IMG/M metagenome (GOLD analysis project Ga0209808, IMG submission 186171) | Grasslands soil microbial communities from the Angelo Coastal Reserve, California, USA - 14_1009_16_20cm (SPAdes) (version 2) | ecosystem: Environmental > Terrestrial > Soil > Grasslands ... | reverse complement strand
CGAGCGCGCGCCGAGGCTCATTAAGTCACGTGCGCCGTGCAAGTCGTTGGCAAACCATGGTGGGACCGGCAGCGGCACGCTGCTTGCAGCGCAGCGTCTTGAGCCTTGGCACGGTGGCACGATGAACAACAAGAAGCTCGGCTTGATCGCTTTTGCGGCCTGCCTCGCGATAGCGGTCCTCTGCCTGAGCCCGCCGGTGCCGGCTCAGCCGGCTCCCGGCACCGGGTCAATCGACGCCGGCGCCAACCTCGTCAACCCCCCTCCCAACCAGGATGACGACACGACTGCTGACACCGGCGACCCCAGCGGGGATGCGACGCCAGTGCCCGAGCCGCAGACTCCCGCGCAGTCCCCCTAAGCCGTCGCCGCCGCCGTCAGTCCCGCTGAGCGTGCGCGGCCCATCGCTGGCAGGGTGATCGTCAGCGAGAGCCCGCCGCCCTCCCCGTTGCGCGCCGCGATGTGCCCGCCGTGCAGCGCGACCGCGCGCGAGGCGATCGCGAGCCCCAGGCCCTCGCCGCCCGCGCGGCCGTGTCCGCGCGCCGCATCCACCCGGTAGAACGGCTCGAAGATGAGTCCCAGCTCCTGCTCCGGCACGCCGGGGCCCTGATCGCGGATGACGACCTCGACCAGGCCCCCCTGCTGCCCTTCGCCCGCCACGCGATCGGCCGCGATCCCGACCACGGCATCCGCCGGACTGTAACGCACCGCATTGCGGATCACGTTCTCGAAGGCGCTGCGCAGCAGCTCCGGATCACCCGAGACCGGCAGCGGACCCTGCGCCTGCACCTGCACGAGACACCCTTGCGCATCCGCCTCGATGGCCACGTCCGCGACGATGGCACGCAGCAGCTCGCCGACGTCGACGCTCGAGCGCTCGAGCGCGTGCACGGGGCGCTCCAGGCGCACGAGCTTCAGCGTGCGTGCGATGAGAGCTTCGAGACGCTCCGCCTCGCACTCGATGCGGGCCAGGTGGCGCTCCACGGCGCCCTCCTCGCGCCGCGCGAGCGACAGCGCGAGTTGCAGCCGCGCGAGCGGCGAGCGCAGCTCGTGGGAGACGTCGCGCAGCAACTGCTGTTTCGCCTCCAGCTGCAGCCGCAGCCGCTCGGCCATGGTGTCGAGGTCGGCCGCGAGGAGCCCGAGATCATTCTGTCGCCCCTTGAGCGCCGGCAGCACCCGCACGTTGAGATCGCCCGCGGCGAGCCGGCGGGTCGCGAGCCGCAGCCGGTCGACGGGAGCGGCGAGGTAGCGGGCGAGGACGTAACACACCGCCCCGCTCACCACGAGGGCGATCGCCAGCAGCGTCAGCGGCACACCCGGCAGCTCCAGCTCGCCGAACAGGCGCGGTCTGTCGTGCACCGGCCCGATGACCACGTGATAGGTGCTGCCGCCGGCGGCCACCAGCACCAGCGCCCCGCCCCTGGGTGCAATGGCGCCCGCGGAGCTGCCTGCCTGCGTGCCGCCGCCGGGGGCCGCAGCCGTGGCGCTCGAGCCTCTCAGGAAAGGAGGCAGCGGCCGCCCGAGGAGCTCCCGGCCTGCGGGCTCTACCACGTAGGTGCGGCCCAAGGGTTCCGCGGGCAACGATTGCAGCCAGCTGCGCAGCGCTGCGGGCCCGCCGGACTCAAAGGCGCGCGCCGCCTGCGCGTACAGCTGGCCGCGCTGTACCGACGGACGGTCGGTGCGGTGTGCGGTGGCGTTGACCGCGACCGTGACCGTGCCCACCAGGATCAGGGCCAGCGCCACCCAGAAGGCGAGAAAGATCCGCCAGTAGAGCGAATGCATGCGCCTAACCCTGCGACGCCGGTGCGCGCGCGGGCGCGAGGGTGAGCGCGTAGCCCGAGCCGCGCACGCTCTGCAGCGTGAGGCGGTCGGTGTGCTTCATGAGCTTGCGGCGCAGGTTGCTCACGTGCGTGTCGAGGCTGCGATCGGTCGGCAGCAGCCGGCGCCCGAGTGCCTGGGTCATGAGCTCATCGCGCGTCACGGTGCGCGTATCCGCGCGCACCAGCAACTCCAGAATCCGCAGCTCCGCGGACGTGAGCTCCAGGTCACGATCGGCGATGTCGGCGCGGCGCGCGCGCAAGTCCAGGCGCAGCGGCCCCCACAGGATGAGTCCGCTCGCGCTCTGGCCCTCGCCCGGCATGCGCCGCAACACCGCCCGGATGCGCGCCACCAGTTCGCGCGGGCTGAAGGGTTTGGCGAGGTAGTCGTCGGCCCCCATCTCCAGTCCCACCACGCGATCGACCTCCTCGCCCCGGGCGGTGAGCATGATGACCGGCACACGGCTGACGGCGCGGATGCGGCGCAGCACTTCGAAGCCCGACAGCTCCGGCAGCATCACATCCAGCACCACGAGGTCCACGGCCGCGCGCCCGAGCTGCTCCAGTCCCGCGGGCCCGGTGCCCGCGGTGAGCGCGAGGAACCCCTCCGGGGCGAGGTACTCCGCCAGCATCGCGCACAGCTCCTGATCGTCATCGACGATGAGGAGCGTCGGCTTTGACTCGCCCGGGGCGTCCGCCGGATTCATGACCGCGACGATACACGCTCCGCGGGTTTCCCGGCCCCGGCTGCACGGAAACACAGATTTCTTTGCATTTCTTTGCCGGTTGCTTACACCACCGAGCCAACACCTGTGCCAACGTGTCGTTCTCCTCCTGGGGGGTGGCGGGCTGCTCCTGCGCGCCGCCGCAAATTTTTGCCTCGCGGGCCGCGCTTGCGGCAGACGGCGCAGTTGCGCCATCGTGCGGGCAGTCAGACGAGAGGCGCCGATGACCCCCGATCCGGTCCCGCATGACACCACCGCCCCAGGGCAGGCGCGCGAGGCGCGCCGCCGGCGCCTCATCTTCGCGGCCGTGGCCGCGGCGGTGCTGGCGGCCGTGATCGCCTGGGCCATGAAGCCCGGCAGTCAGTCCGCGGGCGGGCCCGGCGGCGCGGGCCGGGGCGCATTCAGCGGCGGGCCGGTCCCGGTGCGGGCCGTGGCCGCGACCACCGGCACGGTGGAGGTCACGGTCGATGCGCTCGGCACCGTGACCGCGCTCAACACCGCGACCGTTCACAGCCGGGTCGACGGGCCGCTCCTCAAGGTGCCCTTTCACGAAGGGCAGCTCGTGAAGGCGGGAGACCTGCTCGCCCAGATCGACCCGAGCACGTTCCAGGCGACGCTCGACCAGGCCGAGGGGCAGCTCGCGAAGGATCAGGCGCAGCTCGCGGGTGCGCGCGTCGACCTCGACCGCTACACGGGGCTCCTGGCGAAGGATTCCATCGCCCGCCAGACGGTCGATGCGCAGCGCTTCACCGTGCAGCAACTCGAGGGCGCGGCGCGGGCCGACAAGGCGGCGGTCGAGACCGCACGGCTGCAGCTGACCTTCACCCGCATCACCGCGCCGTTTGCCGGGCGCGTGGGGCTGCGCCAGGTCGATCCCGGCAACATGGTGCATGCCTCCGATACCAACGGGCTGGTGGTGCTCACCCAGACGCACCCGATCTACGTGGTGTTCGCGGTGCCCTCCGCGCATCTCGCGCAGATCTATCCGCACTGGAGCCGCGGCGATGCGCTCACCGTCCAGGCGCTCGACCGCGACGGCAAGGTACTGGCCTCCGGCAAGCTCGCCGCCGTCGACAACCAGATCGACACCAGCACCGGGACCATCAGGATCAAGGCGCAGTTCGACAACTCGAACGACGCGCTGTTTCCGGATCAGTTCGTGACCGCGAGGCTCAAGATGGACACCCTGTCCGGCGCCACCCTGGTGCCCGCCGCCTCGGTGCAGCGCGGTGCGCCCGGCACCTTTGTCTATGTGGTCAATGCCGACAACACGGTCAGCCTGCGCAAACTGAGCCTCGGACCCGCCAGCGGGGAGCTGGTCTCGGTGCAGGAGGGCGTGCAGCCCGGAGAGAAAGTCGTCATCGACGGACTCGACAAGCTGCGCGACGGCGCGCGGGTCGCGTTGATCGCCGACAACATCCGTGGCGCCACCGCCCCCCGCGCACCGCCGCCCCCACCCGCACAGCACCCGCACCGGCGCCGCACCGCCGCGGCCACAGCGCCAGTGGCGCCGGCCGCGCCCTGAGCGGATGACGTCGTGAATCCGTCGGCGATCTTCATCGAGCGCCCCGTCGCAACGTGGCTGCTCATGGTGTCGATTCTGCTGGCGGGCGCGGTCGGCTACCGCGCCCTGTCGGTCTCCGCGCTGCCGCAGGTCGACTACCCGACCATCCAGGTCACGACGCTGTATCCGGGCGCGAGCCCCGACGTGACCACCTCGGCGATCACCGCGCCGCTCGAGCGCCAGTTCGGTCAGATGCCGGGCCTGTCGCAGATGACCTCGGCAAGCTCCGGCGGCGCCTCGGTGATCACGCTGCAGTTCGCACTCGCCCTCTCGCTCGACACGGCCGAGCAGGAAGTGCAGGCCGCGATCAACGCCGCGAGCTCCTTCCTGCCGACCGACCTGCCGATGCCGCCCGTGTACAGCAAGGTCAATCCGGCGGACGCGCCCATCCTCAGCCTCGCGGTCAGCTCGGAGACCCTGCCGCTCACCAAGGTCGAGGACCTGGTCGACACGCGCCTCGCCGCCAAGCTCTCCGAAGCCCCGGGCGTGGGCCTGGTGAGCCTGGGCGGGGGCCAGCGTCCCGCCATCCGCATCCAGGTGGACCCGGTGGCGCTCGCCGCGCACGGGCTCTCGCTCGAGGACGTGCGCACTGCGATCGGCAACGCCAACGTCAACCAGGCCAAGGGCAGCTTCGACGGACCGCTACGCGCCTCCACCATCGACGCCAACGACCAGCTCAGATCCGCGGACGACTATCGCAACATCGTGCTCATGTACAGGAACGGGGCGCCGCTGCGGGTGTCGGACATTGCCGCCGTGGTCGAGACGGCGGAGAACGTCAAGCTCGCGGCGTGGGCCGCCGACCGGCGACAGCCGCAGCCCGCCCCCGCGATCATCGTCAACATCCAGCGCCAGCCGGGCGCCAACGTCATCCAGACCGTGGATCGCATCACCGCGATGCTGCCGCAGCTGCAGGCGAGCCTGCCCGCCTCGATCAACGTCGCGGTGCTGACCGACCGCACCGTCAGCATCCGCGCCTCGATCGCGGACGTGCAGTTCGAGCTGCTGCTGGCGGTGGTGCTGGTGGTGCTGGTCATTTTCCTCTTCCTGCGCAGCGCCTCCGCCACCCTCATCCCGAGCATCGCGGTGCCGCTGTCGCTGGTGGGCACCTTCGGCGTCATGTACCTGGTGGGCTTCTCCATCAACAACCTCACCCTGATGGCGCTCACCATCGCGACCGGCTTCGTCGTGGACGACGCGATCGTGATGATCGAGAACATCTCACGGCACGTGGAGCAAGGCAGCGCGCGCTTGCAGGCGGCGTTCAAGGGCTCGCAGCAGATCGGCTTCACCATCATCAGCCTCACGGTATCCCTCATCGCGGTGCTGATTCCGCTCTTGTTCATGGGGGATGTCATCGGGCGGCTGTTCCGCGAGTTCGCCATCACCCTCGCCGTGGCCATCCTCATCTCGGCGCTCGTCTCGCTCACTTTCACGCCCATGATGTGCGCGCGTCTGCTCGAGCCGCCGCGCCCGGAGAAGGAGAGCCGCGTGCTGCGCATCGCCGGGCGCGCCTTCGAGAGCCTCGCGGAGCATTACGGGCGCTCGCTGAGGTGGGTGCTCGACCGCCAGCGCCTGACGCTGCTCATCGCCATCGGCACCCTGATCCTCACCGTGATCCTGTATGTCCTCACGCCCAAGGGCTTCTTCCCGCCCCAGGATACCGGCCTCATCCAGGGCATTACGGAAGCGCCGCAGTCGGTGTCCTTCGCGGCCATGGCGCAGCGGCAGGAGGCGCTCGCCCAGGTGCTGCTGCAGGACCCGGCGGTCGAGAGCGTCTCCTCGTTCATCGGCGTGGACGGCGTCAACACCACGCTCAACAGCGGCCGGCTCCTCATCAACATGGTGCCGAAGAGCGCGCGCCGCCTCGACGCCGCCGGGGTGATCCGCCGCCTGCAGCCGCCCCTTGCGGGCGTGGACGGCATCACCGTGTACATGCAGCCGGTGCAGGATCTGACCATCGATGCGCGTGTCAGCCGCACGCTCTATGCGCTGTCGGCCGAAGACCCCGACATGAATGAGCTCGCAGTGTGGGTCAAGAAGCTCGTGGCGCGCCTCAAGACTCTGCCGCAGCTCGCCGACGTGGCGAGTGACCTGCAGGACGAGGGCCTGCAGACCTACGTGGAAATCGACCGCGATGCCGCCGGACGCCTCGGTGTGACTCCGGCGGCGATCGACAATGCGCTGTACGACGCCTTCGGCCAGCGCCTGGTGTCGACGATCTTCACGCAATCCAACATCTATCGCGTGGTGCTCGAGCTCAAGCCCGGGGACCAGCAGGGCCCGGGACCGCTGGCGGGGCTGTACGTCGCCGCCGTGAACGGCAACGAGATCCCGCTCGCGAGCGTCGCGCGCATCCGTCAGGGAACCGCGCCGCTCGCGATCAATCATCTGGGGCAGTTCCCGGCCGCCACCGTCTCCTTCAATCTCGCCCCCGGCGCCTCGCTCGGCGAGGCCGTCAGCGCCATCAAGGCGGCGCAGCAGCAGCTGCAGATCCCGGCGAGCGTGCAGATGAGCTTTCAGGGCGCGGCGCTCGCGTTCCAGGGCACGCTCGGCAGCACGCTGTGGCTGATCCTCGCCGCGATCGTGACCGTGTACATCGTGCTCGGAGTGCTGTACGAGAGCTACATCCACCCGGTGACCATTCTCTCCACGCTCCCCTCCGCCGGCGTCGGGGCGCTGCTGGCGCTCATGATCGCAGGCGAAGACCTCTCGGTCGTGGCCATCATCGGCATCATTCTCCTGATCGGCATCGTGAAGAAGAACGCGATCATGATGATCGACTTCGCGCTGCAGGCCGAGCGCGGCGAGGGCAAGGCGCCGCGCGAGGCGATCTACCAGGCGGCGCTGCTGCGGCTGCGGCCGATTCTCATGACCACCATGGCGGCCATGCTGGGGGCGCTGCCGCTGATGCTCGCCTCCGGCATGGGCTCGGAGTTGCGCCGCCCGCTCGGCATCGCCATGGTCGGGGGACTGGCGATGAGCCAGGTGCTCACGCTGTTCACCACGCCGGTGATCTACCTGTACTTCGATCGCCTGGCAGTGCGGCTCGCGAGCTGGCGCGCGCGGGGGCGCGGCGCGGCGCCGCCCGCTGCCACCGCGCCGGCGACCTTGGGGCACGTGAGCCCAGCGACCCGCGCGCACCCGGCATGAACCTCTCGCGGCCCTTCATCGAGCGCCCGGTCGCCACGACGCTCCTCACCCTCGGCGTGGTGCTGGCCGGCGTTGCGGCGTTCGTGCACCTGCCGGTGGCGCCGCTCCCGCAGGTGGATTTCCCGACCATCTCGGTGAATGCGGGGCTGCCGGGCGCCAGCCCCGAGACCATGGCCGCCACCGTGGCAGCACCGCTCGAACGCTCGCTCGGGCGCATCGCCGCGGTCACCGAGATGACTTCCTCGAGCTCGCTCGGCTCGACCCACATCACGCTGCAATTTGACCTCAGCCGCGACATCGACGGTGCCGCGCGCGACGTGCAGGCGGCGCTGAACGCCGCGCGCGCGCTGCTGCCGACGGGGCTCCCGAGCAATCCCACTTACCGCAAGGTGAACCCCGCGGACGCGCCCATCATGATCCTCGGGCTCACCTCCAAAGCCCTCACCCGCGGCCAGATGTACGACGCGGCCTCCACCATACTGGCGCAGAAGCTGCTGCAGGTGAACGGCATCGGAGATGTCACGGTGGGCGGCAGCTCGCTGCCCGCGGTGCGCGTGGAGCTGAATCTGCCCTCGATGAACGGTTACGGCATCAACCCCGAGGGCGTGCGCGCCGCGATCGCCGCCACCAACGCCAACCGCCCCAAGGGCGCGCTCGAGAGCGGCGCGCAGCGCTGGCAGATCCTCGCCAACGACCAGTCGATGGACGCGAAGGATTACCTTCCGCTCATCGTCGGCTACCACAACGGCGCGGCCGTGCGCCTCGGCGACATCGCCCAGGTGAGCGACTCGGTGCAGGACCTGCGCAACGACGGACTCGCCAACGGCGACCCGGCCGTCATGCTGATCCTGTTCCGCCAGCCCGGCGCCAACATCATCGCTACCGTGGATCGCGTGCGCGCGCTGCTGCCGCACCTGCGCGCCACCATCCCGGCGAGCATCTCCCTCAACGTGTACATGGACCGCACCCCGACCATCCGTGCGTCGCTCCACGACGTCGAGCGGGCGCTGGCGATCTCGGTCGCGCTCGTGGTGCTGTCGGTGTTCATGTTCCTGCGCAGCGCGCGCGCCGCCATGGTGCCGCTGGTCGCGGTGCCGGTGTCCCTGATCGGCACCTTCGGGGTCATGTATCTCGCCGGCTTCACTCTCGACAACCTCTCGCTCATGGCGCTCACCATCGCGACCGGTTTCGTCGTGGACGACGCGGTGGTGGTGCTGGAGAACGTGTCGCGTCACATGGAAGCGGGGGTGCCACGTCTGCAGGCGGCGCTGCAGGGCGCGCGCGAGGTGGGTTTCACGGTGCTGTCGATGAGCCTGTCGCTGATCGCCGTGTTCATCCCGATCCTGCTGATGGGCGGGGTGGTGGGGCGGCTGTTCCGCGAATTCGCGATCACGCTCTCGGCGGCGATCCTGGTGTCGCTGCTGGTGTCACTCACCACGACGCCGATGATGTGCGCGCGCCTGACCGAGGAACACGACGCAGCTCGCAAGCGCGGCCGCTTGTACCAGTTCAGCGAGCGCGCCTTCAACGCCCTGCAGGACGGCTACCGCAGGTCCCTCGACTGGGCCCTCGCCAACGGCCCCACCGTGATGCTGATCCTGGCGATGACCGTGGCCCTGAACATCTATCTCTACATCCGCGTGCCGAAGGGTTTTTTCCCGCAGCAGGACACCGGTCTCATGGGCGGCCAGATCCAGGCCGATCAGGCCATCTCCTTCCAGGCGATGCGCGAGAAGCTGCGCTATTTCGTCGACGTCGTGCTGCACGATCCGGCCGTGAGCACCGTCGTCGGATTCACCGGCGGCGGCAAGCGCAACGGCGCCAACATGTTCATCTCCCTCAAGCCGCGTGCGCAGCGCCAGATGACCGCGGACGCCGTGATCGCGCGCCTGCGCGGCAAGCTCGGGCACGAGCCGGGCGCAAACCTGTACCTGCAGCCCTGGCAGGACATCCGCGTCGGGGGCCGCTCCTCCGGCGCCCAGTACCAGTACACCCTGCAGGCGGACACCATCACCGACCTGCGCGCCTGGGAGCCGCGGGTGCGGCTCATGATGAGCGCCCTCCCCGAGCTCGCCGACGTCAACACCGACGCACAGGACAAGGGACTGCAGACGAGCCTCGTGATCGACCACGACGCGGTCGCGCGCCTGGGCCTGAACCAGGCCGAGATCGACGGCACGCTGAACGACCTCTTCGGCCAGCGCCAGGTATCGACCATTTACCATCCGCTGAACCAGTACCACGTGGTCATGGAGGCGGCGCCCGAGTACTGGCAGAGCCCGGACACGCTGCGCACCGTGTACGTGACGAGCACCGCGGCGACGAGCACCGCGGCGACGGGCACCGCGGCGACGGGCACCGCGGGGAGCGGCGCTGCCAAGGCTGCGACGACCGGCCCGGCCACGTCGAGCGCTGCGGGGACCGGCACGAGCGGCCAGCGTGTGCCGTTGAGCGATTTCTCGCATTACGAGGCGACCTCCACCCCGCTCGCGGTGAACCATCAGGGCCTGTCCGCCGCCTCGACCGTCTCCTTCAACCTGCCGCCGGGGGTGTCGCTGTCACAGGCCACCCAGGCCATCAAGGACGGTTTCGCGAGACTCGGCGCGCCCATCACGGTGCGCGGCAGCTTCCAGGGCACCGCCAAGGCGTTCCAGGATGCGCTCGGCAATCAGCCGCTGCTCATCCTGTCGGCGCTCGTCGCCGTGTACCTGGTGCTGGGCATCCTCTATGAGAGTCTGGTGCACCCGCTGACCATCCTGTCCACGCTCCCCTCCGCGGGCGTGGGGGCGCTGCTGGCGTTGCTCGCCACCGGCCAGGACTTCACCATCATCGCACTCATCGGCGTGATCCTGCTCATCGGCATCGTCAAGAAGAATGCCATCATGATGATCGACTTCGCACTGCAGATCGAACGCGAACGCCAGTGCAGCGCGCGCGAGGCCATCTACCAGGCGTGCCTGCTGCGCCTGCGCCCGATTCTCATGACCACCATGGCGGCGATGTTCGGCGCGCTGCCACTCGCGATCGGCAATGGCGACGGGGCGGAGCTGCGCCGCCCGCTCGGCATCGCGGTCGTCGGTGGGCTGTTCCTCAGCCAGCTGTTGACTCTGTATACGACTCCGGTCATGTACCTGTACCTCGACCGCTTCCGGCTGTGGGCGAAAGCGCGCTTGCAGCGCTTCTCGAACCCGCTCGAGTCCGCGCCCCCGCGCGGCCCGGCCAGGGTGCGCGGGGCTGAACAGGGGGCCTCGTGAGCGGCGCGGCCCGTTGGGGCGCCGCCCGTCGGCGCGCGGCGCGGCGCCTCCCGCTCCTCGCTCTGGCCGCCGTGGCCGGCTGCCAGTACCTGCCGGTCGGCCCCGTCTACCACCGCCCGAGCATCGAGGTGCCGGCAAGCTACAAGGAGGCCAGGGACTGGAAGCCGGCCGAGCCACAGGACACGAAGCCGCGCGGCAACTGGTGGGACCTCTACGAAGATGCGGACCTCGACACCCTCATGCGCCAGGTGCAGGTGTCCAATCAGAACGTGTTGCTCGCAGCGGCCAAATACGACCAGGCGCTGGCGCTGCTCGGCACCGCGCGCTCGGGCTACTTTCCCACGATCACCGCCGATGTCTCCTCCACGCGCAGCCAGAGCGGCGGTGGCAGCAGCACCGCTTCCGCCAGCGCGGCGGCGGCGGGCAAGAGCACCACCACCCAGGATCGCGTGAGCCTCGCCACCAACTGGGAGATCGATGTGTGGGGGCGCGTCCGCCGCACCGTCGAATCCAACCGCGCCGCGGCGCAGGCGAGCGCGGGCGATCTGGCCGCCATGCTGCTCTCGGAGCAGGCGACGCTCGCCCAGGCTTACTTCCAGCTGCGCGTGACGGACCTGGATCTCGCACTGCTGGAGCGCTCGATGGACGGTTACCAGAAGGCGCTCGAGGTCACGCAGAATCGCTACCAGGCGGGCGTCGCGCAGCGCTCGGACGTGACCCAGGCGCAGACGCAGCTCGAGAACGCGCGCGCCCAGTGGCTCGACCTCGGCATCACCCGTGCGACCCTCGAGCACGCCATCGCAGTGCTCATCGGCAAGCCTCCGGCGGCGCTGTCGATCGCGCGCAAGGATGAGACGCCGGCGATCCCGCCGATCCCGCTGTCGCTGCCCTCGCAACTGCTCGAGCGCCGCCCCGACATCGCCGCCGCCGAGCGCCGCGCCGCCGCCGCCAACGCCCAGATCGGCGTGGCGCGCGCGGCATGGTTTCCGACGCTCTCGCTCGCTGCCTCCGGGGGTTACGCAAGCGACGGCTTCTCGAAGCTGTTCGAGCTGCCGAATCGCTTCTGGTCGCTGGGACCGGACCTCGCCGGCACCCTGATCGATTTCGGCGCCCGTCACTACCAGGTGCGGGCCGCGATCGCGAACTACGATCAGAGCGTGGCCACGTACCGGCAGACGGTCCTGAGCGCCTTCCAGGACGTGGAAGACAATCTCGCGACGCTCGCGGTGCTCGCAAGGGAATCGGTCGCCGAGCGCGCCGCCGCGGATGCGGCCGCCGAGACGCTCACGATCGCACAGAACCAGTACAAGGCGGGCACTGTGGATTACCTCAACGTGGTGTCGGCGCAGAACTCTTCCCTGAGCGCGGAGCGCGCCTGGCGCGACATCACCAACCGCTCCCTCGCCGCCAGTGTGAACCTGCTCAAGGCGTTGGGCGGGGGCTGGAGCGCCGACAGCCTGCCATAGCCGCAGCGCTGGCGGCGCGGCGCGCAGCGACCCGAACCTACGCCGGGTTCTCCAGGCTGAATGCCTGGCGGTGGTCGTCGTAGGCGAAGACTTCCCCGTAGCGGCCCCAGCTGATGATGGTGCGCAGCGTCTGCTCGGCCGCCTCCTCCGCCATGTAGTCCTCGAGCTCGTCGAAGAAGCGGCTCTTGGGCGCCGAGTGGCTGGCGCGCTCGTCGAGCACCCGGCGCACGTGCGCGGCGAGCGGCACGTAGGTAACGAGGTGGCGGGCGAAGAGCTTCTTGCGATCGTCGGTGTCGTCACGGGCGAACTGGAGCCCGGCTTCCGTGAGGCGGATGTCGCCGCCCTCGACTTCCGCAAGGCGCAGCAGCTGCAGCGCCTCCGCCGCCGGGAACAGGTCGTCGACCTCCATGTGCAGCGCCTGCGCGATCGCCGGCAGATCCGCCTGTCCGTCGTACGGCGGCTCGCTCACCGCCTGCATCAGACCCGCCAGCACGTTGGAGGACACGTGCGTGAGCGTCGTGCCGATGCCGGTGCCGGGAAAGCGCTCGGTCCTCGGACCGACGCGCTCGCCGCGCGGCTTGGCGGTCATCTCCACGTACACCCGGTCCACGAGCGCGCGAAAGCGCGGGTCGAGCGCATGGCGCGGCTGGGGCAGATCGACGGGAATCTCGCCCACCACGCGCCCCGGCTTGGTGGAGAAGATCAGCAGCCGGTCGCACATCTCCACCGCCTCCTCGATGTTGTGCGTCACCAGCAGCACCGACCTGATTGGCAACTGCCCCTCGCCCCACAGGTTGAGGAAGTCGTTGCGCAACGTTTCGGCGGTCAGCACATCGAGAGCGGAAAACGGTTCGTCCATGAGCAGGATGTTGGGATGCACCACCAGCGCGCGCGCGAAGCCCACCCGCTGGCGCATACCGCCGGAGAGCTCGCGCGGATAGGCGGACTCGAAGCCGTCGAGGCCTATGAGGTCGATCGCCTGCAGCGAGCGCCGGCGCATCTCCGGCTCCGGCATGCCGAGAGCCTCCAGGCCGAGCTGCACGTTCTCCAGCACCGTCAGCCACGGGAACAGCGCGAAGCTCTGGAACACCATGGCGATGCCCGCGGCCGGGCCGGCCACCGCATGGCCGAGATAATTCACCACGCCCGCGGAGGGCTCGTCGAGTCCGGCGATCGCGCGCAGCAGCGTCGATTTGCCGGAACCGGAGCGCCCCAGCAGCCCCACGATCTCGCCCGGGCGCAGCGTGAGATTGACGTTCTCGAGCACCAGGAGCTCGTCCCCGTCGGGCTTGCGGAAGGACTTGCAGCAACCCTGCACGTCGAGCAGTGGCGCGAGATTGAGCGCCGGGGCGGTCACGTTCACGGTGTTCTCCTCGCCCGAAGACCCTTCAGCTGATGCGGAACTTGCGCTCGGCGCGCGCATACAGCGGCCGCCAGAACAGCCGGTTCAGCGTGACGACGAACAGGCTCAACACCATGATGCCGAGCACGGTGCGCTGAAAGTCCGCAGCGCTGGTGGCCTCCGCGATATAGGCGCCGAGCCCGTGCGCCGTGAGCTTCTCCCTGCCCCAGCTCACCACTTCCGCCACGATGCTCGCATTCCACGAGCCGCCCGAGGCGGTGATGGCGCCGGTGAGGTAGAAGGGGAACACCGCCGGCAAGCCGACCCGGCGCCACCACAGCCAGCCGCGCACCCCGAGGTTTTCCCCGGCGTAGCGCAGGTCCGGGGAGAGCGCCGAGGCGCCCACGATCACGTTGAAGAGAATGTACCACTGAGTGCCCAGGATCATGAGCGGGCTCAGCCAGATGTCCGGGTTCAGCTTGAGCAGCACGATGCCGGACACCACGATGGGAAACAGCAGGTTCGCCGGGAAGGCGGCCAGGAACTGCGCGATCGGTTGCACGATGCTGGCGACGCGGGGGCGCAGCCCGACCCACACGCCGATCGGCACCCAGATGAGGCTGGCGAGCGCGATCAGCACCGCCACGCGCAGCAGCGTGAGAAGCCCCAGCAGGATGACCCGGCCGATCTCGGCCGCATGCACCTCCCCGAGAACGAACCGCGTGGTCTTCCACAGCGCCGCCAGTCCTATGAGCCCGAGCAGCGCGTACCAGGCGTAGTCGATCCAGCGCGCACCTCGGGGGCCGCCCGGGCGTGGCCGGGGCGCCGCCGCCGGCGCGCGCGGCTTCATGCCGGCACGCAGCACGGCGGCAAACGCGCGGGCGATGAGGCCGAGAAAGCGCGAGCGGCGCATCATGGTGAGCGCCCACGAGCGGCTGGGCGTGAGCCCGGTCTCCTGCTCGAGGCGAAACCAGTCGGCGCTCGCGGTCAGCGGACGGAACAGCAGCTGGTCGAATATCAGAATGACCACGAACATCGCGGCAATCGCCCAGCCGATGGCGGCGAGGTTCTTCTGCTCGATGGCGAGCGCGATGTAGGAGCCGACGCCCGGCAGGGTCACCGTGGTGTTGCCGACGCTGATGGCCTCGGCGGCCACGACGAAGAACCAGCCGCCGGACATGGACATCATCATGTTCCAGATGAGCGCCGGCATGCCGAACGGCACGTCCAGGCGCCAGAAGCGCATCCAGGGGCTCAACTGGAAATTGCGCGCCACCTCCACCAGCTCGTCCGGAATGCTGCGCAGCGAGTGATAGAAGCTGAACGCCATGTTCCACGCCTGGCTGGTGAAAATCAGGAAAATGGCGGCCATTTCCGCGCCCGCCACACGCCCGGGCGTGAGCTGCAGGAAGAACAGGATGGTGATCGAGAAGCCCAGGATCGGCACCGACTGCAGGAAGTCCAGCAGCGGCACCAGGATCACTTCGGCCCGCCGGCTCCTGGCGGCGAGCGTCGCGTAGCTGAAGGTGAACACGAGCGAGGCCAGCATCGCGATCAGCATGCGCAGCGCGGTGCGCGCGGCGTAGCCGACGAGCGCCGCGGGCGAGAGCGAGATCGGCGTCGCCTGCAGTCGCGCGAGCGAGCCGGCGAGTCCGTGCGCCGCCTGCGCGACATACACGAAGAAGGCAAACACCAGCACCAGGGCGAGCAGGTCCCAGCCGCCGGGCACGTAGCGGGTCCGCAGAACCGAGATCGGCAGCCGCTCGATGCGCATCCGGCGGAGTGTGCCCGAACGAGGTGACGATTGGCACCGTTTTACCCGCGCGCCGGCCGGCGCTGTGCACTCCCGCTGTGCACTCCCGAGGAGCCGCGCCGTGCAAAACACCGCGCGACTGTCGTACGATACTTTGTCATGAAAGCAAACTTCCTCCAGGCGGCTCTGGCCGCCACGCTCGCACTGGCCTGGGCCGCCGCGTCGCACGCCCAGAGCGCGCCAGCCTCCGACACCAAGACGGTCATCAAGGAAGACGCCAAGACAGTCGGGCATGCGGTGGCGCACAGCGCCCGCACCGTCGGGCACTCGGTTGCCGAGAAGACCCGCAAGGCCCGGGACACGATCCGCGATGACTCGAAGAAGGCCGGTCACGCGGTCGGGCACAGCGCCAAGGCCGTCGGCAGGACGGTCAAGGACAGCGCCGAGAAGGTCAAGACGACCGTGACGCGCAAGTCCGACGAGCCGCAGCCGAAGAACTAAGCGCTTCGATCGTGCGGCCGATGCGCGCGTCAGCAGGCCTGCATCTGGAGTACGTCTCGCTGGCCGAGTACCAGGCGGCGCGGTGGAGGGACGTGCTGGGTGTCGCCACCTTCAACGGCGCTGCGGACTCGCCCACCGCGGCGGCGGAAATCCCCGTCGCGCAGGTCAGCACTCCGGTGCTGCCGGGCAGCGGGCAGGTCTACGAAGTGTGGCGCTGCGACACGCCGGCCACCTCCGGCCAGCGCCAGCGGGTGCGCTTCCGCAGCAACTCCGACATGCTGTTTGGCTGCATCGCCGTCACCGAAGCGCCCGCATGCCACCTGCCCGCGGGCGGCGGCCCGCAGCACAGCGCCCTGCACCAAGCCACGACGCAGGCTTATCGGCAGATCTGCGCGACCCTGGCTGCGGAGGGCTACCCGCACCTGCTGCGCGTGTGGAACTACCTGCCGGACATCAACCGCGATTCCCACGGCACCGAACGCTACCGGCAGTTCAACAGCGCGCGCCAGCAGGTGCTGCGCGAGTGCGGCCGCGCGCTCACCGGCAAGGTGCCGGCGGCCTCCGCGCTCGGCGCCACCAGCGACAGTCCCCTGGTGGTGTACTTCCTGGCCGGGCGCACCGCGCCCACTTTCCTCGAGAATCCCCGCCAGGTGAGCGCCTATCACTACCCGCGGCAGTACGGCAGTCACAGCCCGGTGTTCTCGCGCGCGACACTGCTGCGCCAGAGCGGGGGGCTCGCTCTGTTCATCTCCGGCACCGCGAG